>Ga0134125_10000009_pt1 | contig 339509 bp, 296 predicted proteins | sample KB31751_FD_96464 | JGI IMG/M metagenome (GOLD analysis project Ga0134125, IMG submission 96464) | Terrestrial soil microbial communities with excess Nitrogen fertilizer from Kellogg Biological Station, Michigan, USA - KB3-175-1 | ecosystem: Environmental > Terrestrial > Soil > Unclassified ...
GCAGATCTACGCCGACTTCCAGGGAGCCACGCCGACTTCTCCGGATGTTCTGCCGGCATCTCCAGAGTTTTCTCCGGCATCCGCAGATCCACGCCGACTTCCAGGGAGTCACGCCGACTTCTCTGGATGTTCTGCCGACTTCTCCAGAGTTTTTTCCGGCATCCACAGATTCACGCCGACTTCCAGGGAGTCACGCCGACTTCTCCGGATGTTTTGCCGACTTCTCCAGAGTTTTCTCCGGCATCCGCAGATCCACACCGACTTCCAGGGAGTCACGCCGACTTCTCCGGATGTTCTTCCGACATCCCCAGAGTTTTTTCCGGCATCCGCAGATCCACGCCGACTTCCAGGGAGTCACGCCGACTTCTCCGGATGTTCTTCCGACTTCTCCAGAGTTTTTTCCGGCATCCGCAGATTCACGCCGACTTCCAGGGAGTCACGCCGACTTCTCCGGATGTTCTTCCGACTTCTCCAGAGTTTTTTCCGACATCCGCAGATTCACGCCGACTTCCAGGGAGTCACGCCGACTTCTCCGGATGTTCTTCCGACTTCTCCAGAGTTTTTTCCGACATCCGCAGATCCACGCCGACTTCCAGGGAGTCACGCCGACTTCTCCAGATGTTTTGCCGACATCTCCAGAGTTTTCTCCGGCATCCGCAGATCCACGCCGACTTTCAGGGAGTCATGCCGACTTCCGGCGCGGGCGAGGCGGGTGAAGCGGGGGTCGCCATGGCGGGAGGGCCTGGGCCAATTCTACCAGGGACCGCACGCCGGAGAGCCAAAACCCGGGTGGGCCGCAGGGGCCCACCCGGGACCTGCAAACACCGGCTTCAGCCTACACGCACGGGTGTCCCGGACAGGGGCTGCAGAAGCCGCTCCTCGTGCAGGCTTCCGTCGTCGCTCCCGCCACCGCCCGGAGCTCCTCCTCGCTCACCTCGATCATCGCCGCCGGATGGGCTGGCAGGCTCGCGCGCTCGGACGCGGTCAGGCTCAGGAAGTAGTCCTCGTCACGGAAAGCGCGGGTTAAGTCGATCTTCTTCATCGGATGTCTCCTTCTCTGCGAAACCGGCGCGAGATCATCCACGCACCGGGCAGGGCGATCTCTAAGCGACCGGCGGGGCCAGGCGGAGCACGGAGGGGACGCGCTCCGGCGCCCCCGCCCGCAGCAGGCCGTAGCCGATGCCAGCGAGCCCCAGCATCAGGCCGGGCATCTCGCCGCGGGTGAGGACTCCGCACCGCCAGCCGTATTCACGGATACTGCCGAGGATGCCTCCCGCCAGGCGGCCGACGCGGTCGTCCAGTCCCGGAGCACTCAGCATCTCCGCCGCCAGAGCAAGGATCTCCAGGTTGCCGAGGTCGCCATGGCACAGGGAGTGCCCCTTGCCGAAGCCGCCGGCCAGGGTGGCGTCGACGGCGGTCGCGAGGTCCTCCCGCATCGCGGCGTCGTCCAGGAAGCGCAGGCTGTCCAGGCGCCCGAGGGCGATTCCCGGCGCGCCGTGGCACCAAGCGCACATCGAATGCTCCTCGGTCGGCGCGCCGAGGCGTAGGTCGGGCCAGCCGGTGCTCGGGGAGTACAGGGACCGTTCGTACTCCAGAGCCTCCCGAGCCGCCTGGTGAAACCGCTCGTCGCCCGTCGCCGCGGCCAGTTGGAGGAGGGCCCAGGAGATCCCCGCCGCACCGTGGGAGAAGCCGGCCAGGGGAACCATCCCGGCCAACTCGAGGATCCAGCCCCAACCGCGCTCCATGCGGCGCGCGCGAGCGAGGAGGCGCTCGCCGCAGCGCACGGCGAGAGCCAGGGCCGGACCGGACGGCCGCCGGGTATGGAGGCCGAGGAGGGTGACGAGGCAGCCGGCGGAGCCGCCGACGATGTCGGAGTACTCGTCGGCGTCGATCTGCGGGCCCAGGGTGGAAGCGATCTGCTCGGCCACGTCGAGCAGGGACTCGTCCCGCCAGAGAGCGCCCAGGTGAGTGCAGGCGTAGAGGATGCCTCCCCAGCCGGCGAAGCCGCCGACCGCGGCCACCAACCGGCCGCTGTGAGCGACCTGGCCCCGCAGGGTGATGGTGGCGGCGCGGGCGAGACGGGTGAAACGGGGATCGCTGGAGACGTCGCCCAGGTAGGCCAGGAAGAGCGCGATCCCGGACATACCCAGGTAGAGGTCGGGACCCGCCGGCGCCAGCGCGCAGGGGCTCGGGCCGTTCTGAAACGTCTGCACGAACCAGAAAGCGGCCTCGCCGCGGTGGAAGGCCAGCGCTTCGAGGCGCAATCCCGCCTCGATCGCCGCGCTCACGAGTTCGTCGCGCGAGGGGGCTTCCGCGGTCTCGCGGAGGACATGGAAGTCGGGGAGAGTCGGGCGGCCGCTCATCGCCTGGAGGGAATTGGTGACGATCCAGGCTTGGCGCGAGATCTCGGCTTCGTCGAGGCCGCGGAGGCGCTCGTGGACGCGGTCGAGGGAGGTGACGGAGAGGAACCCGGCGACCCTCTCACCGTCGCTCGTCCACACGTCCCTGGAGTCTGGCGAGATGGTGAGCATCGGGATGTCGCCATGCTCCAGATCGCGGTGCTCGGCGGCGACCAGCCGCTCCAAGGCGGGGGTCTCCGGCACCGCCGACCACAGGAGATCGAGGTGGCGGTCGCGATCCACGGCATCACCCAGGACGTAGGGGTGCTGCCCCTCGAAGGCCAGGTTGCCATAGGCGAGGGTCTTGCGCACCAGGAACCGCACCGGTGCCGCGGCGAAGGCGGCCAAGGGACCGGAAGCAGAGAGGAGCTCGTCGCGGTGGGTGGCGAGGAAGCGGGCCATGCGCCAGAACCCCTCGACGATCTCCCTAGAGTAGGCACCGAGGTCGACCCTGGCGCCCTGGAGAGTCGGGAGGTGGTCGCCGTCCACAGGAATGGCGAGGGCCTGGCGGGAGAAACGCATCTGGTCCGTCCCCGTGCCCTCGACTCGCAGTATCGGCCGGGGCAGGATCTGTCCGTCCGCCGCGGCCAGGCCGGAAAAATCGATGCCCGCCTCACCCGGCAGCGCCCCCCAATCCGCCATCGGCAGCAATCCGATACGCAGCACGGTGTCGGGGAGGACAGGGTCCTCCTCCGTGCGCCCCAGGGTCTCGTCCAGGGGGTGCAGCAGCGCCTCCAGGTCCACCAGGACCGGATGCTCCCCCACCGCGATCAGGTTCTCGTGGTGCATGTCGATGGCCGACAGGGCATAGAGGAGGGCGAGATAGCCGCCCTGGCGCAGATAGAAGCGCTCGACCTCCTCGGCGCTCGCACAGGGAGTCGCCGCCACGCGTTCGGCCCAGCCGTGCCCGCCGGCGTCCAGGACCCGCAGGCGGCGAAAGGTGGGGACGAATCCACGGGCGCCGGTCCACTCCAGGAGATCCTGGAAGGCCGCGTCGACCTTCATCGACCGTGGCTTGTAAGCGAGCCCGAGCCCGGAATCGAAGGCGAGGAGCGCTACCGACCTCCCCCCTCGATGGGTGTCACCCTGGCCGGTGCGGAGCTCGGTCAGGATGCCCAGGCCGCGACCGGGCGAGAAGGCTTCGCGGAGCTCTTCCGCGTCGGCGGCCAGGTGGGCGAGGATCTCCAGGCTGTAGCCCACCCATCGCGTGGCGGTCTCGACGACCTGGCGCGCGAGCACCGGGTACTGGCGCAGCAGCCTGAGGGCGACCGCCGGGTCGCACAGCGAATCGACGAAGCTCTGGAACCGTTCTTCCGGGGTCGCCCCCGTCAACTGCCCGGCATGGCCCGCCAGGTGGAGCTCCAGGGCCATGGTGCGAGTGAGGAGGTTCAGGAGCGGCCACGGCAGACTGCGCGCCAGCAGACCGCCAGCGGTCGCCGGATCGAAAGGCGGCGAAGGAAAGCGTTCCGCCAGCTCGCGAAGGCCGGCGGTCAGGTCGGAGTAAGCCGCATCAAGGAGCGGGCGGATCACTTCGAGGAGGCCCACCTGAGGGCTGCCGTCGAGGAGCTCGGGAGAGAGGGGGAACCGAGCGGCCGGCGGAGTCGTCCAGGCGCGCTCCAGTTGGACGAGCCACACCGGGCGCTCCTCCACCCGGGCGGCGATGGCCTCCTGCGGCTCGCCGAGGATGTGAAGGAGGTCGTCCACCCCGATCCCTTCCTGCGCGAGGCGGCGCTGGAAAAAACCGTCCTGTCCGAAGGGGTTCTGCGCCTGCCACCGGGCGAGGCGGCGCGCGGCGCGTTCGGGGTCTTCCGGCGGCGCACGCACGCCGGCGGCCCGCCAACCGGCCGCCCGTTCGCTCAGGGTGAGCGCCCTGGACCAGCCGGCGAGAGAGAAACGGTCGAGCTCGGTCAAAAGCAATCTCCTTAAGATCTACTCATGCCATATTAAAGATGGTGCGACTCATGGACCTGGTCGTGACAGGCCCCACCATCCGCTGCGGGCACCTGCCGCCGGGCGGCGGAGGGTAAGGCCATGGTAGGAGTTCGCGTGCGCGGTCAGCTCTTCGCCGCGGCGTGCTGCGCCGTGATGGCCTTCAGCCGGTTGCGGATCGCCTCAAGGCGCGCCTCGGCATCCGGAACGGACATCACCACCTGCTCGGTGTGGGTCATCAGGGTCGGCACCTTGAGGCGCTCGCGCAGATCGGCGAGGAGGGGTTGGACCTTCGAGAAGGTCCCGAAGAGCTCCCCGTTGGCGTCGAGGAACATCTGGCGGTCGATGGCGCCGTGGGTAACAAGGGAGCAGGCCATGTCCCAATAGCCGGTCACCATGCGGAACTTGCGGTTGTCGTCCGCCGGCAGGGCGAGAACCTCCTCGGCGGAGGTGGGGTGGAACTCGCGGACGAACCAGGCGCGCGCCTCGCGCAGGACCGGTTCGCGCCGCATCTCGAAGATCTTGAGAATCAATTGGGCGCTTTCGTAAGGTGTGCTCATATGGGAAAGTCTATCCCAATCACCTCGCAATCGCTGTCAAGAGATGCGAGCGGACTCGACTCTACAGGAGGAGAAAACGATGAGAACCCGGCAACCCAAAGCACCTTCCCTTCCGCTCGCCATGCGACTGCTCTGCGGCCTCGTGCTCCTGGCGGCTCTCGTGCCGGCCGGCGCCCAGGCTGATCCGGGCGGGCTGCGCTGCACGGACGTGACGTTCCCCGTCACCCTCTACCCCGGCGATACCACCGTCTACAACGTCTTCGGCGAGCTCTGCGCCCGCGGCAGCATTCATAACAAGACGATCCAGATCGCTCTCCACGGCGCGACCTACGGCCATCTGTACTGGGACTGGCCCTATCAGCCGGCGCTCTACTCCTACGTGCGCTATGCGACGGAGGCGGGTTACGCCGTGCTCAACGTCGACCGGATCGGCATCGGCCGCAGCGATCATCCGCCTGCGGACGCGGTCACCATCGACTCGAACGCCTACGTGGTCCACCAGATCGTGCAGGCCTTGCGCGGCGGGGATCGGGTGGTGCCCGGCTTCGGCCGCATCCGCGCCGAGCGGGTGGCCCTCGTCGGCCACTCCCTGGGATCGCTGATCGCGATCGACGAGTCCTCTACCTATGCCGACGTGGACGGCGTGGTCCTGACCGGTGTATCGCACACGGTGACCTCGCACCTCGGCGACGTCGCCTTCTATCCGGCGAACCTCGACCCCCGCTTCGCGGGCAAGAACATCCCGGACAACTACTTCACCACCCTTCCGGGGACCCGCGGCGTCTTCTACCAGGCGCCGTTCTTCGATCCCAACGTCCTGGCGGTCGACGAGCAGAACAAGGAGACCGTGACTCTGGCCGAGCTCAACACGGCGGTCCCTGCCTTGAGCCTGTCGACCGGGGTCCACGTACCGGTGCTCGTCGCGGTCGGCGATTTCGATCTGGCGTTCTGCAACGAGCCGAGCTGCTCGGCCTCCGGCAGCCTCGCCACCGAGGCGGCCTTCTTCGCGCCGGACGCCTGCCTGGAGACGAAGATCATTCCGTTCTCCGGGCACGACGTGAACCTCCACTTCGTGGCGCCCTTCACCTTCGCCACCCTGCTCGACTGGATGGACCGGCGGGTGGGCCGCAATCCGAACGCACCGGCACCCCAGCCCTGCCAGCCGTAGCGGGAAGCTCATCCCCCGACACGGCCAGCGCGACTCCGGTATGATCCCAGGCCTGAGATCCGAGCCCGGGACGGTCTTCCCGTCCCGGCCGCCGCTCGGCCCCGCACCTATCCTGGAGGAGAGGAGAGTTTCCGATGCCTGAGACCATACTGGTGGAGCGCGAAGGCCGCGTCGCCATCCTGACCATCAACCGGCCCGACAAGCTGAACGCCCTCAATCAGCAGGTGCGCGACGAGGCGCTGGAGATCCTCGCCGGCATCGAGCACGACGACTCGGTGGGCGTCGTGGTGATCACCGGCGCCGGCGAGAAGTCGTTCATCGCCGGGGCGGACATCGGCGAGTTCGCCGGCCGCACCCCGTTCGACCAGCGCCACGCCATGCGCAGCCCGCGCGGGTTCGACATCATGGCGAGCTTCCCCAAGCCGGTCATCGCCATGATCAACGGCTTCTGCCTGGGCGGCGGCTGCGAGCTCGCCATGTCGTGCGACATCCGCGTCGCCTCCGACAAGGCCCAGTTCGGCCAGCCGGAGATCAACCTCGGTCTCATCCCGGGGGGAGGCGGCACGCAGCGGCTGCCGCGACTGGTGGGCGTGGGCAATGCCATGCGGCTGATCCTCAGCGGCGACAGGATCGGCGCCGCCGAGGCGAAGGAGATCGGCCTGGTGGAGATCGTCGTCCCGGCCGAGGAGCTGCGGGCGAAGACGCTGGAGCTTGCCGCGAAGATCGCCAGCAAGAGCCCGCTCACCCTCAAGGTCGCCAAGGAAGCGCTGCGGGCCAGCGAGAAGCTGCCGGTCGAGGACGGCATCACCTACGAGCGCGACCTCTTCTGCCTCTGCTTCTCCTCCGCCGACAAGGAAGAGGGCGTCAAGGCGTTCCTGGAGAAGCGGCCCGCGGAATGGAAAGGACGGTGAGACGATGAGCACCATGGCAACGACGACGGCGACCACCGCTCCCCATGAGGATCTGCTGGCGCTACGAGCCGAGTTTCCCATCCTGGAGCACACGACCTACCTGATCAACAACTCGCTCGGCGCGATGCCGCGCGGCGTCCACGACGAGCTCGCCGAGTTTGAGCGCGCCTGGGGGACGCGGGGCGTGCGGGCCTGGAGCGAGGGCTGGTGGGAGATGTCGGCGGAGACCGGAGATCTGCTATGCCCGCTCCTGGGGGTGAAGCCCGGCGCCGTCTCCATGCACCAGAACGTCGCCGTGGCGGCAGCCATCTTCCTCTCGGCGATGGATTATCCGGCGGCCCGCAACCGCATCGTCTACACGGAGCTGAACTTCCCCAACGTCATGTACCTGATGGAAGGGGAGAAGAAGAAAGGCGCGGAGATCGTCACCGTCCCCTCCGACGACGGCATCGGCGTGCCCACCGAGCGGCTGCTGGCGGCCATCGACGAGAGGACGCGCCTGGTCCCCATCTCCCACACCCTGTTCCGCAGCGCCTTCGTGCAGGACGCCCAGGCCATCGCCAGGCGCTGCCGCGAAGTCGGGGCCATCCTGCTGCTGGACGTCTACCAGTCGGCCGGGGCCGTGCCGCTGGAGCTGGAGGCCTGGGGGGTGCACGCGGCCATGGGCGGCTCGGTCAAGTGGCTGTGCGGCGGGCCGGGTGCGGGCTTCCTCTGGGTGAACCCGGAAATCGCGGACACCCTGCAGCCCTCCTTCATCGGCTGGCAGGCGGACGAGGAGCCCTTCGCCTTCCGTCCCGGACCGATCCACCTCCGCTCCGAGCCGGCGTGGCGCTTCCTCACCGGCACGCCGAACATCCCCGCCCTCTACTCCTGCCGCGCGGGCTACAGGATCGTGGCCGGCGTGGGGCAAAAGAAGATCCGCGAGCGCTCCATGGCCCTCACCCAGCACCTGATGGACCTCGCCACGGAAGCCGGCTTCGAGCTGCGCACTCCACGCGACCCCAGGCAGCGAGGCGGCACCGTCTCCATCTGGCACCCCGACGCCGAGCACCTCTGCCACGAGCTGATCGACCGCCAGATCCTGTGCGACTACAGGCCCAGGGCCGGCATCCGGATGTCGCCCCACTTCTACAACACGGAAGCGGAGCTGGAGCACGCGGTGGCGGTGCTGAAGGAGCTGGCGGGACGCTAAAGGCTTTTTCAGTCACCTCTTGAATAGCCTGAAACCCCCCTCGCAAAACCATATGCGGCGGGGGGTTGTAAGATGAGCGCGCTTTTTTCCGTTTATATAGGGTGGAGGGAGAGCGCCGATGGACGGCGATCTCAGACCGGGATCGCCCATGGCCACCCAACACGACAAGATCTTCAAGCTACTGCTGCGCGCTTTTCTCGAAGACTTCCTGCGCCTCGTCGCACCCCAGGCGCTGGAACGGATGGACCTGTCGTCACCCGAGCTCCTCGACAAGGAGCTTTTTGCCGGAGGTCCCCACGGCCGCCGGCGCGAGCTCGACCTTCTCGTCCGCGTCGGTACCGTCCCCGGACGCCCCCTCTTGATCCACGTCGAGATCGAGGCGCGGGCGAAGCCCAGCATGGAGGCACGCCTGTGGCGGTACCACAATCAGATCCGAGCCCGGTACGACACACCGGTCCTGACGATCGTGATCTACCTGAAGCGAGGTCGGCCCGGCATCCGCCTGGAGACCTGGCAGAGCGATCTCGGTCCGGACTTCCCGGAGTTGCGGTACATCTCGTTCGGCCTCGCGGGCTGCAGTGCCGCGGAGTACCTGGCTCGGCCCGAGCCGCTGGCGTGGGCCTTCGCCGCCTTGATGGACCCCGGATCCTGGAGCCGCGCCGAGTTGAAGATGGCCTGCCAGCGCCGGATCGCCGGGCTGAAGGGACGAACCGAGCCGTTCCTACTTGTCGACTGCGTCGAAAACTACTTACAATTGGATCCTCGGGAGGTTGCGGAGTTCGAGGCTCTTCGCTCCCGAAGAGAGAACAGGAGGGTACGAGCCATGGCGATGACGTGGTCGGAGACGCAACAGGCGAAGGGCCGGGAGGAAGGGCGCGCCGAGGGCATGGTCCAAGGCGCCCAGAGAGGAGCCCGCCAGCTTCTTCTGCACCTCCTCGGCAAGCGTTTTGGGCCCCTCCCGGACAACGTCCAACGGCGGGTGGAGACGATCACCTCGCTGGATCGGCTGACGGAGCTTGCGGAACGGGTTCTCTCGGCTCACTCCCTCGAAGAGATGGGCCTCGCTTGACGACTACCGAGATCCCGTAGGCCAGCAGGGTCGCGGGAATCAACACCGCGGCTGCCGCTCCGCCCTGGAATCCGCAGGACGAGCAGATGATTTCGCCGGCCAGGCCGTCGATCCCGCCCGCCAGGAGGATCGCGAGCGGCAGCCACCCCAGGCCGGCCCATAAAATCCGCAACGGCAAAGGCTTCGGGGGTGCCAGGGAGAGGAGGGCCGCGGGCCAGAGCAGCACGGCGAGCACCGGCGCCAGGAAGATCGCCAGCACGAGCAGCCCACGAAAGAGGAAACCCGGGAGGTAGGTGCGCATCTGCCGCCGGCGTTCTTCGGCCGTGGCTCCCCGCCAGCGGCCCGGCCGGCTGCGAAAAACCAGCAGCATCCAAAGCAGAAAGCCGATCCAGATCAGGTCCCGCCGCAGCCAGATGCGTCCGAAGATAGCGAGGTACTGGTCCTCGAAGAGAGGCCGGCCGGCCAGGACGTCCAGGCGCCGCACGGCCGCCGCCGCACCTTGAGTCCAGGACTCCAGGCGGCGGGCATCCAGCCGGGCGGCAACGTCGGTCTGCCGGTGGTAGGCAGGGTCGAGGTCCGACAGCGAGCTGTCCGAGAGGGTCACGGCGGGGATGCCGCGCCGCAGGAAGGAGCTGGAGTCGGCGCCGAAATTCACATTGGCGGCACGGAGGAGCAACTGCGCCAGGAAAGGATGGCGATTGTCGGCCACGGAGTAGGGCCACCCCACGGCGTCGCCGCTCCGCTCGACGGCGTGCACCAACCAGCCCGGGGGCATGACCCGTTGGGAGCCCATCCGCTTGGGAAAGACGTCGATGACCGGGCCTGCGCTCCCCGCCCAACCCAGCATCTCCAGATTGAGATCGGCCAGGATCCGGCGGCTCGCCTCCGGTCCCCGCTCCCTGAGCCAGGCCTCACTCCCCCGCAGGCCCTCCTCCTCGCCGTCGAATATTACTACCCGCACGGTGTGCCGCAGGGGCGTGCGGCGCAGCTCGGACGCCGTGGCGATGGCGACGCCGCACCCCGAGGCGTCGTCGCCCGCTCCTGGGCTACCGGGCACGGAGTCGTAGTGGGCGGAGAGCACGATCTCCTCGGCCGTCTGCCCGGGCACCACCCCTTCGACGTTGACGAGCTCGCCGCCGCCGGCAGGCACGGCGCGAACGCCTGTGAGCCCGGCGCGCCCCATGGCGTCCAGCAGATACCTGACCGCCCGCCCACGCGGCGCCGGGTCAGCCCGCGGCCCCAACGCCGCGAGGCCGGCCGCGATCTCGCGGGCATCCGGCGCGGCAAGAGCGGGAACGGCGGCGGCGAGAAGCAGGCCGAAACCCAGGACGATTCTGAAGGAGGACGTCATGACGGAACGGCATCGTAACAGGGACGCCTCTTCCGGATGACTCGAAAAGAGCCGTTCGAAGCACCTACTTAGGTGAATGAGATCTCAAGACGCGTCGTCCACTCGGGGAGCGCATGCTCCTGGCAACCCCACGACCGCCGTGCTCGCCCTTTGGGCTTCGGCCACGCCAGTCTCGCCTAACGGGTCAAGCTCGCGTATACTCCGTGTAATTTCGCAGGCAAGCGATCGTTCAGCGAGGCACCGGGAGGGTGCCTCCGGGGGAATGGAGTCCATAGTTTTGAATCTGCGTGCAAAGTCCACTCTATTCACGGCGGCCATCGCTACGACCGTCCTGGGTATTGCTCTCCTGCTGGTCTACCAGTTGGTTTCGGTCTCCAACGATCCCGAGCTCGCCCGCCAGATCGGTCGAAACCTCCTGTTCATCGGCCTCTCGGCCGGAATTCTCGCGGCCGGCGCGGCCTGGTGGGTGGTGCAGCGCATCAATCTCCCCCTGAGGCGGCTGGCCGAGACGATGTCCGTGATGGCTCGCGAGGGGCAGCTCCGCAGCGACTTCCAAGCCGCTGGCGGCGGCAGCGAGGTCCGGCTCATCGAGGAGACCTTCCGCGCCCTCACCATCTCCCTCGAAGAGTCGCAGCGCGCCCGCGAGCGGTCCTACGTGGAGGCGGTGGGAGCGGTGGTCACGGCGGCCGACGCCCGCGACCACGAGACCACCGGCCACTCCTTCCGCGTCTCGCTCTACGCGATCGCCCTCGCCAAAGCGCTGGGCATCCACGGCGAGGAGCTGAAGGCCATCGAGTGGGGCTCCCTCCTGCACGACGTGGGGAAGATGGTCGTCCCGGACGAGATCCTGCGTAAGATGGGTCCCCTCACCGCCGACGAGTGGCACATCATGAAGCAGCACCCCACCTGGGGCTTCGACATGCTGGCCGAGGTCAGCTTCCTCCAGCCCGCGGCCCTCCAGATCATCTACAGCCACCACGAGCGGTGGGACGGCACCGGGTACCCCCGAGGCCTGGCGGGAGAGGAGATCCCCCTCGCCGCCCGCATTTTCGCGGCGGTGGACACCTACGACGCCATCACCTCGGACCGGCCCTACCGGCGGGCGCGCACCTACCAGGTGGCCGTCAACGAGCTCCAGCGGGTGGCAGGCCAGCAGCTCGATCCGGCGATCGTCCAGGCCTTCTCCAAGCTGTCGGAGGTGGAGCTGCGCCGCCTGCGCGAGCTGTGCAAGCACGTCCACCCGGGCCTGTCGCTGCCGGCGGACCTGCTGGACTCGCTGGCCGAGCCGGAGCCGGAGAGACGGGCCGAGGCGTAGGGCGCGAGCGTGGCCGGCGGACACCGAGAGCTGCATCCCAATCTCACCCCGGAAGAGCGGCGGCGCCTGTTCCTGGAGGGCATCACGCTTTTCAACAGCGGACGGTTCTACGACTCTCACGAGGTTTGGGAGGACATCTGGCGCTCCACCACTCCGGAGCCCAAGAACCTCTTTCAGGGCCTGATCCAGATCGCCGCCGCCCTCCATCAATTTCTGGATCTACATCGCCAGGAAGCCCCCGGCAGAACCCTCGCCAAGGCGCGGGTCCGGCTGGAGCCCTATGCCCCCGTGGCCTGCGGCCTGGATCTCTCGGACCTGCTGGATCAGGTGGCGCTGTGGGAATCCTGGTTGCCGGCGAAGCAGGGCGAGCCGCCCCCGGTCCCCGTGGTCAAGGTTCTCGATCCCGGAGCGATCGCCTGAGGATCAGGGAATTCCATACCGCTTCCGCTTCTCCCACAGCGCCTTGCGGCTGATCCCCAACAGCTCCGCCGCGCGGCCCTGATGGCCACGGGTATAGGCGAGGGCGTTGCGGATCTGCTCCTTCTCCACTTCGAGGAGGGTCCGGGGGCGGGCCTCCCGGGGATCTTCCGGAGGCGGTGGGTCGATCGGCTGGCCTTCGGAAAGAACCAGGCCCCGCTCCAGGGTATTGCGGAGCTGCCGCAGGTTTCCCGGCCAGGCGTACTCATGCATCCAGGCCCGGGCTCTTGGCGCCAGCTTGAGCTCGCTCACGCTGAAACGCTCGCCGAGATCGGCCAGCAGGGCGTCCAGCAGCCGCGGCAGATCGGCCCGGCGCTCCCGTAGCGCCGGGAGGCGGAAGGCCATCACTTCGAGGCGGTAGAAGAGATCGGGGCGGAAGGTCTCGCGGGCCACCCGCCGGGGAAGGTCCTCGGAGCCGATGGCGACGAAACGAACGTCGGCCTCGGCCTCTCCGCCACCCAGCGGCGAGTAGCGCCGCTCCGCCACCAGCCGCAGCAGCTTGGGCTGCGAGGCGAGGGGAAGCTCCTCCACATGATCGAGAACGAGTGTGCCTCCCGAGGCTCGGGCCACACGGCCCTCGCTGGCGCGGTCGGCGCCGGTGAAGGCGCCGGCACGATAGCCGAAGAGCTCGCTTTCGAAGAGGGTGCTGGGAATCGAGCCCGGGTCGACCTCCACCAGGGGGCCCGCGGCCCGCGGGCTCGCACCGTGAAGGGCTCGCGCCACCGTCGAGCGGCCGGTGCCGGCCTCGCCGAGCAGCAGCACCGGCGCCTCGGTGGCGGCGGCACGCTCGATTCCCCGCAGGCTGTCAGCCAGCGCAGGGAAGTCTTGCAACAGACGGGAGAGAGCGAAGGGAGAGGCCGCGGTCACCCAGCGGCCACTCGCGAACCGTCGTGGTTACCCGCGAAATCAGCCGTCACGTCCGGCGCGTCGCCCCACAGTCGCTCCAAGGCGTAGAACCGCCGCGGCTCCTCCAGGAAGACGTGAACCACGAGATCGCCGTAGTCGAGCAGCACCCACTGGGCGCGATTGTGACCCTCGATGTGCAGAGGGCGCACCTTCCTGGCCCTCAGGCGCTCTTCGATGGCGTCGGCGATCGCCTGGACCTGGCGTTCGTTGGTGCCGCTGCAGATCAGGAAGTAGTCGGTGAAGTCGCTCACTTGCTGCAGATGCAGCACCTTGAGGTCCACCGCCTTGCGGTCCTCGGCGGCGGCCACGGCCTCGCGGACTCTACCGACGGTGTCGGGATTGGCGATGACGGGAGTGGGTTCGGGAACGGTGGGAATGAGTTCTGGATTCATCGGTAGAGACCGTATTTCTGCACGTATCGTACCACCAAGTCCGGGACGTCCCCGGGGGGAATAGGAAGGCCGGCGGCCAGTTGCTCACGCAAACGGGTGGACGACACGTCCACCGCCGCCTGCCGCACGACGAGCACCCGGTCGGTCCGCGCCAGGGCGGCCACGCCGGGGTCCAGCGGGATGGAATCCAGGTCCCAGCCGGGCCGGGCGAGAACCACCAGACGGGCCGCGGCCGCGATCTCCTGCCAGCGCACCCAGTGGTGGAGATCGGCGAAGGAATCGCCGCCGATCAGCAGGTGGAGCTCGGAGTCCGGCATCTGCCGGCGAAAGTGCTCCAGGGTGTCGACGGTGTAGGCCGGGCGCTCCGGCGTCAGCTCGTGGGCCGAAACGTAGAGCCCCTCCTCGTCGAGCAGCGCCAGCTCCACCATGGCGTAGCGGGCATGGGCCGGAGCGAGGGCACGCCGCGGTTTGTGCGGCGGCGTCGCCGTGGGCAGGTAGATGACCCGCTCCAGCCTCAGCAGCCGGCGCGCCTCGCGCACGGGCTCGATGTGCCCGCGGTGGATGGGGTCGAAGCTGCCGCCAAAAAGGCCGATCTTCATGGCGCTCCCGATGCAGGAGCCGCCGGGACGACCGGTTGCCGCAGGCGCCGCGCCATCTCCGCGACCAGGGGAGAGATCCCCTCGTGCGTGGCGGCGCTGATCTCGAGATAGGGCAGGCCCCGCTCGGCCGCGGCCTGCTTCAGCTCCTCCCGCCGCTCCGGCAGGGCGGAGTCGAGCTTGCTCCCCACGATCAGCCGCGGGCGCGTCATCAGCTCCGGGTTGAAGGCGCCGAGCTCGTGCTCCACCACGGCGAGATCGGCCGCGGCGCTACCCTCGAAGTGCGCGAGGTCCACCAGGTGGAGGAGCACGCGGCAGCGCTCGACGTGGCGCAGGAACTGGATACCGAGGCCCGCGCCCTGGGCCGCGCCGGCGATGAGCCCCGGCAGGTCGGCGATGACGAACGATTCGGACAAGGGCCCCTCGGCCACCACTCCGAGCTGCGGCACGAGGGTGGTGAACGGATAGTCGGCGATCTTCGGCCGCGCCGCGGAGACGACGCTGATCAGCGTGGACTTGCCGGCGTTGGGCAGGCCGATGACGCCGACGTCGGCCAGCAGCTTCAGCTCCAGCCGCAGATGCCGGTCGTCGCCTTCCGTCCCGGGATCCGCCCGGCGGGGTGCCTGATTGGTGGGGGTGGCGAAACGGGCGTTGCCCCGGCCGCCGCGCCCGCCGTCGGCGACGCGCAGTCGCTCGCCGTCGGCCAGGACCTCGCCGAGGAGCTCATCCGTCTCGGCGTCATAGACCACCGTGCCGAGAGGCACCGCGATCTCGAGGTCCTCTCCGGACCGGCCCTTCATGTTCGAGCCCTCGCCGTGGCGGCCGCGGTCGGCGGCGTAGATCGAGGCGAAGCGCAGGTGATAGAGGGTGTTTTTGTTGGTGTGCCCCACCAGATACACCGAGCCGCCGTCGCCGCCGTCGCCGCCCGAGGGGCCGCCCCGCGGGACGTACTTCTCCCGCCGGAAGGCCATGCAGCCGTTCCCGCCACGTCCGGCCTGGACGTGAATCGCGGCTTCGTCGAGGAAGATCAAGGTCGCTTTATTAGGAAGGATGTACCGAAAGGGAGTACGGAGGGAGGCCGGACGGGGCTGCCCGGCCTCCGGATTATTCCACTGACTCGGCGGCAGCCGCCGGAGCCGCGGCCGTCAGGATGTGGACGAACTTGCCGCGCCGCCCACGGTCCTGGAACTTGACGACGCCGTCGATCTTGGCGAAGAGGGTGTCGTCCTTGCCCAGACCGACGTTCTGGCCGGGGTTGAACTTCGTGCCGCGCTGGCGGACGATGATCGTGCCCCCCGTGACCGTCTGGCCACCGAACGCCTTCACGCCCAAGTGCTGGGAGTTGGAGTCGCGGCCGTTACGGCTGGAGCCCTGTCCTTTTTTATGTGCCATGAGCTGGAACCTCCTGCCGGGTACCTCCCCTTAGCGGGAGGACGGCAACTGGATCTCGTCGATACGGACCCGGTGCAGATGCTGCCGGTGGCCGGTGGTCCGGCGGAACGTCGAACGCTTCTTCTTCTTGAACACCCGGATCTTCGGGCCGAGAACCTCGCCCACGAAGGACGCGGTCACCGCGGCGCCCGCCAGGGCTTCCCCGAGCTGAGGACCGTCGTCCCCACCCACAACTGCCAGAACGCGGTCGAAGCGCACCGACTTCCCCGTCTCCGTGCCGGACATGAGCTCGACGTCGACCAGATCGCCGGGAGAAACACGGTACTGCTTGCCACCACTTTCGATCACTGCATACATTAGAGACGCTCCCACTTGAGTCGCCACGCACGCGTGGACGGCGGAAACTACCACAAGGCCGCTGCACGGTCAATGCCGTAGAATCGGCGCGAACCCCTGATCTAGGGGGACGACACCACGGAGACGAAGCCATGGCGAGCCCCGAGTACCTCATCTGCCTGGAGTGCGAGGCCCCCTGCTACACCTTCGAGTGGGAGGACGGCAAGGTCTCCGAGATCCTCTGCCAGGTCTGCGGCAACGACGACCCCGAACAGTTCGTCCAGCCGGACGAGATCGACGCCATGACTGATGTGACTCCTCGCCGCTAAGATTTTACCTGCCGCCCCTCTCCACCCCCTCGGAGCAGGGGCTTTTTCTTGTCCTGTTCGATGGATTGCTAGACGAGAACTAAGATTTTTGCGATGAGGGGTTGACAAGATCTTAGTGTCTGTCTATCATTGGTGCATGGACGGGCGAAACGCCAATGCCCGTCGATCCCCAGAACTTCAAGGAGGACATTGCCATGTTGAACACCATCGCTCGCTGGAATCCCGGAGTCGCCTATGTCAACCGCGAGCCGCTGTCGCGGCTGTTCGAGACCTTCTTCGGCGATCAGGCCACCGAAGAGATCGCCAGCCGGGGCTGGGTGCCGCCGGTGGACATCCAGGAGACCGAGGACGCCTACCGGCTCATCGCCGAGCTGCCGGGCCTGACCAAGGACGACATCCAGATCACCCTGGAGAACAGCGTGCTGCGGCTGGCGGGCGAGCGCAAGCTCGAGAAGGACGTGAAGCGCGAGAGCTTCCAGCGGATCGAGCGCACCTACGGCGCTTTCGCCCGCTCCTTCTCCCTGCCCCACCAGGTGAGCTCGGACGGCGTGCAGGCCGCCTTCGAGAACGGCGTGCTGACCATCACCGTGCCCAAGGCGGAGCAGTCCAAGCCGCGGAAGATCACCATTAGCTGAAGCTTGGTACCGCCTTCTCCGTCTCGAAGCCCCGCCCGCGGCGGGGCTTTTTCTTTTTTCGAATCGGCTTCTTCTACTAGGCTGTCGCCTCGACGGCGGCGCGGTGGGACTCGGCTGAGCCCGCGGCGGGAAGCTCGACGATCACCGAGGTGCCCACACCCTTGACCGAACGGACGTTGACGTGTCCGCCATGGGCGCGGACGATACGGTCCACGATGGCGAGCCCGAGGCCGGTGCCGCCTTTGCGGTTGGAGTAGAAGAGGTCGAAGATCTGCGACTGCTCCTCGCGGGTCATGCCGGCGCCGTTGTCCCCCATCTCCAGGCAGACCGCGGAGCCCTGCCGCCAGGCGGCGAGCTTGAGCACCGGAGCCCGGCTGGCCTCCTCGGCGGCGGCGAAGGCGTTCTGGGCGAGATTGAGGAGGAGCTGGTTCATCTGCGCCGGGTCCACCTTGACGCGGGCGCCGCCGCTGCGGTCCTCGACCTCGATCTGTGCGCGCCGTTTCTGGATCTCGCCGGCCAGCACCTCCCGCAGCCGGTCCAGCAGCCGCACCGCCGGCATCTCCTCGAGCTCCAGGGCTCGCGGCTTGGCGTAGGCGAGGAAGTCGGTCACCAGGCGCTCCAGACGGCTGATCTCCGAGCGGGTGATCGACAGCAGCCGCTTGCCCGTAGGCGCCGAGTGCGCCGAGCCCCCCTCGCCGATCTCCTCCTCCAGCATCTGCATGTTGAGGTTGAGCGAGTTGAGCGGGTTGCGGATCTCGTGCGCCAGGCCGGAGGCCAGGGTGCCGATGTAGGCCAGGCGCGCCGCCTCGGCCGCCTGCTGCTCCAGCCGCTGCGAACGCCGCAGCAGCAGCCAGACGGCGACGAAGGCCGCCGTCAGCAGCCCCAGGGTGGCGACGCCGATCAGCTCCGCCTGGTGGATCAGCTCCTGGCGCAACACCTCGATACGCTTCTGGAGCTGCCCGGCGCTGATGCCGATCTGCAGCGAGCCGTAGTCGCCGATGGGCACCTCGATGTCGGGCACCTGGAGCTCCGTCGTCCGCTCCGTCCGCTCCACGCGCGGCGGGGAGATCCCCTGCCGGAGCTCCGGCGACCCCAGCGACGGTGGTGCCACGGACGGGATGCGGGCCTCGCGGCGCCCCTGGAAGACCAGGTTGCCGGCCTTGTCGTGGATCACCAGAGTGCTGACGATGTCGCGCTGGGAGAGCATCTGGTCGATGAAGGTCTGGGCCTCCTTCTCCACCGCCACCGCGGTATAGAGGTCCTTGCCCTCGCTCGCCGCCCGGTGGGCGATCTGGCCGGCGAGGGTCTGGGCCTGCGCCCGGGTCTCGAGCAGCACCCGCTCCACCTCGCGCTGCGACAGGGAGCGGAAGATCAGCCAGCCGAACAGGGCGATGTCGAACAGGACGAAGAGCCCGAAGACGACGGAGGCGATCAGCAGACGGCGGGAGAACGTCAGTCTCGACACACTTTCCATACCCTTGCAGGATAGCACTCGGGGCCGGGGCTTCCTTTCGCTCCCTCCTCTCGGGTACGATGCCTGCGCTCTGATGAGAAAAACAATCGTCGCCACCGCGATTTTTCTCGCCGCCTCGAGCGTGCTTGGCGGCTGCCGGCGCGAGGTGAAGCCCGCGGGTGAAGCCGGGACGGGCGTCCCCCGCCGGGGCGGCACCGTCGTCACCGGCTGGACGTCCGAGCCGGCCGGCGTCAACGAGATCATCGTGCCGTCGAGCCAGCCCACCCACGAGATGCTGTTCCGCATGTTCCTCCATCTGCTGGAGGAGCAGTCGGACTTCGACAAGCACCCTCCCACCTTCAAGCCCGAGCTCGCCCGCTCCTTCGACTGGTCGGCGGACCACAAGACGCTCACCTTTCACCTGCGGGACGACGTGGTGTGGAGCGACGGCGTGCCGGTGACGGCCGACGACGTGCGCTGGACCTGGCAGGCGCAGGTCAGCAAGGACGTGGTCTGGGAGCAGGCGGAGGCCAAGAAGTCGATCACCGACGTCGAGATCGTGGACCCGCACACCGTGCGCTTCCACTTCTCCCGCGTCTACGCCAAGCAGCTCCTCGACGCCAACGAGGGCACCATTCTGCCCAAGCACGCCTGGGAGAAGCTCCCCTTCGCCCAGTGGCGCAAGAGCGGCGACTGGTTCAAGCAGCACCTGGTGGTGGACGGGCCGTTCACCATCGCCGCCTGGCAGCCGCAGCAGCAGGTGGTGCTGCAGCGCAACGAGCGCTACTACGAGAAGGGCCTGCCCCGCCTCGACCGCGTGGTGATGCGGATGATTCCCGGCCAGTCGGTCGGCCTCACCCAGCTCCTGAACGGCGAGCTCGACTTCCTGCCGCAGATCGCCATCGGCGACGTGAAGCGGGTGAAGGACGCGAAAGACATCCAGCTCATCGCCCTCTGGTTCAACATCTACGTCGCCGTGGGCTGGAACACCGAGGACCCCCTCTTCCAGGACCCCGAGGTGCGCCGCGCCCTCACCCTCGGAATCGACCGCCAGACGATCGTGGACACCCTTCTCGGCCCCTACGGCCGGGTAGCCGACTCGCCCATCCTGACGATGGTCTGGGCGCACGACAACTCGATCCGGCCCTGGCCCTACGACCCCGCCGAGGCGAAGCGGATCCTCGCCGCCAAGGGTTGGAAGGACACGAACGGCGACGGCGTCCTCGACAAGGGCGGCAAGCCGTTCAGCTTCGAGCTGATCACCAACACCGGCAACCAGCTCCGGGCCGACGCCACGGTGATGATCCAGGACCAGCTCAAGAAGATCGGCGTCCAGGCCCAGCCCAAACAGGTGGAGTTCAACACCCTGGCGAGCGACACGACCGACGGCAAGTTCGCCGCGACGCTCATCGGCTTCACCATGGACACCAGCCTCGACATGACGAGCAACTTCCACAGCAGGTCGATCGGCGAGGGAGCCAACTACGTCCGCTACCGCAACGCGGAGATGGACCGCCTGCTCGAAACCGCGGAGAGCCAGCCGGACGTGAAGGCGGAGCAGCCGTACCTCAATCAGATCCAGCAGCTCGTCCACCGCGACCAGCCGGTGACCTTACTCTGGGAGTCGCAGCGGCTGACGGCCGTCAACAAGCGGGTGAAGGACGTCCGCCCCACCCTCACCTACTCGTTCTTCAACCTCAAGGAGTGGTGGGTCGAGCCGAAGCCCTGAGCCCTCCCCTTGGCCGGCTTCCTCCTGCGGCGCCTCGCCGCCTCGCTCCTGCTCCTGCTGCTCGTCGTCAGCTTCCTGTTCTTCCTCGTCCGCCGGATGCCGGGCGATCCCACCAACTTCGGCGAGAGCTCGCGCCTGACGGCGACCCAGCGCCACCACCTGCGCGAGCTCTACGGCCTCGACCGCCCCGTGGGAGCGCAATACCTCGGCTGGATCTCCTCCGTGGCCCTGCGGTTCGACTGGGGCACCTCGCTGTCGCAGCAGCGGCCGGTGTCCGCCGCTCTGCTCGACGCCTTCCCAGCCACCGCTCTCCTCGCGGCGGCCGGCCTCGCCGTCGAGTATACGCTCGCGCTCCTGCTGGGGATCGCCGCCGCCCGGCGGCCCGGCTCGGGGCTCGATCACGCGATCCGCGTCGGCGGCCTCCTGTTCTACTCGCTGCCGATCTTCTGGTTGGGGCTGATGGCCGTCCTCCTCTTCTCCTACGTCTTCCGGCTGCTGCCGTCGAGCCACATGGTCTCGGTGGACTTCGACACCCTCGGGCCCGCCGGCCGGTTCCTCGACGTTTGCCGCCACCTCCTGCTGCCCGCGCTGGTGATGGGCCTCGGCATGGCCGGCGGCACGGCCCGCTACGTCCGCTCGCGGATGATCGAAGTGCTGAGCCAGGATTACATCCGCACCGCCCGCGCCAAGGGGCTCTCCGAGCGCCGGGTGCTCTGGGTGCATGCCCTGCGCAACGCCGCCGTGCCGATCGTCCAGCTCTTCTCCCTGATGCTGCCCCTCCTGCTCTCGGGGGCCGTGCTCATCGAGGTCGTCTTCTCCTGGCCCGGCCTCGGCCTTCTCACCTTCAATGCCATCCAGGCGCGGGACTATCCGCTGATCCTCGGGACGACCTCCTTCAGCGCCACGCTGGTGATCCTGGGCAACCTCGGGGGCGACCTGCTCCACGCCTGGCTGGACCCGACGATGCGGAGCGAAGCGCCGTGACGCGGAGGAAGCCGACGGCCACCCTGCTATGGGGCGGCACCCTGGCAACCCTGCTCGCGCTCACGGCCCTGGCGGCGCCCCTGCTCGCACCCTATGACCCGGCGGAGCAGCTCGACCCGCCCGCCGGCCTCTACCGCCCGCCCGGAACGGTGCTGGCCGCCGTCCACCTCGCCGGCGGCGGCTGGCGGCTGGCGGACCGGGTGCGGCGCACCCCCGAGGGGCTGGAGATCGAGCGCCTGGGAACCGTGGAGACTCTTTCCGGCCGCGAGGTCGCCAACCTCACCGCCCGCGGCGTGGCCGACCGCCGGGTCTTCCTCCTGGGCAGCGACAAGTTCGGCCGCGACCTCGCCTCCCGCATGCTCTACGGCACGCGGGTCTCGCTCGCCGTGGGGTTGCTCTCGGTGGCGCTGTCCCTCAGCCTGGGGGTGCTCGTGGGTTCCGCCGCCGCCATGGGCGGCCGAGGGGCCGACTTCCTCATCATGCGGGGCGTGGACGCCCTGATGGCCTTCCCCTTCCTCTTCCTGATGATGGCGCTCGCGGCTTTCTTCCATCCCGGCCCCGCCCTGATCGTGACGATGCTCGGCGCCACGAGCTGGATGCAGATCAGCCGGCTCATCCGGGCGGAGATCCTGGGCCTCCAGAACCGCGAGTTCATCGTCGCCGCCCGTTCCCTGGGCCAGACGCCCTTCGCCATCCTCTGGCGCCACCTCCTGCCCAACGCCTACACGCCCGCGGTCATCCGAGCAGCGCTCCTGATCGCCGACATGATCCTCATCGAGTCGTCCCTCTCGTTCCTCGGCCTCGGGCTCCAGCCACCCATTCCGAGCTGGGGAAACATGATCGCCGAGGGGCAGGAGGTCCTCCTCCAGGGGTGGTGGGTGGCGACTTTCCCGGGCGCCGCCCTGGCTCTGACGATCCTCGCCTTCAATCTGCTGGCCGACGGGCTGCGGGACACGTTCGATCCCAGGACTGCTACACTGCCGCGCTTGTGAACGCTTCCAGCCAGCCTGTGGGACGGCGAGCCCGGCTCACCGTCTTCCTCACCATCCTGCTCGACCTCATCGGCTTCGGGATGATCCTCCCGCTGCTGCCGTTCTACGCCGAGCGCTTCCACGCGACGCCCTTCCAGATCGGCCTGCTGTTCACCTCCTACAGCCTGACGCAGCTCGTGTTCGCGCCAATGCTGGGCCGCCTTTCGGACCGGGTGGGCCGGCGGCCTCTGCTCCTCGCCTCGATCACCGGCAGCGTCGCCGCCTACCTGCTCTTCGCCGCGGCCCCCAGCTACGGCGTGCTGCTCCTCGCCCGCTCGCTCGCGGGAGTGGCGGCCTCGAACTACGGCATTGCCCAGGCTTACATGGCGGACGTCTCGGCTCCCGGGGAGCGCTCGAAGGCCATGGGCCTCGTAGGGGCCGCCTTCGGCATGGGGTTCGTCCTTGGGCCGGCCCTTGGAGGCATCCTGGCGCAAGCGGGCGACCCGCGCATCGTGCCGCTGACCGCCGCCGTGCTCTCGAGCCTGAACCTGTTCGTCGCCTTCTTCGGCCTGCCCGAGTCGCTGTCCCCAGAGGTGCGCGCACGGGCGGTGCGCGGCTCCTGGTTCGGCTGGTCGGACCTGGCGGCCGTCTGGCGCGACAGCCCGTTGCGCGGCCTCATGCTGCTCTTCTTCCTGGTGATGTTCTGCTTCTCGATGATGGAGGCCTCGCTCGCGCTCTTCTGCCAGCAGCGCTACGGCTTCGGAGTGCGGCAGACCTCGTGGCTCTTCGTCTACGTCGGAGTCATCCTGGTGATCGTCCAGGGCGGCCTCTTGGGGCGGCTGGTGAAACGCTTCGGCGAGCGCTCGCTGATCCTCTCGGGAATCGTATTGATGGCCGTGGGTCTCGCGATCCTCCCCCTGTCACAGTTCTGGATCCTGCTGGTGAGTCTCTTCCTCCTCGCCGTCGGCCAGGGGATGCACAACCCGTCGAGCCTCGGCCTGCTCTCCCGGCTCACCGACGAGAGCGCGCAGGGGAGCACCATCGGCCTCTCCCGCAGCTTCGGCGCCCTGGCCCGCGCCCTCGGGCCGGCCGCCGGCACCTTCCTCTTCGGGGCGGTCGGTGCCCCGTCGCCGTTCTGGGCGGCCGGCGCGCTGATGGTGGTGGCCCTCTTCATCGCCCTGGGCGTGCTGCGGCAGGTCACGGTCATCTGACGGATGTGTTAACCCGCGACTTCGACTTCGAGCTGCCGGCGGCGAGCATCGCGCAGGAGGCCGCGCCGCGAGGCGAGAGCCGCCTGCTGGTGCTCGACCGCGAGGGCGCGGACCGTCACGCCCAGGTGGCGGACCTCCCCCGCCTGCTGCTCCCGGGCGACCTGCTGGTCCTCAACGACACGCGGGTGATTCCCGCTCGCCTCTTCGGCCGTCGCGCCGGCTGGCCGGGAAAGATGGAGCTGCTGCTGGTCGAGCGCCTCGGCGAAAGGGAGTGGGACGCGCTGGTGAAGCCCGGGCGCCGGGCCAAGCCGGGGACGATGATCGAGCTGGACGAGAACCTCGTTGCCGAGGTGATCCTCAAGCGCGAGGACGGCCGCCACCTCCTGCGCTTCTCCGAGCCTGTCGAGCCCCACCTGGAGCGGCTGGGCCACGTCCCCCTGCCACCTTACATCCACCGGCCGGACACGCCGGAGGACCGCGAGCGCTATCAGACGGTCTACGCCCGCAGCCCCGGAGCCGTGGCCGCACCCACGGCCGGTCTCCACTTCACGGAGAGCCTGCTGGAAGAGATCGCCGCCGCCGGCATCGAGATCGCCCGGGTGACGCTGCACGTGGGGATCGGCACCTTCAAGCCGGTGACGGCCGAGCGGATCGAGGATCACCGCATGGAGCGCGAACGCTACGAAATCGGCGCCGAGGCCACCGAGGCGATCCGCCGCGCCCGGGACCGGGATGGCCGGATCGTGGCGGTGGGAACGACGGTGGTACGCACCCTGGAATCCGCCGTTCTGGCGGGCGGCGGCGAGGTGCTTCCAGGCGCCGGGTCGACGGAGATCTTCATCACGCCGGGCTTCCAGTTCCAGGTGGTGGACGTCCTGCTGACCAACTTCCACCTCCCCGGCTCCACGCTCCTGATGCTGGTCTCGGCCTTCGCCGGCCGGGAGAGGATCCTGGCCGCCTACGAGGAGGCGATCCGCGAGGGGTACCGCTTTTACTCCTACGGCGACGCGATGCTCGTGGAACGGCGGCCGACGAGGGCAACGCGGCTGGCCAGCACGGCCGCGCCGTAGCCGTTATCGATGTTCACCACGCCGACCCCGGGAGCGCAGCCGTTGAGCATGGTGAGGAGCGCCGCCAGGCCGCCGAAGCTCGCGCCGTAGCCGACGCTGGTGGGCACTGCCACCACGGGCGCCGGCACCAGGCTCGCCACCACCGTGGGCAGGGCGCCGTCCATGCCGGCCACTGCCACCACCACGTCCGCCCGGCGGATCGCTTCGAGATTGCCAAGCAGCCGGTGAAGGCCGGCGACGCCCACGTCGTAGCACCGCTCCACCTCGTGACCGAACCACGAGGCGCAGACCGCGGCCTCCTCGGCCACGCCCAGGTCCGAGGTGCCCGCCGCCAGCACGGCGATGCGGCCGGGCAGCGGCGTGGGCGGCCCGCCGCAGGCGAGGATCCGCGCCCGTTCGTGATACTGGCTGTCCGGGTACTCGGCGAGCAGCGCCGCCGCCGGCTCAGGTGCCACCCGGGTGAGGAGGACGCGGCCGTGCGCCCGCAGCATCCGCTCGACGATAGCCGTGAGATCCGCCGTCCGCTTCCCCTCCGCGTAGACGGCCTCGGGCTGGCCGTTGCGCAGCTCGCGGTGCAGATCCAGCTTGGCGAACCCCAGATCGGCGTAGGGAAGCTCGGCGAGATCCTTGAGAGCCGCCTCGGGAGAGACCTCCCCGGCGGCGACCGCCTCCAGAAGATGTTGAAGCTGAGAAGGGTTCACGACGCCAGGTCCGCGCCGCCTCGGCGGTACCCCTGGGGATCGAAGGCCACCCGGTCGAAGCCGAGCGCCAGCATCCGGGGCTCGACATCGCTCCAGATCGACGCCAGCCGCGCCACCTCGTCCGCGGCCACTTCAACCCGGGCGGCCCCGCGGTCATGGCGCACGCGGACGACGCGGAACCCGGCGCCCGCCAGGATCTCCTCCGCCGATTCGATGAGCCGCAGCTTGCCCAGGGTGACGAGCTGCCCGTGGGGGATGCGCGACGAGAGGCAGGCGTTGGCCGGGCGGTCCCACGCCGAGAGGCCCATCTCGCGGGCGATCTCCCGGGTGGCCGCTTTATCGATCCCGTGAGCCAGAAGCGGCGAGTAGACGCCGCTCTCCCGGACGGCCCGCAGGCCCGGCCGGTCCGGCCCGGGATCGGAGGCGTTGGTGCCGTCGCACACCACGGCATACCCTCGCTCCGCCGCCAGGCGGACCATGGTGCCCATGCGCATCCCCTGGCAGACGTAGCACCGGTGGCTGGGGTTCGCGACGAACTCCGGATCGTCGAGCTCGCTGTAGGTGACCACCTCATGGCGGATGCCGATCTCCGCCGCCAGCCGCCGCGCGTGATCCAGCTCCGCCCCAGCGAGAGTCTCCGCCGCCGCCGTCACCGCGAGAGCCCGCTCCCCCACCGCCCGAAACGCCAGCGCCGCCACCACGGCGGAATCGACGCCGCCCGAGTAGGCGACCAGCACCGAGCCGCGGCTGGCGAGGTCGGCGAGGATGGCTTCGGGAAAAGGCATGGCTTTTGATGCTAGCACGCGCGCCCAGGACGGACAGGGACGATCACGGACAACCACGGACACTCACCTGCTCGCAGGTGTTCGTCCTTCAAGACCGACCCGAAAACTTCATCGTCACCGGCACCAGGAACAGAATCGAGAACACCCCGAACGCCCACAGGGGCACCAGGGGCGCCGCCCGCTGATAGGCGACCGGCGCCATCGCCCGCAGCAGCACCAGGATGGCCGGTGGCCCCAGGTAGTAAATGAAGAGGAACCGGCGGCGCAGCGGTTTCTCGAAGCCCCGGGTGCGCTGCACGTAAAGGATGCCGAAGGCCCAGCCCAGGGCCACCGCCACCGCGTAGTAGGGGTAGAGCGCCAGCGGCAGGCTGCCGGCGAGCGACAGCACTTGGGTGAACGACAGCAGGCTCAAGACCCAGCAGGCCAGGTAGAGCCCGAGGAGGATCACCTCGAGGCGGCTCCAGTCGTTGGACGGAGCCGGTGTCGCCGGGGGAGTCACCGGCCTGCCGCTTCAGCCATAGCTCTCCACCGGTGGGCAGGAGCACATCAGGTTGCGGTCGCCCCAGACGTTGTCGATACGGGCGACGTAGGGCCAGAACTTCCGCTCCCGCACCCAGGGCGCCGGGAAGGCCGCCTGCTCGCGGGTGTACGGCCGGTTCCACTCGGCGGCCGTAAGGTCGTCCGCCGTATGGGGCGCGTTCTTGAGCACGTTACCCTGGCGCTCCACCCGCCCCTCCTCGATGGCCCGGATCTCCTCGCGGATGCGGATCATGGCGTCGCAGAAGCGGTCCAGCTCGGCCTTCGACTCGCTCTCCGTGGGCTCGATCATCAGCGTCCCCGCCACCGGGAACGACATCGTCGGCGCGTGGAAGCTGTAGTCCATCAGGCGCTTGGCGACGTCCTCGGCCTCGATGCCGGCCGTCGTCTTGAACGGCCGCAGGTCGAGGATGAACTCGTGCGCCACCCGTCCATGCGTCCCGGAGTACAGCAGCGGGTAGTGCTTCGAGAGCCGGGCCGCCATGTAGTTGGCGTTGAGGATCGCCATTCCGGTCGCGTCCTTGAGGCCCCGGCCGCCCATCAGGGCGATGTAGACCCAGGAGATGACGAGGATGCTGGCCGACCCCCAGGGCGCCGCCGACACCGGGCCGATCGCCTCGCTGCCGCCGGTGTGGATCACCGGATGCCCCGGCAGGTACGGCGCCAGGTGCGGGGCGCAGCAGATCGGCCCCATGCCCGGACCGCCGCCGCCGTGCGGGATGCAGAAGGTCTTGTGGAGGTTCAGATGGCAAACGTCGGCGCCGAAATCGCCCGGCCGGCAGAGGCCCACCTGGGCGTTCATGTTGGCGCCGTCCATGTAGACCTGGCCGCCCGCCTCGTGGGTGATGCGGCAGATCTCGCGGATCCCCTCCTCGAACACGCCGTGGGTCGAGGGATAGGTCACCATCAGCGCCGCCAGCTTGTCGCGGTGCTGCTCCGCCTTGGCCTTCAGATCCCCGAGATCGACGTTGCCGCCCTCGTCGCAGGCCACCACCACCACCTTGAGGCCTGCCATCACCGCCGACGCCGGATTGGTGCCGTGCGCCGAGACGGGGATCAGACAGACGTCCCGGTGCGTGTCGCCCCGGGCGTGGTGATAGGCGCGGATGACCATCAGCCCCGAATATTCGCCCTGCGAGCCGGCGTTGGGCTGCAGCGAGCAGGCCGCGAAGCCCGTGATCTCACAGAGCCACGCCTCCAGGGTGCGGAACAGCTCCTGGTATCCCGCCGTCTGGTCCGGCGGCGCGAACGGATGCAGGGCCCCGATCTCCGGCCACGTCACCGGCACCATCTCGGAGGTGGCGTTGAGCTTCATCGTGCACGAGCCCAGGGAGATCATGGAGGTGGCCATGGAGAGGTCCCGGGCCTCCAGCCGCTTGATGTAGCGCAGCATCTCGTGCTCGGTGTGGAAGCTGTTGAACACCGGATGCGTCAGGTACTCCGAGGTGCGGGCGTGAGGCGCCGGCAGCGAGAGATCGATCGTCTCGGCCAGATCCGCGGCCTTGAAATTCGGCGTTCCAAAGATCGCCAGCAGCTCGTCGACCTCGGCGGCCGTCACGGTCTCGTCGAGGGATACGTCCACGGCGTGGTCGCCCAGGCGCCGCAGGTTGATCCCCTTCTCGCGGGCGGCGGCCAGCACCTCATCCGCGGAACGGGCTCCGAGGTCCACCTTCACCGTGTCGAAGAACGGCCCGGTGGGAACGTCGAGCCCCAGCCGGCGCAAGCCCTCCGCCAGCGTCGCCGCCAGGGCATGCACCCGGTGGGCGATGGCCCGCAGCCCCTTGGGGCCGTGATAGACGGCATACATCCCCGCCATGATCGCGAGCAGCACCTGCGCCGTGCAGATGTTGCTCGTGGCCTTCTCGCGGCGGATGTGCTGCTCGCGGGTCTGCATGGCCATGCGGTAGGCCGTGCGGCCGTGACGATCCTTCGAGACGCCGATCACCCGGCCGGGAAGCTGCCGCTTGTACTCGTCGCGCGTGGCGAGGAACGCCGCGTGGGGACCGCCGAACCCCATCGGCACCCCGAAGCGCTGGGCCGAGCCCACCGCCACGTCCGCCCCGAAGTCGCCGGGCGCGCGCAGCAGGGTGAGCGCCAGCAGGTCGGCGGCCACCACCACCAGCACGTCCGCGGCGTGCGCCTGCTCCACCAGCGGCCCGTAGTCCACCACCCGGCCGTCGGTCGCCGGGTACTGAAGAAGGACGCCGAACAGATCGCCGGCCGAGAAGTCGACCGCCGCCGGATCGCCCACCCGCACCTCGATCCCCACCGCGCCGGCCCGGGTCTGGACCACGGCGATCGTCTGCGGATGGCAGTCCTGGGCGACGAAGAAGGCATTGCGCTTGTCGTCGTCCGAGAGGGCGTGGCAGAGATGCATGGCCTCGGCCGCGGCGGTGCCCTCGTCGAGCAGCGAGGCGTTGGCGATGGGCAGCCCCGTCAGGTCCTCCACCAGGGTCTGGAAATTGAGCAGCGCTTCCAGACGGCCCTGCGAGATCTCCGCCTGATAGGGCGTGTACTGCGTGTACCAGCCCGGGTTCTCCAGGATGTTGCGCTGGATGACGCCGGGGACGAGCGTGCCGGAGTAGCCCAGCCCGAGGAAGGACCGGAAGATCCGGTTCTTCTTCACCATCTCGTGCAGGGACTCCAGCAGCTCCGCCTCGCCAAGCTCCCGGCCCGGCAGACCGGCCAGGGCCAGCGGGGCAGTGCGCCGGATGGACTCCGGCACCGTCTCCCGCACCAACTCCTCGACGGAGCCGAGCCCCAGCGCGTCCAGGATCTGCTGGACCTCGCCCTGGCTCGACCCCAGGTGGCGGCGGACGAAGGTATCGGTGGGATCGAGAACGGCGCCGTGGCCCGCCTCCGGCGCCGCCGGATCTTCAGCCGTCGCGTCGAGCGCCGCCGATCTGGAGGAAGAAGACGGGCTCATTGGAGAGGATTCCTCAAGCTTCACCACTCTTCACATACTCCTCGTACTGATTGGCTTTCATCAGGTCCTTGAGATCGGAGGCGGAGGAGAAGCGGATCTTGATCAGCCAGCCCTCGCCGTGAGGGTCCTCGTTGAGCAGCTCCGGATCGTCGGACACCGACTCGTTGACCTCGATCACCTCGCCGGCCACCGGCGTGTAGATCTCGGCCACGGCCTTGACCGACTCGATCGTTCCCAACTCGTCTCCCGTATCGAACACCTGGCCGACCTCCGGCAGCTCGACGAACACCACCTCGCCCAGCTCGTGCTGCGCGAACTCGGTGATACCCAGAACGCAGACGTCGTCTTCGACGCGGACCCATTCGTGCTCTCGCGTGTAGAGATTTTCGCTCGGGTACATGCCTGTTCCCACCCTCCGGTTTAGTACTGGTTAAGCCAACATCTTAGCTCTATCGCGGGCGGCGATAGAAGGGAGTCTCCACGACCACCGCCGGCAGCGTCTTGCCGCGCACGTCGATCGCCAGCTTCGTGCCCGGCGCCGCCAGCTCCGGCGGCACATATGCCAGGCCCAGCGCCTTCTCGAACGTCGGGCTCCAGGTGCCGCTGGTGACGCTCCCGACCTGCGCGCCTTCCGAGACAACTCCGTGGCCCTGGCGCGCGATTCCCCGTCCCTCGACCTCGAAACCCACGAGCTTGCGCGGAACGCCCTGCGCCTTCTGGGCGGCCAGGGTATCGCGCCCCTGAAAGTCGCAGCCCTTGCCCAGCTTCACCACCCAGTCGAGCCCCGCCTCGAACGGCGTCGTGGTCTCGTCGATCTCATGGCCGTAGAGCGCCATGGCGGCTTCGAGACGCAGGGTGTCCCGCGCACCGAGGCCGGCCGGCACCGCGCCCGCCTCCACGAGACGCCGCCAGACGGCCGGCGCGTCGCCCGGGGCCACATAAAGCTCGAAGCCGTCTTCTCCCGTGTAGCCGGTGCGAGAGATGAGCGCCGGCACCCCGGCCACCTCGCCCTGGCGGAAACCGTAATACTTGAGCTCGCCGACGCCGGGAGTCGCCAGGGGCGCGAGGATCTCCAGCGCCTTCGGCCCCTGCAAGGCGAGCAGGGCGAACTGATCGCTCTCGTTGGTGACGACCACCTCCGGCTTGCCGAACGCCGCGTCCGCGATCCACTGGAAGTCGCGCTCGGCGTTCGAGGCGTTGACCACCACGAGGAACTCGTCGGCGGCCAGCCGGTAGATGAGGATGTCATCGACGTAGGTTCCCTGTTCGGTGAGCAGGCCGCTGTAGTGGGCGCGGCCGGGGGTGAGCTTGGTGACGTCATTGGGCGTGAGCCGTTGCAGGAAGGCTTCGGCTCCCGCGCCTTTCACCCGCACCTCGCCCATGTGGGAGACGTCGAAGAGGCCCGCGCCCGTGCGCACCGCCCGGTGCTCGTCGATGACCCCCTGATACTGCACGGGCATGATCCAGCCCGCGAAATCCACCATCTTCGCTCCCGCCTCCAGATGGCAGTCGTAGAGCGGCGTCTTTTTCAAGGTCTGAGCTTCGGCCATTGGCTTTTCAGTCCCCTCCCGCGGTGACGGAAAACGCTATCACGGGAGACTGTGAAAAGCGCGCCCCCCGCTGACTGTCGCGGTCATCCTCGTCGTCACACCCTTGCCACTCTCGCCGGCTTTGCATCGGTGCCCCGTGCGGGATAACGTTCCTCCGGGAGGTGCCTGAATGAAGCTGCTGCTCCTGCGACATGCCATCGCCGAAGATCAGGAGGAATTCTCCCGCACCGGCAAGGACGACCGGCTGCGCCCGTTGACCGCCGAGGGGCGCAAGAAGATGAAGCAGGGCGCCAAGGGCCTGCGGTCGATCGTCCCCGACATCGACCTGCTGGCCACCAGCCCCCTGACCCGCGCCGCCCAGACGGGGGCCATCGTCGACTCCGTCTATGGCGGCCTCGCCGAAGTGGAGATCGAGGAGCTCGCGCCCGAGGCCACCCCCGCCGACTTCCTGCGCTGGCTACGCAAGCAGAAGGCCGACACCATCGCCGTCGTCGGCCATGAGCCCAGCATCAGCCTCATCCTCTCCTGGCTGCTGACCGGCACCGAGCGGCGGATTTTCTCCTTCCGCAAAGGCGGCGCCTGCCTCATCGAATTCACCGGCGAGGTGGGGGCCGGCACGGCGATCCTGATCTGGACGCTGACCCCGAGCCAGCTCCGGGACCTGGCCGACTAGGCCGAACCTCGATGACCAACAGCCTCCTTGCCCGCCCGCCCGAAGAGGGCGCCCGCCTCATCGCCCTCTCCTACCTCGACCAGGCCGTCGCCGCCCGGGCTCGCCTGAAGGACGAGACGGACGCGGAGGCGCTGCACGATTTCCGCGTCGCCCTCCGCCGGCTTCGTAGCATCCTGCGCGCCTATGAGGACGCGCTCAAGGACAGCGTGCCCAAGAAGCTCGCCAAGCGGCTCAAGCGGCTGGCCGGCGCCACCGGTCCGGGGCGCGACGCCGAGGTCCAACTCGAATGGCTGCGGGGACGCGGCACCAAGCTCGGCTCCCAGCAGCGCCAGGGGCTCGTCTGGATGCTGGCGCGCCTCAATGGCCGCATGCGCGACGCCTACGGCGACCTGGAAGCGGAGATCGAACGGGACTTCCCCGACGTCGACGGCGATCTGCGGCGCCACCTCTCCGTCTACAAGACGACGGTCTTCCTCGATCCCGAGGCCCCGCCTCCCACCCTCGGCGCGGTGACGGCCCAGATCCTCCGCGACCAGGTCGCCGAGCTCGAAGCCAACCTCGCCAAGGTGCGGAACGCGGACGACGTGGACGAGGCCCACAGGTCGCGGATCAGCGCCAAGCGCGTCCGCTACCTCCTGGAGCCCTTCGCCGAAGAGTTGCCGGAGAACGGAGCCGCCGTAGTCAAGCGCTTCAAGGCTTTGCAGGATCTGCTGGGGGACCTTCACGACGCCCACGTGCTGGAGAAAGAGCTGGCCGAAGCGGTGGAAGAAGCCGCCGCCGAAAGGGCGCGACGCCTGCTGGAGCTCACCCTGGATGGCGAGCCCGACTCCCCCCGCCTGCGGACCGAGCGCCGCCGCTCCCGCGAGACCGGCCTCATCGCCCTCGCGCGCCAGAACCGCGACCGCCGCGACCGCCTCTTCGCCACTCTCGAAGCAGAGTGGCTGAACGGCGCCGTCGCCGGCTTTCTACAGGATGTCGCGGCGCTGGAAGAAAAGCTGGCGGGAGATCCGAAGGCGGAGGATCAGTACGCGCCGCCCAGCGTCTGACCGCCGTCGATCACCAGGACGGCCCCCGTAGTGAACTTGGCGGCATCGCTCGCCAGGTACAGAACCGCGCCTACCAGATCTTCCGGCTGGCCGATCCGCCGCTGGGGGATGGATTTCAGCGCCCGCTCGCGCGCCTCGGGCGACGTCCACAACGCCTCGCTGAAGCGGGTCTGGATGAGGCCCGGCGCGATGGCATTGACGCGGACGTTCTCGCGCGCCAACTCGATCGCCAGGGTCTTGGTCAGCATGATCACAGCCGCCTTGCTGACACCGTAGACTCCAAGGCCTGAGTGCGGCACCAGAGCCGCCACCGAGGCGACGTTGATCACGGCGCCGCCGCCCCGCTCGCGCATCATCGGCAGGCAGGCGCGGATGGTGTGGGCGTAGCCCTTCACGTTGACCTCGAACGTCTTGTCCCACATCGCCTCGTCCGCCGCCAGCAGCGGGCCGTAATGGGGATTGGTGGCCGCATTGTTCACCACCACGTCGACGCCCCCGAACGCCTCCTTAGCGCGGACGGCCAAGGCCTCGACGTCGGCGGCCTTGCCCGTGTGACAGGCGACGGCCAAGGCCGCGCCGCCCTGTCCCTTGATCGTCTCCGCCACGGCGGAGACGCCATCGATCTTGCGGCTGGCCAGCACCAGGCGGGCGCCGGCCGCGGCAAAGCCGAGGGCCACGGCCTCGCCGATGCCCCGGGAGGCGCCGGTTACCAGAACGACCTTGCCGGCAAGGTCGGGGAAGCTTGGGGAGGTTGGGCTCATGGGAGGGAGGATATCCCAGCCGTATTCACTTCAAGACCTCCCAGGAGCCGCCTCTGTCGGGGCCAATCCGGCGCAGAACCCCCGATTCCTTCAGTCTGGCGATGTTCTGCTCGATCTTGCGGCTGGAGATTCCCACCTCCTCAGCCAACTCGCGGGCCGTAAGGTGGCCGTTTTGCCTCAAGAGCGAAAGAATTTGCCTCTGGTTTGGAGTGAGGCTTTCTTCCGACCCTTTCTTCCGACCTTTTCTCCGAAGTTTCTCCGACCTTTTCTCCGACCTTTTCTCCGACCCTATCTCCGACCTTTTCTCCGACCTTTGGGGCGTCTTCGTGGCCCAGCGCGGCCCTCAGATGCTGCGGATTGGCCTGGAACGTCAGCATGAGGCCCGACATGCTGGGGTCGTAGATAGGAGCGTCGATTCCGTGCTCCTGGCATTCGCGCTCGATCTTCTCGATGCCCCGTCCCCAGGACTCGATGTAGCCGGCGCGGAAAAACGCGCTGGCCAGCAGGGGGTTGAACGGACACGAAGGATGCTTGCCCAGCAACTTCTCCAGGGTCCAGTCCGGCGGCAGTTGCCCAGGGTTCCAGACTTGAACTCAGTTCTGCTTAGAGGCGGGTTCCCCAATTCAAAAGACGTTTTTTGTAAGCCACTCCGCCCCTTGGATAAGCTCTTCGGCCTGCTCTTTGGTTGGCTCTACATCCTTTTTGTGGGAGCACAGGTTGCGGAGGTCTGCGAGAAATGCAATCTTCCGCCAAGCGGCAGTGTCAACAACTGCAGCAGCTTTGAGAGGGTCATTCAAGTCTGCGATCGTTGGGTTCTTCTTGGCGACCTTTACGCCATGACTTGCTGCAACTTTTTGAAGATGCCCTTCGATTACCACGCCCATGAGAGCGCCTGCGGCTCGAAGGCTCACCTTGGCCAATTGCCGTGCTACGACGATTTCGTTGTCCTGCAGTTCTGCATACAGTTCGCCTTCGATTCTTGTCACAACTGAGTCGACACGCTCGACTAGAGACCTAAAAATCGCCAGCTGATTGAAAAGGCATATCAGCGCTTGTGTCTTACTGTCGAAGTCCTTGTACTGATGGCCTGATGGCGCAACATTCTTAAGATAGTCTTGTATGACAAACGTACCATACCCGAGCGCTTTGCGTTTCGGGTCAATCTCGTAGTAGCTCTTAAATTCTGAAAGCCGATCCGGCGCAAGCGTCGAAACGGCGCTCAGTGCTCTTGTGTACCAACGCTGAAAGGGGTAGTGAAACGGGTTCTCATCGTCCTTTTGAAAGGCCGCCACCAACTTCCTGCCCTCTTCATGGAGCGCTTCAACTTCATCCCGTATAAGATCTCGCTTGGACATATGTCACCTAACTCTCGAAGAAATTTTGGCTACCGCGTGGCAAGGGCCTTAATTCTGGCAACCATCGACTGCTCTCATTGACAACCTTCCGCCCCCCATAGCCGACTTCGAATGAATCTCCTTAATGATGTGTCTGAATTGGCCACGCCGGTATCACCCGGATACGCCCTATGAGGTTCCCCACGTGGTCACTACAATTAGGAACACACTTGCGAGCCATCGTTTGCGTCGCTTGCCTGGGCACTACAGCCTCTCCTTCAAGATGCGCTCAACCCGAACGAAGCTCGGCAAATGCTGCCTCAAAAACGCCGGATCGAGCTTCGCCAGCACCTCAAAGGATCGCTTGCCCTTGGAGTAGGCGTTTGAGCAAGCGCGGGAGGCGTGAACAAGTTTGTCGTGCACTTCGGTTCGATTCCGGTTCTCCAAGTCCTGCACTGCAGGCAGCGCGTTCTCCTGGAGTTTGCGACCGTAATGCTCTCGTAACGCCGCTCGATCCGCCACGATCCAGGTTTCCATGCAGGTGGTCATGAAGAGAACCTGCTCGTCCTCTGCTCCGGCAGGTTTGTCCCACCGGTCGCGGCTTTTGAGATGGTCCCAAGTCTTTTCGATGTCCTTCACCGGATCTTCGCTGTCCACCAACATCGCGATGTAGTCGCTCTCCTTCCGGCTGGCATGGGCGGACTTGAAGTCAGCGAAGGCGGACTGGCGCCCACCACAGGCGCTCAGCCGTGGCATTCTTCCCGACAAGCCCGATTTCTCAAAAATCTTGCGGAACCCCTCCCGGCAGCGAATCTGGTCCTCTTTGGATTCTCCACCTTCGATGTACAGATGCGCTCTCACCAGCGGGTCCCTCCGATCTCACCCTTGATCCAAAGCTGACCGAGTCGGTACTTTTTCAGCCACTCGCGAAGGTCGTCCGGGCTCAATCGCTCCATCGACGTCTGTCCGTTCTCCTTGGAGCAGACGACCACGGCGTCAGGGGTCTCCGTCATCGCATCCACCAGAATGTCCGAGTGGGTGGTGACGATGAGCTGTGTACGCTCCGAAGCAGCCCTCAGCAGGTCCGCCACCTTCGGCAGGATGTCCGGGTGCAGCCCGAGCTCCGGCTCCTCTAGGCAGATGAGGGGCGGCGGGTCAGGATCGCAGAGAATCGCCAGAAGACAGAGATACCGCAACGTGCCATCGGAAAGGCGCGTGGCGGGAATGACAAAATCTCCCTCCGTGAAGAACACCTGCACGGTACCGCCCTCAATCAGAACATCGAAGTCCTGGATGCCATCATAGAGATCCTTCAGCCCCTGGAGGATCGCCTTCTTGGCAGCCGGGAAGCGTGTCTTCAAGCGGTTCAGGAATAGGCCGAGATTGGAGAAATCCTCCTCCAAGGTGTCATTCCGCAGGTCCGCCTTCTGGGGCTCACGGAAGACCCCGTTCCGTCCGAACGCCCATTCCCGGTAGATCCGCACCCTCTCATAGTTTTGAGCGAGCCAGGCCAGTTCCGGATAAGCCTCGGGATCGCGCCGTTGCGCCAGGATCGAGCGGTCAGGTGCAATCGTCTCCCGCGCCAGACTGCGCTTTCCATGATCAATCGTATTCAGCATCGGCTTCCCGTGCTGGTAGCGGTAGAAAAAGCGATCCGCCCTTCCCGCGTGCTTTGGTTCGTACTCCACCCGCTCGTCATCGAGAGAAAAAGCCTGGGCGACTGCGCGAAATGCCACCAGATGACGCAGCATTGGACCCTGCGAATTCGTTACATCCCATTCGATCGACGCCGGCTCTTTCGATTGACCCTTCCAAATCCACTCCCCTACACCGCCACCCTTCCGCGTCACATCGCGCATTTCCTTCGGAGCCGAGCGCATCAGACTGATGGCTTCGATGAGATTCGATTTGCCGCATCCATTGGGCCCGATGAGCAGGTTCAGTGCCTTGAGCTCAATGCCAGCATTGTCGGGACCGAAGGATAGAAAATTCTTCGGAGCCAGATGGTGGATCAAAACCGGCTTGGTGGGTTCAGGCATTCTTCAGAGCTCCTCGGATTCCGGGCGGCTGGACTCCCTTGATGCACTACCCCAGATAGTATCCTGTTCCTCTGGCTGCGACCATGGGATGCCCGTCGAGACGTCTGGGTGTAGTTGCGCCGATATCGCCGCCTCGGAGAGGCCCCACGGGGCTTCCCCACGTGGCGTCTCTACGTTGAGCGCCTGTCGAGGTCTCGGCCGGTGCGATGCGGCGACTTGAAGTCCCCTTCAGGGGGCACCGTTTCATAGCGCCGGCATTTATGCCCGGGCGGAGGTGGGCGCCGCGAGAGGGTTGCGGACTTCAAAACATCCTCCCAGAGCCCCTGCCAGTCTCACACATACAGAAACCCCTCCGCATACCGCACCGCTTTCGCGGAGATCCTGATCCGGTCCTCCAGAACCTCGCACCACATCTCCCCCCGGCGCTGCGAGAGCTGGAGGGCGTGGAGCTTTCTCTTGACCAGGATCCTGGACCAGTAGGGCGCCAGCGTGCAGTGCGCCGAGCCGGTGGCGGCGTCTTCTCCGACCCCGAGCCTCGGGGCAAAGTATCGCGAGACGAAGTCGACTTCATCCCCCTTGGCCGTGACGATCGCCCCCACACAGTCGACCTCTTTCAGCAGGTCCATATCCGGAGCGAGGGCCAGGATCTCGGCTTCTCTCTCGTACACGGCCAGATAGTTCGACGGCCCCTTGAAGATCTCCCTGGGCTCCCCGCCCAAGGCCCTCACCAGAGTCTCGGGTCCCGGCACACAGGCGGCCACTTCATGGATGGGAAAATCCAGGCTGATGCGGGCACCGTCCTTGACCACCTTGAAGACCCCTGCCTTCGTCTTGAAGGAGACGGCCTCCCGTGACACCGCCATGAGATCGAAAAGGACCGCCGCGGCTGCCACGGTGCCATGCCCGCAGAGGTTCAACTCGACCGTCGGGGTGAACCAGCGAAGCTCGTATTGATCGCCGGTCTCGACGAAGAAGGCGGTGACGGGGAGGTTGTTCTCCCGGGCGATGAGCTGCAGGGTCTCCTCCTCCAGCCAGCGGTCCAGCGGGCAGACCATGGCCGGATTTCCCGAGAAGATCGCCCCGGCGAAAGCGTCGATGTGGAATGCAAGAATCTTCAAGGTCTCTCTCCTTGGCGAGTGTCGTCCGGACCAGGATATCGCGCGAGGCAGGGTCCGCGGGAGGACGCTTGCCCCGAGTCGAAGCCGGCCCGCCTGCGGTTCGAGACGGTTCGCTCCTGACGGCGGAAGGTTCGCCCCTCGGGGCAATCGACTCGCCGCTCGGGATAACTGGCTCGCCGCTGGCGGCGGGAGGCTCGCCGCTCGGGGTAATCGACTCGCCGCTGGCGGCGAGAGGCTCGCCGCCAGGGATAATTGGTTCGCCGCTCGGGGTAATTGGCTCGCCGCCAGGGGTAACCCGTCCGCCGCTGGCGGCGGGAGGACTTTTTCTCGGGGAAAATCGGCCGCGAAAAGGGGGCCGCCCTACCGCGCCGGCCGGCGCTCCGCCGTGCGGCTCAGCCATCTCCCTGCGGACCGCAGGCTCAAGGGCACGCGCCGGCTCGCTCGGTAGGGCACCAGGGAGGGGAGCGTCTCGAAGAGGAGCTTCTCCCAGCACGGCAGGAGGGCCTCGGCCGTGAAGCCGGCGGCCCGAGTTCGGCCGTTCGCCACCATGGCCTCGTAAAGGCCTGGATCGCCCAGCAGGCGATCCACGGCCTCCCGCGCCTCCCCGAGGGAAGAGACTTCGAAGTAATCCAGCTCCGAGCGGCGCAGCTCGCGGTAGGCGACCTCGGGGCCGAGCAGCGCCGGGGCTCCCGCCAGCCAGGCGTTGACCAGCTTCGAGGCCGGCTTGTTCGTCGAGAGGCGCCGGTCCGGGGGGCGGACGGCGAGGATCAGGTCCGCCTCGCGGAAGTCCGGCCAGTCGATGGCCTGCGAGTCCGTCTCCCGGCCGGCGAAGGGGGCTGCGTCCACCACCCACTCGATACCGCGGTCGGCGAGGAATTGCCGCCACTCCGGACGGCGAAACTCGGGGGCGAGGTTGCCGTCGAACCCCTTGTAGACGAGCCGTTGGATGGCCGTGCCGCGGGACGGATCGCGCGGCAGCAGCCCCGGCTGCGGCCAGTGGGGGATGTGGAACCGGTGGCGACCGTCGGCAAAGGTACCGTTCTGGAGGATCTCGAAGTCGGCGATCAGTGGCTGCCGGTTGTCCGCCCGCGCCCCGACCAGGACGGCGTCCTTGAGGGTGTGCGCCTGCCGCCGCAGGGCCCGGGCCTGCTTGGCATGGAAGACGACGAGCCCCTCCCCCGGCGGCACCGCCGCCAGCTCCACCAGCAGCCCCGCCCGCGCGAGCCGCAGGTAGGTTTGCACCACCCACACCTGCTCGCCGCGCTGGAAGTGCCGCCAGTCGCGGTCCGGATCGAGGCGCCGGAGGCTCTCCAGATCCTCCTCGCCGTCGAGAAAAAAGGTCACGCGCATCGGGACCCCGAGCTTACAACGACGGGCCTGCTAGACTTGCCGCGAACCTTCCACAGGAGACCGTCATGGCCGTCGAGATCACCGGCAAGTACATTGGCAACCTCAAAACCGAGCTGACCCACGGCCCCTCGGGGACCGTGATCCGCACTGCGGCCCCGGTGGACAACCAGGGAGACGGCAGCTCTTTCTCTCCCACCGACCTGGCCGCCACCTCCCTCGGCGCCTGCATGCTCACCCTCATCGCCATCGTCGGCGAGCGCGACGGCCTCGACCTCACGGGCCTCTCCTTCCGCCTGGAGAAGCACATGGCCGCCGATCCCCGGCGCATCGGCGCCATCCCGGTGACCATCACCATGCCCGAGGGGCTCTCCGCGGCCCAGCGCAAGAAGCTGGAGACCGCCGCCCTCACCTGCCCCGTCCACAAGAGCCTCGCCGAGGGCGTCGACAAGCCCGTTGAGTTCGTCTACGCGGACGCGCCGGTGGCGGTGGGGTGAGAGCCGCGAGAACACTCCGTGTCTCCGCCCTTTGCCTCACCTTCCTGGCCGGGCCGTCCCTCGCCTTCGGGGCCACGCCCGTGCTGGTGCGGGACATCGACCCGCACCCTTTGCGGGAGCAGGGAGCTCCGGAGCAGCTCGTCTCGCTGGGAGACCGGGCCGTGTTCTTCCTGCGCTCGAACGAGGAATCCCGGCTGCCGGAGCTCTGGGCCACCGACGGCACGGCAAGCGGCACGGAGCGGCTGAGATCGTTTTCAAGCGATCTTCTGAGTCTTGGCAGCAACGGCAGGATCGCCTTCTTCGCGGCCTTGAGCGCGGATTTCGTGTCCTGGCAGCTCTGGCGGACCGACGGCACCGCCACGGGGACCTTCTCTTTCAACGTCACGGTGCCGATTCCCCACCTTCCCTCAATCCGGACCTTCTATCAAAACCGCCTGTTTTTCGATGGCTGCACGCCTCAGGGAGGTTGCGAGCTGTGGGCGAGCGACGGCACCGCCGCCGGCACCCGGCAGGTGCGCGACCTCACTCCCGGGCCGGCGAGCAGCCGGCCCCACGGCTTCGCGGCCTCGGGGGGTCGCCTCTACTTCTTCGCCAACGATCCCACCGGCCTGGCGCTGTGGACGAGCGACGGCTCCGGCGACGGCACGCAACGGGTGATCACGCTGCCGCCGTTCTCGAATCCCTCGGACCTCGTCGCCGCCGGCGACCGGATCTTCTTCCTGCAGGGAGTGCCGTTCCATTCCACCCTCTGGACCAGCGATGGCACGGCCTCGGGAACCCGAACCGTGCCGCCCTTCGACCATGCCGGCAACCGCCGGCCCGAGGTCAACTCGATCCTGGGCTCTTTGGGGGGTACTCTCTTCTTCGTCGGTTTCGACCGTTTCAGCAGCCATCAGCTCTGGAAGACCGACGGCACGCCACGGGGGACTCTCCGGCTCACCTCCACTCCTCCCCCGCCTCCTGGCAGCGTTCTCCTGCCCACGGGCGGAGCCGCCCTTGGTGACCGCTTCGTCTTCGAGGGGGCGGACTTTCATCTGTGGACCACGCGCGGCACCCGCGCCAGCACGCAGAGGCTGGCCGGCTGCCCGGGCGGCTGTCCCCTGGCCTTTCTCTATGCGGTTTCGCTGGTCCACGACGGCAAGCTGTTTTTTACCGGCAGCACTCCGGATTCCGGCGCGGAGCCGTGGGTGACGGACGGCACGGCGGCCGGCACCCGCCGCCTCGGCGATCTCTGCCCAGGCTCGTGCGACTCCACCCCGAATTTCGTCGCGGTCGTCCTGGGACGCGCTTTCTTCACGGAGGGAGAGAGACTCTGGGCGACCGATGGCACCGCGGCCGGCACCATCCTGCTGAACGAGGGCGGTTTCACCGGGGAGCTCGCCGCAGTCGGCAACCGGATCGTTTTCGTCGTCTTCTCCGAGGGCTCCGGCCCGAGCCTGGCCGTCACCGACGGCACCGCGGCCGGCACGCAAGCCCTGGACGTCCATTTCTCCCACGGCGCGGGCTCGAATCCCCGCCTCTTCCTTCCGATCGGCAACGAAGTCCGGTTCCAAACCTGCGACACCGCCCCAGCCCAGGCCTGGACCAGTGACGGCACGGCCGGCGGCACGGTCGCGCTGTCGAACGCCGCCGCCTTTTGCACGCCGCTGGCACGACTCGGCAGCGACGTCTTCTTCATCGCCGCGGATCCCGACTCGCCCTTGCAGAACCTCCAGGTCTGGCGCAGTGACGGCACGCCGGGCGGGGCGGTTCCCATCACCCCGGCCGACCGCGGCGCCGAGGCTCTCGGAACGGCCGGCGACCGGCTCGTGATCTTCATCCAAAGCGCCACGCCGGCAGGCACCGAGCTCTGGACGAGCGACGGCACGGAGGCGGGCACGGTCAAAGTGACGGATCTGCCGGATCGGGCTCCCAGCTTCGTCGCCGCCTCGCCGGGAGGCAGGCCGGGCGAATTTTTCTTCCAGACCACGGACGCTGGAGGCGTCACCACGCTCTGGTTCTCCGACGGCACGCCGTCAGGGACCCGCAAGTTGCTCCAGCCCGTCCTTTCCGGGGATTTCACCGGCTTCACCCGCTTCAACGACACGGTGTACTTCGCGGCCGGGAATGCCGGCTTGTGGAAGACGGATGGCACCCCCGCCGGCAACCGGCAGGTTCTGCAGGACGCGATCACAGAGATCGTACCCTTCGCCGGCTCGCTCTTTCTCTTCGACCAGTCGGCCCGGACCCTGCTGCGCTCGGACGGCTCGGCGGCCGGCACCAACTTCATCGCGGACCTGAGCCTGGAGACATCGTTCCCGCCCGATCCTCAACTGACGGTCGCCGGCGGCGTCCTCTATTTTGTGGCCTTTGACGCAGAGCACGGGGAGGAGCTGTGGCGCACGGACGGCACCAGCGCCGGCAACCGGATCGTCGCCGACATCTCTTCCGGCACGGGCTCGTCGTCCCCCGCCGGGCTGACCGCGGCCGCCGGGCTCCTCTACTTCACCGCCAACGACGGCGAGCACGGCCGCGAGCTGTGGGTGACCGACGGCACCGAGGCCGGCACCCGGATGGTGGCGGACCTCTCGGCGGGCCCGGGCTCCTCCTCCCCCATGGAGCTGACCGTGGCGGGCGACCATCTGTTCTTCAACGCGGACGACGGCTTCACCGGCCGGGAGCTGTGGCTCCTGCCCCTGGGCCCGGACAACTAGGAGGCCCCCGTGCATCGCCCTGCGAAGATTCCCTGCCTCCTCTTCCTCCTCCTGGCCCTCGCCGCCCTCGGGCCGGCCGGCGCGCAGACGGCGCGGCTCCTGGCGGACATCCATTCCGGACCGCCGGCGCCCGGCGAGAGGCTCGCGCCGGAGATCTTCATGCCCCTCACCGGCGGCTCGGCGTTCTTCCTGCGCGCGACGCCCGAGGCGGCCAGCCTCCTCTGGGCCACGGACGGCACCGACGCCGGTACCCGTTCGCTCGGAACCTTTGTCGACCCCCGCCCGCTGGGCACTCTGCCCGGCCTTGCCTTCTTCCTGGCCGCCTCGCCGGACGAGGCGGAGAGATCGTACCGCCTGTGGCGCACGGACGGCACGCAGGACGGCACGTTCCCCTTGACCACCGCCCTGACGAGCTTCTCTGGGGGCTCGGCGGTCGTGGCGGGACGGCTCCTCGCGACCCTGTGTCTCGCTTCGACGCAGGAGTGCAGCCTTTACCTGCTGGACGGCTCGGCCACCGGGGGCGTTCGCCTGGGCCGCATCCCGGCCTACGATTTCGCGACGGCACGGGGAAACGTCTACTTCTTCGCCTCCACCCGAAGCTTCAACCTGTGGCGTACCGACAGCACGCCGAGAGGCACCCGGGCGATCCGCCGGCTTCGCCCCGGCTGGACCTGGCTGCTCACCGCCTCCGGCTCGCGGCTCTTCTTCATGTCCGGCGAGGAGAGCGGCGAGCTGTGGACGAGCGACGGCACCTCCGGCGGCACACAGCTCGTGCGGACCTTCCTCGAGTCCGGACACGAGTTCATCCCGCGCGTCACCAACTTTCTCAAAGCCACCGGAGACGGCGAGGTGACGTTCGTGGCAGCCCGCGGCTCAAATTTCATCCCGGACCTCTGGCGCAGCGACGGCACGCCTCGCGGCACCGTCCGGCTCACGAAATTTCAGGAGATCTCCGGCGTCAAGGATCTGCGGGAGGACCAGATCGCGGTGCTGGGCCAGAGCACCCTGTTCGTGGTCGACGACGGCATCTCGGGCTCCCGGCTGTGGTCTTCCCGCGGCAGCCTCGCCACCACGGCGCCGCTCGTGGGCTGCCCCGGCGACTGCCCGGAGCTGCTGGCCGGCACGCCGCTCGTCCCGATGGGGAACCGCGTGCTCTTCGCCGCCCGCGACGGGGAAGGTTTCGGGCTGTGGACGAGCGACGGCATCGCGGCCGGCACCCGGCTCCTCGCCAGCCCCTGTCCCGGCGGCTGCGAGGCCGGCCCCACCCAGCTCACTCCCCTCGCGGGCAGGGTCTGGTTCCGCGTCACCTTCGGCGGCACCGACCACCTCGCGCGGACAGACGGCACCGCAGCCGGAACCGTCGTCCTGGCGCCGATCCCCACGGCGGCGTACCTCGACCTCGCCACCGACGGCCGCCGGGTGTTCTTCGCCGGCACTGATCCTCTCGACGGAGCCCAGCCCTGGGTGACCGACGGCACCCCGGGGGGCACCAGCCGGGTGAGCGTCCTGCCCGGCCCGGCGGCCTCCTCCGAGCCCGCCAGCCTCACCTCGCTCGGTGACCGCCTGCTCTTCACCGCCTGGGACGGCACACAGTCCGCCCTCTGGGTGGCGGACGCGTCCGGTTCCGGAGCGTCGATCGTGCCGGGGACCGCCGTGGCCGGCAAGGCGGGTCCCGCGAACGTGACCGCCGCGGGCGGCCGGGCGTTCTTCACTGTCAGCCGGGACGACCGAGGCGACGGCAGTGCTCAGCTCTGGCGGAGCGACGGCACGGCGGCCGGTACCGCCGTCGTGGCCGATTTCCCAGGCCGAAGCTTGAGCGATCTCCACGACTTCGGCGGCCGGCTCCTCTTCCTCGCCACTCCCACCGGCGACGCGGAGCGGCACATCCCCGCCGCCTGGGCCAGCGACGGCACGGCGGCCGGCACCGTTCAGCTCTTCTCCCTGCCGGACGACACCCTGGCGGTGGTGGGCCTCGCTGCGGTGGGCGCCGAAATCTACCTGGAGGTCGACCGCGAGTCCGAGGTCGACGTCTACCGCAGCGACGGCACCGCCGCCGGCACGCGGCCTATCCTGAGGCTCGGCTGTTGCTCCGGCAGTCACCCGCCGCGCTTCGTGAGGCTGGGCGACACGGTCTACTTCACCGCCATCAACGGCCTGTACCGGACAGACGGCACCGCCTCCGGCACCACGACGGTGTTGACCCTGGACGCGGACGGCAATCCGCCGATCTTCGATCCCAGCTTTCCTTTCGCCCTGGGAAACGCGGTCTTCGTTTTCGCGTATCGTCCCAATGGCGACGAGGGCAGCGTCCCGGCCCTTTTCCGGATCGACGCCGGCCAGCCGGTTCTGCTGGCCTCGGCCGGACGCGCCAACTCGTTCGATTTCGACCCCCAGGTCACTCTCCTGGGAGGCGCGGTCTTCTTCCGCGCCACGGATCCGGATCACGGCACGGAGCTGTGGCGCACCGACGGCACCCCACAGGGGACCCGGTTGGTGGCGGACCTCGTGCCGGGCCCCGGCTCCTCCGATCCCCAGGGTCTCACGGTGGCCGGCGGCCGGCTCTACTTCTCCGCCTGGGACACGTACCACGGCCGTGAGCTGTGGACGAGCGACGGCACGGCCGCCGGCACCCGCCTCGCCGGCGACGTCGCTCCCGGGGCCTTCTCTTCCGCGCCGAGGCTGCTGACCCCCATAGCAGGAATCCTGGTCTTCACCGCCGACGACGGCTTCACCGGCCGCGAGCCCTGGGTTCTGCCGCTGAGCCCGCCGAACGTCTAGATCCTTTTGGGTCCTTCCACAGCCGGGCCATGCCTCTCCTCGCCCTCCTCCTGCTAGCGCTCGCCTCCGCCGCGCCTGCCGCGGCTCCTCCTTTTCCCGGCGACCGCCGGCCGACGCCGACCGGCGACGTCTGGGTGGAGATGGCGGCGGCCGGGGCGGGCCAGCCCCGCGAGGGCATCGGCCGCGGCATCGTCGAGGCGCCGCCGGAGCGGGTCTTCCGGGCGCTCGCCGACGTCGCCCACTGGCCGGAGTGGATGCCGTTCCTCAAGCGCTCCGACGCCCGGCCGCAAGGCGACGGCTCGGTGCTGAGCCGGCAGACGATGACGCTGCCCTCCCCGCTGGGCGAGCGCCGCTACAGCGTCCGGTTCACGCAGGGAATTGAAACGGACCGGGAAGGAAAAGCCTGGGTGATCCGTTGGAGCCTCGTGCCGGGCTCGGGCAATCTCGCCGGGCTCCGCGGCTCCTGGCGTCTGACGGCACTGGGGCCGTCACGAACCCTGGCCGTCTGCCGCCTGTTCACCGACCCGGGCGGGCTGACGCCGCGCTTCGCCGTCGACCGCGGCACCGCGCAGTCGCTGCCGTGGATCTTTCACGGACTGCGCCAGCAGGTTTGCCGTTCCCGCTACGACAGCCCGTGAGGTACAATCGGGCGGTTCCTTCTTTGCGACATCTGCGCCCGGCGGCGCGTAGGGCTCTCTGTCATGAAACCGGAAAGAAATAAGAATGTCCTCGCCTTGGAAGCGCATCTCGGCGCCGAGCTTCACCGCCGGTCCACCGAGCTGACCCGCGCCTGGCTGGACCGGCTGATCGCCCGGCTGGACGTGCAGCCACGCCGCATCTTTCCCACCGACGCCCTGCTCAACCACATCCCCGACGTGCTGCGGGCCGTCTCCGACTATCTCTGCTCGGACGGCGAGCTCGACCACGACGAGATGCTGCGCTCCGAGTTCGGCAAGCTCGCCCGGCTGCGGCGCGAGCAGGGCTACGACATCGAAGAGATCCTCATCGAGTTCGAGATCCTCGGCGACATCCTCTACGACGCTCTGCGCGAGGAGGCGCGGAAGTTCGGCCGCAAGGTGCCGCCCGACTACGCCATCGAGGTGTCCGAGCGCCTCTACCGCTCACTGACCTCGATCACCGCCATCACTGCCACGACCTTCCGCGAGGAGGGCTTCCGCGACCGCCGGGACCGCGCCCGGCTGCTCGGCGGCTTCGGCCGCGACCTGGCGCACGAGCTGCGCAACCGCCTGAGCACGGCGGAGGCCGCCCTGCACCTGCTGGGCAGCGAGACCATCGAGCCGGCCACCCGCGAGCGGACGCTGCGCACCCTGGGCAACACCCTGCAGCGCATCAAAGGCGTGGCGGACGACGTCCATTCTCTCGCCATCGCCCAGGGCAGCGAGGAGGGAGCCCAGGGCCGGCGCCTGTCGCTGCGCCCCCTGCTCGAAGAGGCGGTCGACGAGCTGCGGGGCATCGCGGACGAAAGGCAAGTGCGCATCGAGATGCGGGAGCCCATCCCGGACGTACAGGTGGACGCCATCCGCGTCGAGTTGGCGGTCATCAACCTGGTGGGCAACGCCGTCAAGTACTCCGATCCGAACGAGGAGGACCGCTGGGTGCGCCTCTCGGTGCAGCGGGACGAGGAGGGCTTCTGGCGCATCTCCGTCTCGGACAACGGCATGGGCATTCCGGACGAGATGCAGGACCGGGTCTTCGAGCAGTTCGTCCGAGCCCACCCCGGCATCGCCGACGGCACCGGCCTGGGGCTCGCCATTGCCCGCTCCGCCATCGAGCAGATGGGCGGGAAGATCTGGCTCGAAAGCGAGCCCGGAGTCGGCACCACCTTCCACTTCACCGTCATCGACCCTCCCGCGGCGCGGGAGGATTAGGGTAGGAGGAAAGGATCATGAGCGAAGAGCTGAAGAGCTTTCTTCAGGGCCTGCGTACGAAACCCGAGCTGCTGGAGGAGCTGCGATCCCTGCTTGGAGACGTGGATGCGGCGATCCGGTGGGTTCAGGAGCGGGGATGCCGTCTGACGCCTGAAGATGTTGCCGAGCTCCGGGAGAGCGACAGGGAACTCTCGGACGACGAGCTCGAACAGGCCGCCGGTGGTGATTCCGCCTGGCCACCCGTGTAGCCCTTGACCTCCGCCGACTGGCTGAGCGTTCTCGCCCCCTGGCTGACCGGGCCACTCTTCGGTTCCATTGAGCGCCTTCGCCGAGTCGCCCGAACCTTCCCAGGCGAATGCATGGCGACTCTCGAAGCCCGGCTCGCGGCAGGCGTCTCTCCGGTCGATCTATCGGTGTGTCTGGGCACGGCCTGCCAGGCCGACGCCATGGCGGCACGGCTCTCCGTCTCACCGGTCCGAAAGTTCCTCTCTCGCTGGGCCGAGCCGGAGGAATCGCTCGCGCCCGTGCGCTCCGTCTGGCTCGAGTTCGACCTGGACGGCGAGCCTGGGGAGGACAGGTTTTCTCCCTCGGTCGTTTGCGCCAAGCTCCCGAGAGACGTTGACCCCGGTTGGCTCACCGGTACCCTGCTCCCCAGCCTCTCCGGTCGTCCGTCTTCGTCCAGACAGAGCGATCTGATCCACCTGTGCCTTGGCGCCCTGCCAGCCTCAGCCAGTCTCCTCTATGTATTCAGCCTGCAAGGGCGGGGAAGCGATGCCGTTCGGCTGGAGATCTTCGGCTTGGAGCCTGCCCGGATTCTCGACTACCTCTCAGGTCTGGCCCCGCGAATGGTCCCCGCGGTCGCACAGATCACTCCCCTGTTCGCGGGTGTCGAGAGGCTCCACCTCTCTTTCGACATCGCCGAGGAGATCCTGCCACGCATCGGCATCGAAGGCTCGTTTCCCCGGCAGCCCTCCCGCGAGCCGCGCTGGGCTGACCTCTTGACCCGTTTGGTGGAGAGGCGTCTGTGCTCAACGGAAAAGCGGGAGGCGGTCCTTGCCTGGCCCGGATACGACTCGTTCTGGACGGCCCCGCAACGATGGCCGGTGTCCGAAATCGGAGCCCGGGGTTTCTGCGTCCGCAGTCTGAGCCATGTCAAGGTGGTCTGCCATCCCGACCGGGAGCCCGAAGCCAAGATCTATCTGACGTTCGGACCCGCTGAACGCTCCGGGGCGGCCGGGGCCGCCAGCTCTCCGGCCAGCCGCTCCGCCTTCTCCACGTAAGTGGGCAACCCGAGCTCCGCGAACAGCCGGCGGGCCTCGCCGAGCTGCGCCGCCGCCTCAGACCCGGCACCGGCAGCCACCGCCAGATCGAGCCGGGTGCGCGCCGCCTCGAAGGCGGCCTCAAGGGTGAGGAAGCTCTCCAGCGCCTCCCGGAGCCATCTCTCTGCCCCCTCCCGATCTCCGGCCGCGCGAGCGATACGCCCCATGGCGCGCTGGGCCATACCGCTGCCATAGCAGAACCGGACCTCCTCGGTCACGGCGAGCGCCTCCAGGGCAAGCTCCCGGGCCTCGTCCGGGCGACCTGAGAGGAGCCGGACCTCGGCGAGGAAGGCGGAAAACCAGCCCAGGAGCTGCTTCATCCCGGCCCGGCGGAGGCGTTCTACGGAGTCGTCAAGGGCCTTGGCGGCTTTCGCGAGGTCACCTTTTTCTAGATAGGCGTAGCCGAGAAAGCCCAAGGCCGCGGCCGTGTTGAGGGGGTCCTGAGTCCGCTCCAGCCCGCCCCTGCACTCCTCGATTCCCTGGTTGTAGTCTCCCAGCGAGGCATGGAAATAACCGGTGCTCCAGGAGGGGTCGAGCCGTGGGTCCTGAAGGGCGCGCCAGACGGCCTCGGCCTTCTCCATCATGCTGAACGCCTCGCTGAACTGCCCCAGAACGTAATGATGGAACCCTGCCACCCAGTAGGCCTGCCCCTGCCACCACCGATCCGCGCTCCGCTCCAGCAACTCGACCGCTCGGCGCCCCTGCTCGATCCCCTCCGAAAACCGGCCCGACCAGAAGGCGTCGCGGCAGAGCACGTACCAGGCCCGCCCGGCAGTGACTACATCGCCACAGCGCCGCGCCGCCTCGATGGAAATGCGCGCGTTGGTCGCGACCGCCTCCTGGTCGCCCAGGTAGCTGTAGGTGTGAGCGAGCCAGAAGTGATAGCGGCCCGCGAGCGTCGAGTCCTGAAGCGTATCCAGGAGCTCCCCCTCACTCAGGAACAGCTCCAGGGTCTCGGGGAAGCGGGCCAGGGGGAAGAGCGATTCGGCAAGCAGGAGGATCAGCTCCACGCGCCGCCGGCCCGCCTCCGGCTCAGGCAGGCGCGCGCAGTGCACGAGGGCCTCTCGCAGAGCTTTCTCCGCCTCGGCATGTGCGTACCGGCGGGCGGCCTGGGCAGCGAAAAGTGCCAGATAGGAGACCGCTTTTCCGGCATCGTCGGCCGCGGAGAAATGGTAGGCGAGGGCGTCATAGACGTCTTCCAGGCGGCCGGCGAAGAGCGACTCGAACGCCTGCCCGGCGGCGGCGTGCAGCGCCCGCCGTCGGCCCGTCAGAAGGGTCTGATAGACGGCCTCCTGGGTCAGGGCGTGCTTGAAGAGGTACCGCGACTCCTCGGCCGTCGGCTCCTCATAAAGGAACTCCCAGCGCTTGAGGTCCGACAGCAGGGCCGTCAGGTCACCCGTCGGCTCCCGGACCGCCGCCAAAAGATTCAAGGGGAACTCGCGGCCCAGCACGGACGCCGTCTGGAGGAGCCGCTTGTGCTCGTCCGGCAGCCGGTCGATACGTGCCATGAGCACTCCCTGGATCGTGTCAGGGACCAGGACGCCAGGATGCTCGAGCAGCGAGCGCGCCAATTCCTCCAGGAAGAAGGGGTTGCCCTCCGCCTTGCCGAGCACCTCGCCGACCAGCTTCTCAGGAAGCTCTGCGCGTAGGAGGACGGCCCGGACGACCGCTTCGCTGTCCGCGTCCGTCAGTCGAGAGAGGGTGATCTGGGTGGCATAGGACTTTTCGATCCAGGGCGGCCGATAGCCGGAGCGATACGTGGCGATGAGCAGCACGTGGGCGGCGAACAGCCCTTCCACCAGCAGCGACAGGAGTTCCTCGGAGGTGCGGTCCACCCAGTGGAGGTCCTCGATCTCCAGCACCACCAGCCGGTGGCGCGACTCGTTGAGGATTGCCTGCCGCACCAACCGGAAGGTCCGGACCTGCAAGGCCTGGGGGCTCAGCTCCGCGAGCGCCTCCGTGCCTTCCTTGATGCCGAAGAGGTGGAGAAGATAGGGTTGCGCCTCCCCGACGTCCATTCCAGCCCGGCGAAGGCCTGCCGCGATCTTGTCGGTCATTGCGGCCACGTCATCGGCTTCGCCGATCTCCCAGGCATTGCGGAGCATGTAGAGAATGGGCACATAGGGCACGCCGCTGGTGTAGGAGAGGCATCTCCCCGCCAGGTAGAGGACGGGCCGGTCCCACAGCCGGCGCCGGAGCTCATAGACCAGGCGGGACTTGCCGGAGCCGGCCTCGGCCGCGATGCCCACCACCTGCCCCTCTCCTGCCGCCGCCCGCTCGCGCAGCTCCTCCAGAACCGCCATTTCCCGCCGGCGGCCGACGAACGGCGAGCGGACCGCGCTGCCGAGGACGGCGTCCTCAGACTGGAGAAGGCCCACACCCAGCAACCGGAACGCCAGGATCAGCGCCTCCTTCCCCTTGACCTGCATCGGCGGCAACGGCTCCAGCCGGGCGGAGCCCTGGAGGAAGCGACTCGTATCCTCGCTCACCAGGATGGCCCCTGGCTCGGCGAGCTGCTGGAGACGGGCGGCCAGGTTCGTCGTGTCGCCGATGGCCGTGTAGTCCCGGCGGAGCTGGTCGCCGATGCCGCCCACGACGACCCAGCCGGTGTTGATCCCCATGCGGAACCGGAGCTCCACACCGCCGCGGTCCCCGAGCTCGGCGTGGTGTTCCCCGAGCAGCTTCCGGAGGCCCAGGGCAGCCAGCGCCGCTCGGCGGGCGTGGTCCTCATGGGCGATGGGGGCCCCGAACAGGGCCATGAAGCCATCGCCCAGGAACTGATTGATAGTGCCCTCGTAACGGTGGACCTCGGAGAGGGCCAGCTCGAAGAACCGGTTGAGCAGCAAGTACATCGTCTCCGGCCCCAGCCGCTCCGCCAGCGAGGTCGAGCCGACGAGATCGCAGAAAAGGACGGTGACCTGCTTGCGCTCGCCCTCCAAGGCGGACTTGGATTGTAGGATCTGGATGGCGAGATGGGAGGGCGTGTAGCTCTGGGCTGCGGGGGTGGGGCAGGCTTCGGGGATCGGCATCTCCTCTTTAGTCGTCTCTAACGGGGAGCCGCACTCGCCGCAGAACTTGAAGCCAGGAGGGTTCTCGGTGCCGCACTGAGGGCAGAGAACCGCCAGCTTTGCGCCGCAGTGGCCGCAGAACTTCATGCCAGGGTGGCTTTCAAAGTGGCAGTGGAGGCACTGCATTTGAGAGACGATCTTACATTAGCTTCCTAGTGCAGGTCCAGGTGGGCGTCGACCCGAATGTGAGTTCCTCCCATCCGCTATCCAGCACCGCCCCTGTGACTGTATACTGTTGACCCAACCGGAGGGTTCCTGCCATGTGCACATCTCGCACTACCACGTTCTGCCTTGCCCTGCTTCTCGCAGGCCACACATTCGCTCAAGACACCCGTCAGTCGGTCCTCCAAGAGAGCCTAACGCGGGACGGCATTATTTGGGAAAGCGCTGCGGCGTGGGATGTTCCTTTTCAAGACAATCTAAGCGAGGATACAAAGATCGCCGGGCTCAGCAGGTTCTGGTTGGAGGTGAAGATCAACTTCCCGAATTTCGCGTCGGTCCCTGACCTCGATTGGGATAAGACGTACGTCGACTTCATTCCGAAGGTCCGCGCGACGACGAGCACGTACGATTACTATCGTATTCTTCAGCAGATGTGTGCTCTTCTCAAAGATGGGCATTCTAACGTATTTCTTCCGAAGGAACTCACCGAGCGCATGGAGGTCGATCTTCCCCTCAGGATCGACTTGATTGATAATCGCGTCTTCGTCAAGCGCGTGGATAGTAATGAGCTTGAAGCGAATGGGGTTAGCGTGGGTCTTGAGATCCTCAAAATAGACGGCGAGTCGGTGCATGCGTATGCGAGGAAAAATCGCCGCCCTTATGTCACGAGCAATTCTCTTCAACATGTCGAAGTCAAAGTCTATTCCTACAGATTACTAGCCGGACCACGGAACAGTTCGGTCGCCGTCGAATTTCGGTCCAAAGATGGCCGGGTGTTCGAAAAGCGTCTCACACGTAGGCCATATCCGGATAAGACCACCCTCCCAGTCTTCCAATACCGAAAGCTCGCGGGAAACATCGCCTACGTCGCCATTAATACCTTCAATAGCGAGGATGCTCAGAAGGAATTCGAGAGATATCTGCCCGAGATTCGCAGCAGCGACGGGTTAATCATTGACATTCGCGAGAACGATGGAGGCAGCGGCATGACCGCTTACAATATTATTGGTTATCTCACGAACAAGGATTTCGCAACGACCTCATGGAAAAGCCGACAATACGTTGCGACGCTACGCGCCTGGGGCCGCTCAGGGGGATGGTACGAGCCGAAGCCATCGCAGTGGGCGGGCAAGCCAGACGACTTTTACTCGAAGCCCGTAGTGATGCTCATCGGGCCCCGCTCATTGTCGGCAACCGACGTATTCGCGGAAACCTTCCATCGCCTGCAACGGGGTAAGTTGGTCGGAGAGCCGACAGGCGGCAGCATGGGGGATCCTCTGACGTTCGCTCTCCCAGGAGGCGGCTTAGCCCGAGTGTCGACGTCGACGGATGTTGGAGCCGGCCTAGTGGGAAAAGGCGTCCAACCCGATGTCCTGATACCCCGCACGGTCCAGGATTTTCTCACAGGACACGATGCCGCTCTCGAAGCGGGGATCGCTGAGCTGAGATCGATGATCACGCGATAGTCAGCCAAGGGGGATGGGCTTTCCACCGAAGTCTAAAGAGCATTGAAAAATCATTTCTACGTGCTTGTCTCTAGATCGACCTCAGACTGAAGATGTCTCGATCTCGCTGCCCGGCGACGCTGCTCGGCACGTGCGCGACTGATAAAGTTGATTTCTCGATTACGTTCACCGAGAGTGAGCACGCCCATTGCTGTGCGCTCCTCATCAGTCACCGCATCTGGATCGATCGGAGCTAGTACCACCTCCCCATCGACGACGATCTTCTGCGTGCCGTACCACTGGGGCTCGCCCCGACTTAGCAAAAGACGATCCTTGGCAAGAGCATAAAATGCCCGGATCTGCTGAGGCTGCGGCTCAAGCTCGACCGCGCGACGCGCCAACTCGAAGGCATTCTCGATATCGCACGCCTTGTTACTGTGGATAAGGACGACCGCAGCCCAATAATGATCCCAGCCGTCCTGGATCTCGCCCGCGGCGAGAAGATACCGAATCTCGGCGCATCGTTCCTGGTCTCGCTTTAAAACGGCCTTCCAGTCAATCCGCTTCCGCATCCGATCGTCCTGATCCCCCTCATAAAGCTGACGTAAAGCTTCACTGGCCACACTCAGTCTCCATACGCATCTCAGTTGCCGAGCCAATTAATCACAATGAAGGGAACAACCGTCGCTGCGATACAGAGGTTGTGATACTCACGCTGAATAGTTCGCGGATCGCTCCGGCGCCGCAGCCTCTCGCTCTCGACTTCGTTGAGAGGAGTAGCTCTCCCGTAGAACTCGCAGATATCTTTGAGGTAGACAGGCCCCCAAACGGCGTGGCATAGCGGAAGCTCTCCATAAACCATCTTGCGGCCAATCTCGATCTCTTCGAACATCTCATCCCATCGCGACTCGGCACGCGCAATACGAGCGAGATGGAGGCGATAATCGTAGCAATTCCCAGCACACGGAACGAGGAACGGGGCAAGGCTGATGGTCTCCTCGATCAGAGATACCGCTCTCGCCAAAACCTCTCTAGCTGTATTGAACTCGGCAGCGTGGTAGTAGTAATACGCAAGCGCGGAGAGGTGGGTGAATTCGACGACTGTAACAACCGGGCGCGGTGCGATCGTCTCGATGACTTCTATGCCAGCTCGGCAGCTTTCGAGCGCGCGCCAGGCACTCTGCAACCTGCGGCGCAGGAGATCGCGTACCGCGACCGTGGTTTGTTTCGAGATCTCGATGCCAAATTGCCCATAGGCCTTGTACCATTCCTGGGCATCACGGCTCATCTCCGGCAAGTAGTCCCACCACTCCCTGGCCTCGGTGGTGGTGTCGGCGGAACGTCGAATTGTCTGGAGATCCGAAGAGCTGGACATAGATAATGGGCCGCAGGCTGTCGACATGAGGTGAGAGTCGTGAGAGATGGCGGCGTCTCGCCTGTGCGAGACGCCCGCCGTGTCAAGTCACTCCTGGGTCGGCTGCGGGTTCTTGATAATGATGGTGGTATTGGTACCTTCAGCGCAGCAGGTGCATGAGGCGACCTCGGTGGGCCCGCCACCGGCCACAGATTCTAGTTCCTCGTCGCTAAGGGCCTCAACTTCGAGATTGTCCACGTTTGCCAGATCTTCCTTGCTCATTCGACTGACTCCTTCCAGTTGTAGAGGTTTCCCTCTGGTGAGACCTCACCATGTGGTGAGGCAACGTTCTGTGGCTCACTGCCACAGCTCGGTTTTTGGAAGGCGATGCCTTCCAACGTGAACTCGGTACCCCAACCTTCGCCGGAATCGTCCTTTGGGAATGCCTCCGGCGTCGGTAGTACTTCTTCGAAGGTGATGAACTCGCCATCCGGCCTTCCCTCAAGGCCGGCCAGGAAAAGCGCGACCAACGTCGGCGAATTGAAATCGACAAACTGCGGCTTGTAGAGCTTGACGCCTCTCACTTTGGGGCGCAGATGCTCGATCCAGAAGATGCGTTCCGGTAGGCTCACGGCGCTACGCCACTTCCATACTGCCGCAAAGGCGGCAGCTTCGCTCTCGGCGGATCGCGGGATCTGGCCAACAGGCACGATCCAGCGCTCGCGCCGAAATACCAAGCGTCCCACGGTCAGACGAGGTCGGCGCTCGATCGATCCTTCTCGCTCGATCGGTGCGGGGATGTCGAGTCGGCCTCGGGTGTCGATCCCGAAGACGGTGAGAAACTTGATAAACGTGGGGATCCAGGCGGCATGGAGCGCCGACAGAAAGCAGGGAAGATATCGGCGCCCATCGCGATCTCTCATCCGCAACTCACCGCTGTTCTTCCCGATCTCGACGAACAGATCCGCGGGCCTCACCACACGGTGCGCCGGCAGGTTGGCGGTTTCTCCGGGGGTCTCGAGGACCCTGTGCGTCTGGGGCCAGTGCCGGTTGACGGTCGTCAGTTGGGTGAAAAGAAGGTCGAGCAACTCCGTTGACTCCCCTTCGACCTCCAAGAGAGAGCGCGCCGTGAAATGGCCGGTGAACCAGTCGCGTAACGGCTCGTGCATCAGGGTGCTGAAACGGCTGCTAGAACGACCGCTCCCATCGCTGAGCCTATGAGCCACCCAGAGCTCACCTGCTGGATCTGCCGGCTGGACCATGAGACACGGTCCGATCGGGGCCTGGTACGTGGCCGGGATATGTGCCAGGAGACTACGCAGACCTGCCGCGGAGAGATGGTAGCCGTCGTTGCGAGCCTCGAGAGTGCGCACGAGCTTGGCAACGACGCTCGTGCGCAATGCACCCAGCTCCCGAACCGATGCGAGATCGTATGGATTGAATAGCCCTTCCCCACCGTTAACCAAATGGCCGACGTAGAGCTTCCAGGTGTCTTCGAGCGCGGCGAAAAAGCGAAGGCACGGGACCCGTGTCCCGGCCGGCCACAGTTCCCGCGCAGCATGCCAGAACCCGTGCAGGCACTCGTGACGTCGCTCGTAGAGGCCTCGGACCCGCCACAACAGATCGCCAGCCTCGAAAAGCTCCTCAGCAATCGCGCGGCTCATGTGCAGGATCTCACCACCCACCGAATGAGAGGCGTCCGGTGGGAGGTGCATCAGAACATCCTCGTAGATGTCTTGCCGCCCCGTCTCCATCGTCAGCTCGGAACTCGGGGACAGAACTTTTTTGAGAGCGACGAAAATCTCCGGAGCTAGATGCTCGATCTCATGAATAGAGGCAGCGGGGCTATCAGCCGTTGCATACCCCTCTTCAACCTCCACGAGGCGACGCAGCAGCTGCCGCGCCGGATCAAGCGCTACGAAGGAGGCGGCAGGGGAGGTCTCGAGAAACTCCAGGATCCGTCGCTCGGGATAAGGCTCATAGGTCGGCCACGGCGGCAGCAGCTTCAGAACGCCGATGTCAAGAAACTGCTCGAGCAAGGAAGCGACCTCTTCTCGCTTGGCGCCGAAGTCCGCCGAAGCCCGCGTAGAAAGGGCTGCATAGCGAGCCGGACCACCGCTCAGCTGTTCTTTGAGCCAGTCGATCAAGGGACCTCCAAGGCGGACTTTCACCAGCGAAGATCGAACGAACTCGAAATCCTCGCTTTCCTCGTTCCACTGGAGAATCAATGGACGCAGGAGGCGGTGCTGGCCCTCGCCGAGGTCTTCCAGCGTATCGTTGAGGTCGATCCGCAACTCCTCTCGAATCTGCGGAATCCGCAGCAGCAGCGCTTCCCATTGATTCGGCAGGTAGCTCTTGAGCCGCACTAATGACCGCTCTTTCCACGGTCGGCTTAACAGGTGGAACCTACGGCTCGCTTGCGGAACGGCGGCCCCGAGGCCAAGCCTCGTGAGCGTCGAATATGGAGAGAGCTTGACGGCGGCGCGGATTACATAACGCGCCAGGCTACGCTCGGCGCTCCGTTCCTTGCGGCCATAGAGGGCGTAGCTCTTCTTCGCCAGCCGGCGATAGTTCTCGATGAGGTCCCGGCTGGCGAGGGTCAGCCCGCGGCTCAGTTCCCGGTCCTCGCCCAAGTGCAGCAACAACTCGCGCACCTGATCACGCGCCTCGGCGTAGGTTCCCTCGAACTTCTCTTCGAATGCGGCCAGCCGCTCTTCGTGCTCCACGACGCGTTCCACCACGTCACCAATCCACGGACGGAGATGCTCGAGAGAAGTGGTAACGCGATGGCGGATCTCCCGTCCGTTGAAGCAGTCCCTCTTGACCGCAAGCATACTTCGCCGCATCCCGTGTGGAACCTCGGGCACGGCCGAGAATAGCTTGTCGGTGGCCTCGGCTCTGAGCGACGCCAACTCCTGCGAAAGGTGCTGGATGTTTTCCATCTCCTCTCGACAGCGGTCACTCCGAAACGCGAGCGCTACCGAGGCTGGTAAACCAGCAAGCCGAACAACGAACGGCACCGCGTCGGCTCTACTGATCGTCGTGCTGCGGGATGTCACTGTGGAGGTGGTTGGTGGATCGTCGACGATCGAGGTCATTGTGCCTCCAGACAGTGATTCACGAGCGCATCGAGTCGGGCGGTGGGCTGCTGGCGAGCCAGTCGGGCGTCCAAATCCCGGGCATAGCTGGGGTCTCCTTGGACGAGCTCGTTCAAGGCTCGCTGCAGAATTTGGGTGACATAGCTCTCTTCCCTGTTGCGCAGGCCTAGGCGGTTGGCGGTCATGTGCATCTGACTCAGAAGAATTTCGTTCCGGGTCTTTGGCACGAGTCCGAGGGTGGCCGTGGAAAGTGCTCGGGCTCCCGCGATCAAGGCTTCTTGCGGGGCTACCGCCGACAAGCTGGTCTCGATGTGGAGCCGAAGAAAGGAGGTGAGCAGATCCGAACGGCTCTCGAAAGTGCGATCACCGCGCCGGATGGGTGCATCCATTGGTGCCCTCCAACCCGCAAAGTAGTCGAGAAGCATAGTCAACTCATCAAGACTACGGGCCAAGGCAACCGCCTGGCTCGTCAGCAAGCCCATGAGCGCCGGCAATTGTCGAGACCTTGGTTCATCCGCATGGTGTTCGAACCAATCGAGCGCGGCCATGCTCGACAGGCAGAAGAATTCCAGGGAAAGCGGAAGATAGTCCGAGCCGCCATAGCGCTCTAGCTCCAACTCGAATGGTCGCGGCAAGACGGTTAGACCGCACTCCGAGGCCATGCCTTTCATTATCTGCGTCACCTGGTCGGCAGCGTCGGAACCACCATCATGGAAACGGAACCGCAACCGCACGTGGTATCCGTCCTTGTCAACATAGCGGATAAAAAAGAAGCGGTCCACGAGCGAGATCGCCGACAGCTTCTTTAAGACCGAAGGCACCACGGCCGAAACGACGCGGAGGTAGTCGTCGGGTTTGACATCGTACAGATGCCAAGAACCCCAGACTCGCCCTTTGAGTTGGGTGAGCCCGGGCACTTCCACTGTCGCTACTGTATCGCACACGGGCATCAGGCCTCCGCCTCGGTCGCCGCCGCCAAGAGCAGGTGGTAGACGTACAGCTCGTTTCTCAGCCGCAGACCGAATTGGTTGCAGGCTCCGTGAAGCAGCTTGAACAATGGGAGGAAGGCATAATCGTCCGTGTAAGGATCGAGATCATAGGTTGGGTCGCCCCGGAACATGGAAACGTACCCGAAGAAACTCTCAAGGCGTTGCTGCCAGATGCCAAAGGTCGGATGGACGTCGGGCCCCGTAGTCGATGCGTCGAGTCCCTGGCGGATAGCCTCTATTGTAGACTCCATCGCTGCAATGCGCTCGCGCATTGGAGCCAGAATAGTGGCCGGCGATGCTTCCGGCGACCGCTCCTTGGCGATGAGAAATCGGACCAGCCAATCGTGATGGTGCCGGAGGTACGCTTCTCGCTCGACGGTTGAAAAGCCAAGCGTAACGAAGCTGACAATCAGCATACGAATGAACAGAGATTGTCGCAACGTGGCGAAAGATGACTCTAGCCGTCGCGGCGCCACTTTCCGCATCACGACTTCCGCGACTGCGCTCTGGGCGTGGGCATACAGCCCAGCAAGCGTTGAGTCCTGCGCGAGCTTTTCGGCACCGAGCACAAATGGACTGGGGCGAAAGGTGGTCCAGCGCCAGAAACGGTCGGGCCGAATTCCTTCCTCTTCGTCTTCCGGATCGATCGATGGGAACAGTCCCGCATAGGCTTGCCCGGGCTCGCTTTGAGGCAGCGACTCGACGAAGCGGTCCAAGACGGTAGCCAGCGCCTGCCGCGTTTCAACCTCGTGTCGCTCCGGCCCGTGGAGCCTGAGCTTGAGGTGTTCGCCGCCGCCGCCGTAGCGCATGGTCCAGAGAAATCCGCCAGCCTCCTTGAGCGTAGAGGCGTCCCAGAACGGCCGTATGAAAGCATCCAGCAGCAGGTCGTGTTGCTTCTGGCCGTATACGCTGGCACTGAGAAAGGGTGTAGGAAACAATGTCATGAGCCCCTCGTCCCCTCCTCCGTCCGTGCCCGAGCGAGTGCGGAGCCCAACAGATGGCAAAGATAAGCCTCGTTCAACAAACCGATGGCGGTCAGATTCATGGCGTTATGAACGACACGGCAGATCGCGAAGTAGATGAGATTTTCGGAAGCGCTGTCTAGCTCCGAGAGATCCTGCCGCTTGAGCTGATCGAGGCAGAACCGGACAAGATCTCCCACCGCTCGATACCAGGAGCCGAGGACGCCGTCTTGAGGAAACGTTGCCGTGAAAAGCGGCCCGAGGGCCGAATGTTTTGCTAGAACCTCATCGACTTTGCGCTCCAAAAGTACCAGAGTCTGCTCGCGATCCGGGCTGACTCTGAGTAGCCAGTCGCGTTGGAAGATGAGATAACGCGCCCGCGTCTCAGCCTGCGGATGAACGCCACACACGGCCGCCAAGAAAAGCTGGAGCGCCAGCGCCATGCGCTTTCTCATCGGTATCTCACCGGTCTCAAGATCGTCCAGCCAGTCCAGCGTCACCTCGGTCGACGCGGCCCGGCAGCGGACGAAAACCGCCTCGAATCCGGGGGCTGCGGACAATGGTTCGGCTCCGATCAGCTCTGGGAGAAAGCGGTACCGTGTCCAGAGCAGGCTGCGATCAGGCCGCAGATCGGCGGCGTGGTCTTCAGGATCAATCGGGGGCAGATGAGCCGCGATGTCCCGCTCGACTCCGGACGGGGCGGGAAGTCCGGAGAAGAATCTATCAACCGCGTCTTCTAGACGTGCTGCAGTTGTCACCTGTACCTCGACAGGCACGTGAAATCGGATCTTGAGGTGTTGGCCTCCCCGAGCGTAACGTATTACCCAGAGGCGCGATTGCGGGATGACGGTTTTTGTAACCTTCCAGAAAGGAAGAATCACCTCCCGGAGTAACTCGTCCAGGAAGCCGTGGCAATAGATGCTGGCACTGAGGATCGGCGGCACATCAAGCGCGGCCGGTTCGCACCTTCTGACGCCGAGCTTGGCAACTCGAGTGAAGGACTCTAGGGCATGAACCGTGCCTTCCATTCCTTACCCTTTCCCAGCATTACGATCTAGCTACGAAGGAGGGCGCGAATATCACTAAAGCACAGTCAATACTAAGTGGCTCTCCTAGAATTTGTCAATACGTTCCAGAAACACTGAGATGCTCGTCACGTCACCATCACCCGCTTGACCATCCGGTCGAACCGCTCCCCCGCCAGATAAACCCCGTCGAGCACGTTCGCGTCCAACTCGTCGGCGTCGTCTTCCTCCTCCTCGCCCTCCACGTCCACCCCGGTACCCAGGTCTCGGTGCCTCTCCCGGACCGTCGTCGAGAGATAAATCGCCAAGGCCCGGTAAAACCGGGCGGCGAAGCCCTGATCCACCGCCAGCTTGGCATTGAGGATGGCCTTGGAGAGAGCGAAGACGGTGGAGTCCTCGGCGGCGCGGACGGTGGCGGAGGGGGGACGGGCGTCCACGAAGGACATCTCGCCCACGATCTCGCCCGCGTTCAGGCGGGCGAGATCCCTCTCCGGTCCCCTGCGGGGCCGGAGAGAGACGGCCAGCTTCCCCTCCAGCAAGATGAAAAGGGAGTCGACGGGCACGCCCTGCTCGATGAGAACGCCTCCCTCCGGGACGAACCGCTTCTTGCCGGCACGGAGCATCCACTCCACGTCGTCGTCGTTGAGCTGGCCGAAGAGGAAGAGGACTTTGCGCATGATGAGCTCCTTCAGGCGATCTGCCTTTCGGCCAGGCGGGCGAAAGGGCCGTTGTTCCGCAGGAGCTCCTGGAACGTGCCCTGCTCGGCGACCCTCCCCCCTTCGATGACATAGATGCGGTCGGCGTTCTGGATGGTGCTCAGGCGATGGGCGATGACGATCCGCGTGGATTTCATGCTTTCCAGGCTGCGGCTGACGATCTCCTGGGTGCGGTTGTCCAAGGCGCTCGTGGCCTCGTCGAAGAGGAGGATGCGCGGCCGCAGGACGATAGCCCGGGCGATGAGGATGCGCTGCTTCTGTCCGCCCGAAAAAGTCTCGGCTCCCTCGCTGATGACGGTGTGCATGCCCATGGGCATGGCCTTGACGTCCTCCTCCAGGCCGGCGGCCCGGGCCGCCTCCCAGGCGTCGTCGATCCCTAAGCTGGCGCTGCCCACGATGTTCGAGAAGATGCTCCCCGCCATCGGCCGGCCGCTCTGCAGCACAACGCCGATCTGCCGGCGCACGGACTGCACGGCGAGCCCCGCGAGGTCCTGGCCGTCGAAGTAGATGGAGCCCGCGACCGGCTTCTCGAACCCGAGGATGAGGCGCAGGCACGTGGACTTGCCCGAACCCGACGGACCCACCAGGGCGATGAACTCGCCGGGGCCGGCGCGGAAGGAGACGTCGTCCAGCACCTGAGGGGTGTCCTCGTGGTAGCGGAAGGAGACGTGACTGAACTCGATCTCCCCTGCCAGCTCTCCGGGCTCGGACTTCGACTCGTCCACCTCGGGCACGGTCTCGAGGATCGGCCGCAGGCGCTCGTAGACCGGCACGGCGGCGAGCACGCTCGAAAAGACCGAGACGACCGACAGCGCCGCCGACAGGAACTGGCCGAAGGCGGCGTTGAAGGCCAGGAACTCCCCCAGGGGGAGGGATTCGTTCGAAATGAAGCCCACCATGGCGAAGACGCCGAGCGAGGTGAGGACGCCATAGACGGCGTTGAAGGCAGCCTGCGCGTTGGCGGCGCGCTGCGCGGCCAACGTGCGGCGGCGCTGCTCCGCGAAACGCTCGGCCCAACGGGCGTAGGCCCGGGACTCGGCACCCGCCACCCGCAGCTTGGCGATGCCATGAATGAGGCCGAAGAGGAGGCTGGCGATCCGTCCCTGAAGCGCCAGGATGGCCCTCTGATGCCGCAGTTGCAGCCAGACGAGGCCGGCCGTCACCACCATCAGCACCAGCACCATCCCCGTGGCGAGGAGGGCGAGCCGCCAACTGTAGTAAAAGAGCAACACGAAGCTGAAGACCGAGAAGATCGCCGCCAGGGCGAGGGTGAGGACGTTGCCGGTCAGCAGGGTGCGGATGGTGTCGATACCCAGCGCGCGGTCGGCCAGATCGCCCACGGTGAAGCGCCGGAAGAAAGTGACCGGCAGGGCCAGGAGACGGTCCCACACCGCGGACTGGACGGCGCCATCCACCTTACCTCCGAGGCGCAGGACGGCCAGGCTCCGGATCACCTGGAAGATGGCCCCCGCCACCGAGGCGACAATGAGCGCCAGGGTGATCTGGAGCAACTGGCTGCGGTCCGCCCCGGGAATGACGGTGCCGAAAACCTGCCCGGTGAGGATCGGCACCAGCAGCCCCAGGAGCCCGCCGGCGAGGCCCATCAAGAGGATGGTGGCAAGGTCACGCCGGCGGCCCGCAAAAGCCATGCGCGCAAGGTCGCTCATTCCCACGGGCCGCGCCGGCAGGGACGGATAGAGCATGTGCGCGTCGCCGCTCAAAGTTTCGGCGACGGCTTCGTCGACCGGCACGCGGGTTCCGGCGACCGGATCGGCCAGCACGTAGCTCTGCGGCGAGGTGGGGAGGAGGGCGACGGGGCGGCGGGCCTTGGGATCGTCCTCCGGGATCTGGAAGGCGACGAGCGGGCCGTTGTCGCGGCGCCACCAATCGTCGCGCAGGATGACCCGGCGTGAGCGGATGCGCGAGGCGTTGCAGATCTGCGCCAGGAGGTCGCCCTGTTTGCCGGCGGGCTGCCCCTCCGGCCGGTCGCGGATCTCGATCCCCTGAGCCTTCCCCACCAGCCGGACGGCGGCAAGGACGGGAGACTCAGGCGCCAGGCCGGCACCGGCCAGTGGAGAGGCCTCCAGGACGGAGGAGAGCCGGGCATAGGCGCCCCGCAGCACGGAGCGGTCGAGGTCTCGCTTATGTTCCAGACGCTCGCGATCGAGTTGCCCGCCTCTCTCACGCTCGTAAGCCACGGCTTGGAGACAGAGGCTGTGAAAGTGCGCGAGCCCCGGCCACAACGCCCCGGCCCGCAACGCCTCGGCCGTGCCGCAGGAGGCGAGTTGGACCTCACCGGCCGCCACCAGCCAGACCGCTTCGGGAACGGGAAAAAGTCCGCTCCCCTCGATCCCGAGTCGCTCGTCTCCCAGCAGGTTTGTGCGGCCTTCCAGATGCCGCACCCAAACGACCCCCTCCCGACTTCGGGCCGGCCGGCCGGGCTCCAGACGGGTCTCCTCGCCGGGGCAAAGGCCCTCGAAGCTGCGCGGAAACGCAGGACGGGCGAGACCGCCGCCGAGGCCCGCCAGCCAGGCGTCGAGCCGGCTGGACAAATCGGGAACCTCATCCGCCGGCAACCGTCGCAGGCGGGTGCCGGGCGCTCCAACGGCCAGGAGCCCCATCCCGTGGCCACCCGTCTCCACGGGCTCGAAGCCGCAAAGGATGCCGCCAACGGCGACCGTGGAGAGGTGGATCCGAGGGCCGGTTTTGCCCTGGGGAACGGCGAACACCTCGGCCATCCCCTCTTCGATGAGCCAGATCTCGCCGCCGGAGTCGAGGGGGAGCGGAGCATTCCCGGCCAGGGGAACCTCGGCGGGCTCGTTCAACAGGATCGGCTGAGGCTCGGATGGGCTCGCCATGGCCGCCTACTCGGTGCTGATGAGCCGGGAGTAAGGGCCTTCGACGGCCCTGAGCTGGTCGTGAGAGCCTCGCTGCACCACCTTGCCATGGTCGAGGACCAGGATCTCGTCCGCATCGCGAATGGTGCTCAGGCGGTGGGCGACGAGGAGGCAGGTGCAGCCGCGGCGGCGCAGGCGCTCGTCGATCTGGCTCTCGGTGGTCGGATCGAGAGCACTCGTCGCCTCGTCGAGGACAAGGATCGACGGCTTCCCCACCAGGGCGCGGGCGATCTCCAGCCGCTGGCGCTGGCCGCCGCTCCAGTTGGCTCCACCCTCCTCCACCGGGCTGTCATACCCCCCCGGCCGAGCTGCCACGTCCTCATGAATCGAGGCGTCCTTGGCCGCGGCAACCACCTCGGCCAGGGGAACCGTGGTGTCCCAGAGGGTCAGGTTCTCCCGCACGGTCCCCTCGAAAAGGAAGATGTTCTGATCGACCGTGGCCAGCGAGCTCGCCAGCACCGCGGGTGAGATCGCGGAGCGCGGCTGGCCGTCGAAGAGGATCTCTCCCTCCCACGGCTGGTACAGGCCGGTGACCAGACGGGCGATGGTCGATTTGCCACTCCCCGATCCCCCCACCAGGGCAACGCGGGAGCCGGGCTTGATCATCAGGTTGAGGCCCTCGACGAGCGGCGGGTCGAGACGGCTGTAGCCGAAGGAGACTTGGCGCAGCTCGAGGCTGCCGGCGAGCTTCGCGGGCTCGCCGGCTGCCGGCACCTCCCCGGCGAGCCCAGCCGCGGCGCCGGGGTCCACCCGGTAGCGAAGCACGTCGTCCAGCCGGTTCATGTCCCCTTCGACCGTCTGCAACTTTCCGCCGAGGCTCACCAGCCGGGTGACCGGAGCGATGAAGGCGGCCATCAGGAGCTGGTAAGCCACCAGGCCGCCCACGGAGAGCGAGCCGTTCATCACCCGCACTCCCCCGATCCCCAGGATCAGCGCCGAGTTGAGCGCCGACAACAGGCCAGGCACGGCGTCGAGGAGCTGGGTGTAGCGCTCGAGATCCTGGCGGCCATTGACCACCTTGGCCTGGTAGCCGGCCCAGCGGGCGAAGAGGTCCGACTCGCCGCCCGTGGCCTTGAGCGTCTCGATGGTCTGCAAGCCGCCGATGGCCGTGCCCAGCAGCTTCCCCTGGTCCTGCACGAGGCGGCGGTTGCCGTCCACCCGCCGGCGCGAGATGTACTTCAGAGCCGCCACGTTGAGCGATACCACCCCGATCCCCACCAGGGTCAGCACCACGTCGTACTGAAAGAGGAGCACGGCGAAGAAGACGATCATCACGGCGCCCAGGCCATTGGTCGCCAGATCGCGCGACAGGAGCTGGGCCACGCGGTCGTTGATCGCCACCCGGGAGCTGATGTCCCCCGCGAAGCGCTGGCTGAAAAACTCCGAGGGAAGCCGCAGCACGTGCCAGAGGAACCGGGACGAGCCGCCGACCGCAAGGCGGGTTTCCAGGCGCAGGAGATAGCTCTGCTGCAACCAGGTGAGCGCTCCCAGCAACATGGCGGCGACGCCCATCGCGAGAAGCAGGGGGGGGAGCCACTCGCGGTGTCCCCCCAGGAGGACGCTGTCAAGGAAGACCTTGGAGAAGACGGGCACCACCATTCCCGGGATGGCGAGCGCCAGACCGGCGAGCAGCACGAAGGCCAAAGCGACCTTGGTGCCAGCCAGGCGGGTCTTCAATGCCGGGATGAGGCTCGGCGCATCGCCTCGCTTGAGGAAGTCCGGTCCGGGCGCAAACGTCAGAACGACACCGGTGAAAGCCTGGTCCAGCTCCTCCTCGGTGACCACACGCGGCCCGGTACCCGGGTCGTTGAGGTAGACGCGGCCCTTGCGGATGCCCTCCAGGACCACGAAGTGGTTGAAGTTCCAGTGCAGGATCATGGGCGGGCGGACGGCGCGCAGCGACAGGGGCTCCCGCTTGAACCCCTTGGCGTCGAGGCCGTAGGTGCGGGCGGCCTTGACCACGTTGCTCGCCTTGCTGCCGTCGCGCGAGACGCCGCAGGCCACCCGCAGCTCTTCGAGCGGTACCCAGCGGCCATAGTGGGCAAGGACGATGGCGAGCGCGGCCGCGCCGCACTCCACGGCTTCCATCTGCAGGATGGTGGGAGTGCGCACGCGCCCTTGAGGCCGCTCCGCCGGATGGGGCCGCCGGCGAAGCTTCTTCAGGAGGCCGGCCAGGAAAAACATCAGATCCCCAGCTTCTCCCGCAGCGTGGGAATGACGAGGGTCATGGGGCGATCCGTTTTCACCACCACGTCGCCGGCGGCCAAGGTACCGCTGCTGATCTTGAGGCTCGGCCCTCGGGAGGAGGACCAGCGGTAGCCCGTAGGTGTCCTGCCGTCGCGGCGCAGGGCAACGTTGACCTGGATGGGCGGCCCCTCGGTCATGAGCTTGGTGACCAGCGCCTCGTTGCCCAGCAGCCGGGTCATGCCACGGGCCGACGAAGGGAACTCGGCCACCCAGATCACCCGCCCCAGAATGGAGCCGAACTCCTCCCGCTTGACGGTGCTGGGCGTCACCTGCACCACCATTCCCGGCTGCACCGTCTTCCCCGCGGAGGCCGGGACGAAGAGAACGGCCATCAGATCCTCGGAGAGCACCTCGACGCTCAGCACGGGAGCGCCCGGCGTCACCACGTTGCCGCGGTTGGCCAGGATCTCCAGCACCCGCCCGGAGAAGGGGGAGAGGACGTTGACGTTCTCCCCGAGCTGAGCGCCGAGCTCGCGGGTCTGAAGATCGAGGTCGCGCAGTGCCGCCTGCCGGGCTTCGAGCTGCTGATCGAGGAGCTGATCGGCCTCCAGCCGCTTGAGCTCCAGGCCGCCCAGGTCGAGCCGCTGCTGGGCAAGCTGGTCGCGCTTGGCGTTCAAGTCCTGCTGGGTGGTGAGGTAGGTCTGCTTGGTGATCAGACCGTCGTCGAGCAGGCTCTTGCTGGCGCTTAATCTCTCCTGAAGGAGGGCTACGTCCTTCTGGAGGGCATCGATGCTCCGCTCCAGATTGGCCCGTTGCTGACCGAGATCGCGCGAGCGCAACCGCTTCTGTTCCTCCGAGGAGCGCTGGAGGGTGAGGTACTCCGATTGCAGGGCCGCCTGCCTGGCCTTGTTGTCCCGGATCTGGCGGATCAGCGAATCCTGGCGGATGCGGGCCACGGGCTGCCCTTTGGCGATGACGTCCCCGACGCTCACCAGCACCTCCGCCACCTGGCCGTTCGCCGGGGAGACGAGATCGGAGACTCCCCCCTGGCGCAGCAGGATCCCCTCGCCATGGGCCTGGGTGGGGATCGTTCCCCAGATCCCCCAGACGAGGGCGGCCAGGAGCAGGGCACCGAGCCCCGTCAACGCGAGCCAGCCGCGGGGGTCGGTCACCTGGACCAGTTGGTCGAGCTGCTCGGGAGAGGAGAGCCTCTCCAGCGCTACCTTACGGAAGATCACGGCCTTCGCTCCTCCTCGACCTGGGGAAGGGTGGTGAGCCGCGAGACGTCGACCGCCCCCACCTCTCCCCCGCCGCCATTGTCTCCGACCAGAGTGCCCGTCTCAAAACGAAGCTGCAAGAGGGAAACCGCGAGCGCGAGCTGGGCCGAGACCTCGGTCTGCCGCGCGGCGGTCAGCCGGTCGCGCTGGTTGATGACGTCGAGGAGGGTCGAAGTGCCTCCGCGCAGCTTCTTCTCCTCGTTGATCACGGCGCGCTCGAAAAGGCGCTCGGCCTCGCGCGCCTTCTGGAGCCGCCGAGCGTCCCGGCCCACGGCGTCCAGGGCCGACGGCACATTGGCGCCGATCCCCTTGGCGATCAGATCCACGGCCAGAGCGTTCTGCCGCAGCGTGGCGTCAGCCTGCAGCAGCTCGCCCTTCGCCCGGCGGTTGAGCAACGGTAGGGTCAGACTGAGGCCGAGCGTCGTGCTCGCCCCGGGGATGTTGCGATAGAGAGGGGAAAAGAAGCTGGCGGGGTCCGATCCCACCGTAAGCCCCGAGTAACCCGGGGTGAAGACAAGGTCGAGCTGCGGCTCCAGGGCGTTCTCGGCGGCGCGGCGGAGGATCTCCGCAGACGCCTGCCGCTCCCGGGCCGCCCGCAGGTCCGCCCTCTCCCGCAGGGCGGCGGCGACGAAGGGCTCGGCCGCTTCGGCCGGCGGCACCTTCTCGGGCAGAACGGAAGGAAAGGGATCGGCCGGCAGTGGAAGCCGGTTGATCTCCGGGCCGTCCAGACCGATCTCACGCCCCAGGTCCCGCCGGGCGGTGAAGAGCTGACGCTCACCGCCGATGCGCGCCGACTCCTGGGCCGCCAGGTTGGCTTCGAGCTGCACCACCTCGGCCGCCGGCACCTGGTCCGCGGCGATCAGCTTGCGGGTATTCTCCAGCAGGTCGCGAGAGCTGGCCTCGCTCGTCTGAAGCACCTCGAGGTTGCGCACCGCGGCTTCGACCGTCCAGTATTGGGAGACCACGGTGACGAGCCGCTGGGAGACGAGGTGCCGCACGTCGAGACCAGCCGCCGTGAGCTCCCGCTTCGCCGCGAGCTCGCCGGCCGCGGTGGCCGCCCGGCCGCGGCCACGCAGCAGCGGCTGGCGAACGAGGAAAGTAACGGTACTCGCGTTGCCGGCACTGGAGCCCGCGGTGACGTCCTCGGTGCGCACGACGCCGGCCTGCGGCTCGATCGACAGACCGGTGCGGAACTGCTGGGTCAGCCCCACCGAGCTCTGGAGCGTCCGCGTTTCCTGATGGGAGCCCGGCGCGCTGAGCGACCGGTCGTCCGCCTCGCTCACCGTCGAAGTGATGACGGGATCGAACTGGCTGGAGGCGATCGCGAGCGACCCTCGCGCGCTTTCAAGCCGCGCCTGCTGCACGGCGAGATTCGGATCCCGCGCCAAGGTGGTACGCACCGCTTCCATCAGGCTCAAGCCAGGAGCCGGCCGCGGCTCCTGCGCCGCGGAGGTCCCGCAGGTCGCGAGCAGGACGACAGCGAGGTGAAACCGTGGATTGCGCATTAGAATCAAGCTTTGTTCAGCCTAACAGCATGAGCAGAGACCTACAAGATTCAGTGCTGGCGAGGCTCGGAGCCGCGCCCGGGGAAGCCGCCGAGCTGCGGGCGTACAACGAGAACGTCTTCGACCTCGGCGCTCTCGACTCGGAAACCCGCTTCCCCTTCCCCGACGAGCCGTTCGTGGCCTTCTGGGAGGAGGTGGCCGCCGAGAGCCGGGAGCGGGGCGCCTTCGCCGTGCTGCGGGAGCACCTGCCGCAGCTCGCCTTCCCCATCCGCGAGGGGATCAGCCACACCGAGGCCTATCGCGACGCCACTCTGCGCGGCGTACCGGTCGAGACCCTCCCCGAGGCCACCGGCCTGGAGCTCGCGCACCCCGAAGCGGTCGAGGCGGTGCTCCACGGCAGCCCGGCGGGGCGTATCCCGCTGCTCATCGTCCGCCGCCGCCCGGAGTTCGTGGCGCTGATTCAGGCCCTGACACGCAAGAACGAGCCGGTGCCCGTCTCCGACGCCCAGGGGGCCGTCATGCTCGCCGGCTACAACAACTGGAGCCGCATTCGTGAGCTGCGGCGCCGCTGGGAGGCCGAGGAACCCGCCGCCCGGCGGACCCTGACCTGGGGCGAGGAATTCCAGCGCATCCAGCCCCGGCGGGAGCTCTACCAGGATCGCTTCATTCTCCTTTCCGACGGCCCCTACAGCGCCGTGCCGGCCGCTGACCTGGGGTTGGACGAGGGCGAATGGCGGCGGCTCTCCCTGGTCATCCGCCGCGATCACGAGTGCGCCCACTACCTGACGCGCCGGCTCTTCGGCTCGATGCGCAACAATCTGCTGGACGAGCTGATGGCCGACTACGCCGGCCTGGTCGGCGCCACGGGCCGCTTCGACGCCGGCTGGTTCCTGCGCTTCCTCGGCCTGGGGGGCTTCCCCCACTACCGTGCCGGCGCCCGGCTGGACCTCTACCGCGGCAAGCCGCCGCTTTCCGATGGCGCCTTCCGCGTGCTGCAACGGCTCATCCGCGAGGCCGCCCTGAGCCTCGAACGCTTCGACGCCACGCGGAGCCGGGACCGCACCCCGGCCGGGACGGCCCGCACCCTCGCGGCCCTGGCCTCTCTCCGCCTGGAGGATCTGGCGGCCCCCGGCGCGGAGGAACGGATTCGCGAGGCCGTCGAGCGCCTCCGTGTCAGACTGGACGGGTGAACGAGCTTTCGCCCTGCCTCCGGGCCGTACTCCTGGGAGCCAGCAATCTAAAGGCCTCGCTGCCGCTCGTGGTCGATCTGCTTCGGCGCCGCGCCGGCGGCCCCGTGGAAGTGCTGGCCGCCTGCGGCCACGGCCGCTCCTACATCGCCTGGAGCCGCTTCCTCGCGATCCGTCACCTGCCGGGAATCGCTGGATGCGGCCTCTGGCAGGCGCTGGAAGATCGGCCCGGCCTTTCCACCGTGGCCCTGCTCACCGACGCCGGCAACGATCTCGTCTACGGCGCTCCAGTCCCCGCGATCGTCCGCGGGATCGAGGCCTGCCTGGAAAAGCTGGCGGCACGCCGGGCTCAGATCGTCCTCACCCCGCTCCCCCTCGCCCGCCTTGAAAGGCTGTCTCCCTGGGAGGTCCGGCTGGCCGTTTCGCTGCTGTACCCAGGCCGCCGGGCGCCCTGGCCAGGCTTGCTGGAGCGGGCGCGGGAGCTCGACGAGCGGCTGCGCCGGCTGGGCCGCGAGCACGGCGCCCAGATGGTGGAGCCGGAGGCCTCCTGGTACGGGATCGATCCCATTCACCTGCGCCGGAGCCGGCGACGGGAGGTCTGGGAGCGACTGACGGGTGTCTCTGAATCGCCCGCGGTCGACAGGCCCCAAGCCCGGATTCCCCTCCTCGGCGCCGAATCGCTGCGCCTGGCCGGCCGGGCTCTGCGCACCTCCCAGCCCGCCGTCCGCCTCCCCGACGGCACCTCCATAGCCCTGTATTGAGCCTCTCGGCGCCGCGAGGAGTGGCACGGGCACGGCGAAAACGTGCGCGTTTGGCCTTAGAACCTCTAGGGGTTGCAAGATTGCCAGCGGTTTTTCCGTCTTATAGGAGAGGAGGATTGAGACAATCATGGACGAAAGACGTGAATCGGAGTACCGGCTTCTTTTTTCACAACCCCGCATGGTGCGGGACCTGCTGCGCGGCTTCCTGCGCGAGGAGTGGATCGGCTGGCTCGACCCCGGCACCCTGGAGGCGCGGACGATCCCCGCCGCGGAGGCGCCCCTGGACCCGCTCGCCGGGCCGCTGCTCTGGCGGCTGCGCTGGCACGGCGGCTCGGCCGCCGTCTACCTGCTCCTGCGGCCGCTGGCGGCGGACGACCGCTTCGCCGCCGTGCGCCTCTGGGCCGACCGTGGGCTGTTCTACCAACACCTGCTCCACCGCCGCGAGGCCCATCGGTGGAGGCCCCTGCCGCCGGTGCTGCCGGTGGTACTCTACGGCGGCGGATCACCCTGGAGCGCGCCGCGCGACGCCTTCGAGCTCTTCCAGCCGATTCCCGGCCCGCTCCAGCGCCACCTGCCCCGCGTTCCCTATCTGATCTTCGACGCCGCCCACGACGCGCTGCCGCCGGCGGCAGGCGAGGACAACCTGGTCGCTCTGCTCTGCCGTCTGGAGCGCAGCCGCTCGCCGCAGGCGACGAGCCCCCTGCTGGATCAGCTCGACTCGATCCTGGACGCCGCGGGGGACGAGCCGCTGCGGCGGGCGTGGAACGGGTTCGTCTCCCGCCGCTTCCCGGTGGTCCCTTGTTGACGCTCCCGAGCCCCGCCGGTAAGCTTACCGCCCGTCCGATCGCCCCCGGAGCTCCAGCAACCACCCATGACACCCCCTCTCCGGCTCACCGCCCGTGGCTCCGGCGGGGATGGCCATCGGTTCGACGTCGACATCCCCGCGGCGAGCCCCCTGTTCACGGGCCACTTTCCGGGCCGCCCGATTCTCCCCGGCATCGCTCACCTGGCTCTGGCCCAGCGCGCCCTGAGCGAAATCCTGGGCCGGCAGGCCGCTCTCGGCGCCGTGCGCTCTCTCAAGCTGCGCCGGCCCGTGGTTCCGGGAGACCTGCCGGAGCTCCGGATCGGCCCTCCCGGCGAAGACGGTGCGGTACGGTTCGAGGTGCGCTGTGGCGAAGCGGCGGCGAGCCAGGGTGCGATCGAGATCTGGAACGGCCCGGTGCCGGCGGAGGGCTCCGCCGGCGAGATGGACCTCACGGCGACGGACTTTCCGCCGGCGGAGTCTCTCCTTCCCCATGGCCCTCCGGCTCTCCTCCTGCGCGCCATATCGAAGGCCGCGGAGGATGGCGTCGTGGCCCTGGCCGAGGTTCCTCCCGACCATCCCCTGGTGGTGGAGGGCCGGTTCCCCGCCTTTCTCACCCTGGAGGCCGCGGCTCAAGGCGCCGCGGCGCTGGAGACCCTCGGCCGGCATGGGGCGTCCGGCCCGCGAGTAGGCTACCTGGTGGGGATTCGCGACGCCCGCTTCTCCGTGCCGTCGCTGCCGGCCGGGCGCCCCCTGCGCATCGCTGCCCGGCTGACGGGAGGCGCCTTCCCGCTGTCGGTCTACGCCGTCACGATTGGCGAAATTGGCAACGAGGTGGCCGCGGGCACTCTCAGCACCTTCCTTATGGCGGATGCCTGAACGTACCCGCCGCTACTCGTGTCGGATCACGTTCATGGGATCGACCCGGGTGGCGGAGTAGGCGGGCAGAGAGCTGGCGGCGATTCCCACCACGGTCAACAGCAGGGCGACGACGATGAAGACGGCCGGATCGGTAGGCGTGACGTCATACAGGAGGCTTGCGAAGACGCTGGTCGTCCACGCCGCTCCCAAGAGGCCGAGGACCAGGCCCGTCAAGGTGAGAGCCAGGCCCCGGCGGATCACCAGGGCCATGATCTCCGACGACCGGGCGCCGAGCGCCATCCGGATGCCGAGCTCGCGGGTGCGCCGCCTGACGGTGTAGGCCAGGGTACCGTAGAGCCCGATTCCGGTCACCAGCAGCGCCATCCCGCTGAAGCCGCCGAGCAGCCACGAGAAGAGCCGGGACTGGGCCAGGGTGGCCTCGACCTCGGAGGCCAGCCGGTTCGCCTGCACCACCAGATTGGGATCGAGCCGGTGGACGATGCCGCCGACGGGGCTCGCCAGCCGCAACGGCTCGCCGACGCCCGCGGCTTTCACCTGGAGAGCCATGTCTGGCAGGTAGTGCTGTGCCAGGGGAACGTAGAAGAGCGGCTTCAGAACCTCCCGGTTCCCCACCCGGATGTTCCGGGCGACCCCCACCACCTCCCACGCCTCCTTCGACCAGGGCAGCACGACGCGCTCTCCGAGCGGGTCCTTGCCGGGCCATAACGCGGCGGCCAGGGCCTCGTCCAGGATCACGACACCCGGAGCACCCTGCCGGTCTGCGGCCGAGAAGTCGCGGCCGCGCAGCAGCGGAATCCCCAGCGTGCGGAAGAGGCCGGGAGAGACGACGAAGTACTCCGCCAGCAAAGGCTTTTGCGGCGAGTCGCCGGCCGGCCCCAGGTTCGAGAGGCCCCGCCGGCGATTGGCCTGGGCGAGGGGAACGGTGAGCGTCAGTGCCGCCGAGTCCACTCCGGGCAGCTTCTGGACCTCCTTCAGGAGCTGGTCGTAGAAGGCCGCGCCCCTGGCTTCCGAGTAGCCCGGGCTGAGGAGCTCGATCCGCAGGTCGATGACCCTGCCGGGCTCGAACCCCGGATCGAGGGACTGGAGGTTCATGAGCGTCCGCACGAAGAGGCCCGTGCTGATGAGCAGCACCAGGGAGATCGAGATCTGGCCCACCACGAAGATCTCCTGCAAACGAGCGCGTCCCCGGTCGAGGAAGCCGTTGCCCGCGCCGGGCCGCAGCAGGGGAATGAGCTCGCGCCGGGTCGACCACAGGGCGGGAACCAGGCCGAACACCAAGCCTGTCCCCAGCGAAAGTGCCAGGGTGAACGCCACCACTTTGCCGTCCATCCTGAGGTTGTCGATCTTGGGCAGGAACTGGCCCAACGGCAGGCCCTGGATCGCGTCGATGGCGAACAGCGCCATGACGAAGCCGGCCGCCCCGGCCAGCATCCCGAGGGTCAGGCTTTCGGTCAGAAGTTGGCGGACCAACCGGCCGCGGGTGACGCCGAGGGCCAGCCGCACCCCCATCTCCTCCTGGCGGGCCGCCGCCTTGACCAGCAGAAGACCGACGAGGTTGGCGCAGACCACCAGCATCAGAAGCCCCGCCAGGAGGGCGGCCAGCACCAGCGGCCGGGCCAGAGGATCGAGGCTGCCCGGCCAGACGCCAAGGCTTCGATAAACCTGGAGCGCGCTCGGCTTCTCGGCGCTCGGCACGCCCTGGCCGAACCGGGTTGCCAACAGGTCCATCTCGGTTTGGGCCTGCTCCAGGCCCACCCCGGGAGCCAGCCGGCCGAAAAACCATAGCAGCCAGCCGGGCTTCGGTTGGTACAGCGATTCCGGCGTCACCGTGAACAGCACCTGGGGTGCTGCCTCCAGGGGTAGCCAGAGGTCCGCGGGATCGCTGTGCAGGGTACCCGTGAACCCCTCCGGCGCCACGCCGGCGAGGGTGAACAGGTGACCGTTGAGCCTCAAGCCTTTCCCCACCACGGCCCGCCCGCCGAAGACGCGCATCCAGAGACCGTGGCCGATCACCGCAGGCATCGCCGGTGCCGCCCGCGCTCCCTCTCCCGGCACCAGCAGCCGGCCCGCCGTGGGACGCAGCCCCAGGGTGCTGAAATAGTTGTCGGTGACCAACTGCCCCTGCACCCGGAGGGGTTCGGTTCCGGCCAGCAGATTGAGCGGCACCGGATGGTAGGCCGCAAGGGCGGAGAAGGAGCGGTTGGCATCCCGGTAGCGCTGGAAGCTCGGGTAGGAAAGGCCATGCGTAAGGCCGGAGGAAAAACCCTCGACCTTGGTGGGCTTCGGCCCCAGGGAAACGATCCGGCTCTGCTCCCTCACGCCGGGCAGAGGCCGAAGCAGCAGGGCGTCGAGAACGCTGAACACCGTCACGCTGGCGCAGATCCCCAAGGCGAGACAGACCATCGCCACCGCCGTCAAACCGGCGTCGTTGTTCAGCTTGCGCAGGCCGTGCCGCCGGTCGCGGGAGAAGGGAACGCTCATGCTTGATGGCGCCTGCACTGAGAGCGATGCTCGTTGTGCCCTGGCTGACTAAAGATTAGCATCTCCGCATCGCTCTGAAAACTGGATGGCCTCATTCCCGATCACGCGGTCACTGTGGCGTCGCCGGGCTTGCCCGCACATGGAGCCGCACCTCGCGGATCCGCAGGGTGCGGCCGTCCTCCAGCTTCAGGGTGTCGGCCACGGACAGCCGCCGGTCGCGGTCGCCGTCCTGCCAGAGGCTCGAGATGTGGAGCCTCCCCTGCTTTGGGTAGACCTCGAGCCAGCGTTGATTCCTGAGTCCCGCCGACGGCCGTCCCAGGAGCTCGAGCACGAGCCCGTTCTCCAGGTAGTACCCCGGTCCCATCCACTCGACGAGGTAGAGGGTGCCGCCGAGCTTCAGCTTCGTGCCGACGGCAACGGACAAATTCTCGAGATGAAAGGTCTCGCAGGTGACGTTGTTGTGCAGATAGTCGCAAGCGGTCAGTGAGCTGACTCCGGGCGGGGCCTCGAAAACGGTCTGCTGAGCTCGCGAGGCGACTGAAATCAACAGGAGGGCGAGGGATAGGAGGAGGATTCGACGCAGGAAGGCCATACTGTTTCTCCTTGGGTAAGGGTCGAAAAGTCGATACGGGCACACCGTCCGCGCAACGACCAGCCCTGCTTCGGCCTCCATCACCCAACGAAAACGACGATGACCACGAGAATCTAGACCGCTATTATAGCGCTTATTCTTTCTTCCATAGCTTGCGGAAACAAAACCACTGGTGGGGCTCATGCCGGATGGCGGTTTCGAGGTCGGTCGCGAACCGCTCCAGAGCCTCGCGAAGATCTTTCTGCCGGTCGCCGCTCTCGGCGACGGCGATGGCGGGCCGCATGACGCAGCGGTAGCGCAGACGCCCTTCGCGAAAGACGAAGACCGGCACGATCGGCATCCCGGCGGCGCGGGCCAGGGCGGCGGTGCCGAGAGGAAGAGAGTAGGGGCGGCCGAAGAGACGGACCTCCACCGTCCGGCCCCCGGAACGAGGGCGGTCGCCCTGAAGGGCCACGATCTCGTTGCGCCGCAAGGCATCCAGGAGGGTCATGCCGAGCTGCGCGTCCTCGGCGAAATGGGTGGTGTAGAGCTCGCCGCCACAGCTCCGGATCAGCCCCTCGATGAACTCCTGAGCCCGCGGATCGGTCTCCGCCTCGCGCACGACGTGAATCCGCCGGCCCTCGTGGGAAGCCGGCAGCATCGATCCCACCTCCCAGGCGCCGATGTGGGCGGTGACCAGGATGAAACCGCGGCCGGAGCCCGCCAGCTCGCGCCATGCTTCCAGGCCTTCGGTCTCGACGGTGAAATTCCGGTCCGTGCTCAACCGCTCGTAGCGCTCCGAGAGGCACCAGGCGAAAGTAAGGAAGGTCCGGTGGATGCGACGCTGGCGCTCCCACCAGCCGCAGGGCCCGAGGACCGCCTCGAGGTTGGAGGCGACGGCGGCGCGGATCTTGCGCAGGGTGAGCCAGAAGAACGCCGCGAAGACGGCGATCGTCAGCCCCAGGGCCGGAGCGGGAAGGATCTTCACTCCGAAGCGGTGGAAACGGAACCAGAACACCCCGGTGACGTGAAAAGGCCCCAGCAGACGGCGGCTCCAGCCGCCTTCGGGCGCGTGCGGAGGCGCTTTCGGAGAGCTGTCGCGAGGCAGGGCTACGCTCATGGTTCAGGGATCTCGTCGCCGCTATTTTCCCACGGTTCGGACCGGCGTTCCAGCAGGGCCTCCAACGCCGGCAGCACCAGGACGGTGGCCAGCAGGCACGCGGAGAGGCCCAGGGACACCAGGATGCCGGCATGCCGCAGCCCCGGCACCCGCGAGCCGGCGAGGCTGCCGAAGCCGATCACCGTCGTCAGCGTCGCGAGCGACAGCCCCAGGCCCATGTCCGCCGGCGCTCCCTTGAGCCCCCGTTCCGGATGCAGACGCCGCCAGTGGACGGCGTTGGCGCCAAGGGTCGTGCCGGTACCCAGGAGCAAGGGAACGGTGAAGGCGCACAGCAGGTCCAGGGGACGGCCCAGGGCGCCCCAGAGCCCGAACGTCCAGAGGACGCCCAGGGTCAGCGGCAGCATGGCGAGGAGAGCGTCCCGCACCCGGCCGCGGAACGAGAAGAGCACCACCGCGCCGACGAGGACGAGGGCCAGGGCGCTCGACCGCGCGAGATCGGTCAGGGCGATGTCCCGCAGCTCCGCCCCGACCCAGGAGATGGACGCCAGGGCCACGTCCCGGCGGTTGGGTGACAGATGCGAGAGGTCCCGGGCCAGGGCTGCCGGATCGACCTTGGCGCCCGCCCCCAGGGGGAGCCGAACATGCAGGGCCACGACCGCCTTGCCGGCGCCGCCCGCTGTCGGCCCGAGCCGCACCAGCTCCGACATCCAGCGCGGCCACTGCGCGAAGGATGGCGCGCCCGGGTCCTCCCCCCGGCCCAGCGCGCGCAGGTTGGCCAGCGCCGCCGCGAAGGGATCGAGCTTGAAGCCGGCCGCCGTCAGCTCGCGCTGAAAGTCGTTCGCCGCCCGCTCCAGGGGCAGGCTGTGAAGCTCCGCCATGCGCTGGCGGAGCCGGCCGCCCAGCACCAGCCAGTCCGCGGGAGAGGTGATCTCCGCCCGCGGCCCGAAGCGCGCCTCCAGGATGCGCCGCGCCGCCGCGGCCCGGTCCAGGGCCTCCCCCAGATCGCGCCCGCGCAGCACCACCGAGAAGGTGTCGAGCCCTAGGGAGAACTTCTCCACCAGCAGCCGCTCGGCCGCCCCCGACGGGGCGTCGGCCGGCCGCAGAGCCCTGAGGTCGGTGGAGAGCGTCAGGCGTGAGATCCCCCAGCCGGCCGCCGCCGTCACCAGGAGAGTCAGGATCAGGCAGGCGCGCCACCGCCGGGCCGACAGCTCGGCGAGCCCCGCCAGGATCGGCCGGCCGAAGCGGGGCCACAGCCGCAACGGGCGGAAGCGGATGGAGGCGCCGGGGAAACCCGCCAGCACGGCGGCGCACAGAGTGGCGGTGGCGACGAGGGTCGCGACCACGCCCACGGACAGCACCTGCCCGAGCTCGCGCAGCAGCCGGAAGTGGGCGATGCTCAACGCGGCGAGGCCCGCGGCCGTGGTGAAAGCCGTCGTGGCGTTGCCCGGCCCGGTCTCTCGGAAGGCCGCGGCCAGCGCCGCCGCGACGCTCTCGCCACGCAGCCGCCGCTCCCGGAACAGGGTGGAGCCGAGGATGCCGAAATCGACTCCCATCCCCAAAAGGGCCGAGCCGAACCCCACCCCCACGACGCTGATGCTGCCCAGCCCCAGGGAGGCGCCCGCCACCATCCAGATCGTGCCGGCGGCGACGGCGGCGAGGATGGCGGTGGGCAGGAACAGCCCCTCGAAGCCGAGGATCATCACCAGGGCGAGACCGAAGACGGTGCCGGAGGCCGTGCTCGTGAGGTCGGCGCGGAACACGGCCTCGTCCTGAGCGGCGTAGATCGGCCCCCCGACCGCCTGGAAGTCGAGCGGCACGCCCACGGATTTGCGCACCCCGCCGTAGGCCCCCTGAAGCGCTGCCAGGAGGGCCCGGCCTCCTTCCGGATCGACCTCGGCCCGGGCCGGCGTGAGGATCACCAGGGCCGCCTCGCCGTCGGGAGAAATGAAGGCCCCGCTCAGGGGGTCGATGGGGAGCGACGCCGCCGCGGCTCCCAGCAGCCCCTCCGAGAGACCCAGGGGATCGGCGGCGAAAAGCGGCGCCGCGATACCGCCCGCCGGGCTGCGCAGGGCCTGCCGCATCTGGGCCACACGGTCGTGAATGGCTTGCGGCTCCAGCCGCTTCGCGAGATCGTCGCGCCAGTCCGGCGTGTGGACGAGCAGGGGCATGCGCGGCGCCACATAGGTGAAGAAGAAGTGTTCGTCCTCCTCGGTGAGACCGGAGCGCGCGTCGGCCACCAGCGGGCTTTCGCGCATGCGGTCCGCCAATTCGCTGGCGGCGTTGATCAGGGTCTCCGACTCGGTCTTCTTTCCGGCGGGCGCCCTCACCAGCACGAAGACCTTCTCGAACCCGCCGAAGGTCCGCAGGAAGGTGCGGTAGTCCTCCGAGGCCGGCGCGCGCTCCGGCAGCAGGGCCTCGAGCTGGGTCTCGATGCGGAACCGCGAAGCCGGGAGAAGAGCCGCGAGAGTCAGGAGGAGGGTCGCCGCCAGCACCAGTTTCGGCCGGCGGGCGACGAACGCGGCGAGAGCGGCGGAGAAACGGCTCAAGCGGACGCCCCGGCGTCCACCACCAGAGACTGACCGGTGATGCCCGCGGCACGGTCGGAGAGCAGGAACTGCACGGCCATGGCGACGTCTCCCGGTTGCACGCCGCGGGCCAGGCACTCGCCGGCCCGGAGATAGGCGACCGCCGTCTCGGGCAGGCCGGCGGTCAGATCGGTGGCCACGAAGCCGGGCACCACGGCGTTGACCCGCACTCCCCGCTTGCCCGCCTCCCGCGCCAGCGACCGCGTCAGCCCGAGGATGCCGGCCTTGGCGGCGGCATAGGCGCCCTGACCCGCCACGCCGTGGAGGGCGGAGAGGGAGGAAATGTTTACGATCGCCCCCCGGCGCCGCACCATCAGGCCCCGCAGCACGGCCCGGCAGCAGCGGAAGAGCCCGCCCAGGTTGGTGTCCACCACCGCCTCCCAATCCTCGTCGGAGGTCAGGGCGAGAAGCGATTCCCGCCGCATGCCGGCGTTGTTGACCAGTCCTTCGAGAGGGCCGAGAGACTCCTCCACCTCGGCCACCAGGTCGTCCGCCCGGTCGCGGTCGCGCAGCTCGAAGGGAAAAGCGCGGGCGCCGGTGGCCGCCTCGACCTCGCGGGCGGCGGCTTCGCCGGTGCTGAAGGTGAAGGCCACGCGGGCGCCGGGCTCGGCGGCGAGGGCCTCGACGATCGCCCGCCCCAGCCCCCGGCTGCCGCCGGTTACGAGGACCGGGCCCAACCCAACATCTCCAGTCGCGCGCGGGTGACCGCCCCGGCGATCCGCAGGCTGTCGAGAAGCGGCCGGTAGTGGCTCGTCGTCCGCCCATCGGCGAACGCGAGGTGCACGGGCACCGTCACGACCTTGAAGCCGCGCCGGGCGGCGCGCACCACGACGGCGCTCTCGGCCTCGAAGCGGGCCTCGGGGAACCCCACCGTCTCGATGAGCCGGCGGGAGTAGTAGCGGAACCCGGTCTGGATGTCGGCGAGCCGTTGCCCGGCCGCGAAGGAGATGGCTTTGGAGGACAACCGGTTGCTCGCCCGGCGCAGGCCGCTCATGCTGCCGAAGAGGTGATCGCGGATGCCCAACACCAGATCGGCCTTCTGCTCCGCCGCGGCCTGGAGGAGCTTGGGGATTTCCTCCGGCAGGTGCTGGCCGTCGGCGTCGAGGGTGATGACCGCGTCCATGGCATCGAACCCTCGGCCGAACAGATCCGCGAAGGCCACGGCGAGCGCAGCCCCCTTGCCGCGGTTTTGGGGAAACGAGATCACCCGCGCCCCGGCCCGCCGCGCCTCTTCGGCCGTGGCGTCCGTCGAGCCGTCGTCAATCACCAGCACCTCGGGCAGGAAAGCGAGGGTGCCGCGCACCACGTCCCCTACCGAGGGCGCGGCCTGATACGCCGGGATCACGGCCGCGATCCGCAAGGTCAAATCGACATCCTGGGCCATGATGGAATTATCCCACACCCCGCCCCAGCACCGCCCACGCCCCGGCGCCGCCGGCCGCCAGGCTGGTAACCAGAACGATCGCGGGGGCCGGCAGGGACGAGCCGTCGCACAGGACGATTCCCAAGTCGGGATCCGCGGCCTGCCAGCCGGCAGCCGGCCCCAGGCGCGAACCCGCCGCGGCCAGCACCGCCGACGCCAGGAGACCGCCGCCATACTCCCCGGTCACCGCCTTGGGCGCGGCGACGGGCGGCAGGGGCGCCCCCTCCCACGCGGCGTGGAGGACCTGGGCTTCCAGCCGGTCGCCCTCCCGCGCTCCCGAGGCGCCGGAGACGACGAGGTCCACGTCGGCGGGCCGCAGACCGGCGCGCTCCAGGGTGCGGCGCAGGCCCCGGGCCAACGCATGGTGCCCCTGACCCCAGCCGGAGGGCGGCGCCGTGGGATCGAAGGCGCTCCCCCAGGCGAGGACCCGGGCCAATGCCTTGCCGCCGCGATCGGCGACGCTCTCCGCGCTCTCCAGCACCAGCACGGTCGCTCCCTCGCCGGCCAGAAAACCGTTCCGCCCCCGGCCGAAAGGGCGCGCCAGCTCCTCGCCTTCAGGCCCGCCCCGGGCCAGGGCGCCGAAACGATCGAGGAGGGCGTGAAGGAGTGGGGTCATCTCGTCGACGGTGCCGGCGAGCACCCGCCGGGCACGGCCGGCGTCGATCTCGGCGGCGCCCGTGCCCAGCGCGAGCAAGGGCCCGGCCTCGCGCTGGCACACCGTGAGGCTCGATCCCCGCGCCTTCAAGGCGATGGCGATCTGCGCCGCCGGAGCGTTGGCGACGCTCTCCATGAACAGCGACGGCGAGGCGGACTCAGGCCCCTCGAAGAGGATCTGCTTGAGGAGGATCTCGGTGTTGGTCGATGGCCCGAAGGCGGTCGCGATCACCACCGCCGTCCGTTCCTCCTCACCGCCGTCGAGGCCCGCGCACTCGAGGGCCATGCGCGAGGCCGCCACCGCCAGCTTCGAGGGCGGGCTCATGCGGCGCGATTCGCCCGGCGAAAGCCAGCCGGCGAGCTGGCCCGCCGGCACCAGGCAGGCGCGGCGCGCCCCGTTCGCAAGATGGTAGCCGGCCGAGCGATCGACTTCGGAGGCGAGCGGAACGCCCGCGGCCAGTGCCGCCGCCAGAAGCTCCGAGCCGCTGCCCCAGCAACCCAGGGTCCCGACGCCGGTGACGAGGACCGGCGCGCTCAAGCGGCCGGTCCCGCCCAGCGCGAGAACACGAGCGCGGCATTGGACCCGCCGAAGGCGAGGCTGGTGGAGACCGCCGCCCGCATGTCTGGCAGGAAAAGGGGCGCGTCGAGCACCAGCGAGACCGGCAGCTCCGGGTCCGCCTCTCCCTCCCGCCGCACCGGGTGCAGCTCTCCGCGCTGCAGGCAGAGCACCGTCGCCACCGCCTCGATGGCGCCCGAGGAGCCGAGCAGATGCCCGAGCAGCGCCTTGGTGGCCACCAGCGGCACCTCCCCGGCCCGCTCCCCGAAGACCCGCCGCAGAGCCTGCCACTCGGCGGCGTCGTTGAGCGGCGTGCCCGTGCCGTGGACGTTGACGAAATCCACCGCCCCGGCGGCCAGGCCGGCGTCCGCCAGCGCCGCCTCGACGGCCGCCGCCGCCCCGGCGCCGGTCGGGTCCGGCGCGGTCATGTGGTGGGCATCGCAGGACGAGCCGGCGCCGGCGAGCACCGCCAGCGGCTCGGCGCCGCGCGCCAGCGCCCGCTCCAGCGGCTCCAGCACCAGGACGGCCGCGCCCTCGCCGAACGACATCCCGGCGCGGTCCGCCCGGAACGGCCGGCAGGGCGCCTCGTCCACCGAGCGCAGGGCGTTGAACCCGGCGTACGTGAGCTGGCACAGGGAGTCGGAGCCGCCCGCGATCGCCACGTCCACCAACCCGGAGCGCACCGCCGCGAGCGCCGCGCCCAGCGCCAGAGCTCCGGAGGCGCAGGCCGAGGAGAAGGTCGCCACCGGCCCGGTGGCCCCGAGCTGGCGGGCCACGGCGTCGCCGGGCGCGTTCACCTGCTGCGCCACCAGCGCGGAGAGCCGCGCCCGCCGCGGATCGCGCAGAAAATCGCCGAAGAAGAGCTCGCTCTCGTACATGCCGCCCGTGCTGCTGCCGAAGTAGACCCCCACGTCCTCGGGAGGCATGGTGCCCGTTGTTGGGTCCAGACCGGCCTGCTCCATGGCCTCCAGGGCGGCGAAGAGGGCGAAACGGTCCGCGATCGACAGCCTCCGCCAGCCAGGGCAACGACGAGAGAGATCGGGACTGTCCGCCTCGGGCGCCTCGGCCGCGAGGTGGGTGCGATGTTGAGAATGGTCGAAACGAGCGAAAGGACCGATTCCGGACCGGCCGGCCCGCAGACCCTGCCAAAGGGCATCGACGCCCCAGCCCAGGCCGCAGACGGCGCCAACTCCGGTAACCGCCACCTGCCCCATGGGACGCTCTCGCGGTGGGGTCAATCCGTCCGGCCCGCGATGAATTCGGAGAGCGTGGAGACCGAGGAGAAGACCTCGCGGCCGATCTCCTGGCTCTTGATCTTGATGCCGAACTCCTTCTCGAGCGCCACCACCAGCTCGAGAGCGTCCACCGAATCGAGCCCCAGGCCCTCACCGAACAGCGGCGCGTCGTCCGCGATCATCTCCGGCTTCATCCCCTCGAGGTTGAGGCTCTCGACGATCAGGCGTTTGATCCGGTCCTGGGTGGAGATGACTTCCGACATTACGCAAACCTCTGATGTTCGGTGGGATTTCAGTCCACCGTGCGGCACTCCGCAGGCTGTCTGTACACCGGAGAGTCATGCTACCAGCCAGACGGAGTCCTGGCAAATCCCGGCCGGCAGTCCCAACCCTTTCCTCATCAAGTCCTTATCGAAGGCTCACCCCTCCGGGCCGGAGCTTCGTCTAGTATGATCTCGCCCCCCGAGCCCGGGAAGAGTGGAGAGGAGCAGAGCTGTACGCCTTGACGCCCCAGGACCCTATCCTCCGCGCCTTCGAGCGGATCGTCCGGCACGATCCCCTGGCGCCCCTCGTGGCCTCTACCGAGAGGCGGGCCACCACCGGGGACGTCGACGCCCTGTCGCGGGCGGCCGGGTTTGTTCTCAAGGAAGGAACCCTCGCGCCCGGAACCGTCGTGGGCCTCGCCGCCGCCAACGGTCCCGGTTTCCTCGCCTCGGTCGTCGCCCTGCGCCGCGCCGGGCTCGCCGTCCTGCTGCTCGACGCCCGCACGCCCGATTCCGAGGCCCTCCGCATTCTCGGGTCTCTCGGCGCCTCCGCCCTTCTCCGCTGCCCCGGGGGCTGGCCCTCCGAACCGAGCGATTGGACCTTCACCGCCCTGGAAACAGCCGCCTCCGAGCCCGCCGACCCCGCCGATCCCGAAACGGGCTTCATCAAGTTGACCTCGGGCTCGACCGGCACGCCTCGCGGGATCGCCACCCCCTCCGAGGCGTTGATGGCGGACGACGACGCCCTCACCGCCTCGATGGGCCTGAAGTCCTCCGACCGTTTCCTCGCCACCATCCCCCTCTCCCACTCGTACGGGCTCTCCAGCCTGGCCGTGCCCGCCATCGTCCGTGGCACGCTGCTGGTGATCCCGGAGGAGGTGGGAGTCTACGACCCGTTCGTCACCGCCGCGCGCCTGGGGGCGACCTTCTACCCCGCCGTCCCCGCTTATCTCGACGCCCTGGTGCGCATGTCCGACCCACCTCCCCGCCCGGAGTGCCTGCGCCTGGTGATCACCGCCGGCGCGCCCCTCGCCGCCGCCACTTCGGTCCGGTTCCGCGAACGGTTCGGAGTTTCCGTCCACGTCTTCTACGGCTCCAGCGAGTGCGGCGGCATCTGCTACGATCGCGAGGGCGCCGCCGCCGAACGGGGCACCGTCGGCTCGCCCGTCGAGGGCGTGCGCATCGTTCTGGAGCCGATCGAAGGCAAGGGCGAAGCGCCCGGCGCGAGCGGTTGCGGGGACTTCGGAATCGTCACGGTCTCATCTCCCGCCGTCTCCCTCGGCTACCTTCCGGAGACCGACGAGCGTCTGGGAAGCGGCCGCTTCCGGGCCGGCGACGTCGCCTCCTGGCGCGACGGCGAGCTGGTCCTCCGGGGCCGGCTGGACGACGTGGTCAACATCAAGGGGAAGAAGGTCGACCCCCGAGAGGTCGAAGGCGTCCTCGCGCGGCTCGCGGGGGTCGACGAGGCCGCCGTCCTGGGAGTCTCCTGCGCCGGCCGCAGTGGCGAGCTGCTGCGCGCCGTCGTCGCCTGCCGGCCCGGCTGCCTCACCGCCGAGGACGTCGCGGCCTGGTGCCGCTCCCACCTTTCCGCTCATAAGGTGCCGCGCAGCATCATCCTCGTCGACGCCTTGCCGCGGAATGCCCGGGGCAAGCTCGACCGCTCCGCCCTCGTGGCGCTGGGAATCGAGTCCCGTGACTGACTCCCAAGACGGCGCGAGCTATCGTCCGCCTCCCTTGCTGGCGGGCTCCCTCGCCCTCCACGCCGCGGGCGCCCTGGCCCTCGCCGTCGCTCCCCGGCACTGGCGCGCCATCGCCGGCGTCCTCGTCGCCGATCACGTCGTGCTCGCCGCCGCCAGCCTCTGGCCGCGCGGCACCTCGGTGGGGGCCAACCTGAGCCGGCTGCCCGCGACCGCCGCCCGGCGTGGCGAGGTGGCCCTGACCTTCGACGATGGTCCGGACCCGCACGTCACGCCGCGCGTGCTGGACCTCCTCGATCGCCACGGTGCCCGGGCGACCTTCTTCTGTATCGGCGAACGGGTGCGGGCTCATCCGGAGATCGCGGCCGAGATCGCCCGCCGCGGGCACCGGGTGGAGAACCACACCCAGACCCACCCCTATCTCTTCGCCTGCTACCCGGCCTCAGGCCTGCGGCGGGAGATCCTGGACGCCCAGGCATCCATCGTCCGCGCCACCGGCCAGGCTCCCCGGCTCTTCCGGGCCCCAGCCGGCCTGCGCAACCCGCTGCTCGACTGGGTCCTCTTCCGCGCCGGCCTGCGCCTCGCCTCCTGGACCCGCCGCGGCTTCGACGCCTTGGAGAAGAACCCCCGGAGGATCACCCGCCGGCTGCTCGCCGGCCTCTCTCCAGGCGACATCCTCCTTCTCCACGACGGCTCCACCGGCCGCAACCTCGGGCGCAACGGCGGCAACCCGGTCGTCCTGGAGGTTCTCCCCCGTCTGCTGGACGAGCTCGCGGCGCGCAAGCAGCGGCCGGTGCCGATCGCGGACGCCCTGGAGGCCTCCGAGTGAAATGGTGGAAGAAGAAGTGGCGGAAAGAGGAGCTCACCAAGGGCCTGCGCGACCTCCTCTACCGCCTGCGCACGGAGGGGACCTCACCTCGCGACCAGGCGATCGCCGTGGCCCTCGGCGCCTTCATCGGCTGTACGCCCATCTATGGGTCCCACCTGTTCCTTTGTATCATTTTCGCCCGGCTACTGCGGGTCAACCCGGCCCTCGCCTACCTGGCCGCGCACGTGAGTCTGCCGGGGCTCTGGCCCTTCCTCACGCTGGCCGAGCTCGAGACCGGCCGGCGGCTGCGCGGCGAGAGCTACCTGCGGGTTCACATGAACAGCCTGCGGGAGATCGGCTGGCGGCAGGCCGGGATCGACCTCACGCTCGGCACCCTGGTGATCGGCGGCGTGGTGGCGGCGATTCTGGGCCTCTTCACCCTCTGGGCGACGCGCAAACGGCAACTCCACCCCGAGCTGGCGGCCCTGCGCGAGGAGGCGGCCCGCCACTACCTCGACACCGGCATGCTCAACTGGGAGTTCGTGCGCGGCAAGCTGCGCCACGACCCGCTCTATTTCAGCCTCCTGAGCCAGGGCTTCCTGCCCCACGAGGGGCTGCTCCTGGACCTGGGCTGCGGGCGGGGAATCGTCTTCGCCCTCCTCCTCGCCGCCCGCGAGCTCTTCAGCCGCGATCACTATCCTCCGGGCTGGCCGCCGCCCCCGGCGCATCTCACCTTCCACGGCATCGAGGGCCGCTCCAAGACGGCCGCCGCCGCCCGCCAGGCGCTGGGCGACGAAGCCGATATCGAGACCGCCGACCTGCGCGCCGCCGAGCTGCCCACCGCCGCCGTCGTCCTGCTCCTCGACGTCCTCCACTACCTCGCTCCCGCCGATCAGGAGGCGCTGCTCGCCAAAGCCGCGGCGGCCCTGGCCCCCGGCGGCGTCCTTCTGCTTCGCGACGCCGACGCGGGAGCCGGCTGGCGCTTCACCGCCATCCGCCTCCAGGAGCGCTTCTCCTCCCTCCTGCGCGGCCACCTGCGCCCGCGGTTCCACTATCGCAGCGCGGCGCGGTGGCAGGAGATGCTCAGCAAGCTCGGCCTCGCCGTGGAAGTCCAGCCCATGGGCAAGGGAACGCCGTACGCCAACGTGCTCCTCGCAGGCCGGCGGCAGAAACCCCCTCAGGCTTGACCGCGAACCGAACGCTCTCCTGCTCACTCGCGGTACGTCCCTTGCAAAGCCTCCCCGCCGGCCTTCGACTGCGATCGAAGCCAGGGAGGCTGCAATTTCGAACCTGATTTGGGGAGCTCTGGCGGTTACTCTCGCCACACTCTTGATCTATCGGGCCTGGCTCGCTCATCGCGGCGGAAACGACGGCCACGCGATCCTCGCCATTCTGGCGGCCAGCCTCCTGCTGCGCATTTACGCCGGCACCGATCTTTTCCTCCACTGCTGGGACGAGCGCTACCACGCGCTGGTGGCCAAGCATCTCCTGGCGCACCCGGCAGTACCAACGCTCTACGACCTGCCGGCGCTACCCTTCGACTATCGCGACTGGCGGGCGAACCATGTCTGGCTGCACAAGCCTCCTCTCGCCCTGTGGTTGATGGCGGCCGGCCTCTGGCTGTCACAAGTGGTAACGGGAATGGCGGGCGAGGAGATCGCGATGCGCTTGCCCGGCTTGCTGCTCTCCGTCGCGGCGATCCATTTCACCTACCGGATCGGCGCCTACCTCTGTGGCCGCCAGGCCGGCCTGCTCGCGGCGTTCCTGCACGCCACCAACGGCTACCTGCTGCAACTCCCTGGCGGCCGGGCGCCGGTCGACCAGATCGACAACGACCTCATCTTTTGCGTCGAGCTCGGAATCTTTCTGTCGGTGCTCTACCTGGAGTCCGGCCGGCGCTGGCTGGTGCCGGCGATCGGCGCCTCGGTAGGGCTCGCCGTACTCACCAAATGGATTCCCGGTCTACTCGCCGTGCCCGTGTTCCTGGCCCTCGCCTGGGGAAAAGAGCGGCCACGGCGCCTCGCCGTGGACCTCGCGACAATCGTTCTGACCGCCGCCGCCGTGGCGCTTCCCTGGCAGATCTACACCAATCTCACCTTTCCTCGCGAGGCGTATTGGGAATCGACCTACAATCTGCGCCACCTTCTGGTACCGGTCGAAGGCCTGGGTGGCTCCCCTTTCTTTTATCTCACTCGAATGGGGCGTTACTTTGGAGCTCTCGTGTATCTCTGCCTGGGCTGGTTCCTGCTCAAACTGGCGCGGGAACGCCAACCGGAGATGATGCCGCTGGCAGTTTGGCTGCTCCTGCCCTATCTCGCGTTCTCCTTCGCCGCGACCAAGATGGCGGGCTACGTCATGACCGCGGCGCCGGCGCTCTTCCTGATCGAAGCGCTGTTCTGGCTCTGGCTGCTGAATCTCGACCCGAGGCCATGGCCGGGTTGGCAGCGAGGACTGCGCTGGGCCGCCTTGGCGCTCCTCGTCGTGCTGCCGTTGCGCTACACCCTCGAGCGGTTGAAGCTCTCGCCGGCCTACGACCGCAATCCTCCCTGGGTCCAGGCAATGCGACAGCTCCCAGCCCGTATTGGGCCCGGCAAGGTCGTTTTGCTCAACGTCGACCGGCCGATCGAGGCGATGTTCTACACCCCTTACATAGCCTACGCGAAGATGGCCACACCGCAGCAGATCGCGCGTCTACGCCGCGAAGGCTTCCGAGTCATCGCCTTCGACAATGGCAGCCTGCCTCCCGCGCTGCGCGCATCGCCCGGCCTCGAGGTGATACTGAATCCCATTCCTTCTTCGCCCTTGAACGACGGCACGGGAATCCGCCTGCCGAAAAGGGACGGCTCGGACTCGCCGCTGGCCGGCGCGTTTCCCGCGCTCAGGGATGGATCTTCTCTTGCCGCTTCAACATCTCGATAAACTTTTGGATGCGCTTCGCGCGCGTCTCGGGCTTCGTGGCGGTTTGAATCCGATGGAGGATCGCGTAGCGGTTGACACTGTTCAAGGTGGCGAAGAAATCCCGCGCCGCCTTGCTCTTGTCGAGCTCCACCTGTAGATCGGGCGGCACGGTGGCGCCGCTTTGCGAGTCGTAGGCCGCGTCCCACTGGCCGCCCTGCCGCGCTCGCTCGATCGCCTCCAGGCCCGCCGGCTTCATGCGCCCGCTCGCGATCAGCCCCTCGGCCTTGTCTCGATTGATCTTCGACCAGATGCTCCGAGGGCCGCGCGGCGTCATCTTCTGCAGCCAGGCCGCGTCGTCGTAACCCTTCTTCTGGCCGTCGATCCAACCGTAGCAAAGAGCCGATTCGATCGCTTCGTCGTAGGTCACCGACTTCAGCTCCGAGCCCTTCTTCGACAGGCGCAGCCAGACGCCGGACGACTTCGCATGATTTTCCTTCAGCCACGCCGTCCAGGCGGACTGGCTCTCGGCGTCGACGATCGGAAGGTCTTTCGAGGAGCTCGGCATGTCACCACCTCAGCGGTCAGAAGCTGTCGACGTCGAGGAAGTTGAGGTTCTTTCCTCCCGGGCCGGTGTAGGTCTTCGTCGCGCAGTGTCCCTGGCCGCAGCCCGCGCTTTCGAGGTCGGTGACCGTCAAGGTAAACGGCACATCGGTCATGCTGGCGGTGAAGACCCAGAAGTGCCCGTTCACCGCGCGGCCGTCGAGGATCTTGAGAGTCACCTCGGCGTTGCCGCGGTCGAAGAACCAGTAGTAGCCGGACTCATCCGAAAGCCGGACGGCGCTGGCGGCGGCCGTGCTGGGCGCTCCGCGCTGCAGCGTGGCCTGGAAACGCTTCTCGAGCAGGTTGAGCCCGAGCGCGGGATCGCTGACCGTGAACGACTGGGTCGCGGTCGTGGCGCCGTTGAGGACGTAGAGGGCCGTATAGGTTCCTACCGGAAGCGGACCGACGGAGAAGACAGCGGGGGCCGCGGGAGGCGGCGGGCACAGCCCGACGCCGGCCGCGACAAACCGGGTCACAATGCGGTCGCCCGCGATGTAGGGCGCCGCGGTCTCCAGGACGCAAGGCGGGATACTGGCCCGAAGCTCGATGCGGTCTTGACTCGTGGGCAGGCGCGGGCTCACCGTCAGCTCGCCCTGAAACCCCGAGGTGGCTGGCGTGACTACGACCGATCCCGCGGCGAGAATTGTGCCGCTGTCGTCGACATGGACGTCGAAAGAGCCGGCCGGGAGAGGATGGAGGTCAAAGGCGGCCGCCCACGCCCCGGTGCAGTCGGGATTCTCGGGTCTGCCGAGCGGAAAGAGGTGAATGACGACGACATTGCCCAACACCTGGGGCGCCCCGAAACCCGCCGTACATCCCTCCAGGTCCCCCTCGACGACGATCTTCAGCGGATCGGTCGTGGATGGATGCTCCGGAATCACATGAACCCGCATCGCCTCAGCCCTGCCGAGTCCCAGCACCAAGGCGAGACTCGCCGCCATCCAGCCCATCGTCAAGACTCTCATCGCGCTCCTCCTTGTCGGGACCGACCTTGGCCCGCCCGTGGTAACTTTGGTCGAATCTGTATGCTACCACAGCATGAAAGAAACAAGGAAAGATCTGGCGCGTGCCTGGACTCCGGAACCTTCCGGCGGGACGCGCCCCCTCTCTCCCAGCGTCCCCCTGGTCCGCCGGGAAGAGAGAGCCGTTAGCCGTCGACCTTCAGGGCACGACGACGTGCGTGAGGTCGGAGCTCAGCCGATTCGGGGGCTGAAGTCCCCTGGCTCTGTCTTGATGGTGGAAGAGGCCGAGTTGGCCCAGGCTGACGGTAAAATCACAGCCGAGCGGGAAACTCCACTGCGCATGGACGGGCTTGCATTGGCCCGGCGGGTCGTCGGGGCCCGTGTTCGATCCCGACCACTCGGCCGAAGGCGGGCCCCATTTCACGAGGACCGGCCCCGGCGTCGTATCCGCGGTCACCTTGGCGTGATAGCCCATGACCACGATCGGCCCCTTGATGCAGCAGTCGAGGGTCTCGGGGTCGCAATCCTTACCCACCTCGGCGGAGTAAGCGGTGTGGATCTCAACCCAGCTACCCACCGGTGGCAGCTTCGGACACGTGCCGGGAGGGCCTCCCGTCGCTGTCGCGTGCTGGCCGGGGCACAGCGGCTGGAGGTTCTCGATCCAGCAGTGGTAGTGCTGGCTGCAACGATGCAGCGTCGCAGGGGTCCCGCCTCGCCGCGTCAAGACGAGCGTGTTGTCGTCCGCTCCCCGCGTGACGGTCGACGCCTTGCTCACCGCGTCGTACTTCTCCAGACGGCGCGGCGACTGGTCCTTGCAGGACGGAGCGGGCCCAGCGCTCTTGGTGCTCTTGCTGCTCGACTGCGCGAAGATGGCGGGCGCGACGAACAGCGCGAGCCCGCAGACCAGAACGACGATACGACGGGTCCTCGATGCCGGGGTGAACCGTTGCATGGCTTTTCTCCTAAACCTGAAGAGTTTAGGGAAGTTAACCCACTTTCGGGAAACTGGCAAGCCGTTCTGACTCGGCCCCTACTTATGGGAAGCGCGCGATGACCACGGTGTGGTACACGACCCGTGCCGAGCCACGAGTCGCAGGCGTGTACTGCCATTGCGAGAGCGCGCTCACGAAGGCCCGGGCAAACGCTTGATTGTCAGTCTTGACGACCACGGGATCTACGATAGACCCCGATTCGGTGATCGTCACCCGGACGCAAACGTAACCGCTTCGAGCATCTTTCGGTGGTGCCGGCTGATCGCCCCGAACCCGGCGGGGAGGTGTGACATCCGGATTGTTCGACAAAGAATAGGATCTACAGGCTGCGTCCTGGGAAGCAGCATCCGTCACCGGGTGCGAAGACGAGGCGCAGGCGGCCAGGAAAACGACCAGGACCAGAAACAGAGCGCGAAGTCGGCTGTTCACGTTTCGCTCCTCCATGGTGAGCGGTGTCGAGTCGTGGAATCTTACCGCGAAAGCTGGTGAATGGACGAGACTCGGCTATTATTCCCTCGCGAAGCAAGCTCTCGACGAGGAGGCCCGGTATGGAATGCATCGACATCAGCGGCGGTGGGTCCAAGGGACCGCAGAACTTCATCTTCGGCTATGGATCGCTCATCGAGGACGAGTCGCGCCAGCGGACCACGCCCTCGGCGCGCGACGCGTGGCCGGCGACGGTGAGCGGCATTCGCCGCGGCTGGTGGGCGCGCGGAGCCGAGAGCGGGCTGACCACGACCTTCCTCGGCGCGATCGCCGATCCCGGGGCGGAGTGCAACGGCGTCATCTACAAAGTCTCCGCCGAAGAGCTCGCCGCCACGGACCGGCGGGAGAGCGCCGGCTATCAACGCTGCGCCATCGACATCGACAAGATCACCATGCTCGACGGCCGCAAGGAGCCGCTCGCCGGGTTGGTGTGGGCCTACATCAACCTGTTGACCAAGGACGAGCTCAAAGACAACCAGGCCACTCCCCAGTTTCCGATCGTCCAGTCCTACGTCGACATCTGCATCCATGGTTGCCTCGAAGTCGAGGGCAGGTATCCCACCGCGGGTCCCTTCACCCAAAAGTTCATCGCCACGACCGACGAGTGGAACCGATACTGGGTCAACGACCGCCCCTACCCCCGGCGGCCCTTCATCTTCCAGCCCGCCGCACAGCAGATCGACTCGGCTCTCAAGGCCGCACCCAGGACGGCGGATCTCTTCTACGAGGTCGAGATCGAGCCGGCCAGTTGGGAAGACCGCAAGCCGGTGCGTCCGAAGAAGCCTGCCTGAAGCCTCCCGATCTGGGATCGGAGGTGAGGGGAAACCATCGCCCCGAGCGTTCACCAACTCGTGAACGTCAGGAGAAAGGCGATGGATTGGAAGAGGCTGGTTGTCGTTTGCGTTTTCGGTATCGGACTCCTCGCCGGGCTTGGTCTCACCGCCGGGCTCGCGCTCACCATCGGCGCTCAAGGCACGGAGACTCCCGTGGGCTTGAGCCTTTTTTTTCAGGACAGCGCCATATCGCCCGTGACTCTCGCCGGCACGGCGCCGCGCTATCTCCAGGAGATCGACCTGGTGGCCACCGTGCCCAGCCAGGGAGACCTGGGGATTCAACCGCTCCTGGACCACGGCGAGCTCGCCTCGCTCGACTGGTCGGGTGTGAAGATGATCGAAGAGGACTGGCGGCCGGCCGGCGACGGCACCTTCATCCGGCAGCGTTTTTACCGCCACGCGCGATGGATGGAGCGGCCCAGCCATTTCCAGGTCGTTCCCACCGATGACGCGGGCCGGCCGGTCGGCCCCCCTCTTCTCGCCGGCGCCGGGCAGGATGATCGTCTCAACTCATCGGATGACGGCTTCCTGCGCCGCTTTTCCGCCCGCCAAAACGCTTTCGGCTGCCCGGCCCAGGGAGACTGCACGGGAGCGAAGTTCGTCGTGCAAGGGCTGGTGCAACTGCGCGGTGCGCTGAATGCCGAGCGGCGAGCGCGCACGATTCCGCCGCAGGCCACGCGGCTCTCCCTGTCGTGGTCCGAGCAGCCCACCGTGCGCCGTATGGTGACGGTCCACCATGCCGCGCCGGCGGACTTCCCGTATGGCTATGGTTTTCAGCCCGCCCTCGAGGCGATCGATCCTCCTGCCAATCATCAGTATTACGTGCCCGGGGAAACGGTGCGCTTCCATGTCACGTTCCGCGACGGCGCGGGGCGGCGATTGCATCCGGAAGGCTCCCTGCCCACCTACGGACAATTCCTACGCGGCGAAGTGCCCAGCGGGCTGCGCTATTACAACGGCTTCGCCCTGTTCCCGACAACCTACTATGCCCTGAAGCATCGGGAAGGATTGATGGCCGTCTCGCTGCTGGGTCCGCTCGACCGCTTGAAGACCGCGAAGACCACAGTGGCTCTGAACGAGTTCGCCGGTCCGCAGGCGGCGTTCGCCACGCCCGCCGTGGACGGCTACACCAGCCTCTTCGCCAACATTCCACCCAATCCCATTGTGTTCGGCGGCGACCCGGCCGACGACGACACACCGGTCTCGGACGTCGTCTCCTTCACCATTCCGCGGGAGGCGCTGCCGGGAACCTATATCGCGGCGCTCAAGGCGCGGCGCGAATGGGGAGGCGAAGCGCTCAAGCGCGCGGCGACCCTGGAGATCCAGGTGGGAACCGCGACCCCGACGCCCTTCGTCGCCAAGACCGGTCCCTGCAACACCTGTCACGCCGGCCCCTCCGCTCTGCCTAATCTTCTGCACGGCCTGGGGGATCGCCGCGCGTGCTTTGCCTGTCATTCGTCTCTGGCTTTCGAGCCGGATGCGGCGATCGATATCCGGGTCCACATGGTCCACGACCGCTCGGAACGGTTCGCATCGCTGGCCAAGATCACAAACTGCTCGCTCTGCCATCTGACACCGCCGTCGGGCCCGGCCCGTGGGCTTCTTCAGCCTCCAGCAGGAAAGTAAGAAAGGGATTCTCATGAATCAGGTGTGCCCGAGAAACGAAGCGGCGACCTTGCGGCGAGCTTTGGAAGAGCCGATCTATAACAAGTCCCTGCGCCGGGAGGTCGGGCGGGGCGAGCTCGACTACGAAGTGTACGTGCGCACCCGCGAGCTGCTCGCGTTGCAGATCCCCCTGGACGAGCTGGTCGTCCCGGACGAGCTCCTTTTCCTCGTGATGCATCAGACCCAGGAGCTCTGGCTCAAATGTGCGGTGTTCGAGGCCACAAACCTGGTGGAGCACCTCAATGGGGACCTGCCGTTCGAGGCCATGGGCTCGCTCGATCGCGTGGTCCACATCACGCAGATCCTTCGCGACCAGATCCGCGTACTGGGCAGGTTGTCGCCGTCACAGTTCCAGATCATCCGGCGCAGCCTCGGCAACGGCAGCGGGCTCGAGTCGCCTGGATACAACCAACTGCTCGCCGCCGCGGAGATCGCGGAGGGCGCGCTAGGACGGTTGATCGCGCGCCGCGGCGCGACGCTGCTCGACGTCTACCAGAACCCGGAGGATCACGCGGATCTGCACCGAATCGCCGAGCGTTTCGTCGACTGGGACAGCGCGCACCAGACCTGGCTCGTCGAGCACTTCATGCTCGTGCGGCGCACGATGGGGATCGACAAGACCGTGCGCGCGCTCGACGGCTTTCCGACGATGGCACTCGGCGCGCGGATGACGAAACCTTTATTCGCCGAGTTGTGGAACGTGCGCGTCGAGATGACCCAGGCCTGGTCGCGCGAAGGTGGCTTCGCCCCCGGCGAGCAGCGCTGCCCCTATACCGCACCGGCCGGCCAGTTCGTGGGGGCATGACGTGGTGTCGCTGGCGAGGCTCAACGGGGTACGCGCCGAGTTCCCTCTCCTCGAAACGTGCGTATACCTGAACAGCAACTCCACCGGCGCCGTACCACGGGAGGCGAAGGCGGCGCTCGACGAATATTGGCGCGCCCTGGAGCGCTGGCGCGACGAGACTTGGGAGCGATGGTTGGACGATCTATACGCCTATGCGGCCGAGCTCGCCGGATTGATCGGTGCGCCGGCCGGCTCCGTGGTTTGCGACGCGAACGTCTCGACGCTGCTCTCGCGCGTGATGAGCTGCTTCGATTTCAACCGTGATCGCCCGCGCGTCGTGACCAGCGATCTCGAGTTCCCCTCGATCCCGCACATCCTCCGCGCGTTCGAGCGCTACGGCGCGATGCCGGTGATCGTGCCGTCGCGAGACCGCGTGGCAATCGACGCCGAGCGGCTGGTGAGCGAGATCGACGAGCGCACCCGGCTCGTCTGCGTGTCGCACGCGACGTTCGAGACCGGCGCGCTTCTCGACCTGGCGCCGATCATCCGACGGGCCCATGAGGTCGGTGCGCTCGTCGCGCTCGACGCGTACCAGTCCGCCGGCGTGGTGCCGCTCGACGTCACGGCGAGCGGCGTCGACTTCGTATTCGGCGGTGCGCACAAGTGGCTGTGCGGCTCCTGCGAGAGCGCGTTTCTCTACGTGCGCCCAACCCTGCTGCCGCGTCTCCACCCCGCCGCCACCGGCTGGATTGCCTCATCCGACCCGATGTCGTTCGGGCCGCCATCCGGCTGGGCCGCTGACGCGCGGCGCTTCGCGAGCGGTACCCCCGCGGTGCTGCCGGCCCAGCTCTCGCACCCGGGCCTCGCCATCCTCCGCGAGATCGGCGTGGCTGCGATCCGCCACCGGTCACTGGCGATGACCGATCACATTATCGAGCGAGCCGACGAGGCGGGGCTCGCCGTGGCATCACCGCGAGCCCACGAGCGGCGAGGAGGAATCGTCGCCCTGCGCTTCCCTGGCGACGAAGCGGTGGCCCGTAATCTCATCGCCAGCGGATTCGTCTGCAGCTACCGTGGCGGCCTGCGCATCGCACCCCACTTCTACAACACCGACGAGGAAATCGATCTCTTTATGGACGAGCTCGTACGGCGCGCCCGGAAGATTGCCGCATGAACGCGAGATCTCAGCTCTCCCTGCTCTACCATGCTGACAAGGCCCTCGACCTCGTGCGGACGGCGAGCGACCTGGGCCTGCTGGAGAGGCTCGATGCTGGGCCGGTCACACTCCAAGAGCTCGCCGAGTCGGTGCAAGTGCGCCCGCTACGTCTCTACAAGTTTCTCGATGGCCTCGAAAGCCTCGGTCTCGTCGAGCGCCGGCAGCCGTCGGACGACCTCCTCGCCGCCGAGTACATCTCTACGGAACCGCTCGGTCCTGCGGTGGAGGCGGTACTAGGCGAAAACTCGATCGAACGCGACCGCGACAAGTATCCATGGCGCGAGATTCACGGCCGGCTCGACGAGGTCCTCGCCGGTGGGCTCGACGCGAAGTTCGCGTGGCCGCCGGTGACCGACGAAGACGTGCAGGGCTTCGAGCGCAGCATGGCCGCGGGAACTAGCCCGATCATCGAGTCGCTGGTGACGGCCCGCGCCGAAATCTTCGAATCCCACACGCGCTGGCTGGACGTCGGCGGAGGAGACGGCACCGTCGCCGAAACACTGCTAGGCGCGGAGCCCCGGCTCACTTGCGACGTCTTCAATCTGCCGGCAGCCCGCTCGCTCGTCGAGGAGCGCGCCCGCGCCGCCGGGCTCGAGAGCCGGCTCGGCTCCGTCGCCGGAGACTTCCTCGTCGAGCCGCTCCCCGGCGGCTACGACGTGCTCTCCTTCGTACGCGTGCTGCACGACTGGCCGGCCGACGTGGCGCGCACGCTCCTTGAAAAGGCCAAACACGCGCTTCCTACAGGAGGCCGCCTCGTGATCTGCGAGGAGTTTCGCACCCGCGACCGGCTCGCCATCCAGTTCTTCTGGACCTACTTCCTCACCGGCGTCGACGCCTGCACGAGCCGCCTGCGTGAGGTGAGCTGGTACACCGAAGCCCTCGTCACCCTCGGCTTCGCCGACATCCGAGTGATCTCCGGGCCTTTCGACGTGGTCGTTGCAACGCGTGGATGAGCCAACCAAGAGGGTGCTGAAGCTTGCTTGGCATTATCGATCTCGAGACTCCTGATACGTCGATCTTGTAGATCAGGCTAGGTCCGCGAACGGCGATCTGCTCCTCCGCCAGACCGGCGGTACCCGAAAGAGACGACAGGGCGCCGGCGACTGCCGGCTTAGTACTTCTCACCGTAACTACGGTGACGTATCCTGCTTGGCGGACCGCCTTACCTCCGCTTGGCTCTTGCCTGTCCGTCCCTCTGGTGTACAATTTTCCAGTTCATCAAAGGCGAAGAATGCATGCATATATCGAATTGTATCGAAGTAAGAGAAAACCGCCAAAGGCGTCGTGCCAACACCTGGCGGGTGGCAACGATTCGACCACTCATCGTCGGTGTTATCGCATTCTTCCTCCTCACGGGTGCCGATGCGAAGGCGCCGCCGCCGGCTACAGATCAGGCGCGGCTCTGGATCATTCTCATTATGGACTCCGACTTGAAGGGTGGACTGAATACCAATCGCGTGCAAGCCCTGCACAACAGTTTTCCACATCACGACGCCGTACTTAGGGCGGGTATTAATACAGACGTCACCCTCTCGCCCAACTTTATGGCGGCGCTCAAGGGTGTGCTGGAGCTGCCCGAAAAGCCCGGCGCTGAACAGTTCCTGGTGCTGTTCGCATTTCAGTGGGTTGCCAACTCGAATCGCGTCGAGCTCTCGCGCAGCCCGCATCGAACTCTCCCGGATCATCCGCCATGGAGCTCGCCGATCAACGGTGCTAAAGAGTGGTACGTTTCTGATCGTGTGGCAGCCTTGGATCCGACCCGAGGCTTGCAATGGCGGCTGACCTTGGCTCCGGGCCGGCGTTTCGACTTCACTCCAGTGCCTCCGGGGACACCATGAGCGAGGTGGGCAAGAAGGCGAAGCTGTTTGACGACGGCTATTTCGGGAAGATCGTTCTTCTCGTCCTCGACAAGGTTTTGCTGGGCATCGTCGTCATCTGGCTACTGACGCCGATGCAACAAAAACTGACGGCGTTGCAGCAGCGTCATGACAAAGCAACCCGGATTGCGGACCTTGTGGTGGACAAATCGATCGAGACACTCGGCCGGCTCAGCGTTGATGTCGACCAATATACCGTGGCGATCCGAACGCGCGTGCGCGGCAGCACCAGAGAAAACGCTCCTCTCGTCGAATCGCGTGCCCGGATCGAGGCTGAGGTCGCCACGGTGTCCGCGTATCTTCCAACACCGGAGGTCCGGCAAGCTGGCAAAGACCTCGAGGACGTTGTGCGGAAACTCACCGTCGAGGCCATGGCGGAGCGTCTCCTCCTACTCAACGTTGACCAGCTTGAACAGCGTGTGCGCGACGTGAATGACAAGGAAACTGCCCTCCTTCGTCAGGTCGTGGCGGCATGCCGAGAGGAGATTAGCGAAAATGTCGATCAAGCCTACAAATAGTTGCGGCACCCGCTTGCTGAGAGTCATCCTGCTGCTGATGCTGCTGGCCGGTGGAGTCAGACCTTTGATCGCCTGGAGTAATGAAGGACATCAGATCATCGGCATCATCGGCAGCAAGCTTCTGACCGCGGGTGCGAAGCGTGAGGTCGATAGGCTCCTGGACGGAAAGTCTCTGGCCGAGGTCGCGCCACTGCCCGATCTTTGGCGCCGGGACCAGCCGCTCTCGGCAAGCTGGCACTTCGTCGAGATTCCGATCATCGCTCCGGGTTACAATCAGGAAAGAGATTGCGCTTTGCAAGAGAGCGAGGTGGGCAGAGCTTGTGCCGTGGCAGCGATCGAGCACTTCCGAGTTGAGCTTGCGAACCGCCAGAAATCACAGGCGACCCGCGTCCGCGCCCTCATCTTCCTCGTTCACCTAGTCGGCGACGTCCATCAGCCGCTTCATTGCTCTGATAATGGCGATCGGGGTGGCAACATGATACGTCCGACCTTTTTCGGTGAACCGACCAGTCTGCACGCCATCTGGGACGCCGGAATTATCGAGCATGCAAAGTTGAGCGCAACCGCCTATGCCGAATCCATTCTCTCCAAGTACCCCGAAATGCCCAAGAGCGAGGGGACCGTCGTCGATTGGGTCAACGCGTCGCATGAACTGGCAATGAGAGTCTATACAGGCGAGAGGACTCTCGGTGATCGGTACTACGGCGAGCAACGGGAGCTGGTCGAACGCCAGATTCTGTTGGCAGGAGTGCATCTCGCCGCGTTACTCAATGAAACGCTAGGTCGTGAATGAAGGGAAGGGCTCCGGAGGAGCCTGCGCGAAGTGGACTGGTACACCGAAGCCTCGCCACCCTCGGCTTCGTTGATGTCCGCGTAATCCCCGAGCCGTTAGACGGGGTCGTCGCGAGAGCCCGCCCGCGTCCCGCGCCGGGCTCCGGTTGACACCCTCTAGGAAGGCTCCCACAATGGGAGCCACTTTTTAACCAATGAGAAGCTGTGCCGGCGGCATGGCAATGCAGGGCTCCCCTGTGGGGAGAGGGCGATTTCGTCGATGTCTGTTTCTGTGCAGCACCATACGGCCTTGGGCCGGGTCTTTCTCCGCCTCCTTGCGGGAGCGGCTCTGACCCTGCTCGCCGCGGCTCCCGTCCTCGCCGCCGGTAGCTCCGAGGTCCCCGGTATCCCCAAAGGCCGTCCTTCCATCCGTTTCTAGAGTCCAGGGAACGACGACCTCGAGGTCACCTGAGTCCTCGCTGACCTGGCATCGCTGGAAGAGCTCTCCTACAGTATCCTCTGACCGTCGTCGTCACCCGCGCTTCGTTCGCCGGCAGCTCTCCCGCCGCCTCGCGCAGGAGGGGCTGGCAGGCCGAGCCCGGCAGCCGCTCGCTACGGCCCTGGAGCCCGTGGCTCTTCCGACGGCCTGGCGACTTGTCTCGGTGAGAAGGGTCACATCGCGAGATTGAACGCGCACTTCGCGGCGATGAGAGTTCCTATCGCGGCATTGGATGTACCCATCCTCGCATAATGCACTCCCATCGCCGCAAAGGACAGTCTCTTCGCGGCGTTGTGTCCTTTCATCGCCGCGTGTGTACCCTCCATTACCGCAAAGACCCCTCTCGATCTTTTGCATTCCCTGTTCTTTCCCGCAATGTGGCTCGACATTCTGACGACGGGCTCGCCATATGCGGTAGATTCTCTTTCTTTGACCGCGAAATGGCCTCTTTTCGCCGCATAAGGCCAGTCAATCGCCGCATAAAGCGCGTCCAACGTCACAACGAGCGTGTCCATCCGGCCAATGCGCACTCCCAACGCGACATTGGGTGGACGCAATGCCGCAATGTGTCCGCTTCGGAAGAGAATGGGTCGTGCTATCCTCGCATTGAGAACGTCATTTACCGCAAACTGTGCGCCAATCGCCGCGAAAAGCCCACTCTTTGCGGCGAATGGAAGACCGAATCCCGCATCGCGAGGGCGTTATGGCCCTGGGAGGAGAGAGATCATGAGCTCGGAGATGTCCGTCGCAAGGGTTCTGGCCAAGCTGGAGGCGCGGGCCGTAGCACACCGGGAGAAGCAGACCTTCCATGCTCAGAAGGAGGCACACCACCGCGCGCAGCGGGAGCTGCTGAAAACATGGAGCGGGCTCCGCAGAAGGCGCCCGCCCCGCGCGATCCCCGGGCCATTCGACATCGTCGTCGCGGCGCGGGCCTGAGGCGAGGGTCAACGGCTCGCCAAGGGGCCCGCCCGTCCCGCCTCGGGCTCCGGTTGACACCCTCTAGGAAGGCTCCCACAATGGGAGCCACTTTTTAACCAATGAGAAGCTGTGCCGGCGGCATGGCAATGCAGGGTCTCTCCCCGTGAGAGAGGGCGATTTCGTCGATGTTTGTTTCTGTGCAGCACCATACGGCCCCGGGCTGTGTCTTTCTCCGCCTCCTTGCGGGAGCGGCTCTGATCCTGCTCGCCGCGGCTCCCGTCCTCGCCGCCGGTAGCTCCGAGGTCCCCGGTATCCCCGAAGGCCGTCCTTCCATCCGTTTCTTCGGCTCCGAGCAAGGGCTGCCCCAGAACAGTCCCCAGTCCTTCGCCCTCGACGCGCGCGGCTTCCTCTGGGCTGGCACCCAGGATGGCGCGGCGGTCTACAACGGCCGCTCCTGGAAGACAGTCGACATGCCGAACCGGGAGGAGTCGAACAACATCCTCGACATCCTGGCCGGCGCGGACGGTTCGATGTGGTTCGCGACCACCATCGGACTCGCCCGCCTGCACAACGGTCAGTGGACCTTGTTTCGCAAGGAGGCGGGCCTGCCCTCCAACCGGATCTTGAGCCTGGCGGAGGAGAGGGACGGCTCGAAGACGGTGCTCTGGGCGGGGACGGACAAGGGGCTCGCGCAATGGAACGGCCAGACCTGGACGGTGCTGGACGCCCGGGCCGCCGGCCTTCCCAATGAGCGGATCCGGTCTCTTCTCGCTCTCCAGACGGACCAGGGGCCGGTCCTCTGGGTCGGGACCGGCCGCGGGCTCGCGCGCCGGCTAGGCGGTCGCTGGAAGACGTTTCCCCTGGGACCCGCGCGTCCCCTGGGACCCGCGCGTCCCCTGGGACCTGCGCGTCCCCTGGGACTTGCGCGTCCCGCGGGCAACGGCCTGCCGGAAGCCGAGGTGACCGCTCTGCTCGCGACGCGGGAAGGCGGCCGCTCGGTTTTATGGGCCGCGACCAACGGCGGCGGCCTCGCGCGGTACGACGGCGAACGATGGAGCCTTGAGAAGGGTCTCCCCAGCGACCGCGTGCTGAGTCTCACCCTCCTGGACAGCGGCACGGGAGACGAGCTGTGGGCCGGCACATCCCAGGGTCTGGCACACCGGGCCGGCGGGACCTGGTCCGTCTACAACACCGAGAACGCCGGCCTGCCGTCGGATCACATTCTGCGCATTTTCGCCAGCCGGAGCGGTGGCAGGCCTCTCCTGTGGATCGGCATGAGCACAGGGGGGATGGCCGTTCTCAATCCAGGGGGATGGAGGATCCTCGACCGCCGCAACTCCAGTTTGCCGCGGTCCTGGATCTTCGGCCTGGCCGAGAGCGGCCCCACCGAACGGCCGGTCTATTGGTTCTCCTCCTATGACCGGGGGCTCATCCGCTGGGAGGCGGGGACCTGGAAGATCTTTGCGGCCGGCACTCCTCTGGAGAAAGAGGAGGTCAACCTCACCCTGCCGGTGTCAGGGCCTCGCGGAACGGCTGTGTGGGTAGGGACGAGCCACGGTCTGTTTCGTTGGGAGGGGGGCCGGTGGGCAGGCGCCGGCGAGATCGCCGCCGGCCTGCCGGCCTCTGAGGTGCTCTCGCTCCTCGAAAGCCGGACTCCCGCCGGTCCGGTCCTCTGGGTCGGAACCCGCGACGGCCTGGCGCGTTGCATCGAGGGGCGATGCCAGGTCTTCACCCCGGAAAACTCCCCCCTGCCGGACGCCCAAGTCTACACCCTCCTGGAGACCCACGAGGCCGAAGGGCCCGTTCTCTGGATCGGGACCCGCGACGGCGGCCTGGTGCGTTGGGGCTCCGGAAAACCGGTCGTCTACAATACCCGGACCTCGCCGCTGCGGAACAACTGGATCAACGCCCTCCGCGAGATACGGTCCGGTGGAAGGCGGTTTCTTTGGATCGGCACGAACGGCGGAGCCGTCCGCCTCGATCTCTCCGCCGGAGAGCCGCATTGGCTCGTCCTCGACGAAAAAAGCAGCCAGGCGCGCCTGCCCAGCAATGTCATCTACCAGATTCTCGACGATGCGCGCGGCAGGATCTATCTCGCCACCAATCGGGGGATGGTTCGCCTGACTCCCCGCCCCCGCGATCCGAACGCGTACGACGTCTACACCTTCACGGTCCGCGACGGCCTGGCGTTCAACGAGTGCAATCAGATGTCTTCCCTGGTCGACCGCGCCGGCCGGCTCTGGGTGGGGACGAACAACGCCGTGTCGTGGCTCGATCCCTCCGTGCCGGAGCCGAAGCTCGGCCCCAGCCCGCTGTACGTGGAGCGCGTCACCGTGGACGGCCGGGAGCTGGCGCCAGCCGGCGCGCCTCTGCGCCTCGGCGAGAGGCCGGCCGAAGTGACCTTCGAGTACGTGCTGCTCAGTTACTTTCGCGAGACGGACACCCGCTATCGTGTCCAGCTCGTGGGATGGCAGGCAACGCCGTCGGACTGGATCTCCGATCCCGTGCAACGGTACTCGCACCTGACCCCGGGTTCCTACCAGTTTCGCGTCTGGGGGCGCGATGCCGCCGGAGTCGTTTCCGGGCCGGTCACGGTATCCTTCGTGATCCCCGTTTCACCCTGGCGGACCGCCTGGGCCTACCTGCTCTACGTCGTCGCCGCCGTCCTCCTGGCCGGCGCGGCGGTGCGCTGGCGGATCGCCACCTTGCAGCAGCGCGCCCGGCGGCTGGAGGACCTCGTCCGGGAGCGCACCGAGAGCCTCGCCCTCTCCGAAGCCGAATCCCGGGAGAGGGCCCGGCGCCTCGCCGAGACGGTCGACGAGCTTGAGCGGTCGGAGAAGGAGGCGCACACGGCCAAGGACGAGGCGGACCGCGCCAATCGTTTCAAGAGCGAGTTCCTGGCCAACATGAGCCACGAGATCCGCACACCGATGAACGCGGTCATCGGCATGACCAGCATCCTTGCCAGCTCCCGGCTCACCTCCGAACAGCGCGATTACGTGGGGACGATCCGCAGCAGCGGCGAATCGCTGCTCGCGTTGTTGAACGATATCCTGGACTTCTCGAAGATCGAGGCCGGGAAGCTGGCTATCGAGGCGTCCCCGTTCGCCCTCCGCCAATGCGTGGAGGAGGCGGTCGACCTGCTCGCCGTCCAGGCGGCGCGCAAGGGGCTGGAGATCGGCTGCCTGATCGATCCCGCGGTGCCGGCCCTGATCGAGAGCGACGCCACACGGCTACGGCAGATCCTGGTCAACCTCCTGGACAACGCGGTCAAGTTCACCCGTTCGGGAGAGATCCTCATCCGGGTCGACGCCGGTTCTCCTCCTCCGCCGGAGCTCTCGCCGGGCGAGCTGGCGGAGCTCCGTTTCGCCGTGCGCGACACCGGGATCGGCATTTCCGCGGACTCCATGGATCGCCTGTTCCGCTCGTTCAGCCAGGCGGACTCCTCGACCAGCCGGCTGTACGGCGGCACCGGGCTGGGCCTCGCGATCAGCCGCCGGCTCGCCCAGGGACTGGGAGGACGGATGTGGGTGGAGAGCGAGCCCGGGAAGGGCTCCACGTTCTGGTTCACGATCCGTTGCCGGGTCGTCGACTCAAGTCTGCTCCCCTACCTGGCAAAAGGCCCACGGGAGAGCGAAGGCGCGGGCAGGATCGCAGGGTCCGGGCTCCCGCCGCTACGCATCCTGGTCGCCGAGGACAACGTAGTCAACCAGAAGGTGGCGCTTCTCCTGCTCCAGCAACTGGGCTATGCGGCGGACGTGGCCGCCGACGGCGAGGAGACTCTGGCCGCGCTGCGCCGGCAGTGCTACGACGTCATCCTCATGGACGTCCAGATGCCCGGGATGGACGGGCTGGAGGCCACGCGGCGCATCCGGGACGAATGGCCGGTCGAAAAGCGCCCGCGGATCATCGCGGTGACCGCCAACGCCCTGCGCGAGGACCGCGAGACCTGTCTCGCCGCCGGGATGGACGACTACCTGAGCAAGCCGGTGCTGCTGGAGGATCTGCGCTCGGCGTTGTCCCGCGGGAGAGGAACCGCTGTGCAGGCGCCGTCTCCCGCTGTCAGTGCCGCCGCCGGTACCAATGGCGGCGAGGAGTCGTTCGATCCCAAGTACATCGATCAGTTGAGGCAGCTCCAGGCCATCGCCGGCAAGGAACTGGTGTCGCCCATCATCGACCGCTTCCTGGCCGAGGCTCCGCGCCGGCTCGCGGAGCTGCGGCTGGCTCTGGCCGCCCGGGACGACCACAACTTCGTCTTCGTCGCCCACTCCTTCAAGGCGAGCGGCGCGCAGCTCGGCGCTCGCCGGCTGGCGGAGATCTGTCAGGACCTCGAGATGCGGGGCCGCCGGGTGGAATGGCCGGGGATGGAGGAGATCCTCGGCCATCTTCAGAGCGAGATCGAGCACATAGCGCCCCTGCTGCACGCCCAGGCCACGGAAGGATCGACTGCACCGTCTGTTATGGATTGAGCTCCAGATTTCTCGTTCGGCGAGACTCTGAGGCAAGGCTACGCTCATTCCCACTGGCCACCCGCAGCGCCACATAACCGAGCAACAGGCTGATGCCGAAGATCAGTGTGACGGCATACGTACGGGGATACGAAGTGGGATTCAACAACCGATCCGAGATGTCGCGGAAAAGCCCTGCCGGATCGGTCAACGGATCCCAACTGTTCCTGCGCAGGAAGCGCCCGAGATAGATCCCGAATCCAGACAGGAAAAGCGATCCGGCGGCGACAATCCAGCCTGCCATGCGGCCGAGTTGCTCCTCCACGGTGCCTTGAACTTCGAGGAGCGAGATGTATCCGAGCAGAAGTCCCGTTCCGGCGCAAGAGAACAGGAGAGCGAGGTCATACCACAGCGGGACCGGCGGCCGTGACGCGAGGTGGAGCAGGTCTGTCAGGACATAGGGTGCGTTCGGAAGAAAGAGCAACCAGAGAGTGAACCATCCGAACCGCAGGAACCTGGGAGAACGGCGCCGGCTCGAAGCCCGGAAGGCCCGAGCCGTCAGCCAAGGAATCCAGGCGAGAAAGAGATTCCAGAGCAGGAACCCGTAAAAGAGGGAACCTGAGCGTTCCATTCGCAGCACGAGGAGAGTAGCGCACCAGAGAGTCAACACACCGGGGACGGTCCATGGTGTGGCATCAGCGCTCATAATCGGGAGTAGACGCTCCAGAAGCGGCGAGCAGAAGGCTGGATCAAGGCAAGCCGGTGCGAGATTGTGGCGGAATCGTGGCCTTTGGCCTAGGAGGTCGGGCGGCGGTTGTCCCGCCGCCGCCTCGATTCGCACCGTCTTTTAGTAGAGAGTGGCGTTATCGCGCCGCATCTCGTTGCCGCGCGGAGGAAATCCCCCTCCGGACCCTGCTTCCGTCCCCATGAAAGGAGACGTTATGACCCGAAATCTGTTGCGCCTGGCCCTCCTCGTCTTTGCCCTCTCCACGGCCTTCGGCCTCACCCTGCCACGTCCGGCGTTGGCGGTGACCTGTGGCACCGGAGACTTCTTCACGACTTGCTCGAAGAAATGCTGCGGCCCGGGCGTGACCACCACGTACACCCGCACCGGCCTCGGCGCCAGTTGCAGTGCCGCGAAGAGCACCTGTTCGAGCTGCCTGCCGGCCTGCCCGTCGGGACAAACCCTGTGCAGCGGCCCCACCTTTGGGGCCTGCGGATTCTAGAGCGCCGGCCTCGCCGCGAAGAACGCCTGTTCGGGCTGCCTCCCCCCTGCCCGGCGGGGCAAAGCGTGTGCGGCAGCTCCTTTAGTCTCTGTATGTTCTAGCTCTCCGCTGCCCGCGGGAGAGTGCCTGCGCCACCCGCAGGCGCTCTCCCGCGTCACGAACGCCCTCGTGTGACGACTGGCCAGCCTTTCGAAGCATCCTCCGCGCTCAACTTCCGGTGAGACAGACAGGTCTCTGGCGACAGCTACAAGCGGAGAGCCAGAGAGCGCGAGGTTCCTGGACACACCCTCCCGGGCAACCCCGAACCGGGACGGAGGGACGACATGAAAATCCAGACCCAGATCAATACCGGCGGGATGAGCCTCCGGCGTCACCTCCTGTCCCGCGCGTGGTTCGAGCTCTATCTGGGCTGGCGCTTCGTCGGCAGGGATCTCCCGGCGTCCTGGTATCCATCCATGTTGTTCACCGCAGCGGCCTGGCGCCATGTCGAGGGTTCGGCCCTGGACCTGGCGGTGTCCCTGCTCAAGAGCGCGGTCTTATTCTGGTTTTACATCTACGTGTTTTGCGTCTCGAACCAGGCCCGCGGAGTGGCCGAGGACCGCCTGAACAAGCCCCATCGCCCCCTGGTCATCGGTTTGATCTCAGTGCCCGGTGCCTACCGGCGATTCTGGGCCGGCATGGCCGTCTATACCGTGTTGGGCTGGCTGTTCGGCGTGCTCGAGTGGGTGGTGCTCTGGCAGGGCGTGGTGCTCCTCCACAACTTCGCCAGGGGCGCGATGCACTGGTACAGCAAGAATCTGGCGATGGTCGTGGGCGGCATCGTCATGCTGGCCGCTGCCTGGCAGATCGTCGCACCGATCGGGACGGTCGGATGGCGCTGGATCCTCGTAGTGATCCTGACGTTCACCGCGGCCATTTCTTTGCAGGACCTGCGCGACATTCCTGGCGATCGAGCGACCGGACGCCGGACCCTGCCTCTCGTCATTGGCGTGTGGCCGACCCGTATTCTGGTGTGCGCGGTGATGGTCGTGCTTCCCCTTCTGGCCCACTTCCTGCTCTTCGTCCCCGCGAGCCCCTCCCCCACCGCCCTGGTGGCGTGCGACGTCACGCTCGCCGGAATGAGCTGGCTCACAGCGGTCCGCTGTGTCGTCGTCCGCTCACCGCAAGAGGACCACCACACCTATATGACCTACACCTACACGTTCTGCGTCGCGTTGCTGTCCGCGGTGGTGGTGCTGTGATGAAACGATGGCTTTCTTTGGCAAAACGAAACAACTCTTTGGAGGGCTGCGCAATGGTCACCCTGTCATCGCCTCGGTTTTCGCCGCCCGGGCGGTTTCCGCTCGTCGGTCACGTGCCGTCGCTGGTACGCCGCCCGCTGCAGTTCGTGCAGGAGGTGCGTGCCTACGGCAGCGTGGCGAAGATTTACATCGGGGTCAAACCCGCGTTTTTCGTCAACGACCCCGAGCTCATCCGCAGCGTTCTGGTCACCCGGGCCAAGGAGTTTGACAAAGGGCCGCTTTTCGCCAATGCCCGCGCGATGGTCGGCAACGGCGTCGCCACTTCGGAGGGCGAGCTCCACCGGCGCCAGCGCCGTATGATTCAACCCGCGTTCAACCGTTCCCGGATCGCGCTCTACTCCCAGCTCATGAGCGAGCTCACAACCGCCCGGATGGAGACGTGGCGGGCGGGTCAGGTGCTTGCCATGGACGTCGAGATGGCGGATCTGGCGCTCGCCGTCACGGCCCGAACGATGTTTTCCTCGTCGACCGACGAGGAATCCCATGCCGAAGTGCGGCGGTGGTTCCCGATCATGATGAAGGGGCTCTTCCGGCGCGCCATCCTGCCTGCCGCCTTTCTCGGCCGGCTCCCCACCCCCGGCAATCGCAAGTTCAACCAGTCCCTGGTCCGGCTCCAGCAGGTTTTCTCCGACATTGTCGCCGCACGCCGCAGGGAAGGGGGCGGCACCCACGACGATCTGTTGTCCTTACTTCTCACGGCACGCGACCCGGAGACCGGGGAGGCCGTTCCCGATCAAGAGATCCACGACGAAATCATGACGGTGATGATCGGCGGGGTCGAGAACACCGCCGCGGCACTCTCCTGGGCTTTCTACGAGTTGGGGCGCCACCCCGAGATCGAAGCACGAATCCATGCCGAGGTTGACGCGGCTCGGGCGGGACAGGCCTCCCTCTCCGAGGAAGCCCACAAGCTGGAATACACGGCCCGCTTCCTCAAAGAGGTTTTGCGCCTGTATGCACCCTGGCTGATCACCCGGCGCGCCATCTCCGGCTTGGAGCTGGGGGATGCCAGGATTCCCGCGGGAAGCTCGTTGTATTACAGCCCCTATGCCTTGCATCACGATCCGCTCCACTATCCGGATCCCGCCCGCTTCGACCCGGACCGGTGGCTGCCCGACCGGGTCCAGCAGAAGTCCGCCTTTCTTCCTTTCGGCGTCGGCGTCCATCAATGTATCGGAGACTCTTTTGCCATCATGGAAATGCTCACCGTCATGGCCACGGTGGCCGGCCGGTGGCGCTTGCGTCCGGTGGCGGCCGCCCAGGTCCGCGAAGTCCCCGCGGGAGCCGTCCATCCGAGCGAGCTGCCGATGGAGGTACAACCGCGTTGAGCACCCGAACCCGCTTCGTGAGACACGATGGACGGCTCGTGCATCACGAGCATCCGCGATCACCCTGATTCACCGCACCCGGATGCCGCTCTGGGTGTCCCAATGGAGCGGCTTCGCCATACGGGGGAGCGGCGCCTCGGGAACGACGCCTATGGTGACCCCGTACTTCCAGTCCGGCGGGCAGATGGCAATGTAGCGCGCGTAGCCGCCGGTGCCGCCCTGGAGCTTGGGATAACCGATGGCGACCAGGGCCGCCGGTCTCCGGGACTTGATCGAGGTTGGCGACTCCCTCGGCCTGAGTGTAGCCGTGATGCATCAGCCACGACTCTCCTTCGAGGGTCGGCGTGGTGTCGGTATCCAAGGGCTCATGGCCGTGGAAGAGGATGTGGCGCTGCAGGTGCAGGAACTGGAGCGCGTCCAGCTTGACGCCGGGAAATTTGGTGCGGGTGGCGAGCTCCGGATTCGGCCACTCTTTCGACCAGTCGGAGCGGACGAAGACCACGGAGCCCTCGGGGATGCGGCCGTGCCGATGCTCCCAAGCCTGGACGTCCGCGACGGTGAGGTGATATCCCGGATCTTTCTTGACCTGCCCGGCGATCGAAATCACCACCAGCGGGCGGACGGCGTAGGTGGCCGGGAGCTCGTCGATCGCTGGGTAGTTGGGGTCCCAATGAGCCGGCGGGTCGAGCTGGGTGCCGAGTTGATCGGTGGCGAAGTCGTAATGCGTGGCCTCGAAGCCGTCCTTTGAATAGGTGAAAGGTTTTCCGGTCTTGGGATCGATCGCGGGGCCAAACGTCGAATGGCCGAAGCCGGCCCAGACGGGAATGGCAGGGTTGACCGTATGGGTCAAGTCCACATACTTGGCCCCTTTCAACGACTGCTCATAGACCTGCCAGAGCGAGGACGGAACCGGCTTCGCTGGGGATGCCGCCAGGGCGATCAGGGCCACGACGGCGAGACCGGCGAGAGCGAAGAAAATATGAGGCTTGCTCATCTCGATCCTCCTCTGCGAGCCTACCGCCGCGGCGCCTTCATGTCCCTCCCGTTTTGGTGCAGGACGACCGCCGTGATCTTGCCGGCCGCATCGCGCTCGAACGTCAGGGTGGCCACGACGACGTCGTAGTCGAAGCGGTCCTTTCCGACGCAGAACACGGGAAACGCCGGCTGCCCCGTGAGGGTCACCAGAAGCGACTCGGGTATCGCGCGCACCGTGATCGTGGCACCGAGCTGGTAGGCACCGAAGTCATACTCCCCAACGTACTCCGTGAGCGCGGCGGCGTTGGGGAACTCGATGTGCGGGACTGGATCAGCGCTACGCGTGGCCGGAATGTCGCGGCCGTTCTGATGCAGCGTCACGCTGGTGACCTTGCCGGCCGCATCGCGATGGAAGCTGAGCTGGGCGTCCACGACTTTGTAGAAGAACTCGTCCTTCGCGGTGGCGAAGATCGGGAAAAAAGGCTGGCCGGTGAGGCGCGCGACCAAGCCGTCGCCCCGGCGAATCAGCGTGAAGCGCGCCGTTTTATCGATGGGGTACACACCCACATAGTCGTCGAGCGCCTCAGTCGGCAGCATGACCTCAGAACGGGCCACGGGCGGGCGTCCCGCCGCTTCCCAGGCAGAAAGCCACGCCCCCGGGTTCGCGGCAGCGTTGCTCGCCAGCACGACGACGGCACGGCCGCTGGTCGGAATCACGTAAATCGTGCTCCGATAGCCTCCGGTTCCACCATCGTGCGTATAGCGCTCCTCGCCGTTGGCCTTCGCGTGGCCGAGCGCCAGACCGATCTTGGCGCCGACCGCGGGCATTTCCGCATAGTCGCCGGCGAGCATCGGCCAGACCTTGCCCAGCGGGCCTTTGGGTCCCGCCAGGAGGGCGTCCGCGAATTTGCTCATGTCGGCGAGAGTCGAGCGCAAGGCGCCCGCTCCCTCGACGGCCTTGAACGTCCACGGGTGCGCCTTCTTGTCGCCGTCCCAGGGCTCCGCGAAACGTGACTGTTGCGCGGGCGAGAGCTCCTCGACCGTGTCGGCCATCCCGAGCGGGCCGGTGATCTTCTCCTGGATCAAAGTCGCCCACGGCTTGCCGTAGGCCGTTTCGACGACGACGCCGAGGATGCCGAAACCTAGGTTCGAGTACTCGGACGCGCAGGGCGGCTTCTCCGCGAGCTTCGCACCGGCGAGATATTCGAACATCGCCTTCTTGTCGTACTGGGAGTATGGATCGTCGCCGTCCGCGTGCATCATGTTGTCGGGAAGCCGCGGCAGGCACGACGTGTGGGTCGCAAGCTGTTTGAGCGTCACCGCGCCGGTCTCGAGGTGGCTGAACTTCACGGGCAGGCGCTGGGCCAGCGTGTCGTCGAGGCCTAGCTTGCCGTCCAGCACGGCGTTGGCGAGCAGGATGCCAGTGAAGACCTTGGTGATGGAGCCGATCTCGAAGAGCACCTGCTGAGCTGGAACCTCGGCATGCCCCGCCGCGAACGGCTGGCCGGCGATCGCATACGTCCACTGCCCATCGCGCTTCTCCGCCGTCGCGACGGCTCCGTGGCCCAGGGCCGTGGCCCACTTGGGTGCCTGATCGCCGAGCCGCGGCAATTCGGCGGCGCAAAGCGACGCGCCGAGTGACAGGAGCAGGAAAGCGAGGAGCGGCCGCTTGAGCATGGAACCTCCCATTTGGGGTCGTGCCGAAAAGACTACCGCAAGGCCGGCCCAAAGCGAAGATGCCCTTCCTCGCCGCCGGCCCCCGCCTTGGGCTCGCTTCTTGCACCCTCCCGTCTCAGCTTCACTCCGGCCCTCTTCCGCGGCAGACGCCGCGCGTCAGAGTTGGCCGGAGCACACGATCTCCTAAAGGAACTCTCATGAAACGACGCATGATTCTGGGTTTGGCCGCTCTCGTCCTGTCCCTCTCCGCCGTGGCTTCGGTGGGCGCCGACGCGAAGGGCACGACGGTTTGCAACATGGACTACACCCTCAAGGGGTGGTCCGCTTTTTACAAAACCTCCAGCGGATCGGGCACGATCACCTGTGAGAACGGCCAGACGGCCAAGGTGAAGATCTCGGCCAAGGGCGGCGGCCTGACGGCCGGCAAGTCCGAGGTGCGGGAAGGCCACGGCAAGTTCTCCGAGGTCGCCGACATCAAGGAGCTCTTCGGCAGCTACGCCAACGCCTCGGCCGCCGCGGGCGCCGTCAAGTCCTCCGAGGCGCAGGCCTTGACCAAGGGCGAGGTCTCCCTCGCGCTGGCCGGCAAGGGCACGGGCGTCGAGCTCGGCATCAGCTTCGGCAAGTTCACGATCACCCGGGTGCGGTAAAGCCTCCGGCCGATCCAAGTTGGACCTCTCCCCTGGCGGCCTATCGTGCCGCCAGGGGATTCGTTGCGAATGGGGACATCCCCTGACAGGCGTTCATCGCCATGGAACGATAAGCTCTGCCCATGAAAATCGGCCCCAGACCTTCCTCCTTTGCCAATCTCCCAGAGCCGATCCGCGACGAGCTGTGGAGCGTCGAACGTCTCGAGCAGCATGCCCTCACTCTGGCCCAGACCCAACGCGTACGCCCCGGCCGGCGCTGGGGCGACCCGCGGCTGAGGCCGCGCCTGCGGGCCAACGGCCGCGAGCTCCTGAAGTCCTACCGGGCCATCGCCGAGGCGATGCGCGACGAACGGGCGATCACGCCGGCCGCCGAGTGGCTGGTCGACAACTTCCACCTCGTCGAAGACCAGGTGCGCGAGATCCGCGAGGATCTGCCGTCAGGTTTCTACCGCGAGCTGCCCAAGCTGACGAAAAACCTGGAGAACCGATTCCTGGGCCATCCGCGGGTCTACGCCCTCGCCCACGACTTCGTAGCCCACACCGACAGCCTGTTCGACGCCGAGGTCCTGCGGCGGTTCATCGTCTCCTATCAGACGGTGCAGCCGCTCACCATCGGCGAGCTGTGGGCGGTGGCGATCTCGCTGCGGCTGGTGCTGGTGGAAAACCTGCGGCGCCTGGCGGAGCGCATGGTGCGCGCCCGGGTGGCCCGCCAGCAGGCCGACGAGCTCGCCGACCGCCTGCTGGACGAGGACGAGCCGGTGAAGGAGGCCATTCTGCTGCGGCCCTTCGAGGCCCGGCCGCTCGACGTGCCGTTCGCCGTCGTGCTCCTCAGCCGGCTGCGCGACCGGGACCCGGTGGAAACCCCTTCTCTCGACTGGCTGCACCGGCGCCTGGAGAAGCAGGGCACGACGGCCGAGGCGGTCGTCGCCGACGAGTACCGGCGGCAGACGACGATGAACGCCACGGTGCGCAACGTCATCACCAGCATGCGCCTGATGTCGGCGTTCGACTGGGCCGCCTTCTTCGAGAGCGTGAGCCTGGTCGACGGAGCGCTCGCCGCGTTCCCCGGCTACCGGGCGATGGACTTCGGCACCCGCGACCGCTACCGGCATGCAGTGGAGGAGTTGGCCCACGATGCCCGGTTGACGGAGATCGACGTCGCCCGGAGAGCGGTGAAGCGCGCCGCGGACGCGAAGGACGCCGAGCGCCCGGCGGACCCCGGCTTTGACCTGATCTCCAGCGGCCGGCCTGCCTTCGAGCGCGAGCTCGGCGCCCGCCTCAAGCCGGAACGCCGGCTCCTGCGCCTGCTGGTGAGATGGGCGATACCTGGATACCTGGGCGCCATCGCCGCCGTCACCGCCGCGATCCTGGCCATACCGCTCATCCTGCAGAGCGACGGCCCCGTGGGCGCTCGTTCGCTGGTGCTGCTCGGCCTGCTGGCGCTGGTGCCGGCCTCGGATCTCGCGGTACAGCTCTTCAACAGTTGGGTGACGCGGATGCTGGGGCCGCGCATCCTGCCGCGCCTGGCACTGGGCGGCGGAGTGCCGCCGGAGCTGCGCACCCTGGTCGTCGTGCCGACGCTGCTGAGCAACCTGGAAGAGATCGAGGAGCAGATCGGCCGGCTGGAGGTGCACTACCTCGCCAATCCCGAGGCCGAGCTGCGCTTCGCGCTCCTCTCCGACTGGCGGGACGCGCCCACGGAATCCATGCCGGACGACGCCGAGCTGCTGGCCGCCGCCGCGAGCGGCATCGCGCGGCTCAATCGACAACATGGGCCCGCCCCGGCCGGCGACCGCCGCTTCCTGATCCTTCACCGCCGCCGGCTGTGGAACGAAAGCGAGAAGGTATGGATGGGCTGGGAGCGCAAGCGCGGCAAGCTGGAAGAGCTCAACCGGCTGCTGCGCGGCGCCACGGACACGTCGTTCCTCACCGCCGCCGAGGTCCCCGGCGCCCCGGAGATCGGCCCGGCGCCCCAGGGCATCGTCTACGTCATCACGCTGGACGCCGACACGCGGCTGCCGCGCGAGGCCGCCTGCCGGATGATCGGCACCCTGGCGCACCCGCTGAACCGGCCTCGCTTCGATCCGCGCCTCGGCCGCGTCGTCGCGGGCTACGGCGTGCTCCAGCCGCGGATCACTCCGACGCTGCCGGGCGAGCACGACGGCTCGATCTACCAGCGGATCTCCTCGGGGCCGGCGGGCATCGATCCCTACGCCGCCGCGGTTTCCGACGTCTACCAGGACCTCTTCGGCGAGGGCTCCTTCACCGGCAAGGGGATCTACGACGTCGACGCCTTCACGGCGGCGCTCGACGGCAAGGTGCCGGACAACCGGCTGCTCAGCCACGACCTGTTCGAGGGGATTTTCGCCCGCGCCGGTCTGGTGACGGACATCGAGCTGTTCGAGGAGTTTCCAGCCCATTTCGAGGCCGCCGCCGCCCGCCAGCATCGCTGGGCGCGGGGCGACTGGCAACTGCTGCCTTGGATCCTCGGCCGCGGGCCCGTCGCGACCCCCAGCGATACCAGCCGTACGGCGCGGGTCTCCATCCCCATCATCGGCCGCTACAAGATGATCGACAACCTGCGGCGTACCCTGTGGGCGCCGGCCGCCTTTCTCACCCTGCTGGCCGGCTGGACGCTCGCCGGTGCCTCTCCCCCCCTCTGGACGGTTTTCGTGCTGTCGACCATCGCCCTGCCGGCCGTCCTGCGCATCCTCGGCGGCCTCGCTCCGAACCGCCCGGGCATCGCCAAGCGCAGCCACATCCTCGGCCTCCTCGCCGACGTCCGCCTGGCGGTGGCTCAGGTGGCGCTCGCGATCGTCTTTCTCTCTCACCAGGCGTGGTTGATGGCGGACGCGATCGTGCGCACGCTGAGCCGCCTGTACGTCTCGCGCCGCCGGATGCTCGAATGGGTGACGGCGGCGCAGGCGAAGGCGGGCCTGGGGCTCGATCTCGCCCTCTTCTACCGGCGGATGGACGGCGGCGTGACCTTCGCCCTCGTCGCCGCCGGCGCCGTCGCGGTCAGCACCCAGATGCGGCACGAGCTGAGCTCCTGGCAGGTGTGGGGCTGGTCCGCTCCGTTCCTGGTGCTGTGGGCGCTGGCGCCCGCCGTGGCGCGATGGATCAGCCTGCCGCCGGCAACGGCAAAGAACACGCCGCTGGAGAGCGAGGACGCGCTGACGCTGCGGCGGATCGCCCGTCGCACCTGGCGCTTCTTCGAGACCTTCGTCGGGCCGGACGATCACGGGCTCCCTCCCGACAACTTTCAGGACGATCCCAAGCCGGTGGTGGCGCACCGCACGTCGCCCACCAATCTCGGGCTCTATCTGCTGACCGTCGTCGCCGCCCGCGATTTCGGCTGGATCGGCACGGCGGACTGCGTCTCGCGCCTGGAGGAGACGCTGGAGACGATGAGCCGGCTCGAACGCCGCGAGGGGCATTTCTACAACTGGTACGAGACGCGCGACCTGCGGGCGCTGGAGCCGCGCTACATCTCCACCGTCGACAGCGGCAACCTCGCCGGCCACCTGCTGACCCTCGTCGAGGCCTGCCGCCAGCTCCGCGAGCAGCCGTTGTTCGGGAGCCAGGCGCTGCTGGGGATCGCCGACGCCGTGACGCTGATCCGCGACTCGGCGCCCGCCTCCGCCGGACGCCGGACGCAGACCGTCACCCGCCGGCAGCTCGACGAGGTGCTCGCCACCCTCGATCCGTTGCTGGATCCCGGCGCCAATCTCCCCCCTCCTGGCACGGCCGAGGAATGGGCCGCGCGGCTGGACGAGATCGCCCAGGGGCTCCATGCCGTGGTGGACGTGGCCCGGGCGCTGGCCCGCGAGCAGAAGGAGGGCGCCGACGCCGCGGCCTGGCGAGAGACGCTCGACTGGGCCGAGCTCGCTCAAGGCGGCGTCGAGAGCCACCTGCGGGATCTCGGCGCCATCCTGGGAGACGAGGCCGGCGAGGGCGCCCTGCTACCGTCCCGCGCCCTCGTCGAGCGGATCGATCAGGTCTCGCGCGTCGCCTCGCAGTTCTTCTCGGAGATGAAGTTCGGGTATCTGTACGATCCGGCGCGGAAGCTTTTTTCGATCGGCCGCGTCGACCGCGGCGAGTGCGATCCGAGCTATTACGACCTGCTGGCCTCCGAGGCGCGGCTGGCGAGCTTCATCGCCATCGCCAAGGACGACGTTCCGGTGGCGCACTGGTTTCAGCTCGGCCGGCCGCTGACGCCGGTGCGGCGGGGCGCGGCGCTCATCTCGTGGTCGGGCTCGATGTTCGAGTACCTGATGCCGGCGCTGGTGATGCGCTCGCCCGCGCACAGCCTGCTCGACCAGACCTGCCGGCTGGTGGTGCAGCGCCAGATTCAATATGGCAACGAGCGCGCCGTGCCGTGGGGCGTTTCGGAGTCGGCGTTCAACGCCCGCGACCTCGAGCTGACCTATCAATATTCGAACTTCGGCGTGCCGGGCCTCGGCCTCAAGCGCGGGCTTTCGGAGGACGTGGTGGTGGCTCCCTACGCCACGGCGCTCGCCGCCATGTTCGAGCCCGCGGCCGCGCTGCTCAACTTCGCGGATCTCACCGGCGCCGGAGCCCGTGGGCGGTATGGCTTCTACGAGGCGATCGACTACACGGCCACCCGGCTGCCCGAGACGCAGAACCGCGCCGTGGTGCACGCCTACATGGCGCATCACCAGGGCATGTCCCTGCTCTCGCTCGCCAACCTCCTCGACGTGCGCGGGGACGGCGGCATGCCCGCCCGCTTCCACGCCGCGCCCCTCGTCCAGGCCACCGAGCTGCTGCTGCAGGAGCGCACGCCGCGCGACGTGGCGGTGGCCCGGCCGCGGGCCGAAGAGGTGGCCGCCGCCGCGCAGCCCGGCGCCCTGCTGCCTCCGGTCGTGCGGCGCTACCACTCGCCGCACCACGCCGTGCCCAGGACGCACCTGCTGGGCAACGGCCGGTACTCGGTGATGCTGACCGCCGCCGGCTCCGGCTACAGCCGGTTTCAGGCCCCGGCGCAGGACCTGGCGGTCACCCGCTTCCGCGAGGACACGACCCGCGACTGCTGGGGCACCTTCTTCTTCTTCCGCGATCCGCAGAGCGGCGAGGTATGGTCGGCCGGCTATCAGGCGAGCGGCGCCGAGCCGGACCGCTACGAGGCCTCCTTCTCCGAGGACCGCGCCGAGATCGTGCGGCGCGACGGCGCGATCGGCAGCACGCTCGAAGTGGTGGTGACGCCGGAGGACGACGCCGAGGTGCGCCGCGTCTCGCTCACCAACTTCGGCCTGAAGCCGCGGGAGATCGAGATCACCTCCTACGCCGAGGTCGTGATCGCTCCGACGGCCGCCGACCTCGCCCATCCCGGTTTCTCGAACCTGTTCGTGGAGACCGAGTGGATTCCCAACCTGGGAGCGCTGCTCGCCACCCGCCGGCCGCGCGCGGACACCGAGCCGCGGATCTGGGCGGCGCACGTCGCCGCCGTCGCGGCGGTCGTCGGCTCCCCGTCCATCTCCGCCATCCCGCCGGTCCCCGCCACGGAAAGCTCCTCGGAGGCCGGCGGCGACCTTCAGTACGAGACCGACCGCGCGCGCTTCCTCGGCCGCGGGCGCGGCGTGCGGACGCCCATGTCGGTGATCGATGGCCTGGCGCTGTCGAACATGGCCGGCGCGGTGCTAGATCCGATCTTCAGCCTGCGGCGCCGGGTGCGGCTCGCTCCCGGTGCGACCGTGCGCGTCACCTTCACCACCCTGATGGCCTCCAGCCGCGAGGCGGCGGTCAGCCTCGCCGACAAATATCGCGATCCCGCAGCCTTCGATCGCGCCGCAGCGATGTCCTGGACGCAGGCCCAGGTACAGCTCCGGCATCTCGGCATCACGCCCGACGAGGCCAACCTCTTCCAGCGCCTCGCCAACCGCGTCCTGTTTTCGGACCCCTCCCTGCGCGCTCCCGTCGAGGTGCTGCAACGCAACACGCGGGGAGCCTCGACGCTCTGGGCGAACGGCATTTCCGGCGATCTGCCCATCGTGCTGGTGCGCATCGACGAAATCGACGACATCGGCATCGTCCGCCAGCTTCTCCAGGCCCACGAGTACTTTCGCACCAAGGGCCTGGGCATCGACCTCGTGATCCTCAACGAGAAGGCGCCCTCCTACGTTCAGGATCTGCAAGCCGCGCTCGAAGCGCTGGTGCGCACCAGCCAGTCGCTCCATCATGAGGGGAACGAGCCGGACCGGCGGGGCGGCAACGCCTTCATCCTGCGCGCGGACCTCATCGCGCCGGAGGTGCGCGACGTCCTCCTGGTGGCGGCGCGGGCCGTGCTCCTGGCGCGCGACACCAGCCTCTTCGAGCAGATCGAGCGTCGGGTGCGCCGTGAGGAGAGGCGGGGATTGCCCGCCGGCCGCGTGCGCCGCGCCGCAGCATCCGCGATATCCGAAGGAAAAACGGATGGCCGGGCGCCCTCCCCCACGCCTGAGGCCACACCCCAGCGGCCCCAGCTCGAGCTCTGGAACGGTTTGGGCGGCTTCGCCGACGACGGCCGGGAATACGTCACGTTTCTCGGCGAGGGGCAGTGGACGCCGGCGCCCTGGGTCAACGTCATCTCCAACCCCAACTTCGGTTTCCAGGTTTCCGAATCGGGCGCGGGCTACACCTGGTCGGGCAACAGCCGCGAAAATCAGCTCACCGCGTGGTCCAACGATCCGGTGAGCGATCCGCCGGGAGAAACCTTTTACATCCGCGACGAGGAGAACGGCCAGCTTTGGGGGCCCACGGTGCTGCCCATCCGCGAGGAGGCCTGGCCCTACGTCGCAAGCCACGGCCAGGGCTGGAGCCGCTTCGAGCATACCTCGCACGGGGTGACGCTCGAGCTGTTGCAGTTCGTGCCACGGGCCGATTCGGTGAAGATCTCCCGCCTGACGATCGTCAATCGCGAGAACCGGCCACGGCGCCTCGCCGTGACGGCGTACGCCGAGTGGGTGCTCGGCACCTCGCGCGGCGCCTCGGCGCCCTTCGTGGTGACCGAGATCGACAGCCAGACCGGGGCAATGCTGGCGCGCAACGCATGGAACGGAGAGTTCGCGAGCCGCCTCGCCTTCGCGGCCTTCGGTACTGTAAACGGACCGGTCAGTTGGACGGGCGACCGCACGGAGGTGCTGGGGAGGAACGGCACGCTCGATCATCCGGCGGCGCTCGAAAAAGGAGAGCGCCTCTCGGGACGCGTGGGCGCGGGCCTCGATCCCTGCTGCGCGTTTCAAGCCCCTGTCGAGCTGCGCGCCAATTCCCGCGTCGAGATCGTCTTCCTGCTCGGCCAGGGCGGCAGCGTGGACGAGGTTCGCACTCTCGTCGAGCGCTACCGCAAGGCGGACCTGGACGACGTCCTGGCCGAGGTGACCCGCTCGTGGGAGGACGTGACCGGCGCGCTCCAGGTCAAGACGCCGGACCGCGCGATGGACCTGCTGCTCAACCGCTGGCTCCTCTACCAGACGCTCTCCTGCCGGATCTGGGCACGCTCGGCTTTCTATCAGGCGGGCGGCGCCTTCGGCTTTCGCGATCAGTTGCAGGACGTGGCGGCGCTCACCGTGGCACGGCGCGAGGTCACCCGCGCGCAGATATTGCGGGCCGCGAGCCGCCAGTTCGTGGAGGGCGACGTGCAGCATTGGTGGCATCCGCCGTCGGGCCGGGGCGTGCGCACCCACATGTCCGACGATCTCCTGTGGCTGCCCTTCGTGCTCCTCCATTATCTGGAAGTCACGGACGAAAAAACGTTACTGGACGAAGTCATTCCCTTCATCGAAGGGCCGGAGCTGCCCGCCGATCACGACGACGCCTACTTCGTGCCCACCGAGTCCGCCCAAAGGGGCACCCTCTACGAGCACTGCGCGAGGGCTCTCGACCGCTCGCTCGCGGTGGGGAGCCACGGCCTGCCGCTGATGGGCACCGGCGACTGGAACGACGGCATGAACCGCATCGGCCGGCTGGGAAAGGGCGAGAGCGTCTGGCTCGGCTGGTTCCTGCACCCCCTGCTTGTGCAGTTCGCGCCGCTCGCGGAAGCGCGGGGGGAGAAGGAGCGGGCTGCATCGTGGCTTCAGCACGCGGCCGATCTCAAGACGGCGCTCGAAACGGCCGGCTGGGACGGCGAATGGTATCGTCGCGCCTACTTCGACGATGGCACGCCCGTGGGCTCGGCGCAGAGCGAGGAGTGCCGCATCGATTCCATCGCGCAAACCTGGGCCGTGCTCTCGGGAGCCGGCGATCCCGAGCATGCGAAGCAAGCCATGGCATCCGTCGACCAGCAACTGGTACGCAAGGACGACGGCGGCCTCGTGCTCCTCTTCACGCCGCCGTTCGATCGTACGCCGCTCGATCCGGGCTACATCAAGGGATACTTGCCCGGCGTGCGCGAGAACGGCGGCCAGTACACGCACGCGGCGGTGTGGTGCATCCTCGCCTTCGCCCAGTTGGGAGACGGCGACAAGGCTTCCGAGCTGTTTTCGATCGTCAACCCGATCAATCACACCAAGACGCGGACGGGCATCCAGCGCTACAAGGTGGAGCCGTACGTGCTGGCGGGCGACGTCTACGCCGAGTCCACCCACGCCGGCCGCGGCGGCTGGACCTGGTACACCGGCTCCGCAGGCTGGATGTACCGCGCCGGCATCGAGGCCATCCTGGGCTTCCGCCTGCGCGGCACGAAGCTCGCGGTCGACCCCACCATCCCCCGCGCCTGGCCCGCCTACGAGATCACCTTCCGTTACCACGCCGCGGAGTACGCGATCACCGTCGAGAATCCCAGAGGCGTCATGCGGGGAGTCACCGCCGCCGAGCTCGACGGCTCGCCGTTGCCGGTGACGGAGGCGGGAGGAGCGGAGATCGGGCTGGTGACGGAGGGGGCGCACCGGGTGCGGGTGGTGTTGGGCTGACCGGCGCTTCACGGTGCAACATGCGAATAGCAGAGTGCTTTTGCGCTCTTCTTGCGGAACACCCCTTGACAGCCGCCTGGTCTTCATGCAGTCTATGCCCAGTTGCTGGCCATCTGAGTACGAAAGCAACCGGTATCCTAGCAGTTTCGACATCTGCATAGGAAGAGCAATTATGCCGGTTGATGCTGGAGAGATTCGAGCTCCGGCGCCCTATCGGCGCCGGTTGACCAGGAGCCTGACGGCTCCAAAGGAGAGAGAGATGGAAACGACGGACAAGGGATTTCAGGGAGACTGGATGCACCTCCAGAACATGGTGGAGGCGAACGCCGCGGATCTTCCTCACCTGGAGGCGCCGCGGGTGAAGCTCGCGGCGCAGTTGGCCCGGGTGCAGGAGATCAACAAGCAGCAGAACATGCTGACGGCCAGCAAGCAGGAAGCGTCGAAGCAGTTCAGGGTCGCCGTGATCGAGGGCAACCGGCTGGCCAACGCCATGCGGGCGATGATCAGGGTGCAGTACGGCATCCGGTCCGAGAAGCTCGCCGAGTTCGGCCTGCAACCCTTCCGAGGCCGCAACCGCAAGATCGAGACGCCCGAGACTCCCGACACCACCAAGGCTTGATACCAACACACAACACCGGTCTGCAAAGGGGGCGTGCTTCGGCACGCCCCCTTTTTTTGTCTCCGCGGGCTGGATCTATCCATAGATGCCTCATCGATCCATAGGATGGATCAGCGATCCATCGATGAGCTGTCGATGGATAGGACGGCACGTCGATCGATAGACGCCTCATCGATCCTTATTTTGCCCTGCCGATCGATAGACAGCCCGTCGATCCTTATTTCGGCCTGGCGATGGATAGACGGAGCGTCGATCCTTATTTTGGCCCATCGATGCTTATTTCGCGCCATCGATCGATCGATGGCCCGTCGATCCTTATTTTGGGCTGTCGATCGATATTCCGCGCCATCGATGCTTATTTTTCACTGTCGATCCTTATTTGGCGGGGCGAACCATCGATTCGAGGGCCTTTCCCCAGGGCTCGCGGCCTGGGCTAAAAGTCTGCCGCCCTCCAGGCTTGCGGTGTCGTTTTAGCCGAGCAGTGATGCCAAAGCGAGACGGTGCCGAGCTTCCCCGCTGATCCGATACATGGCAGCCCGACTAAGTCGAAGAGAGCCCGGGGGGCGGCAGTCCCGTAGCCCCGGGTGGCAACCGGCGAAGCCGGTGAGAACCCGGGGTTGGCAGGCAACCCCCACCTCCCCAACCCTGCCAAGGGTGGCGCCCTTGGCAGGGCGGCGTCACTGTCCCCCGACCTCCTCAGACGCCCCGCGGGCACGTCGTGGTCGACAAAACCGTCTTCTTCCTGCGAATCCCTCCCAACAAAACCGCGCCGTTCCGTGTCATACAGGGGGAGAGGCGGTGTATCCTGCTCCTCGGGCTCTTTGACAAGCGTTGCGCCAGGAGGAGGAGGGTGGGCCAGCCAAGAATCACGCCAGGCCCAAAATGCCACTTTGACGGGGAGGTTATCCGGATGGCCGTAACTCCAAGGAATCCAGGCATTAAGACGCAAAGGAGCGAGCTGGAACGGCGAGGTCCGGAGATGAAAAGCGAGGCGGATTTCCGAGGTTATCCAAAACGGCCTGCTAAGTGGCCTGGAATCAAGAGCCTGGGAAGCCCGCGGTCCGAATTGCCCTGAGCTGTACGGAGGGATTGCGACTTCTTCTTGCCGTCCTGGTCCTTCATGTCCGGGAGGTCCATGTCCGAATTGCCCTGAGCTGTACGGAGGGATTGCGACAGCCTGTTGTCGTAGCAGTGTCCAAGCCGATGTGAAGTCCGAATTGCCCTGAGCTGTACGGAGGGATTGCGACTCTCTTGTCTTCTCGGGTGTATCGGATGCGCGGCCTCGCCTTGGTCCGAATTGCCCTGAGCTGTACGGAGGGATTGCGACGATTTGCCAAAACAGCGTACGCGGGCTCTGCCATCCGCCGGAGTCCGAATTGCCCTGAGCTGTACGGAGGGATTGCGACTCGTTCCCCAGAAATGGAACATCCAATCGGGGAGGTGAGGGTCCGAATTGCCCTGAGCTGTACGGAGGGATTGCGACCGACGTCATGGTGAACGGCACCACGATCTACACCAGCTCGGGCGTCCGAATTGCCCTGAGCTGTACGGAGGGATTGCGACGTTGCCACGCCAACCGTTCTCTGAATCAGAGCTACTTGCGGTGACCTGCCCCGCGGGGCCGCTTGGAGAACGGTGATCGGGCCAATGGGTGCTAAGTGCGGCCCTGAGCCATCCTCGCTCCCGCCGGCTGTAGTTGGTTCAACTTTTCTTTGGACTTCGCTCCATGGCGGCGGTAGTAAGCAATCAGTTCCTTGTGTGACATGTCTTTCGTCTCTTCATAGATCCTGTCCCGGATCTGCCGTACCATTCCAACGGCATCGACTTTGACATCACTCATGTGTCGTCACCTCTCGTGGAGAGAAAATCTGAATCTGCTTGTACCCTAGCTCGATGTTGACAGCATTGAACATACGAATCTTTGCGAGACGCACGATGTGCTTGAAGTTCCAACTGACAAGTACGTCGACGTCCGCCACCGTCGCCAAGGCGATGTGCAGCATATCGCTCTGGAACTTCGATGGGAGAGCTCCATGCTCGGCATAGCCCGCGGTGAGCACCAATGCTTCCTCTGAAATTTCGAGAAATTCCGGCCCCAACTGCAAGATCTCCTCGAACTTGGCTTGCACAGCCTCCGGCGCTGTTTCCAACTCAGTGGCCAACAACTCAGAAACGACAGGAAGGAACCGCCCTGTACGGAAATCTTCCATCAACCCATTCGACCAGGGGGCAAACTCCTCATCGAAGCAGCCACCCACAACCGAAGTATCGAGATAGACCCTCAGAACCTTCATACTATGAACTTACCACAATCCGCAGGCCCGGCAACCGGGCTCCCCCTCCGGCCGACGAGCGCCTGTGCTAGCCTCCCCCCACCATGCCCAATGAACCGAACCCAACCGGGGCGGCCTCCGTCGTCAACCCCGCACCGAGCCGCTTCGACGCCCTCCTCCTCATCCTGCCGGCGCTGAAGCTCCTCCTTCACCTGGCGACAGCGCGCGGGTATGGGTATTTTCGCGACGAGCTCTACTATCTGGCCTGCGCCGATCATCCGGCTTTCGGGTATGTCGACCATCCGCCGCTCTCGATCCTGGTGTTGAAGGTCTGGACGGCGGTGTTCGGCACGTCGCTCCTCTCCATCCGCTTCGTTCCGGCGCTCACGGGGGCGGTCACGGTTCTGCTCATCGGCCTGCTGGCCCGTCGTATGGGCGGCGGACGGCTGGCGCAGCAGATGGCGATGCTCGCCGCAGTGTGCGCGCCCATGGAGATGGGTCTCGTCAATTTCTTCTCCATGAACGCCCTGGACCTGCTGGTCTGGGCTCTCGCTGCGTATCTGCTCACAGAGATCCTCCTCGCGGAGCGAGCCTCCACCCGGCAGTGGATCGTGCTCGGGGTCGTCCTCGGCCTGGGGCTTCAGAACAAGATCAGCGTCCTGTGGCTGGGAGCCGGGATCGCGGCCGGCCTCGTCCTCACCGGCCGGCGCAGACTCCTGGCGACGGCCGGGCCGTGGCTCGCGGGCGCTCTGGCGGGCGTGATCTTCCTGCCGTACGTGCTGTGGAACCTCACGCACGGTCTGCCGACTCTGGAGTTCATGCGCAACGCGACCACCACGAAGATGCTCCGGCATACGCCCATCGAGTTCGCGCGGGAGCAGATCCATACGATGGGCTTCGCCACGGCTCCGCTGTGGATCGGCGGCGCCCTGTGGCTGCTCCTGGCGACGCGGGCTCGGCCGCTGCGGCCCCTCGGGGTCGCCTTCGCCGCCGTCTGGCTCTTCCTGGCCTTCTCCGGAACGAGCCGCGCCAGCTATCCAGCGGCGGCGTACGCGTGGGTCTTCGCCGCCGGAAGCGTCGCGCTCTCGGAGATCTCCTCGGCGCCGCTGCGGCGAGCCGCGACCGGCGTGCTCGCCCTCGCTCTCGTCATCGTGGGCGTGGTGGCCGCCCCTTTCGTGCTCCCCATCCTCCCGGTCGACACCTTCGTGCGCTACCAGAAAGCTCTCGGCGAGACGCCGGGCACGGACGAGCGGAAATCGATGGGAGACCTGCCTCAACAATGGGCCGACCGGCAGGGCTGGGTGGAGATCGTGGACACCTTCGCGGGCGCCTGGAGGTCCCTGCCGCAGGACGAGCGCTCCAAGGCGGCGATCTTCGCGAGCGACTACGGCGTGGCGGGAGCCCTCGACTTCTTCGGCCCCGCGCGCGGCCTGCCCAAAGCCATCAGCGGCCACAACAACTACTGGCTCTGGGGGCCTCGCGGCGCCACGGGCGAGGTGATGCTCGTGCATAGCAGCGACGAGAAGCGGCTGCGCGAGATCTTTGCCTCCGTCGAACTCTACCGCCGCATCTCCTGCGGGCGGTGCATGCCTTATGAGAACGGCATGAGCGTGTGGATCTGCCGCAAGCCGAGGATCGATCTCGCGACCTTGTGGCCACGGACAAAAAACTTCAGTTAGCCGAAATTCCCTCTTGACCCTCACGTAACGTCAGGGTCTATTGTCTCCTGTGTGGCCGGATGGACCGGCTGGAAAGGAGACTCAAGAATGCGGCCCCCGCCCTGGAAGGTGGGCGAGCTGGCCAAGCGGACCGGAGTGTCCGTGCGGGCGCTCCACCACTATGACGAGATCGGATTGCTGTCGCCGTCGCTACGCTCGGAGTCAGGCTACCGGCTGTATACCGAGGCCGACGTGATGCGGCTGCAGCAGATCCGCTCGCTACGGTCCCTCGGATTCTCGCTCGACGAATCCAAGGTGTTCCTGCAGCGTCCCGACGTGACCCCCGACCGCGTTCTGCGGCTTCACATCGATCATCTGAAGGAGCAGATCGAGATGCAGCAGGGCCTGTGCGACCGCCTGGAGCGAGTCGCGCAGCGCTGGCGGTCCGACGAACAAGTACCCACGGAGGAATTCCTCCAAATCATCGAGGTGACGAACATGTTCGACAAGTATTTCACTCCGGAGCAGATGGAAGAGCTCAAGCAGCGCCGGGAGGTCGTCGGCGAGGCCAGGATCAAGGAGGTCGAAGCCGAATGGCCGGAGCTGATCGCTCTGGTCAAGGCGGAGATGGACAAGGGCACCGATCCCGCGGACGAGCGGGTGCAGCAGCTCGCCCGCCGCTGGATGGGCCTGGTGCAGGAGTTCACCGGTGGCAACCCCGGCATCACGGAGTCGGTGAAAACGATGTACAAGGAGGAGCCGGGCTTGCAGGTTCCCCGCATGGACATGAGCGCCATGCGCCCGGCGATGGAGTACATCGGGCGGGCGATGCAGGCGGGCAAGAAACCAGCTTAATACGAAAACGCCCCCTCTCCTCGGCGGAGAGGGGGCGTTTTCTCGGCGTGTTTATTCTTTACTGGACCGGCGGCGGCGGGGTGGGCTCGGGCTTCTTGTCCCGATTCCGGTCCTGCTCCCGCTGGTCTCTGTTCCTGCGCTGCTGCTGGTTTTGATTCTGTTGGTTTTGCCGATCCTGCTGGTTCTGATCGTTCGGCGGCCGCTGCGGACGGGCCTGGGCGGCCTGCCGCTCGCGCTCACGGCGAGCCTGGAGCAGTTGCTGCTCGCGCTGCTGCTGCTCCTGCATGGCATTCTGCTCGGCTTGGCGCTGGGCCTCGCGCTGCTGCTGGCCCTGGGCGTTATTACCTTGGTTATTGCCCTGGTTGTTACCCCGGTTGCCGCGGTTGTTGCCCCGGTTGTTGTTGCCCTGGGGTGGCTGCTGCTGTTCCTGCTGCTGCAACTGCTGGAGACGATTGCGTTGCGCCTCCTGACGGGCCTGAAGCTGCTGCTGCTGGGCTTGGTACCGCCGGTCCACCTCTTCCGGAGAAGGAGCCGGACGGTTGTTCTGCGGCCTCTGCCACTGCCGCTGCTGGCCTGGCTGCTGCTGTGCGTCACGGGTCGGTTGACCCTGGGGCACGGGATGCTGCCCCGGCTGGACCCGCTGCCGCTGCTGCTGGCGCCGCTGGATGGCCTCTTGCGGAGTGATGTTCGTCTGAGGGCGAGCCAGGGTCGGAGCGGGCTGGAAGATGGAAATCCGATTGCCCTCAACCTGGGCGACACGGCCGCGGACCCGGTCCCGAGTCGGCGTGAGCTGGTAGCGCCGGACCCGCTGACCGGTGACCTGCTCGATGCGTTGCGCCGGGATACCCTGGTTGAAGATGCGATGGTTCACCATGCGGATGTTGGTGTAGTTGGTCGTGCTGCGGATGAACGTCACGTTGCGGGCGGACGGCAGAATGACGCTGTCGAGGCGAGCCTCGAAAAAGCTGCGCTGGGGTACGAACGAGTAGGCGTAGGGATCGATTCCGACACTCAGGCTCAAACCGCCGAGCTGAATGCCGATGCTCGCCGAGAAACCGACGGAAGGCGGCAGCGGCGCCCAGCCGATATAGCCGTTACCTTCCTGGAAGGACACCCAGGCCGGACCCCAGTCTGTGCCGGGAACCCAGAGCCATCCATACTCGCGGTCGAACAGCCAGCGGCCATAGTGATACGTCGCCCAGCCCCAGGGCTCATTCGAAAGCCAGGTCCAGCCGTAGTCGCTCTGTACCCAGCGGCCCCGGGTGTACGGGCGCCAGCCGACCTCGACCTGCGTGGGCTCCCAGACCCAACCGTAGCTGCTGCGCTGGATCCAGCGGCCATACGGCGAAAGCTCGCTGTAGAAGAGGCTCTCGTCGACCGGCCCCTGGTCGTAACTTCCAGAGTCATACCCCTGGTCGTCGTAGGAATCGTCATAGTTGCCGTCCGGCCGCGGATCATAGTACGGCTCCTGATCGTCGTAGCCCGAGGGCGCCTGGTTGTAGCCTTGAGGGCCCTGGTTGTAGGGCGGAGGAGGCGGTGGATAGGACTGAGCGTAGGCAGCGCCACCCACGCCTACGGCCGCCGTAAGAAGTACCAAGGTGAAGGTGCGAGTTTTCATGTTGTTCCTCTTATTTCAGTTAGATTCAGCTTTCGGCCCTCGCCGCGCGTCACCTGCCGCGGAAAGGGGTGGAGCTGCCTGCTGAAAATAGGAGATTGCAAGATACGGGCCTGGTCGCATCCGCCCTCCTGAAAGCGGCGGCGGCCCCAAGAATCCCGGGCTACAATGACTGCTTATGAGGACGACGAGGGAGACAAAGGCGGAAACAGACGAGGAAATTCTCGCGGCGACGCAACATTGGCTCGAAAAGGCGGTCATCGGCCTCGATCTCTGCCCTTTCGCGAAAGCCGTGTACGTCAAGGAGCAGATCCGCTACGTCGTCAGCCGCGCGGAGGCCCCCGACGCCCTGCTCGCCGACCTGACGGCCGAGCTCCAAGCGCTGGTGGCGGCGGACCCGCAGGAGATCGACACGACGTTGGTGATCCACCCGCACGTGCTAAAGGATTTTCTGGAGTACAACGAATTCCTGGGCGTCGCCGATGCCGCCGTGGCCGAGCTCGATTTAGAGGGCGTTCTGCAGATCGCCAGCTTCCATCCGCGATATCAATTTGCCGGCAGCGATCCGGACGATATCGCCAATGCCACGAATCGTAGTCCCTACCCGATGCTTCATCTGCTGCGGGAAGCGAGCGTGGATCGCGCGGTGGCAGCTTTTCCCGAGGCCGCCGAGATCTACGAAAGGAACATCGCGACGCTACGGCGGCTGGGCCATGAAGGCTGGAGGCGCCTGGGCCTGCGTTAGCTGCCGTTAACTGCCGACGATGCGCAGCTCGAAATCCTTGTACTTCAAGACGTTCAGCACGTAGGTGAAGGCGATGCGGCTGGCTGTGGCGTAGTCGGGGGCGTGGACGGGAAAATCATCTTCCTGCGTCTGGCCGGTCGGGTTCTGGTACGCGACCGAGACCACAAAGGGACGAATTCTGAGCATTGGGAAAAGTAACTCCTAAGGACTGAGGCGGGTTAGCACTGCGGTTTGGGAGTATAGCATAGAACCTATCTATCCACGTAAGCCCGAGAGAAGCGCCTATCGGGCACCGGGTACGCTTCATGGTTTCATAAACCTTTCCATCCGGGGGGTCGGCAATACCGGTTACCTCCCCAATGTAGAGACGCCCCGTGCCGGGGGGAACCCCCGGTGGGGGCGTCTCCGAAGCGGAAACAGCGGTTCAAACCGGAAGGGATCGTCTCGGCGGCACCAGGGCAAATTCCAGGGCGGCCCTGTGCCCCGCGGACAGTCTTCGAGGAATCAGGTGTTATCCCCACCTCGGAGACGCCCCCACCGGGGGTTCCCCCCGGCACGGGGCGTCTCTACATTGGGGAGGCCGGCGATGATAGAGGAACGGAGCTCGCCGTCACTCAGGCAGCCCCACGGTCACCCGCAAAGCTTCGGGGTGGACGTGGCGGCGGGCGGCGGCTTCGACGGTGGGACGGTCGAGGGCTTCGAGCTCGGCTTTGCGGTGCTCGAAGTCGTCGAGGGGGATGCCATATTCCTCCGCTTCGATGAGCAGGTCGGCCCATTGGCGGGCGGTCTCACGGCGGAAGGGCTCGCGGCCGAGGAGGTAGGCGCGGGCTTCTTCGAGCTCGGCGTCCTCGATGCCGTCTGCTACGAGGCGTGTAATCTCCTCCACCACGCCTCGCTCGGCCTGCTCGACGGTGGTGGGCGAGGTCCCTACGTACATCAGCAGACGGCCGGCGTCGAGGCCGGAGCCGGCCGTAGTCTGGGCGTAGGCGGTGTAGGCCAGGCCCTCGCGCTCGCGAATGCGGGCCGGGATGCGGCCGGTCAAGCCCGCGCCCGAGCCGAGGATGACGGCCAGCACCTCCAGGGCGGCGTAGTCCGGGTGCCGCCGCGGCACCGTGAGATGGCCAATGTAGAGATGGGCCTGGTCGCTCTCTTCGAGAGAAATCACGTGGCGAGGCCCCAGGCCCACGGGCGCCCGCGGCTCGGGATACCGCTCGGCGTCCGAGGGTGCGGTACCCAGGAGGCTGGTGAGACGGTCGCGCACGGCGTCCTCGTCCACCATTCCCGTCACCGAGGCCAGGATGCCGTGCGCCAGCGCCCGCCGGTGGAAGGCGGCGCAGTCGGCGGGAGTCAGCGCGAGGAGGCTCTCGATGCTGCCATGCACGGGGCGGCAGCGCGGGTGCGGCGTATAGAGCTGCTCCAAAAATCCCCAGGCCGTCTTGACGTCCGGCTGGTCCGCCAGACTTTCGAGCTCGGCCGCGGCCTGCCTGGCCGTCCAGGCGCAGCGGTCGGCGGGGAATTTCGGGTCGAGCAGGATCTCGGCCGCCCACTCCAGCGCCAGCTCCCAATCCTGGGACAGGGCGTCGACGGAGACGCCGATGGACTCGAAGCTGCCGGTGCTTTCGAGGGACATTCCCTTGCCCTCGGACTCTTCGGCGATGCGCCGCCAGTCGCGGCGGCTGGTGCCCTCGGCGAGCATGCGGCCGGTGACCAGGGACTGCCCGGGAAGGACCTCCTCCCGCGCGCCGGCCTGAAGCGAGAGCCGTACCGCCACCACCGGCGAGCCTTCGACGCGGCGGACGCGAACCTTCAAGCGGCTCCCGCTTTCGGCAGCGACCAGCCCACCACGCCGCCGCGCTCGGGACGGAGATAACGATCGGCCACCTCGAGGAGACGGTCGGTACCGGTGGCCATGAGCTGCACCAGATGGCGGTCGAGATGTCCGAGATCGAAGATCGCCATGGCGAGGCCGGCGGAGACGGCCTGCTGGTGCACCTTCTCGTGACCGAACACCCAGTCGGCGGCGGCCATCTGCCGGCAGCGATCCAGCTCCTCCTCGCTGGGCGGCCGGGTGTGGACCTCGGCGATGAGCTCCAGGACGCGCGCCTCGACGCGGGCGGGCTCGACGCCGGGCACCACCTCGGCGGCGAAGCTCAACAGGCTGGCGTCCAGGCCCTCCGAAAGGTCCGCCGAGGCCCAGACGCAGAGCTGCTCGTCCTCGACCAGGGCGTGCTGAAGCCGGCTCGTCCGACCGTCCCCCAAAAGCGTCGAGGCCAGGCGCAGGGCCGGATGGTCAGGGTGCGAGCCGGCGGGCGCGGGCAGGGCGATCATCATGCGGGCCACTTCCCCCTTGCGGCGCTCCAGGCGCACCAACGAAGTGGGCAGCACGTCCGCCGGCGCCGGACCGTGGCGCGGCGCGGCTCCCGCCGGCAGGGTGCCGAGCGTGCGCTCGACGGCATCCAGCGCGTCGTCCCCAAGGTCGCCCGCCACCACCAGCACGGCGTTGTCGGGGCGGTAGAAGCGGCTGTGGAAATCGCGCAGGTCCGTGCCGTTGGTGGCCAGCAGCTCCTCGCGGGTGCCGAGCACCGGCCGGCCGTAGGAGTGGCCGGCGAACAGGCGCTCGTGGACGGCCATCTCCAGCGAGTCCCACGGCTCGCTCTCGTACATGGCGATCTCTTCCAGGATCACCTGGCGCTCGCTCGCCACGTGCTCGGGGTCGAGGGTGAGGCGCTCGATGCGGTCCTTCTCGATCTTCAGAGCCTCGGTCCAGCGGTCGGCGGCGAAGTTGAAGTAGTAGGCCGTGGCGTCGTGGCTGGTGAAGGCGTTGTTGACGCCGCCCAGGCCTTGAGTGATGCGGTCGATCTCCCCCGGCCCATAGAGGGCCGTGCCCTTGAACATCATGTGCTCGAGAAAGTGGGCGACGCCGCCATGGCCGGCGGGCTCGTCGCGGGTGCCGGCGCGGTAGAAAAGAGCCGAGGTCACCACCGGCGCCTGGCGGTTGGTGAGCAGGCAGACGGTCAAGCCGTTGTCCAGCCGCTCGACGCGGATCTCGCCCGGCAACGACTTGAGGCGCGCCGGCGCCTCCAGAACGGCATGATGATGACGTCTCGCAACGCTCGGCCTCCTGCGATTCAACCTGCTACTCACCGCCACCTCCCTGCGTCAAAGCGATATCGATGCGCTCGCGGTCGTTCTCGGCCGTCGGCATGACTTCCACGAGAATGTCCTTGCGGCGGTGGCCGGGCGCCACGATCGACACCCGGTGCTTGCCTTGAGGCAGCTCCAGCCACTCACCGCGGCGCAGGAAACCGCCGCTGTAGCGCCGAGCCTTGCCCACCGACTGGCCGTCCACCAGCACCTCGGCCATGGGGGGCACGCCACGGAAGGCCACGGCCTCCCGCACCCGCACGACCCGCAGCTCGCCGGCGTCGATCTGCTCGGCGGCACGGGCGCGAAGCTGCGCGGGAATGACGGTGGTGCCGCCGGCGGCGCTGGCCTCGACGGCGATCCTGAGCTCGTGCATGCCGTCCTTCTTGATCTTGACCAGATAGGTCCCGGGCCCGGGGAAAACATAGGTCCTGGAGTCCTTCTGGCCGCTCCAGTCCTCCGCCGTGCCGATGACCCGGCCATCGACGAGGATGAAGGCGTCCGGCGGCGAGATGCGGAAGGCCACGGCGAGCCCGCTGTGGACGGTGCGGTCCGCCGCCTGGGCCGCGGGAGCCGGCGCCTCGGGCTCCTCGGGCTCATCCGTCGCGGGAGCGGGAGCGGCCGGAGCCGGGACTCGGTCACCCGGCCGGGGTCTCTCGGGCACCGGGACCGGAACCGGCGGCGGCGTTCGGATGGCGGGGGTCGGGCTCACGGTGGGGGCGGGGCGCGGGACCTGAACCGGTGCCTGAGCTGGCAACGTCGATCGCGAGGGCGTCTGCGATGTCTTCGGCGTCTGCGACGGCGTCAGAACCGGCGCCGGAGATGAAGGCGACGGGGACACCGCCGGAGCGGGAGTGCTTTCCGGGACCGCCGGGGTCGTATTCGACTGGGCCATCTGCGCCAGATTGGGTTTCACCCAGCGGTTGTAGGCATACCAACCGCCGCCCGCCACCGCGGCGATCATCAAGAGCAGGAAGACGGCGACGACGATCAACGGTCCCTTCGAGCTGGGGGGGCGGGCCGGAAGCGGCGGCATGACCCCGGGTGCCTGAACGGGAGGCGACGGCGGCGCGGCCTGGACCGGGATCTGGGGAGGCGGGGAGACCGCCTCGGGCCGCGGCGTGCTGGGTGTGGTGGCCGGCGATGCCGCCACCGTGCTGCGCGTCGGCGGCGCATCGGCGAGCCAGGGCGGCGGCGGCGAGATCGGCGATACCGGCGGCATGGGAACCGGCGCACCCGTCGAAGCCTTGCGGGGGAGGACGAAGGTCTCCTCCAGCGCCGCGGCCGGCGCCGAGAGCGTCTCGTCGGAGAGCTCCATCTCGACGACGGCCAGCTCGCGGGCCGCCTCTCCCGCGGTGAGGCGGTCCTCGCGGTCCTTGGCCAGCATCCTGCGCATCAGGGCCTCCAGGCGGGGAGGCACGGCGCGCAGCTCGGAGATCGGCGGCAGCTCCTTGTTCAGGATCTGGTAGACGAGGGAGGTGATGGTGTCGCCCTCGAAAGGACGCTTGCCCGAAAGGATCTCGTAGATCACCACGCCGAGCGAGAAGATGTCGCTGCGGCCGTCGAGGTCCTCGCCCTTGATCTGCTCGGGCGAAAGGTACTGCGGGCTGCCCATCACCGAGCCCACCATGGTCAGCTCGGTGCTCTGGCCGGCCATCTTGGCGATGCCGAAGTCGGCGATTTTCACCCGGCCGGCGCGGTCGAGCAGGATGTTGCTGGGCTTGATGTCGCGGTGGACGATGTCCTGGCTGTGGGCGTATTCGAGCGCGTCGGCGGACTGGCGGGCGATGCGCAGCACGTCGCGCAGGCTCAGGCGCGACGGGGAGTCGAGCCGGCCGGCGAGGTCGACGCCATCGACGAACTCGAAGGCCAGGTAGAGGAGGCCCTCGGCCTCCCCGGCGTCGAACAGGGTGACGATGTTGGGATGGAGGAGACGGCCGGCAGCGCGGGCCTCGCGCAGCAGGCGCTTCTTGCGGTCGTCGATCTCCTGGGGCCGGCCGGCGAGGCGGACGGTCTTGATGGCGAGCTGGCGGTCGATCTGCGGATCGTCGGCGAGATAGACCTCGCCCATGGCGCCGGCGCCGAGGAACTTGACGATGCGATAGCGGCCGACGCTGCTGCCGCCCTCCAGGGCGTTCACGGCTCGCCCGAACCTTCTCCCGGCGGGCTCTCATCCGGCGCGCCTTCCAGAGGCTCGCCGGACTGATCCCCCTCATCGCCCGTGGCAATGTCCTCGCGCGAGTCGAGCAGGGCGCGGGCGTCCTGCGCCTGCCCCGGAGGAACGCGGATACGGATCTTCGACAGATCTCCCAGATCGGTCGGCAGCTCGCTGACGTGAAGGGACTCTGCTTCGGCGTCGATCCCGCTACCCTGGAGGAAGCCCACGACGATAGTGGCCTCCTCCGGCGTGCCTACGACCTTGACGATTTCCCATTCGACGGGCTCTTCGGCCATTCGGTTCTCCCAAGTTGAACGAAGATCATAGCGCAGGCGGATGAGCCGGCACGGGGTCTGGCGCGGGCGCCTCGGGGCGCCGCGGATCCCAGGTGTCGTGAGACAGGCCTTCGAGGGTGTAGGGCACGAGCTCCTGGCGCGGGTACCAGTGGCGGCTGTGCTCGGCGAAGCGGTCGAGCTTGCGGTGCCAGCGGAAGTGGGAGACCACCATCGACTTTTCGTCCGCCTGGATCCAGTTGCAGGTGTTGCTCTCCCGTTCGCCGCCGCGGCCTCGGTCGGAGGTCGTCGTCCCCGAATGCAGGATGACCACGGGCGGCCGGCCTTTAGGGTAGAACTCCTCGGAGTTGCCGATGTAGGACTGATGCAGATGCCCGGAGAGGATGAGGTCCACGCCGGCGCTGGAAAACAGGTCGATCGCCTCGTAGGCGTTGGCCAGCACTCGCTGGGTGCCGAATTTGGGCGGCGGAATGAGATGGTGATGGGCCACCACCACCTTGAAGGTGCCGTCCGGCACGGAGCGCAGCACCTGCTCCACCTCCAGCAAGCGGCGCAGTTTGATGCGGCCGTCCTTGATCGTCCAGTTGAAGGCGGTGTTGATTCCCACCACCAGCATCTCGCCGTCGCGGTAGACGGGCTCCATCTCCGGGCTGAAGTACTTCCTGTAGGCGCCGTACGGGGCGAAAACACGCTCCCAGACGCGGTAGAGGGGGACGTCGTGATTGCCCGGCACCACCAGGCTGGGCACCGGAATGCGGTCCACGAAGGCGCGGGCCTGCCGGAACTGCTCCGGCTTGGCGCGCTGCGTCAGATCGCCGGAGACGACGACGAAACCGGGCCGCAGCCGGTCGATCAATTCCAGGACACCCTCGGACACGCGAGGCAGGTGCGGCGGTCCGAAATGGACGTCGGAGATATGCAGGATCGTGCGCAGAGGCCTATCCGAGCTCTCGGCCGATGATCTCGTGAACGTTCGCGGAGACCTGGGCCGCGGCGTAGGTGGAGACGGCGCTGAGGATTTCGCGACCGTGGCGGCGGCCCAGGAAAAAACCGCCGATGGCGGCCAGCGCCAGGGCCGGCAGCGGATAGGTCACCACCAGCCGTTCCCAATCCAACTCCGCCGGCACGAGCTCGTCGACCAGTTCGTCGACGATGGAATCCCGCTCTATGATTTCCATAAGCTCCCTCTCCTCCGAAGTCGATAGCTTATCCGAAACGCAGGACTAGCACGGACGTAAGGGACAAACTGGGACCTCAGAGTCTTCCGTCGTTGTAGTCCTTGCCGTCCTTTGAACGTCCGTGCTCGTCTGCCGCGCAGGCCCTACTCGTCGTCGCGGCTGCCACGGCGGGTCAGCAGGCCGAGGAGGAAGCCGACGCCGGCGGCGATCAGAACCGACTTGCCCGGGTTGTCGCGCACGTAAAGGCTGACCTCGCGCGACACCGTGGTGGCCTGCGAGCGCACGCGGCGGTAGCTCTTCTCAGCCGTCTTGGACAGGTCGTCATAGGCGCCCTTCGCCCGCTCCGCGCCACGGCGGATCTCCTTCTGGGCGCGCTCGGCGCCCCGGCGGACGTCGCTGGACACCTTCTTGTAGCGGTCCTGGACGTCGTCGCCCAGCTTCTGGAAACGCTGGCGGGCGGCGTCCACGCCGTCGGAAACCGCTTCGCGTGCCGTTTCGGCACTGTCTTTGAGGTCAGACTTGAGGTCGGACATCGTTACCTCCATATCCCAGGCGGGATTGTGGGAAAACAAGAAAAGGTCTGCCGGCGTCTCCGGCAGGGTCGACTCAATTGATAGCAGAAATCGTGCCGCCCTGACGGATTTTCCTGGTGCTACACTCCGCAACGCCAGGAGGAGCCATGCCGAGCGTGACTTTCTACGGCGCCTGCGGCGTCGTGACCGGTAGTTGCACCCACCTCCAGTGGGGCGAAAACCAGGCCCTCGTCGACTGCGGCCTCTATCAGGGCGGCGAAGAGCTGGAGGCGCGCAACCGGCGGCCCTTTCCGTTCCGCCCCTCCGAGCTCGGAGCCGTGGTGATCACCCATGCTCACCTCGACCATACCGGCCTGCTCCCCCGGCTGGTGGCGCAGGGATACTCGGGGCCCATCTACTGCACCGGCCCCAGCCGCGGTCTGATCTCGCTCGTCCTTCGGGACGCCGGCCAGCTTCAGGAGGAGGAGGCTCGCTACGCCCGGCGCAAGGGATATAGCCGCCATCCCGATCCCGAAGCCCTGTATACCGAGGAGGATGCCCGAGCGGTGCTGAAGCTGCTGGAGCCGCTGCCCTTTCACGAGGATCGCGACCTGTTCCCGGGGGTGAGGCTGCGCTTCGTGCGCGCCGGGCATCTGCTGGGAGCGGCGAGTGTCGAGATCACCGCCAAGGGAGCGGATGGCGAGCGCCGCACCTGGTGCTTCTCGGGCGATATCGGCCGCTATGGCGTGCCGATCCTCAAGGACCCCGAGCCGCTGGACACGGAGCCGGCCGCCCTGCTCCTCGAATCGACCTACGGCGACCGCCGGCACACCCAGGAGGACACGGCCCAGGCTCTGGGGACGATCATCGAAGAGACGTTCGAGCGAGGCGGCACGGTGATCATCCCCGCCTTCGCCCTGGGGCGGACCCAGGACGTCCTCTACTACCTTTCGGCCCTGGTGGACGCCGGCCGGCTCGACCCCGCCGCCGTGTTCCTCGACAGCCCGATGGCCATCGAGGCCACGCAGCTCTACGATCGTGCCGAGTCCGAGCACGACGACGAGTTGGGCGCCCTGGCCCACGATCCGCTGCACGCGGGCCGCTTCAACCAGGTCCGCACGGTGAGCCAATCGCAGGCCCTCAACACCCGCGGCCAATCGGCGGTGATCGTGGCGGCGAGCGGCATGGCCAATGGCGGCCGGGTGGTCCATCATCTGCTTCACCGGCTGGCAGACCCGCGCAGCACGGTGGTCTTCGTCGGCTACCAGGCGGCGGGCACACGGGGACGGGCGTTGGTGGACGGCTGCGAGACGGTCGCCATGCACGGCCAGACGGTGTGGGTGAAGGCGAAGATCCTCCAGCTCCAGAGCCTCTCCGCCCATGGCGACCGCGACGAGCTGCTGCGCTGGTGCCGCGCGTTGCCGGCGGCGCCGCGGCGGATCTTCCTGAACCACGGCGAGGACCCGCCGCGCAAGGCCCTGGCGGCGGCCATCGCCGAAGAGCTGGGGTGGCCCCAGCCGGTATTGCCGTTGACCGGAGATTCCGTCCCTTGGTAGACGTCGAAACCTCGGGCGACGTCACGATCGTCGGCCGGCCTCGCCGGCGAGACGAGGGAGGGAGCTCGCTGCCGGGCCGGCTCGCCCGGTACTTCCACCTTACGTTCCGCCAGTGCTACGAGGACTCGATCCTGCTCACCGCTTCGGCGCTGGCCTGGGTCACCGCCCTGTCGCTGGTGCCGCTGATGTCGGCCTTCTCCTTCATCGGCGCCCGCGTCTTCAGCCAGTATCCGCAGCGGACCCTGGAGGCCTTCGTCCAGATCATCCCCTACTCGGACAAGAGCGTCGTCGACAAGATCGCCGAGTTCCTCGACCAGGCGGAGACCATCCGCGGCTTCGGCATCGTCATGTTCTTCGCCGTCACCCTGCTGCTCTTCTCGACCGTCGAGGAGTCGCTCAACAAGATCTGGAACGTCACCAAGGGGCGGCCGCTACGCATGCGGCTCCTCTCTTTCGTCCTGCTGCTGTTCTGGGGGCCGCTGCTCCTCGGCGCGACGTTCTCCAGCCTCATCCTGCTGCGCCAGGCACCCGCGCTGCGTCTCCTCTTCGAGCGTTCGTTCCTGCTCAACGTGGTGCCCTTCGCCGCCTCCGTCGTGGGGCTGACGACCCTCTACTGGGCCGTACCTCACACTCGGGTGCGGCTGCGCAGCGCCCTCGCCGGCGGCCTCCTCGCCGGCATCCTGCTCGAAATCCTGCGTCAGGGCTTCGGCACCTACGTCGAGGTGTTCCGCAACGTCAGCATCGTCTACGGCAGCTTCGCCTTCGCCCTGCTGTTCATGATCTCGCTCGAGCTGATGTGGACCATCATCCTGTTCGGCGGCGAGGCGGCCTATACGGCGCAGCACTTCTCCCTGCTGGCCCGCGGCCTGCACCGCCATCCGCCGGTGCAGGCGAGCTGGGTAGGGCTCGCGGCGCTCCTCCTCATCGCCCGGCGCTTCGCCCGCGGCGAGACCTCCCTCTCGCGCGGCACCCTGGCCGACCGGCTCTGCCTCACCCACGGCGAGTTGGAGCGCATCCTCCACCCGCTGGTCGCCCAGAAACTGCTGAAGATCCACGGCGACGACGAGTACGGCCTGGCGACCGATCCTAACGAGCTGGAGGTGGACCACGTGCTGGCGGCCTACGACCACCGGGCGAAGCGGGGAGCGGAGCTGGCGGGCGGCGAGATCGAGCAGCGCCTGGACGAGATCATCGGTGACTTGGCGGCAGCCCGGAGCGAGCATCTGGGCACCCTCACCCTCGCCGGCCTGCTGAACCGCTGCGAGAGTTGTGAGACGCCCGCCGAGAGGTCAAGAACGTCGCGCTTGCCGGGGGGAGCCCCCACGAGTACAATACCGCCCTCCCGCACCGTGGGGCAGTAGCTCAGCTGGGAGAGCACCACGTTCGCAACGTGGGGGTCGAGGGTTCGAGTCCCTTCTGCTCCACCATTCACCTTCCTCGTCTCCGGAGTCGCCAGGGGGCGCGTTGCGCCTGGACGGTGCCCGAAATCTTGGGATCGCGTCTAGATCGGATCAAATCGCGGCGGACGGTTCCTTACTCCCCGCGGCCACGGTCTCTCTGTTCCACCTCCATCTTCGTAGCGAATGCCGTCACTTTTCTTGGCCTTGATTACCCCGCCTCAACATTTCTGGCCGTCTTTCGTAACCTACTGATTACGTTGGACTTGGATTGCAGGTAGGGAAAAAAATCCTCTATGATCCAGACGTGATCAAGAACGAAGACGTCGCCCGGACCCTGAAGCGGTTACGGGGCAGCCGGACGCAGGCGCAGTGCGCCCGGGAGGGGGGTCTGAGCCCCAACGCCTGGACGCATTACGAGAAGGGGCGGCGCCTGCCGGGAGAAGAGCTCTCGGCCAAGCTCGCCAAGGGACTGGGAGTCACGCTCGCCAAGCTCGAGGAAGAGATCCTGGTGAGCCGCAATGAGCGCATGCAGGAAGAGACGGCGAAAGCCCGCGAGGCAGAGACCCCGCCACGCCCCGCCGAGGCCGACGATCCCTATCAGCGCGCGGTCCGAGAGGGGCTGAACGTCATCCACCAGGAATTCGAAAAGCTTCTCCTCCTGCTCAACCCGCATCGCTGAGGGTCTCCACGCCTCAAGAACCTGAGAGCTTGCCCATCTTGGCGGCGCCCCACACGGAGACGATCGCCAGGCTGACGCCGAAGAACAACAGGACGCCGAAGAAAAGCGCCCGGCCCAGGCGCTGGCGGTCGCGCGAGGCGAGCAGCGTGAGGCCGACGACGAACTCCAGCAGGCAGAGCACCGGCAGCAGGCCGATGACCGAGCAGCCAACCGACTTGTAGCCGTGGGTGAAGAGCCAGGCGAACAGCCCCACCATCACGAGATCGACGAACGCCACCGCCACCGCCCAGGGCCAGGACGGTGGATCGGGCGGCGGCTCCGTTCCCTGGAAGACGCGTAGCGCCCGCTCGACGGCCTCGGGCTTGTGCCCGGCCTTCACCATCTGCGCCCGAAGCGTCTCCAGGGAGAAGCGGCTGGAGTTTTCCCTCAGGTAGGCGAGGAGTGATTCAAGATCGCGGCGCGGCATGCAGGGGAAGGATAGCTGACGAGCGGGCTCCGGCCGGTGCGGGCTTACCGGAGATCGGAAGGATCAAACGGGAAGGACATTGAAACCGAGGGCGGCACCGTTGTCCCGCATCCGGCCGTCCAAGCTCAGAAGGGCGAGGTCGGAGATCACCGAGCGGGCGGTCAGGGCGCTCGCGATGTGCAGCGCGTCGAGAGTCCGTAGCGGCTCGGCCGGGAACCGACGCCGGGCTCGCTCCAACACCTCGCGGTCGAGCTTGATCACCATCCAGTTGACGGCCGCCGCTTCCAGCACCGACCGCCGGCGCGCGGCCTCCATCTCGGAGAGCAGGCCCAGGACCCGAGCCCGCACCAGAGCCCGGTCGCACTCGACGAGCGTCAGGTCCGAGGCGACGACCCCACTGGCACCGTCGAGCGCTTCCTCGACCGCACCCGCGGCAGCCTCCTCGAACAGCCATGCGAGAACCGCGCTGGAATCCGCATAGAGCTTCATCGGCGGTCCTCGCGGTCTTCGTCGAGCAGCTTTTGGGCGGTCCCGGGAGGAGTCACTGAAGCCAGGCGCGGATACAGGCCCGGACGGTGGGGCCGGCTCGGCAAGCGGATGAGCCCCCGCCGCACCATGTCCACGAGCCCCGGGTACTCCCGCAGGAGCTCGTTCGCCTCGGGTTCCGGTGCCCTCAGCTCCGCCACGACCTCACCACGATCGGTCACCATGACGACCTCCCCTTCCTTGACCAGCCGGACGTACTCGCTGAGACGATTCTTGAGCTCACGGATACCTACCTCTCTCATAAGGTCTAATGTAGCCTCTAGTGGCCACATCGTCAAGAGGGCCTACAAACTTCCCTCCTCTATATAAACGGAAAAACTGCCTGTCATCGCTCATCCCCCCCCGGGGAGAGGCCCCTCTGTCCCGCGATTTCCGGCGCAAGCGTCCTTATTGGTGAGGGGGTGGATTGCCGCGGTGCGGCCTAAAAGAGGCCGCGGCGCGTACAATCTCTCCTGCTGAGCCTCGAGGCCTCTCCGCTGCCCTCGCCGAGCTTAAGCACCCCGCACCTGTCCCTCAAGGAGACCCAGATCATGCGTCCTCAAGTGACTCGTTCCCGTCCGGCGCGCCTTGCGGCCGGCCTCTTCGCCACCTTCGCGCTGCTGCTTCTGCTGGCCGTGCCGGCCCAGGCGACGACCCCGCTCGGGGCCACCATCGTCGGCAGCAGCGTGCAGTTCGCCCTCTTCTCCGCCAACGCGACACGGGTGGAGGTGTGGATCTTCGCTACCGCCACCGCCTCGACGCCGACGGCCACCTACGTCCTGACCCAGACGGACATGGTGAACCACATCTGGACGGTCACCGTCCCCGGTTTGGGCGCCGGCACGCTCTACGGCTATCGGGTCTGGGGCCCCAACTGGACCTACAACGCGAGTTGGACGCCGGGCAGCGGCCTCGGGCTCGTCTCCTACGCCGATGCCAACGGCAACCGCTTCGACCCCAACAAGCTGCTCACCGACCCGTACGCCAAGGCGGTGACCGGCGAGCCCGTGCGGGTCAGCGGCCACTACTCCACGGCCATCCTCGGCGGCACGGCCACCTACGCCAACGTCGACAGCGCGGGCGCCATGCCGAAGTCGATCGTGGTCAGCGACACTTACTCCTGGGGGACCGAGGTCAAGCCCAACATCCCGATCAAGGACTCGATCTCCTACGAGGTCCATTTGCGGGGATTCACCAAGAACGACTCCAGCGTCACGGCCGCGGCGCGCGGCACCTATGACGGCTTCGGCTCCAAGGCCTCTTACTTCAAGACCCTGGGGGTGACCGCCGCCGAGCTGATGCCCATTCACGAGTACGCGCAGTTCGACGATCCGGTGGGCGGCGCCACCGCCGACCGCATCAACTACTGGGGCTACATGACCACCCAGTTCTTCGCCCCCAACCGCGAGTACCTGTGCACGGACACGAACTCCTGCTCCTACGTGGCGGGCGAGCAGGTCGCCAAGTTCAAGGACATGGTGAAGGCCCTGCACGCGCAAGGGGTCGAGGTCTGGCTCGACGTCGTCTTCAACCACACCTGGGAGGGCGGCGCCTGCTCGGGCAATCCCGTGCGGTACATCAACCTGCGGGGCATCGACAACGCGAGCTACTACACGCTGGCCGACGACAAGACCTGCTACTGGGATTCGACCGGCACCGGCAACAACCTGAACGCCAGCCGCGCCGCGGTGCGCAACCTCATCGTCGACAGCCTTACCTACTGGGCCAACACCATGCACGTCGACGGCTTCCGCTTCGACCTCGCCTACGAGCTGGGCCGCGAGGGAACGGACGGACGGGATTTCAACAACAACGCCACGACTCTGGTCTCGATCGCCAGCGCCGCCTCGGCCAACGGGTTCAAGATCATCGCCGAGCCATGGGATACCTCCGGCTTCGGCGTCGGCCAGTTCCCCGGCGGCTGGTCCGAGTGGAACGGCAACTATCGCGACAACCTGCGGCAGTACATGAAGGGCGACAACTCGCAGGTGGGCAACCTCGGCGCCTCGATCACCGCTTCCTGGTCGGGATTCTCGACGCCGCCGGAGAGCGTCAACTTCGTCACCGCTCACGATGGCTTCACGCTGAACGACCTCGTCTCCTACAACACCAAGGTGAACGGCACCGGCCCCTGCAACCCGACCGGCGCGGACGCCAGCAGCGGCAACGACACCAACCTCAGTTGGGACAGCGGCGGCGACGAGGTGCTGCGCCGACGGCAGATCCGCAACTTCGCGGCCGGCATGCTGCTCGACGAAGGCGTGCCGATGATCCTGGCCGGCGATGAGTTCCGCCGCACCCAGAGCGGCAACAACAACGGCTACATGGCGGACAACGCCTGCGGCTGGATCGACTGGAGCCTCCAGGCGACCAATCAGAAGACCTACGACTTCTTCCGCAAGCTGATCGCCTTCCGCAAGGCTCACCCCGGCCTGCGCCGCTCCGTGGCCATCGGCGGCGCCGACCACGACGCCGACGGCTACAAGGATCTCGCCTGGCATGGCACCACGCCGGACACACCGGACTGGACCAGCACCTCCCACTCCCTGGCCTGGCTGATCGACGGCTCCAGCGCCGAGACGGGCGGCCCGGCCGACGCGCCCGATCTCTACGTGGCCTCGAACGCCTACTTCGGCAACCTGACCTTCACCATACCCACAGCGCCCAACAGCAAGTGCTGGTGGCTGGTGGCCGACACCGCCGACTGGGCGGAAGGAAACGGCAACATTCTCTACGATCCCACGGTCTCGGCCTGGAACTCCCAGCCGCTACCCAAGATGAGCGGCACCACCTACGGCGTCCAGGCCCGCTCGACGCTGATCCTGGCCGCGCGGCCGTGCAACTCCTCGGAGGCCATCCGGGTGGACTTCACTGTCAACGGCTTCACCACTTCGCCGGGGCAGGACCTCTACGTGGTGGGAAGCGTCCCAGAGCTCGGCAGTTGGGATACGTCGAAGGCCATCAAGCTCAACTGGGTGAGCACCAGCCAGTGGAGCGGCCCCGCCTTCTTCTTCGCCAGCAAGGGCGCCGCGATTCAGTACAAATACATCATGAAGCAGGGCGCCACGGTGACCTGGGAAGGCGGCTCGAACCGCAACTACACCGTGCCGACCTCGGGCGCCGGGACCCGGAACGACACGTGGCAGCCGTAGAGGAGTGTTTGACAGGCCCGGCGGTCGCGCGGCCGCCGGGCTTTTTATTTTACTCGTCCCGGTGCACGACCGCCGGCGAAAACGCCGGCAGGCAGATCGCGACGTACTCGGCGCCGCCGGGCTCGGGGCTGCTGTAGCGGACCCATTCGCCGGGGACTGAGACCACCGCCTGCCCGGCGTGGACGTCGAGGTGGCCGCCCTCGTGCTCGACTCGGATCATCCCCTTGAGCACCACGGTGATCTCCTCGAACTCGGGGCGCTGGCCGGGCTCCAGCCAGCCTTCGGGAGACACCATACGGGCCACGAGTCTGGGGTCCCAACTGGACCTACAACGCGAGTTGGACGCCGGGCAGCGGCCTCGGGCTCGTCTCCTACGCCGATGCCAACGGCAACCGCTTCGACCCCAACAAGCTGCTCACCGAGCCGTACGCCAAGGCGGTGACCGGCGAGCCCGTGCGGGTCAGCGGCCACTACTCCACCGCCATTTTCGGGAGTTGGAACCCGTAACGACACGTGGCAGCCGTAGTGGATGATTGAGGATTGAACGAGCCCGGCGGTCACGAGGCCGCCGGGCCCGCCCTTCAGCTCATCTCAGCACAACTCTTCCTCTTTCCGAGAACCGGTTCAAGGAATCAAGATCAAACTTGATTTCAATCCGGCCGTCAATACCATCATAGAGAAATCTGGCGTGACGGAGTATGTCCCGCCCCAAGAGGCCGACCAGCTTCACCGGTTGGCCAGAGTGCATGAGACCAAGCGGCTCCACACTCTCTTCTAAGTTGGGAATCTCCTCTACCTCCGCCTCCCAATGAATCTCCGTTACGCTCGTTTCATGAGCAAGCCGAATCGTCATCCTTACGCGATAGACAGCTAATTCGTGTCGCCCACCTGCACCAAATCCCGGCTGTAAACGCAGAGGGCTCAACCCAAGCTCTCGGGCAGTACTTTGACCTATACAGGTCCGACTGGCGCCGGTGTCCAGAAGCAACTGTCCGATAACAGGTGCCGGTACAGGTCTTCCGGCTGAAACCAGATGACTCGCCAAGACCCGAGGGACGGACCACTCGCAAGGAACCAGAGGTCCTCCGGTCTCAAGAATCAGAGGATGGGCGTACTCATCGATGTACTGGGAAGGGCTGTACTGCTGTTTGGGGCTATTCTGGTCATTGCTAGCCAAACATCACTCCTGAATGCCAGGAGATCGAGGCTGGGATGTTATTGCGCTCTATCACCTCAGAAATAAGAAATACCGTGTCGAGCCCGAAGTTATCGAGAGCGAATGCGTAAGCCTCATCGTACGTAGTGAAAAAGCCACGCGATTCCTGTCCATAAACCACCACGAATTGCCCTCGGTGCTCTTCGAGCATCCTGGGGAGGAGGCGGTCAAAGGCCGCCTGCTCAACCTTAAGTGCGAATAATTTTGGCTCGGTGGCATTCATGGCTTGTCTCCTTGAGGGCTAAGCATAGCAGACGGCTAGACTATTTCTCATTCGTCCCGGTGCACAACCGCCGGCGAGAACGCCGGCAGGCAGATCGCGACGTACTCGGCGCCGCCGGGCTCGGGGCTGCCGTAGCGGACCCATTCGCCGGGGACTGAGACCACCGCCTGCCCGGCGTGGACGTCGAGGAAGCCGCCCTCGTGCTCGACTCGGATCATTCCCTTGAGCACCACGGTGATCTCCTCGAACTCGAGGGCGCTGGCCGGGCTCCAGCCAGCCTTCGGGGGACACCATGCGGGCCACGCTGACGCTCTCGTGGCCCGAGTTGACGCGGCCGGCATACTCCTCGATCCGCTTCGGCTTGTTGCCTGCCGCCGCGATGACGGTGGGCTTTTCGATCAGTCTCGGCATCGCTCTCTCCTCTGAGGGGCTGCAATCTATCCCGCCGCGCAAATATCGCCAACCTATAGGCCTTGCTATTTTAGTAGCACTCTGCTACTTTCGCAGCATGACCGCCAGTGCCCAACTCGACTTGAGCCGCCGCGAGCGGCAGATCATGGACGCGATCTACCGCCTGGGCAGCGCCACGGTTTCGGACGTGATGGCCGAGATACCGGACCCGCCCGGCTACTCGGCCGTGCGGGCCATGCTCGGGAAGCTCGAAGCCAAGGGCTATCTCGAGCACCGGCAGGAAGGCCCGCGCTATCTCTACCTCGCCATCGTCCCGCGCCAGGAGGCCCGCGAGTCGGCTCTCGCGCGGCTGGTGCGGACGTTCTTCGACGGCTCGACCGAAAAGGCGGTGACGGCCCTCCTCGGCATGTCGGCCGGGGAGATGACGGACGAGGAGTTGGACCGCCTCTCCACTCTCATCCAAGTGGCCAAGAAAGGGGAACAGTGATGCTCGATCTCTGGCTCGCAGCGCTCCTCGACTCCTCCCTCAAGGGGCTCGTCCTCTGCCTGGCCGCGGGAGCGGCGGCCATAGCGTTGCGGCGCTCTTCCGCCGCCGCCCGGCACCTGGTGTGGCGCCTCGCCCTCGCCGGACTGCTCGCTCTCCCGGCACTGGCGGCTCTGCTTCCCTCTTGGCGCGTCCCCCTCGCGGCCTTCAAGGCGGCGATGCCAGTCAGGATTGAAATGGCGCCTGGGTCTCCCGTCCCACCAGCACCGTCCGTCTCCAGGACCGCTGTCGTCCTCCCGGACCCCGTCGCATCCAACCGCGTCACTCCAGAGCCGGAGGAGCGGAATTGGACCGTCTCCTGGCAGGCAGCGGTGTTCGGGATCTGGCTCGCCGGCTTCCTCGCGGTGCTGGGCTCGCTCGCCATCGCTCTCCTCCGGGTGCGCGGGCAGCGACGGCTCGCGCGGCCGATTCTTGACGACGTCTGGACCTCTCTTCTCCACCAGGTGCGCGCGGACCTGGGCGTCAAGCGGCGGGTCGAGCTGGTCCAAGGCAGTGCCAAAGCGATGCCGATGACCTGGGGTTGGCGCCGGCCCGTGATCCTGGTGCCGGCCGGAGCCGAGGCCTGGCCCGAGCCACGGCGCCGGGCAGTGCTTCTCCACGAGCTCGCCCACGTGGCCCGCGGCGACTATGCGACGCAGATTGCGGCCGAGATCGTGAGGGCCCTCTACTGGTTCAATCCCCTGGTCTGGACGGCCACCCGCAGGCTGCGCCTCGAAAGCGAGCAGGCCTGCGACGACCGGGTGCTCACGGCCGGGGCACAGGCCGCCGACTACGCCGGGGATCTGCTGGACATCGCCCGCTCGTTCCGCGCTCTCCGCGCCGCCGCACCTGCCGGGCTCACCATGGCCCGTCCCTCGCAGCTCGCGGGGCGCCTCCTCGCGGTGCTCGACGCGGAGCGCGACCGCCGCGGCGTCTCACGCCGCCTGGCTCTCCCTGCCTGGCTCGCAGCGGCTTGCGTGGTTCTCCCGTTGGCCGCCCTGGCGCCGGCGGCGGAGCCGGTGGCCCCTGCGGTGACGGCACCTCCTCCTCCCGCCGCGCCTGCCGCACCGGCCAAGCCCTCTGTGCCGCCCGTTCCAGCAGCCCCGTCAGCTCCTGCGGCCCCGTCAGCCCCCGCGGCTCCGGCGGCTCCGACCGCCAAGTCCACGCATCGGTCGAGCTTCAGCATCAACGGCAATGAAACCTATGAGTGGTCGAAGGACGGACATCGCGTACGAATCCGCACGGACGGCAAGTTCCAGCTCACCGACGACTGGACCGGCATCGCCCACCTCGACCACGGCGCCGAGCTACGGTTCGAGGAGGAAGACGGCCGCACCGAGCGCCGGCTGGACGTCGAACCTGGCAGCGATGGCCGCCCCGTCTACACCTGGAAGGTGGACGGCAGGCAGCGCGCCTTCGACGCCGAGGGGAGGAAGTGGCTGCAAGGCATGCTCCTCGATTTCGTCCGTGGCTCCGGCTACGCCGCCAAGGAACGGACGGCCGCGATCCTGAAGCGCCAGGGGCCGGACGGGGTGCTCGCCGAGATCTCGCAGATCCCCGGCGACTACGTGAAACGGCTCTACTTCACGCAGCTCTTCGCCAGCCCGGGCGTGGGACCGGACGCCGTCGTACGCGCCCTGCGGCAGGCGGGCCGCGAGATCCACTCGGATTACGACCTCGCCGAAACGCTCGTCGCCGCGGTCCGCTCGCAGGCGCTCGACGACGCCGCGGTCCAAGCCTACAGCGAGGCGTCGCGGTCGATCCATTCCGACTACGACCAGCGGCGTGCCCTCTCCGAGCTCGTGGACAAGGTTCGGCTCAGCCCAGCGAGCCTCGCCGCGCTGCTGCGGGCGGCGCAGGGGATCAAAGCCAACTACGACCGCGCTGAGCTCCTGGTGAAGGTCGCCCACAAGGATGCGCTCGGCGACCCCGGGGTTCAGCACGCCTACGCCGAGGCCGCGGACGGCATCGGCTCCGCCTACGACCGCCGGCGTGCCCTCTCGGCCGCCGTGGACCGCGGGGACCTATCACCGGAAGCCCTGCTCACGGTCATTCACTCGGCCCGGGGGATCGATGCAGCCTACGACCGCTCCACGCTCTTGGTCGAGATCGCCCACCGGTACCCTCTCTCGGGCGGGGCGCGCGACGCCTACCTCGAGGCCGCCCGCTCGATCAGCTCGGAGTACGACCGCAAGCGGGCCGAGGAGGCCCTGGGCCGCTCAGGGAGGTAGTCGGCCCGGCGGTCGCGCGGCCGGGCTCCGTGGTAAGCTTCAGCCGATGAAGATCATTATCTCTCTCCCCGATGAGATTGCCGAGCGGGTCCGTCAACTTCCCGACCGCGACGACTTCGTCACCCGGGCAGTCCAAGCCGCGCTGGCTGACTCGCCCCCCTCTCCGCCGGCCGAGGCGGAGCCGTCACGGTGGGCTCAACTCGTTCAGCGCATCGAGAGTCAGCAGTTCTCTCTCGGCAGCTATGCGAAGAAATTCGACGCGGATCGGAAAGAGTTTCGCGAGAACCTTAGCTTTCCGCACGACGAGCGTTGATGCTCTACCTGCTCGACTCTGACAGTCTCTCCGATTTCTACGAGCCCCTGTCCTCTGGTCATCTGAACATCACCCGGAGGATTGCCTCCTTCGGTAATGCCGACCTAGTCCTCGTCTCCATTCTCTCAATTTATGAGCTGGAGTACGGGTATGCGAATGCCGACGAGGGCATGAAGCCTGCAATCCGCCGGCGGATCGTAGCTGCCCAGAACCATTTTTCCCTCCTACCGCTCACGACTGAAGCCGCCCGACTCTTTGGAATCCTGAAAGCTCGACTACGGATGCTCCGCCAACTGAGCGACAAGGCAAGCAAGAGACATAACATGGACATCATGGTCGCAGCCACAGCCGTCACGGAAGGCTGCACCTTGATCAGCGCAGACGGGATCTATTCTGATCTCCAACGCATCGATCCAACCTTGAGGGTCGAGAACTGGCTTGCCTCGTCCTGACGAGCCGGCTTCAGGTATCGCGATGCGCCACCACCGGCGAGAAGGCTGGCAGGCAGATCAGTCTCGGCATCGTCCTCTCCTTTACTTCCCCGGCACCAGCCCCACGATCCTCACCGGTCCGCCCGAGCCGCCGGCGATCTTCATGGGCAGGGCGATGACCCACGACCCGCTCTCGGGCAGCTCTTCCAGATTGGCCACGTTCTCCAGGCCCGGCACGTTGGCGCCGAGCGCGATCTGGTGGACGATGAAGTCTTTCGAAGGGCCGTGATCGATGCTCGCGGTGTCCACCCCCAGGGCTCCGACCTTGCGCTGCTCAACCAGGTAGCGGGCGGACTCGGCTCCATAGGAAGGGAAATGGAGGTTCGAGGCGTCGCCCGGCTTGTCGTCGCCGAGATAGCGCTTGCGGTCCGGCCAGCGCTTGCCCCATCCGGTGCGCAGCAGAACGATGGCACCTTGCTGGATCGGACCGTGCTTCGTCTCCCAGGCGCGGACGTCCTCCGGCGTGAGGCGGTAATCGGCATCCGCCGCCGCCTTGGCGCTGACGTCGATCACCACGGCGGGACCGATCAACTGCTCGACAGGGATCTGGTCGGTGGTTCGCTTCCCCTCGCCGAAGTGGATCGGCGCATCGAGGTGGGTGCCGCCGTGCTCGGGGGCGCTGAACGAGTTGGACGCGTAGAAGTAGCCGCCCTCCGTCTTACCGAAAGCCAGGCGGTTCAACTGGAAGGACGTGGGAGACGTCGGCCAATAGAGCGTCTTCTCGTCGAACGCATAGGTAAGGTCGACGACCCGGGTGCCCTTGAGATCGATAGGCGTCACAGCCCTGGCGGCGCCCACCGCCGTGAAAATCAGCAGCAGGAAGACGATCGCGCGCAGGCCCGTCCGTTTCGACATCCCACACCTCCTTCGGAGAACTCAGCTATTTCACCAGCAGGCTCTTGCCATCCAGGTTCGTCGTCGGCTTGACGTTGTACAGGTCGAGAATGGTGGGCATCACGTCGCCCATGTAGGCGCCGTTCGGGATGTTCAGCTTGAAGCTGCTGAAGAGGATTCCCTTGACGAGCTCGGGGTACACCGAGCAGTGGTCGCCGCTCCAGATGTCCAGGTTGGGCTCGACGATGGCCTTGCCGATGCCGCCGAGGCTGTCCTGCCAGCCGACGCGGTAGCCTTCGCTGTTGGAGGGGATGAGGTCGGGAATCAGCACCGGATCGTAGACCCCGTTGTAGGCTTCGTCGCGGGTGAAGACGTGGGCCACGGGGTGCTCGCCCGTCTCGGAGTCCACGAACGCTTCGAGCCCGGCCTTGATCTGCGCCGTCACGTTCTTGTACTCCTCGCCCGGCTGCACGATTCCCTTCGCCTCGCGGCCCGCCTGGTTGATGTAGATCTGCCCGAGCCCCAGGGCATAGGCCTTGGTCTTCGACCAGTCGACGTTGACGAAGAAGTTGCCCTGCTCGAAGAGATCCTCCAGGTTCATCCGCTTGGCGTCCTGGCCGTTGAGAGTCATGAAACCGTTCTTCACCAGCCAGGTGTTGTAGTTCATGCCGCGCCGGAAGGAGGCGAAGCCGTGATCGGAGACGACCATGATCGCCGCCTCCGGCCGCTTCTGCATCGTCTCGCCCACGATCTGGTCCATGTCCTGGTAGGCCTTGAGGATCGAGCCCGCCCATTTCGCCGCGCCTTCCGCGGTGTATAGAGGGTGTTTGGGATCGAAGTACCGGAACATGATGTGCTGCACCCGGTCGGTGAACTCGAAGTAGTGGACAAGCACGTCCCAGTCGTCCTTCTGGATGGCGCCGTTCAGGATCTCCTTGTCCTTGTCGACCGTCTGCTTGACGTCGTCGAGGAAGGTCTGCTCGTCGATCGTCCCGGCGGTGGGAGACCAGGTGTCGATCATCCAGCCGCGCGTCTTGAACCGGCCGTGCTCGCTGGTGAGGTCCTCGACGAAGCTCGCGGGGGTGGTGACGTCGAAGCCGGGCGGCAGGTGCTCGGGGTCGAAGTCGAGGGGCGAGAGGTAGAGCTTGATCTCCGGATCGAGGGAGAGCACCTTGAACCTGCCGATTCCCTTGACCTTGATCAGCGAGTTAAAGGGGAAGGTGAAGCTCACCCAATCGCTCCATTGACCGGACTTCAGCGTCAGGTCGTTGCCGGAGACCTGAATGCACAGGCTCTTGCGGTCCGGAGCCACCGTCAGGCTCATGGGAATCTTGACGTGATCCGTGCCGCCGCCCTTCTTGGGGAACAGCTCGTTGGGTACCTCTTTGATCTCGGTCTCGATGGTGCCCCGGTTGTCCACCAGTTCCACCACCTCGACCTTGAAGTCGCCGCCCCCTTTCGGGGTGAAAAACAGCTCGGAGGTGAAGTAGAACGGCTTGCCGATGCGCTTCGAGAGATCGGGGACGCCCAGGCCCGAGAGGAGCTTGCCGTGCTCGAAGTCCTTGGGCGGGAAGGTCACCGGGATGCGCATCACCCGCACCCTTTTGCCCGATTGGCCGAGGAGCTTCCAGAAGGTGTCGCCGTGCTGGTTGTTGATGGCGATGGGCCGGGAGACGGGCAGCAGGCGAGCGGCCGCCGTCCCCGCGCCGACGCCGGCGGCGATGCCGATCACCAGGGCAATGCCGGCGGCGACGGCCAGCCGCAGACGGAAGAGCTTGAGGATCAGCAGGAGCAGCAGGGCGAGGACCACGCCGGCGACGGCGCCGACGAACAGGCCGTTGCGGGCGCCGAAGAGAAAGGGCGCCTTGCCCTCCTCGGCGGCGGCGAAGGTGGGGACGTACGTCTTGGGGTTGCGCTTCAGGAAGTCGAACACGCCGTGCCGGCCGGGGTTGAGGCCGGTCGAGAACGTCGACCAGGAGACCGGCGTCTGCGACGGGATGGTGGGCCGCAGGGGCGAGAAGGTGCCTTGAGCGCGCAGCTTCGCGAGGTTCGGCAGCTTGCCCTCGTCCATCCACTGCTGGGTCAGCTTGGCGTCGGCGCCATCGAAGCCGAGGATGATCAGCTTCTTGGGGCCTTCAGCGGCAAGGGGTATCGAGAGCGCCAGCAGGGCGAGAAGAGCGAGCGGCAGGGAGCGGATCTTCGTCATGGCGTGACCGGTTTCCGGGTTAGGAGGTGAGCGAACCTTCGCGAGCGGGGGATTCTAGCAAACCCCCGGGAACTCCGAGCCCGATTTACCGTAGTCTCTACCTAGGATGAAAACCCAGACCGGCATACTCCGCCCCCTCCTGGCCCTCCTACTCGGCGCCCTGCTTTTCGCGACGGGGGTGACCCTGGCGCGGCGGTGGCTGCCCGATTGGCAGGCTCAGCACCTCCATTCGCAGGCGTTTTTCGTGCGACGTTTCGAGGAGCTTGCCCAAGTGGCGGGAATCCGTCTGGGTGCGGGCGCTCCCCGGGTCGTGTTCGCCAAGCACGACAAGAAACTGGATCTCGACGAATCGGTTGTCGACGGCCTGCCTCCTGGCAAGGCTGCGGCGGTGGGGGCGGGCCTGATCGTCGACGCCAGACACGACGGGACTCTGGAAGCCAAGAACGATCGCCGCGAGCTGATCGCCCACTTCTCCGCCTCCGGCGACCCGCTGCTCATTCAATTTGGGAGTACAGGAGAGACCGTCGTCAAGAACGCGACGCGGAAGAGCCCGCCGGCTTCTCCCGAGCTCCAAGCCCACCTCACCAGCCTCCTGCTCCGGCCCGGGGAGATACTCGGCCCGCCGACTCAAGGCGGCTTCCAGGGCCTGGCTGGAGAGACCTATCCGGTCCAGGGCAGCCGGCCCCCTCAGAGGATCGTGGCCGGAGCGCTGCCTGGCGGAGCCGTCCTCGTCGTCCGCCAACTCGTCGAGCGGGCGGAAGGAAGCTCGGGCTCCACCGCCGGCACAGCCGCTGAGATCATTTTCACCGCCGTGCCGGTTCTCTGCGGGGTCTTCACTGCCGTCATCCTCTTCTTTCTCCTGCTCGTGCGGCGTCGCATCGACCTCGTTTCCGGCGCGTGGCTGGGAGCTCTCCTCCTGGTCGTGGCCACGGTCCCGACCCTGGCCGCTGACTGGACCTGGATGGGTTTGCTCTCGGTTCTCGGCGCCTTCTTCATCGCCTTGTGGGCATTCGCGGTCTGGTCCACGGGCGAGTCGTACCTCCGCTCGGCTCAACCGGGGCTGACCGTGAGCTTCGACGCTCTGCTCCATGGCCGGCTCGGGCCCCGGGGAGGCCGGGCGCTGGTCTGGGGCGTTGCCGGAGGCGCCGCGCTCGCTGGACTACGGCTGGCCGCCCAGGCTGTGGCGGCGCGCCTTCCCGGCGCCTGGCCTGAGGAAGGAAGCCTGCGGCTCCCAATCTTCGGCGTCTTCACCCCATTCAACGACGGTGTCGTTCTGGCAGGTACCGTTGCCCTGGCGCTGGGCCTCGCCTGGAGATTCGTGCCCGCGCGATGGGCCGCCGTGGCCGCGATGCTCGCCGCGGGGCTCGCCTTCCCCTTCGTCAACATCTCTCCATGGCCCTTCCAGGTGGCGGTCGACGTGGCGGCAGCCGGCCTGCTCGTGATCCTCTGCCGGCGAGCCGGCCTCGCGGCAGCTCTCACCGCCGCCCTCGCGACGTACCTGCTTCAGGCCGCGGCCTTCAGCGCCTTCCACCCGACCTGGCTCCCGGTCTCTCTCGCGGTGACGGCGGGCACGCCGGCTTTCCTCCTCTTCCTGGGCTTCGTCGGGCTCAGCCGCCCGGGAGAGGCGGAGATCGAGCAGCTCAAACAGCCGGCGTTCATGAAGCGCATCGAGGAGGAACGGCGGATCAAGTACGAGATGGACCTGCTCGCCCGCATTCAGCTCGGATTGCTGCCCCAGCAGCTTCCCCGGATCACGGGTTGGGAGATTGCCGCGAGCTCGCTGCTGGCGACGGAGGCGGGCGGGGATCTCTACGACTTCTTCGCCGACGAGGAGGGCTTCCTCTGGATCGCCGCCGGCGACGTGGCCGGCCACGGCTACTCCTGCTCCATCGCCCAGGCGATGACCGTCGCCTCCCTGTCGAGCCTCATCACCTCCACCCAGACTCCCGGCGGCGTGCTGCAACAGGTGGACCGCGTGCTGCGGCGCAATACTCACCGCCATTTCACGACCCTCGTCCTGCTGCGCCTCGATCCGCGGGCGGGGACGGGCCGCCTCGCCAACGCCGGCCATCCCTACGCCCTGCTGAGCGCCGAGGGGCAGGTCTCGGAGATCGCCCTCGCCGGCCTGCCCCTGGGTCAGGGACCGAAACGCCAGTACCGCGACGCCGACGTGGAGATCACGCCGGGCGCCGCCCTGGTCTTCGCCTCGGACGGCCTCTTCGAAGCGACCGACTCCCGGGGAATCTCCTATGGCTACGAGCGGCCCCGCGAGGTGCTGCACGGCCTCGCCGGCAAGACCGCCACGGAGATCCTCGACGGCCTGATGGCCGACTGGCGGCGCTACCGCGGAGCGGTCGAGCAGGAGGACGATACGACGGTGGTGGTGGTGAAGCGGCTCGTCAGAGCAGCCGCAGCTCCCGCTTGATCTCGTTGACCCGCGCCTGGACCTCGCCCCGGTCGAGGGTGCGGAAACGCTCCGGCAGCAGCTCGCGGCTGGTGCATTCGAGGACGGCGCAGAGGATCTGCATCTCCCGCTCGCGCGAGTTGACCGGCGGGATGAAGTCGCTGAAGGCCTTCTGCAGGTGCTCTTTCTTGAGCTCGTCCGAGTCGGCAGCCTCCGCTTCCAGCACGGCCCGCACCAGCACGGCTTCGAGGTCCGATCCGGAAAGGCCCAGATACTGATCCTCGGTCGCCACGTCGGAGATCGTGGTCACCGCGGTCTTCAGGCCCAGCTTCTTCACCATCACGCGGTAGATCTCGTCGTACTCGGCCGCCGTCTCCGGATAGAAGAGCGGGATGTGCTCCTCGGCCCGCCCCTGGCGCTTGAGGTCGATGGGCAGCAGGTCCGGCCGGGCGGTGATGAGGAACCAGAGGATGCGGCCGCGGTAGCGGGTGTCGCCCATGAAGGCGGCGATCTGCGCGAAGACGCGGTTCTGGGTGCCCGAGTCGCCCTGCTGGTCGCGGTTGCCCAGGGCGGCGTCGGCCTCGTCCACCACCACGCCCACCGGGGTGAGGGAGGCGAGGATCTTGAGGATGCGCTCCAGGTTGGACTCTGTGGAGCCCACCCACATGGAGCGGAAATTCTTCAGCTTGACGCAGGGAAAGCCGATCTCGTTGACGAAGCACTCGACCAGGAAGGTCTTGGCGCTCCCCACCGGGCCGCAGATCAGGTAGCCCATGGGCACCGCGCTGGGATTGCCCCGCGCGATGGCCCGCGCCGCGCGGCGCAGACGGTCCTTGACCGCCGGCATGCCCGCCACCATCGAGAGGTCGAACTTCGGCTCCAGGTACTCCAGCAGGCCGAGCCCCTCGGTCTCGATGACCTCTTTCTTCATCGCCCGCACCCGCTCGCGAGAGAGATGGTCGCCGTTGGCGTCGGCGCCCTCCAGGAGCTGGCCGATCTGCACCCGGGTCATGCCGGCGGTCAGCTCGGCGAGGCGCTGCGGCGGCAGATCGGACTTCGAGGTGTACCACTCGGGGGAGCGCACGGCCTGGAGATAGGCGAGCCGCTCGGCCGCATCGGGACGGACGATCTCGATCTCCCGCGTCGAGTGGGCGCGCACCAGCTTGGGGTCCAACTCGGCCAGACTCTCGGTCACCATCACGATGACGATGTTCTTGGCCAGCAGCACGGGGTCCTGCGACCACTTGCGGAGATAGACCAGCACGGCCCGGTCCTCGGGTGTGCGGTAGGCGACCTCGGCGGCGGGAACGATCGTCTCGGCGAACGGCAGCAGCAGGACCACGGGACGGCACGGCTGGGCGGAAGCGCTCTGAAGATAGTAGGAGTCGAGCAGGGCGAAGCAGTTGGGCGCGTCGCGCGGCAGGCCGTCCGCCCAGCCCGTGCCATGCACGGCGTCATATCCCTTGACGAAACCCTGGAAGCTGTTGCGCGCCGCCGGAGTGGCGAAGCCCAACCCCTCGGCGCGGTTGTAGGTGACGATGGACGACCAGCCGGCGAAGAGCTGATGGCTCAGGAAGTCGTCGAGCGACAGGAAGCGCAGCCCGGCCGAGTCGCGCATCGGCACCAGGTCGGCCGGCACGCCGTGCAGGACGAAGGTGTTCGCCTGCTTGGCGGTGACGGTGCGCACCAGCTCCGCCGCCCAGGGCGGGAGTGAGTCGAGAAATATCGGCGTCGAGGGCGTCGAGGGCGCGGCTGCTTCAGGCATTGGACGATATCCGCGATCAACCCGCGTCCGGCAGCTTCTGCGGCGTGGCCTGGGCCGTCGGCTGTGTTGGGAACGGCGCGGCCTCCTTGGTGGCGTCCGGCTTCTTGAGCCCCATCTCCACCTCGAACTCGGAGAGCACGCTCTGGGCCTGGAGCTGGCGGGCCTTGCGCTCGTTCTTGATGCGGTCGACGTCGAGGCCGCCGGTGGCCACTTCGACGGCCGCCTTGGCCTCGGCCGATTTCTGCCGGATCTCGTCCAGGTACTTGTCGTTGGTGGCGGCGGTGCCGTAGGTGTCAAGCTCGGCGATGGCCGAGGCGGCGTTGCGCAGCGCCGAGGCGTTCTTGGACTCGGTGATCGCCTTGCGGCTCTCCTCCATCTTCTGCCGCAGCTTCTGCTTGATGTCCTCCACCGTGATCTGGGCGTTCTCGAAGGCCTTGCTGGCCGCCGTGAGCTGATCGGTGGTGGTCGCGAGCTCCTGGCGCACCTGCTGTAGGCTCGACGCGTCGTCCTCGGCGAGACGGCGGGACTCGGGACTGCCCTCGGTGAGCGCGGCCTTGATGGAGTTGACGAGCTGCTTCTCCCGGGCCTCCAGCGCCTGCTTGCCCTGCTCCAGGCGGATTTGGGTGGCGCGGGTGGTGATCAGGATCTGGTTCAGCTTGGGCAGCGTGTTGCGCATCTCCTCGATCGACTCCTGGAGCATGACCTCCGGGTCCTCGGCGAAGGAGATGAAGTAGCCGATCCACGATTTCAACACTCGGGCAAGGCGTGCGAACATGACGGTCTCCTGGGACGGCTATTTCGGGAGCGCTTCCGGCGCGGCCGAAGCCGCCGGGCGGGGCGATTCCGCGGTCGTGATGGGGTTGGCCTCGACGAACGGGTTGACGGCGTCGTACAGCTTACGCTCCTCCGCGCGCTTGACCGCCTGCCAGCGGGAGAGGCGGGCCTGCTCCGCCTCCAGGGCGACGCGGTTGGCCTCCATCTTCTCCCGGTTGCGACGGGTGACCTCGTCGATCTCCGCCTGAAGCTGGGCGTTGTCCTTGTCGATCTGGTCGGAGCGGGCGGTCAGCTTGGAGCGCAGGAACTCCTCGAACTTGTCCAACGCCTGGTCGCGGCGCACGGCGTCCTGGACGATGTCCGTCACCGGCACCGGGCCGGAGGGGTTCATGTTGAGGAAGCCGGTGAGCGCCCCCGCCTTGGCCCGCGCGTCCAACGTCGCGAAGCCCGGCGAGGCGAAGATCTCCAGCACCTTGTAGGCGGTGTAACCGTGCGCCGGATCGGTCACCCCGGCGGCGCGGTAGATGGCCGCGAAATCCGGGATCTCCGCGTCTCCTCCCTCCGCGGGGACGGGAAGCTTCTTCTCGTCGATGACCGGCGGCTCGGGGAGTTTACCGAGCAGGTCCTGGATGTCCGTGGGCGGACCCGACAGCCCGGGCCGCCCCGGCATTCCTGGCATTCCCGGCATTCCTGACGAGGGCCGGCTCGCGGGCGCAGGCACGGCGGCGATATCGGCCTCGTCAGGCGACATCTCCACGAGCTTCATCTTGCTGAGAACTTCCTTGAGACCCATGGCGTTTCCTTCACTCGGGATGAATTGTCGTCGAAAAGCCGAGATTTGAAGCCTATGGCCCGAACCAGGGGGTGTCAAGGCACGGAGGCGTGACGACGGCGGACACGCGGCAGCGGCAACACGTTCGAAAGCGAAACCAGGGACCCGGCGAGGGGGCTCAGCTCGGCCATCTCCCGCGGCGTCAGCGGGCGGATCGCCAGGACCCGCCGCGGCCGGCGCAATATTGCGGGATCGGTTGCGGGATCGCAACCACGCTCCAGAAATGCCGCGAAGACCCAGCGGCCGAGGGTACGGCGAGCCGCGTTCACGGGGAGGATTGTAGCGCCACTCGGCCTTCTTCTGCCGTCGCAGACCCCCACCCAAGACCCTCATCACCCCGGCCCTCTTCTCCCGCCCCCTCCCAACCCCCCTCACCGGGAGAAGCGGAGACAAGCAAGAACGCCTCAACCGGGCACCCCTCGCCCGGTGGGAGGGGGCGGGAGAGGGGCAGGGGTGAGGGTCTTGGGCGGGGACCTCAGAGCCTCCATGCCTCTATGGTTACCCCTTGCATACGATCCATCATCCCTGTATCATTCACCCATGAACGATGTAACCGCCGCCGTCTGCCCCACCTCGCTGGCCTTCCAGATGCTGGGGGCGGCGCACGAGGTGGAGGCGCGGCTGGAGAGCGCCTTGGACCGGATCGGCTTGTCGGTGGCGAAGTTCGGCGTCCTCACCAAGCTGGTGGAAGCCGGCGAGCCCGTGGCCCTCGGGTGCCTCGCGGAGCGCTCCTGCTGCGTGCGGTCGAACATGACCCAACTCGTGGACCGTCTGGAGGCGGACCGCCTCGTGGAACGGCTGAACGATCCGAGCGACCGGCGCTCCGTCCGCGCGGCCCTGACTCCCGCCGGCCGCGAGCGCCACGCCGAGGGCGTCCAGATCGTCGAGGAGGCTGGACGGACGATCTTCGCCAGCTTGAATGACGACGAGCGCGCCACGCTGCGGCGCGTCCTCTCCCAACTGGGAAGGAATCCCTGACCCCTTTTTTTATGCGAATTGTTCAGCCCTGCACTTTTAACCGTCAAACCTTTCTTCGATGAACGACAGAGGAGAAGATCCCATGAGCGATCCCAAGACCCATCCGCTGCTCACCCCCGTCCAGGTAGGCCCCTACGAGTTGCGCAACCGCGCGGTGATGGCTCCCATGACCCGCAACCGCGCCGTCGAGGGCCTCGTGCCGGCGCCGATCAGCGCCACCTACTACCAGCAGCGCGCCTCGGCGGGGCTCATCGTCACCGAAGGCTCCCAGGTGTCGGCCCAGGGCGTGGGGTATCCGAACACGCCGGGCGTTCACTCCTCGGACCAAGTGGAAGGCTGGAAGCGGGTGACCGCGGCCGTGCACGAGCGGGGCGGGCGGATCTTCCTCCAGCTCTGGCACGTGGGGCGGATCTCCCATCCGTCGCTACAGCCCGAGGGCGGGTTGCCGGTGGCGCCGTCCGCCATCGCCGCCGAGGGGAAGGTCCATACCTACAGCGGTTCACAGCCGTTCGTGACGCCGCGAGCCCTGGAGCTCGCCGAGATCCCCGGCCTCGTCGAGCAGTTCGCCCACGGCGCCCGCACGGCCCTCGAATCCGGCTTCGACGGCGTCGAGATCCACGGCGCCAACGGCTACATCGTCGACCAGTTCCTGCGCGACGGCACCAATCATCGGACCGACGAGTACGGCGGCTCCGTCGAGAACCGCGCCCGCTTCCTCGTCGAGGTGGTGGAGGCGGTGGCGGGAGTCTGGGGAGCGAACCGGGTCGGCGTGCGCGTCTCGCCGACGGGCGCCTTCAACAGCATGTCCGACTCCGACCCCGTGGCGACTTTCAGCCACGTTGCCCAGGCGCTCGACCGCTTCGGCCTCGCCTACCTCCATGTGGTCGAGCCGGTGAGCGGCCCCATGGCGGTGCCCGGCGCGCCGGCGACGGCGCCGGCGATCCGGCAGCGTTTCCACGGTCCCCTCATCCTCAACGGCGGCTACGATCTCGCGACCGCCGACGCCGCCATCGCCGAGGGCAGGGCGGACTTGATCTCCTTCGGCCAGCTCTTCCTGGCCAACCCCGACCTCCCCGAGCGTTTCGCCGAGGGCGCGCCGCTCAACGCCCCCGACTACTCCACCTTCTATATGGGTGGCGAAAAGGGCTATATCGATTATCCGGTGCGGACGGCGGTGGGCGCGGCGGTGTGACCGCCAAAACCCTCACCCCCCTACCCCCCTCTCCCGACCCGGGAGAGGGGGAAATGCATGCGAGGCCGTCTCGCGCCGCCCTCCCTCTTCTCCCGGTGTCGGGGTTTGGGAGGGGGCGGGAGAAGAGGGCCGGGGTGATGAGGGTCTTGGGTGGGGGAAACTCTGAGCCACGTTAAGTTGGCGCCTTGGCTGAAAGGCTCACCCCACCCGCGTCACCGGCATCATCCGCCCCGTTCCAAAGGCCTTTTCACTGACCTTCAGCACGATGCCGTGCTGCCAGCGCTTGTGCTCGGAGGTGAGGAGAGCCCGGCGCCAGCGGTCGGCCTCGGCACCTCCCGGCCGGCCCTGGACGAGATCCTCGACGGCTGGCGCCACTGTCGGGTAGTCGAAGGGATCCACCTGATCCGGCTTCAGCTCGGCGCTGGGGGGCCGCTCCAGGATGAAGGAGGGGATGGCGGCGCGGCCCGACGCCGCCAGCCAGCGCGCCACGCCGTAGACCGCCGGCTTGGTGAGGTCGCCGATCACCGCCAGGGTGCCGGCGAGATCGCCGTAGAGGGTGCCGTAGCCGAGGGAGATCTCCGTCTTGTTGTTGGTGTTGAGCAGAAGCCCGCCCTGGCGGTTGACCCAGGCGGTGAGGATCAGCGCGCGCAGCCGGGCCTGGAGATTCTCATCCGTCGTCCCCGCATCCTCCAGAAGAAGCGCGACCAGGGTGCGGCGGGCCTCCTCGTGGAGGGGCTCGAGAGGGATCTCCTCGAAGCCGACTCCCAGGGCCGCCGCCAGCTCCCGGGCGGACGCCGTGGAGCGCGGATCGGTGTGGCGCGAGGGGATGGCCACGGCCGTGACCCGCGACGGTCCAACAGCCTCGGCGGCGATGGCGGCGACGAGGGCGGAGTCCACCCCGCCGGAGAGGCCCAGGAAGAGCCGCGCCAAGCCGTTCTTCGCCGCGAAGTCCCGGACTCCCAGGGCCAGGGCCGAGAACAGCTCCTCCTCCATCCCCATCTCCGGAGCGAGCGAGCCCCCCGCCTCCAGATCCACCACCTCGACGGCTTCGACGAACCTGGGAAGGCTGGCGATCACCTCGCCGCGGGCATCCATCACGAAGCTGCCGCCGTCGAAGATCAGCTCGTCGTTGGCGCCCACGGCGTTGACGAAGACGACAGGCGCTCCCTGACGCCGGGCGTGATGGAGCCGCCTATCCAGGACTCCGGAGCGGAACGGCGAGGAGGAGATTGCGATCAGGATCTCGGCGCCCGAGGCGAGAAGGTCCGCGCCCGGGTGGACCGGGTAGCCCTCGTCCCACAGGTCCTCGCAGACCAGGAGGCCGAGGCGCCGGCCGGCGACCTCGACCGGCGGCGATCCGCCACCGGGGACGAACCACCGGGGCTCGTGGAACACGTCGTAGGCCGGAAGCAGCCGCTTGGGGGCGAGGGCGGCGACGCGCCCCTCCTTCAGGAGAGCGGCGGCGTTCCACAGTCCGGGATGGCCGGGCGTCGCCGATCCCGAGGGAGCGACCGTCCCCAGGATCACCGGGGGACCGTCCGCGAGCTCGCGCGCGATCTCCTCCATGGTCTCGACCGCCCGCTCGACGAAAGCGGGGTCCAGGAGCAGGTCGCGGGGCGGATACCCGGTCACCACCATCTCGGGCAGGGCGACCAGGTCCGCTCCTCGCCGCCGGGCCTCCGCCACCGCCGCCACGATCCGCCGCCGATTGCCGGCGAAGTCGCCGATGCGGGTGTCGATCTGGGCGAGGCCGATCCTCAATCCCTACTCCATCTCGCCGGCCACGGCCTGGAGCAGGTTGAGCGCGGCGATCACCGAGTCCCGCCGCAGGCAGACCTCGTCTCCCAGGACGAAGGTGCGGTATCCAAGGGATAGGAGAAAGGCAACATCGCCAATGTCGGGGCACTCCGGCACAGGGTGATAGGCGAGAGAAGGGAAGATCCGGCTGCCCACGATCGCCTCCGGATCGGCGGCCAGGATGTCCCGCAGAGCGCCGACGATGCGGTGAGGCTTGCCCACCTCGACGAAGAGGTCCCCCCGTGCCGCCACCAGATGACCGAGAGAGGCGCCGTGAGCACGGGCGAAGGCCAGCCCGCGCCGCGATTCGATCTTCAGCCACATCTCGACCCCCGGGAGGAGCCGCCGAACCTCCTCCGCGTCCTCCGCCCGCTCGGCGAAGGAGAGCATCACCCGCGACAGCCCCACCTCTTTCATCGCCGCGAGATAGAGGCGGTCCATCTCCGTCAGCGTCCCCTCGACCTCCAGCGAGGCGCCGGGGATGTTGACGGACTCCCCCGGCCCCACCACCCGGCGGGGGCCATCCTCCAGAATCAGCCGGTCGCCGTCGACGGCCACGACGCGGGCGGGCTCGCGGCCGTCGTGGAACCAGGCCTCGGCCGGAGTGCGGACATGAATCCGATGGGTGAGGCGCACCTCGGTGAACGGCGGGACGGCGGCCTCCGCCACCCGGAGCTGCCGGCCCTTGAGATCCACCCAGAGAGGAGGTCCGAGCGCCGCCAGACGCACCAGAACCTCGGCGGGGGATTCGGCCAGAGGCATCACCGTGTTGAGCCGCAGGCCGCAGACGATCGGGTGAGAGGCCACCGCCCCCAGGAACGGGGCATAGGGGGGAACGGTGACGATCGCCCGGACCCGCACCGGCCCGCTACACCTCAAGGGTCGAGTTGCAGAAGGTGCAGACGTAGCGGCCCATGGCCTCGGCCGGAATGCGCGCGCCGCAGCTCGGACACACGAGGGCGTGGGGCCCCTCCTTGCGCAGCTTCTCGGCCACGGCCTTCACCTTGCCCTCGTCCTGGCGCGCCCGCAGATTGGTCTGGAAGTCCTCGAAGCGACCCCAGCTCCGGGCCACGAGGCCCATGGCATAGTCCACGGCCCGCTGCTCGTCGTCGATGTGGAAGACCTTCTCGTGCCCCAGGGCCGCGGCCCACTGCTTGTCCACGTCGTCGCCCTTGTGACCGGTGGGCCGGCGCAGGAACCAGGTGTTCCAGCGCGCCGCCACCCGGCGCCAGGTTGCGAGGGCGTCGAGATCGGCGTCATCCTTGGAGTTGCCGAAGATCCGGGAGAGAAGGCCCTCGGCCTCCGGCTTGTCGCCCAGTATGTTCGCCACCTGCTGGCGGGGGATCTTGGTGTGCATGGGCGCGTCGCCGAAGACGATGAGGAACGGATTGTTGGCGCCCGGGGTGGTGACGTGGTTCTCCACCCACCAGGCGAACAGGCCGTAGCTCTCCGGCGCGTCGCCGCCGCCGCCTTCGCCGTAGAGGGCGTTGAGCTGCTGCTCAAGGTCGTAGCCATGGGCGAAGTCAGTGACCTGGAGGGGCCAGCGGTCCACCCCGGCGTCGCCGATGGCGGCGAAGCAGATCTCCAGATCCTCCCGGTACTGCGAGAGGGTGTTGTAGAGCAGGGGGAGACGGTCGAAGATCTCGAACGGCCAGTTGGCCATGGAGCCGGTCACGTCCACCGCCACGATGATCGGGTTGGCCGACTTCGTGGTGATCTTCTTGTGGGGATCGATCAGCGTCGGGTTGGGCGCCGACTTGTGGGCATAGGTGCGGCTGCCCGCCGCGGCTTCCGCCGCGGCGGCTGCCGCCCGCACTTCGCCGCCGGCGCCCGAGTAGCGATAGCTGCCGCTGCCATACCAATCCGAGGTGTCCTCACTCCACGAGTACATGCATCCTCCGGTTCTTCAGGGTGTCTGGGGTGTCCGCGACGGGGAGTCTATCGGCTGGGGAGCATCGAGCGCCAGAGTCGCGAGCCCCCACTCGCGGTGGAACCGCTGGACGATCCCCTCCTCTTCCAGATAGGCGGCCACCTCCGGCGGCACCATCTCCCGCCACCCTTCGCCGCGAGCCATGGCCTTGCGCACGCCCGTTCCATCCATGGCGATCCGCCGCTCGACAGGGATCAGCGAGACGGGATGGACCACCGGGTAGATCTCCCGCATCAGGTCTCGCACGTAAGGGTTGGCGGTGACGAAGAGGTCCAGCGGTCCCAACATCTCGGAGACCATGGCGCGCCACCGCGGGCCATGCCCCAGGTCCGGAACCTCGACGATCGAATAGCCCACCCGGTCCCCCAACACCCGGCGGATCATCGCCGCCGACTCGGCCGCCGTGAAGGGGTTCTGGACGTCGTACCGGTTGGAGCTGCCGATACCGATCTGCACCAGCGCCGCCCGCTCCACCAGGGCCTCCAACACCGCCGCATGTCCGAGATGCACGGGCTTCCAGCGGGCAATCATGCCCAGGCGGGGGATGCGGGGCGGGTGGGAGGGGGACATGGAGATGGGCAGTCTACTTTCTCGAACGATGGGGACAGCCACGCCTACGTCGCCAGGGATTGAAATCGCCTGGCTACCGACGGTAGTCCCTACGGGACCCCAGGAGAGTCAAACCGCGGTCCCGGAGGGGACCACCGTCGGTAGCCCAGGATTTCAATCCCGGGCGCCAGCAGAGTCGCTGATGCCATCTTTCGAGACACCCTCCTAGTGCTTGCCGGCCTCTCCTTTTCGGCGCCAGGCCTCATCGCGTGGGTAGGAGACCGGCACGACCTCCCGGCCTTGGTGGTCAATGAAGCCCCACGACCCTCCCTCCATGGAGGTGTGGTGCTCGGGGTCCGCCGGATCGGGAGGAACCTGGACACACCCTGAGCAGACCTCGGCGAGTCCGTTTTCGAAGGGCCAGGCGAAGTCGTATTTCGGAGGCAGAACCATGCGGAACGAGTGATCGAAGAACGCGATCTTGCCGCTGCGCCGGCCGCGAACCAAGCCCTCCTGGAACGTGTCGGCGCCATTATCGTAAGGCAACACGTCGAGCGTTTCACCGGAAGGCTTGACGTACAGCATGCCGCCTTCGAACGAGAGGACCGACAATCCGTCGTCGCTGTAATCCAGTGCCTTGAGGTGCTTCGGGAGGACCCGGACGCTTCCGTTGTCGGCGATGGCAACGCACTTGGAATGACGCCCGAACTCAGGAGAAGGCTGGTGAGCCGTGGGCGTGGCGAATAGAAGCAATCGACCACTTTACGCGCAAGCGCAGGACACGGCGCTGCCAGGACAGCTATCAGCACAGCAGAGAATCTCCACATTCGTTCGCCCCTTTGGCCTACTCGCGATTGCCAGCGACGCCCACACAGAACCTCAGAACATCGAGTTGGAGTTCGCCGAAGTGTCAGGGATGACCTGGAGAACGTCCCAATGCTCGACGATCTTGCCCGACTCGTCGAAGCGGAAGATGTCGATCCCGGCCCAGTCCTTGTCTTTGTAGCTTGGCCAGGACTGGTGGCAGTGGAGAACCACCAGATCGCCTTCGGCAATGGCGCGCTTGAAGGTTACTTTCTTGCCGGGATACTCGGCTGCCATGCGCTCGAAGTACTCGACAAAGGCCTGCTTCCCGTCCGCGACCTGCGGGTTGTGCTGGATGTACTCGCGGCCGGCGAATCTGGCGATCGCCTCGGCGGGTTTGCATTGGTTGAACATCAGATCGTAGAACGCCATGGCGTTCTGCTTGTTCTGTTCCGTCGTCGTTGACATCGCAATACTCCTTCAATGCGCGTTGATCCTTCGGATGCTTGGCCGGCCAGAAGACCCGCTCACGTCTTGCGCATCCAAACACCCCACGTACCCGGCCCAACCACCTCGTCGGCCAGGGGACGGCCCGCCAGCTTGAGGGCCAGCTTCATCTGACCGTGGTGGTAGCCCTCGTGCCAGAGCATGTGCTGGAGCAGGAGGATTGGATGGTCGTAGTGAAGGTCCATGTCCCGGCCGGCCTCCACCCGGCTCCGCACCGCGTCGCGCACCGCCTTGGCGCTGTCGTTCAACATCTCTGTGATGCGGTCAGGGTCGCTCTCGGCGGCCCACTCTTCCTTGGGCATATCTCTGGCGAATTCGGGGGCGTCCTCGAGGACGAACACGAGTCGTACGTAGTGGATGTGTGTGAACAGCTCCGCGATCGAGGGGCTGCCCTCCATCGCCCTGGCCTCCAGCCCACCCTCCGGGAGAGCACGGAGGAGGTTGATCAGGATGGTGTTGTTCCGGTCCCAGGAGTCCAGCAGCGCCTCAAGCAGGCCACGGTCTTGTGGGTTCGACATGATCTTATACCGCACGGAAGAATATGGGCTGCCCGGCCGCCAGTCGGCCGACGCGAGTAACCGTGCCGTAGACTCCCGCGGTGTTCTGGTGCTCACGAACGACTGCCTTCAGCACTTCCGGCGCCGAGCTGGCCGTGTCGGGGTCGAGGCACACCATCGAGCAGCGAACGTCGCGCATCGTGACGGCGATGGCGGGGGCGTCGTCCCCCTCGCTGAAGGACAGCACGCCGCCCACCCACTCGTCCTCCTGGAAGGGAGCCGGCCGCAGTAAGCGAACGACGACGTTCGGGCGGAATCGCCGCACGTCCAGGCTCCGCCCCGCGAGTCGTCCGATCTCGCTCATCGTATCCAAGGCGATCACGGAGAGGCTCGCTTCATCGAAGATGCCATGCTTCAACTGCATCATCTGCACGGGAGCCCCGTGCCGGCGCCCGACCTCCGCGGCCAGGTCCTCTCCGAAGACAGGCATCTCTTCGCCATCCGGCGTGCGGACATGCGTAGGGAGGTCTCCCGGAGCACCGTCTTCACGTTGCGGAGCAAACAGGATCAGTTCGGGAAGCTTGCTTGCCGACAGCCATGGGAAACCACTGCGGTCATCCATCCGCCGGAATGCCAGGCGCCGGTCGCCTTCGAGGCCGTGCCAGCCCAGCTCGGCGGCCTCGAGCTGTTCGCCACCCATGGACTTCACGGGATACCGGAAGATCGCCTCCACATGTCCGATGTCTACAGACACACTTGATCCAAGTCTACCCAAGCCCTAACCCTCCCTGATCTGTTCCGTCAGTTTGTGAACATCGGTCGAGGGATTGCCGCCCGGATCGCCAGCATCCAAACGTCTTCGCTCCAGCTCCTGGGCACGCTGAACGGCTTCAGCATACGCGGTGTGAAGCCGGGCGAAGGGAAGGGCCTTTTCATAATGCGGTAGGTGGCGCTTGAGACGTCGGCGGGCGTCTTTGCGTTCGAGATATGCCGTGTGATCCTGGAAGTGGAGGAGGGCCCAGAGCTCAAAACAGGGATTGGAGACCGCCAAGCGAATCCCATGGTCGCGCGCCTGTTGACGGGCGTCCGGAAGGTGAGGATGCTCGTCGACGTCGAACACGCACCAGACCTCATCATAGGACAGGAACTCGTCCCGCTGGCTCTTCGCGTCGCGCTCGGCGTCCCGTTTCCTGGCTGCCGCTCGCTCGACCAGGGTCTTGGGAACGCCGCCTTCGTCATCGATCTCGACGACGACCAGAGGATTGCGGAAGGCGGCCCGCAGATCCTTGAAGTATCCAGCCTCTGTGACGCCTCCTTCGCAGACGACCAGGATGCGCCGTTTCGGCTCTCGCCTGGGTCCTCGGCGCCGGAGGTCCTCGGCGGAGCTACTCCGGTCCCGTCTACGCGGCGATGAACGGGATGGCGCCATAGCGACCCTGGAGATAGCCTCGCTCGATGTTCTCTTGCTTCCTCGGTTTGAAGTCGGAGAGGGGATAGACGTGAGACGCTCCCTCTTCGTCCTTCTCTACGAACCAGATCTGGTCGCGGTGCAGCCCTGGCTCTCCCAGAAGATGTCCGAGAAGGGTCGTGTCGTGGGTATTGAAGAGAAGTTGGGCTTGATTGGGATTTTTGGCGGAATCCAGAAAGATCTGGAGAAGCTCCAGGACCAGATAAGGGTGAAGGCTCGCGTCGATTTCGTCCAGGCAAAGGAGCGAACCTTTCTCCAAGGCCCGTACGACGAGCCCTGCGATCGAAAACCAGGCTTGGGTCCCTCGGGATTGCTGGGCCAGCGTCATGGCAACTTGCTCCCCCTTTGCCCGGTGGCGGAATTCGAGGACCCTGTTTGCCCCCTCCGCCCATCCGCTTGACATGGCTCTCCCTCGCGGCTCCACTGAGGCTCTCTCTCTAATTTTGATGTCGACAATACCCAGGTCGGCCAACCGCACGAGATCCAGGATCTCTTTGCGTCGCGTCTCCAGAAGACTGGCAGTGAATGGTATCCCCAGCATCTCCCGGGTTGCTGCTCCGGACGAGTAGATCCGGCTGGAAAACCAGGAGTAGATTTTGCCGAGCGCTTCGTGAGCGTTCTCGGCGGCAGCCGATAGGAACAGGCTGTTGGCGCGGGTCAGCCGCTCGATGGTCCGGTTGCTCCCCTTGAGCTGCTTGCCGAACTGGAAAGGCTCCGGACGCTTAGAGTCGCGGGTGAACCAGACCTGCCGCCGTTTGTTCGGAAAAGCGTAGAGCCACTCCCGCAGGATCTCTTTGTCGTCGAGCTCGAAGCCATATTGAAAATGGACTTCGTCCAGCAGGAAGTCGGCCTCGAAGAGGGAAGGGCGCGTCCGGCTCTCGGCATCGAGCCGATAGGCCTCGCGGGCGATTGGCCCGTCCGGTGGCCATTCCCGATGGGACCCGATGACCGCGGCTTGCATGAATCTGAGCGCCTCGAGGAGGTTGGACTTTCCCGCCGCGTTGGCTCCGTAGATCCCGGCGACGCGCAGGAGATCCAGCCCGAGAGACTCGACGTGGACGAGATCCTTGCGGTTCTCCTTGAACGCCGCCACCATGGAGAGCTGCTGCTCCTCTCGCAGAGAACGGAAGTTGGAGACGCGGAAGCGAATCAGCATAATGGCCCCCGAAGGCCTGCCTCCTCCCCTTTCGGGGCGTTTCGCGCAGACTTTCTGCGCAAGAGCCGGCTCTCAGGATACTACATTTGCCTAACGTCACTACGGGGCAATGCCCTTGACGGCCCAAGCAAGGGCCGCGTAGGAACGGGGGCCGTCGGGATCCCCGTCCAGGTACGCCGCCCGCACCGCATCCTTGAGCCGCGACCGCTCCGCCTCGCCGAGGGATGCCATGTACGCCGCGGCCGGACCGTCCCGTCCCTCATACGGCGCCCAGTAGTCCGCGAACGAGGTGAACTCCATCCGGATGCCCAGCGAGGACTCCACGACGTCCTGGAGACCTGCTTCACGCCACGCCCTTCCGAGCTCCCCGGGCCGGGTCATGGGCCGGGTGTAGCTCCAGGCCCGAAGCTCGTTCGCCTTGGGGTCCAGGGCCGCCGCGGTGTCGAGAAACAGACGGTGCGCGACCATACCGCCGCGCACATCCCACACAGCGGCCGCGACGATGCCGCCGGGCTTGCTGACGCGCCGCATCTCGGAGATGGCCTGGGCGGCTCGCGGCACAAAGTGCAGGACCAGCATCGAAAAAACTCGATCGAAGGTATGGTCGGCAAACTCGATGTCGCAGGCGTCGCCGACCTCGAAGACGACCCTGGGATCTTGGTTGCGGCTCTTGGCATAGTCGACGTAGGCGGCAGCGAGATCGATCGCACGGACCTCGCTGGGCCTGGAGCGCTCGACGATCGCCTGGGCAAGGCGGCCGGTGCCGCAACCGACCTCCAGGACACGCTCTCCATCCCGTGTGCCGGCAAAGTCCAGGAACGGCACGGCGAGCCGCCGGCTCCACCGGCCCATCACGAGCTCGTAGCCGTCGCCGTCGGCTGCGGTAAATGTCGAGGACGCGTTCATCGGTCAGAGGTGCTTGCAGATCTGAGGCAGCTTGAAGTACGACGGCGGCGGCGAGCTCTCGCCTTCGAGCGACACGCCGAAATGGTCGTAGAACTCGAAGGGACCGAGCTTCTTCAAGAGCAGCGACAGCTCGGGATACTTGTCGGCGCGGCTGCACAGCTTGACCGGGAGACCGATACTCGGGATGGCGCCGGTCCAGCAGTCGGCCTCGAAGCCGCTCACCATCTCGGTGCCGGTGTACACCATGTTGTTGCTCAGCCACCAGTCGCGGCTGAACACGTTGGGGAGCGGAGGCTCGTTCAGCGTGCAGTGCAGAATGCCAGTCTGCTGATCGCGCTCGATGAAATACTCGCGATCGGGATCGACGCCGTCGCTCGGGTCCATGTCGTAGACGTTGAAGATCTCGACCTCATGATCGATGAACGTCGCCACCTCGTGGTTGACGCCTGCCTTCATGTCGAAGGTGTAGTTGGCGACGAGCTGGAACGACGGAATCTCGGTGTGCAGAAACCGGCCGGCCCCGCGGTAACGCAGCGGGAAGTTCGGCAAGGGCTTGGTCTGCGCCTGCACGGACGCCCAAGGAAGTGCAACCAGGAGCACAAGTGCCACGCAACGTAACGACTTCTCTCTTCTCATCTTGAGCCACCCCCACGGATAAGTACCGGCGATTTTCAAGAGCTTGGCTCGCGGAAGACGCTTTCCAGCCCGTACGGACACACCTCTCCACACGGCTCCCAGGACAGGGACAGGCTACTACATCGAATGAGGGATTACCTCAGGGGCAGGCGGGCGTCTCCGTCCAGGAGTAGTGCCCCACTCCGCCGCAGAGGTTATTGAACTGGACCCGGCATCGCGGATAGGTCACGCACGAAATCGTGGCGGTCGTGCCGTCCTCGCAGCGAATCTCGCACAGACCGGACGGATCGTCCCCCTGGCTCGCGGTGACCACAGAGAGGCTGAGAAGGGAGGTACAAAAGAACACCCGCAGCAGAGTCTTCATCGATCTCTCCTTTCAAGGCAGCTTCAATCCTGCAAGCTCTATCATGAAAGGTGCTTCGCGAGCCGGAACCGTGGCAACGAACGATCCGCGGCCGTCCCGAGGCTCTCTTCTCCGCGGCACGCGCACCCCATTAGACAGAGTCTCGAACCGCAGGCGCGCACGCCGCCGCCTCTCGGCTTCGAGGGAGATCGCCCGCCATGCGCCGCATCGCCCTGCTCCTGGCCCTCCTCTTCGTCCTGCTGCCGCTCACCCTGACCGCCGCCGGCAATAAGGGCAGCTACTTCCCGGAAGACAACCCGAACTGCAACTGGACCTGCGCCTCCGGCAGCACCGGCTCAGTCAACGCCGGCAGCCTCACCGCCTGCCGCAACGCCTGCGCCAGCGCCTGCCATGCCACCTGCCTGATCGTGTTCTGAGGGGTGTGCGCCCGTAATCTAGCGCCCGCCGAGCGGCGGGTACGTCGCCGGCGGACGGCCTGCTGTAAGGCCGGCTAGGGTCGGCGCTATGCCGATGAGCGGCGGGAACCGCGCTGCTTTGCGGTTTCCGTACCGCTCGATCGGCAAGCGACCACTACTTAGCAGTTCCGTGAGTCACAGGCACAGTAGGATTCGTACGGCACAAAGTCGGTAGCAGAGTTACCACCTCCACCGTTACAAACCATGATGCTGGCAGTACCCCCTTGCACTGCGCGTAGATCTTCCGTTAAAAGTGCGACGGTCTCCTTCGCAAGAACCAGCTTCTTCGGCTGCCTTTTCATGCGGTCTCCTTTTGCTTGCCAGCTTTGGCGAAGATCCCATGATTGAGCTTCTCAAGTCAACGCCGCTCCGCCCGTGATCTAGCGCCCGCCGAGCGGCGGGTACATCGCCGGCGGACGGTTGAGGTCGACCTGCTCGACGTCGGTCCAGGGCACGTACTCCGGGCGCTGACTGCCGGCGACGAAGATCAGCAGGCCGGCATTCCCCGCGCCGAGGTCGCCGGTGCGCTCGAGGTGCAGCTCCTCGCCGCTCTGGAGGGTCACCCTGGCGCGCTGGGCACCGCGCTCTTCACGGCCGGGGGGCTTGATCGAGGCGATCAGGCCGAACGGGATGGTGTAGTCCACGCCCTGGGATGAGGCGTCGAGCGTCTCGGTGGTCTCGCTCTCGTCGAGGTCGTAGACCAGCCGGCCGGCGAGGCGGCTGCCGGCGCGGGTGGTGACGCTGCCGGTGAGCGGGCGCCCCGGCGGGAAGTCGCCGTAGGCGGGGCCGGTATCTTCGGGAGCGCCGGGACTGAAGTCGACGCGCTCGAAGGCGTCCCAGGAGATCAGCACCCTGCCGTAGCGCCGGTCGTCGACGTAGATCCCGCGGTTGTCGTGGCCGACGTCGCGGGTGCCGGAGAGCGCGATCTCGCGGCCATCGAGCAGCGTCACCAGAGCGCTGTCGCGCGAGCGGCGCGCGATGGAGCGGATGGTCTCGAAACGCAGGCTGAGCTCAGCCTTGGCGGCGTGGCCTTTGAGCTCGTCGGAGCCGACGCACTTCTCTCGGTCCCACTGGACGAAGCCGGTGAAGTCACCCTGCCGCGTGCGCACGGTGCCGTGCAGCCGGTAGGGGGCGGCGCCCAGCGGGGCGGTGGGAAGAAGCTCGACGGTACGGACCCGCAGACTGTCGAGGTCGACGACGCCCCGCTGGCCGTCCCACACCCGCACGCCGTCGTCGAAGTCGCTGGCTTCGAAGCGGTCGAGGTCGAACACCGTCCCGCTCTTGAGAGTCACCCGCACCTGCTTGCCGCGCGCCTCCATGCGTGCGAGCTCGCCGAAGCGCGCCATGAAAGGCCGGCCGCCATCGATCGGGCTCTCCCGGTGGGCGACCGTGATCCCGAAGATCTCGATCCGGCGGCGCTCCTTGGGCCGCCGCTCTGGAGGCACTTGAGCGAGCCAGGGGTTCTCGTGCTTGAAGCCGTTGAAGTAGTCGCCCCAGAACGCCTCCTGGTCGCCCCCCCAGCGCAGCCGCCCCTCGTAGGTAGTGCCGTCGACGGTCATGATCCGGCCGTAGAGGAACCCCGGATGGGGCTCCGACGCCGGCGGCGTGGTCGAGGGGGTGATTGCCGGCAATGTCGCCGCGACGGGGTGGGAGCCCTGGTTGAGAGCCCGGTAGCCGGCGGCGATGGCGAGGAGGACGAGCACGGTGGCAACCGCCCCGCCGGCGATCTTGGCTCTTGTCATGGTCGGGGTCACCAACTTCGCAGGCTGGCAGTGGTGCCAGGGGCCCGGGTCAGCCGCACTCTGTCAGGAGCCAAGCGTTGCACCTTATGCATCGTCGTCGGGTGTCTCCGAACTTTGGCGCGCTGGCAGGGCTCTACTCATACCCTTGGCCTCGCTTGAAGACGTGCAAAATGATGAGGACGGCGGCGGCTTGATCCCACGCGAATCGGACTCGCCAGCCACCGACGCGCAGGCGATATTCAGGGGGCTGCTTGCCAGCGAGCTTGAGTACGTCGCCTTGACTGGTTTCCGCAAGCCTGAGGACGGTGGCGACAATACGTGTGCGGGTCGGTTGATCGAGACGGCCGAGGTCCCGCTGGGCCCCGGCGTCCACTCGATGCGCAGACTCACGAGAGCCCGAGCTCCCGCTTGAGCTCCTCCGTCGTGAGGCTCTTCCCGGCCCTGTGATCTCGCCAAGCTTCAGACACTGCGGCAGCCTCTACCGACGTCTCGGCCTCATCGTCTTCGGGGGCGCTCTCCAGCTTATAGAGTGAAGGTGCGGCCGTCTCTTTCAGAACCTCGAGCATGCGCTCGGCACGAACGAGCTCGGTTTCGGGAAGGCCATCTACCAAGTGGTGAAGGCTGTCTCGCGAGGTCATAGGCGTCTCCTCCTTGATATTCTAGCGCGAGCGCTCTGTGTCCGTTCGTTTTCGTTCCTGCAAGTTCTTGTTCCCGGCGCCCGACGAGAGGCTGGGCTCCCGCCCTGCTGATCGTCGCCGGCGTCGGGGGGGGCGATCGTGGGCTACTACTCGGCGGCCTCCAGACGTTCCTCGACGCGGCGCGGCGGGTTTGGGCGGATAGCAGCGGCCGCGGGCGGCGTCCAAAGGCATGGCGCGGGGCTTCGTGAGACGCGAGGCTCAGCGCTCCTTCTCCGCGCAAAGTTTCAGGTTGTGCCGGGCCGCCCGCAGGAGGGGGAGAGCTTCGATCAAGTCGAACGGAGGGTAAAGGCGTTTCAGCTCCTCGTCCGTCTTGGCGGCATTTTCGGCGAGCGGCTCCAGGGTCTTGAGGCAGTCCGCGAGTCGGCCGAGGTGATACTGGGTGATGGCGAGATCGTTCAGCGTGCAATCCGGCCCCACGCCGAGTGTCTTCGCACATCGGGTCTGGCGGGACTCGAGCAGCTCGGCGGCCTCGTCATAGGACTGGGAAGCGTAGAGCCGCTTGAACTGAGCGCAGGCGGCACGCCCTTCCTCGCGGGTGCAGCCGGGCGTCGGCATCTGGTACTCCCCCTCGAAGTGCGCCCGCATTCCGCAGAACGACCGGCAGGCCTCCTCGCCGTTGTCCGCGACGACGAGACGCGAGGTGTGCCGCTCGAACCGGATCACGCAGGGAGGGCCGGGTTGCTCGGTCTCGACGATCGCCCGATCCCCTTGGATCGTTCCGGCGAGGTTGCACTGGTGGGCGTTGACTCCCCGGACTTCGATCGAGAAGCCGGTCGTCTGGTCGGACCGGTGGGAGATCGTCAGCACGCCGTACCCTCCCTCGGTGAGGTACTCGCCGGGCGCCGGCTCCTCCGGCGCTGCGGTCTGTCCGCAGGCCGGAAACGCGGCAAGGACAAGGCTGACAAAAATCGCTGTGCAGAAAGTTTTCATCGCATCCTCCACGGCGGGAAGTGGAATCGCCGTACAGCGACTCTGCCGTTCATCAATGAATTTTGTATGAACCTGCCTAGGAGCGTTGGCCCGGCCGCGCAGGATGCCGGTCTTGACCGGCCCCCCGGCCGGGAGTAGGTTGACACCATGCCCACCGAGACTTTCCCCATCGTGCCGTCCGGAGCCAAGACCTTCGGGTTCGTGGCCGCCCTCCTGGTGCTGGTCCTGATTCCAGTGCTGATCGCGGTGGCGAAGATGCCCCTGGTGGCTCCCGCCCTGCTGATCGTCGTCGGCGTCGGGGCGATCTTAGGCTACTCGGCGGCCTCCAGCCGGCGCGCCCTGTTCGAGCTGTCGCCGGAGGAGCTGCGCATCCGCCACTCGATGTTCGGCAAGCGCATCCCTCGCGAGGAGATCCTCGTCGCCGAGGCGCGGACGATCGATCTCACGCAGGAGACTCCTTACAAGCCCTTCCTCCGCCTCTGGGGCGCCGGCCTCCTGGGCTACTGCGAAGGCTGGTTCCTCCTCCGCAACTCCCAGCGGGCCCTGGCGTTCCTCACCGACCGGGCGCGGGTGGCCTACCTTCCCACGGCGAAGGGGTACAAAGTGATGCTGAGCGTCGAGGATCCGCAGGCGTTCCTCGACGCGGCGCGGCGGGTTTGGGGTGGTTAGCGGCGACTGCTGAAGCTTCACCAATAACTGCTGAAGGCTCACCAACGACTGCTGAAGCTTCAGCAACGGCCGGTGGACCTTCACCGGCGACTGGTGAAGCTTCAGTAGCGACCGGTGAAGCTTCAGCAATGACTAGTGAACCTTCACCAATGACTGGTGAACCTTCACCGACGACTGGTGGACCTCCACCAACGACCGGTGAACCTCCAGCAATGACTGCTGAACCTTCACCAACGGGCGGTGAACCTTCACCAATGACTGGTGAAGCTTCAGCAACGGCTGGTGAAGCTTCAGCAATGACCGCTGCCGGCTAGCCAGGCGGGGCTGCCGCCAATCTCTCGTTGACGAACACCAGCACCTTCTGCCGGGGGCGCAGCACGTACTCCCGCCGCTGGTAGCGCTCCTTGAGCACCTTCGTCAACTCGTCCTCCATGTCCCCCTCGACGATGAGGACGTCGGCGTCCGGGTCGTCCGGAATGTCCTGGCTGTACTCCAGGGCCTTGACGTCGCGGAAGTACCAGGGAAGCGGCCAGGCGTGATGGCCCAGCATCAGCATCTCGGGGGGCTCGCCCGGCGGTATCCGGGCCAGGATGCCCCTCACCTGGGCGAGGAGAGCGCGGACGTCGCGGTCGGTGGGAACGTAGACCAGCGCCAGCTTGTCGTCGTCGTAACGCAGGAAGCTGACCTGGATGGCGCGCCAGGTCCCCCAAGCCAGCCCCAGCACGAAGAGGGCGACGATCCCTGCTCTCAACGCTCGCGGCCAGGGCCTGCCGAACGCCTCCCGGAAGAGCAGACCCCCCGTGAGCGCCGCGGGGAGCACGATGTTCAGATCCAGCCAGGGCGTCTTGTAGCGCAGCAGGGAGTAGGCCGCGAGCTCGCCGGCCGCCCAGAGGGCGCAGAAGGTGCCGAAGGAGTCCCGGCGGCGCAGGGCGAACCAGGCCCCCGCCACGGCGCAGGCCACCGTCACCGTCTCGAAGGCGAGGAGCAGACGGGGGAAGTAGTGCCAGGGCTTGGCGTGCTCCGCCCCCTCGATCCCCTTGCCGGCCCAGAGGAAGAAGGTGCGGACGGAATCCGCGAGCCCATGGGGGTTGGTGAAGAAGGAGGTATACAAAAAGATGTAGGGGACGGCGAACGCCACCATCGCCCAGATGACGGCCTCCAGGCGAGGCCTGCCCCACAGCAGGCCCAGGCGCGGCCGGCCATACGCCCAGATCCGCGCCATGACGGCGGCGATCGCCAGCACGGCCAGCGTCAGGACGTAGGTCTCCTTGATGGTGGCGAGCAGGCCGAGGCTGAGGGCGGCGAGAACCAGGTGCTTCTGCCGCCGGGTCTCCAGGTAGAGCAAGACCGCCACCACCAGCGCCAGGCTGAAGAAGGCGAGGCTGGTCTCGTGGATCAGGTCGCGGCCATAGGAGACCAGGGACGGGGACAGGGCGAGCAGCCAGGCCGCGGCCGTCACCCCCGCCGCTCCCAGCCGGCGCCGCAGGGACAGCAGCAGCGGCACCATGCCGGCGGAGAGCAGAGCGTTCGGCAGACGCAGGGCGAGGTCCCCCACGCCGAGCACGGCGGCGAAGGGGACCTCGAAGAAGAACAGGAAGGGACCGTGAAACTTGTCGGGGTCGTAGTTGAACTGGTAGCCGGTCAGGATCTTGTACAGGAACCAGGCGTTGACCCCTTCATCATGATGGAGAGGGCGGTCCCCCAGTTGGAACAGACGGAAAGCCAGGGCGGCGGCGAACGCCATCCAGAAGGGCAGCCACCGGACCGTCAGCACATCGCGAAAACCGCCCCTCGTCTCCAACGTCTCCAATCAGATGTGGCAGGTCGCCAGCCCGCGCTTCTCCAGGTACTGCTGGTGGTAGTCCTCGGCCTTCCAGAAGTCGGTGGCCGGCTCGATTTGGGTCACGATGGGCCGCTTGAAGCGCCCGCTCTTCTCCAGCCGCTCCTTCGAGGCGACGGCGGCGGCCTCCTGCTCGGGAGACTCGAAGAAGATCGCGGACCGGTACTGGGTGCCCACGTCCGGTCCCTGCCGGTTGAGGGTCGTCGGGTCGTGATTCTCCCAGAAGACGGTCAGCAGGTCGTCATACGCGGTCACGGCGGGATCGTACTCTACTTGCACCACCTCGGCGTGCCCCGTCGTGCCGGTGCAGACGTCGTGATAGGTGGGGTTCTTGAGAGAGCCCCCCGCGTAGCCCACCGCCGTCGACTTGACCCCCTTCAGACGGCGAAACGCCGCCTCCACTCCCCAGAAGCATCCAGCTCCGAACATGGCGTTGGCCATTTGAAATCCTCCTGTTTTGGATGGACCGGCGGCGATCCGCCACCGGTCCGTCCTCTTAGAACAGGCGAGCTCGCGGGGATGTTTCAGCGGCGGGCAACTACGGAACGATCACCCCCTTGCGAATGCCGCAGACGCTGATCTCGACCGAGCAGATCGTCATGTTGGTGGTATGGAAGGGGTCCTGGAAGGTAGGGTCCGGAACCGGGATCGTGTCGCAGCGAGCCTCGAGCGTCGTGTAGCTGAAGACGAAGTATTCGGCGCGCGCCGTGGCCAGTGCGTTGTTGGCGGCCTCGGTCGCGGTGGATCCGAGACCCCAGACGATCTTGCCGCAGAAGGGCGTGACGACGGCGGTGAAGGAAGCCTGCGCCGGAGCGGCGGCAAGGCCGAGGGCGAGGACGAGGACGGCGAGGGTCAGGGTGCGAAGCGTGCGGGACATGGTTCTCTCCTTTCCGCAGGGTTCCTGCGGGTCATGGGTTCAACTGCTGAGACTCGGAAGGTGGAGGGCCGCGGCTTTCAGAAGCCGTTCGAGATGTCGCGGACCACGACGACGGACATCAGCCGGTTTGGATAGGGAGTCGGGAGGAAGGGGCCGTTCGAGAGGACGATCACCACGTCCGGCCCGCCGGGGACGTGAAAGACGATGGTGATGCTCGAGCCGGAGATCGTCACCTGAGGCCCGATGCCCTGCGCGTCGGTGGAGGTCAGGTAGCCGTGGCTCACCTGCCAATTGATCGCGGCCTCGACGGCGGCCTGCTGGACGGTCTGACTCGACGGCGGCGCCGCGAAGGTGAGCATGGCCGTCCTCTGGACGAGCTCCTTCGACCCCACGAGGGTCTTCTGGAAGAAAAGGTCGCCGGGCTCCTGGGCGGAGACGGCAACCGCGGTACAGGCGGCGAGGAGGAAGGCGATGGCGATACGCTTGAGCGACATGGGTTCTCCTTTCGTGTCATACAGGAGGGAGGCGCCGCGGCCTGGATCGCCGCCGGGTCCTCCCCGGTTCGACAGCCAGGATCGCCCGGCGGCCGGGTCAAAGGCGTCCGCGAAAGGTCAAGAAACGGTCAAAGTCCTGTTGACCGGGAAGGGCGGCACCTCATTGGTCAGGGGGGACAGGATGCAACTCCGCTTCGGAGACTTCGTGCTCGACCGCGAGGCGGGCCGGCTCACCGGCCCGGACGGGGAGGAGGTGCGCCTGCGCCCGCAGGCGTTCAAGATGCTGGAGGTGCTGGTGGCGGCGGCGCCCCGCATCCTCACCCAGGAGGAGCTGCTGGACCGGGTCTGGGGGGTCGAGCACCTCTCCCCCGCCTCGGTCAAGCAGGCGGTTTCGGAGGTCCGCCTGGCGCTGGGGGACGATCCCGCCCGCCCGGCGGTCATCGAGACCGTCCACCGCCGGGGCTACCGCTGCATCGCGACGGTCACGACGGTCGTGCCCGTCGAACCGGAACCGGAGCCGGACCGGGCGCGGCTGAGGGAGTGGGAGACGCGGCCGATCGTCGTCGTGCCCGCGCTTCCGCCGCCTCCGGTCGCGGCGCCGGAGCCGCCGCGGCGCGGCTGGCGCCTGGCCCTGGTGCTCCTCGTGACGCTGCTCGGCGGCCTCTCGGCCCTGGCGCTGGTCCGGCGGCCGCAGCCGAGAGCCAAGCCCCTGCCGGCGCCCTCGGGGCCGGCGGCGCGCGCGGCGTCCCGCCCCGCCGTCGCGATCCTCGGCTTCAAGAACCTCGCCGGCGACCCGGCGCACGACTGGATCTCCGGCGCCTTGACCGAGATCCTCGGCTTCGAGCTGGCGGCCCCCGGGCGCTTGCGGCTGATTCCGGCGGAGAACGTGGCGCGCATGCGGCGGGAGCTCGCCATCCCCTACGCCGAGAGCCACACGGCCGGCAACCTCGCCGCCATCGGCCGCAACCTGGGCACCGACCTGGCGGTCGCCGGCTCTTACCTGGTGGCGCGGGAGGGAAAGGGGAAGCTGCGCGTGCAGGTCCTCGTTCAGGACGTTCGCACCGGCGAGACCGTGGCCTGGGCCCGCGAGACCGGCTCGCCGGACGAGCTGATCGATCTCGCCGCCGCCCTGGCCCGGGGGCTCCAGCAGACGGTCGGCGGCCCCCAGGCCGCCACCGCCTCCGAGGCGGCCGCCTTCGCCGCCAACACCGAGTCCCTGCGCCTCTACTCGGAGGCGCAGGCCCGGTTGCGGGTATGGGACGCTCCGGCGGCCCTTCCCTTGCTCCAGCGGGGTGCGGCGCTCGATCCCAAGAACCCCTTCCACCAGGACGCCCTCGCCGCCGCCTTCTCGCTCCTCGGCTTCGACGCCCAGGCGAAAGAGGCGGCGCAGCGCGCCCTGGACCTAGCGAGCGCCCTCCCCCGGGAGATCCGCCTGCGGATGGAAGGGCGCTCGCGGGAGGTGCGGCGCGAACGGCCGCAGGCCGTGGAGATCTACTCCGAGCTCGCCCGCCTCCATCCGGACGACCTGGAGGCGGGCCTGCGCCTCGCGGAGGCGCAGAAGGCGGCGGGGCTCTCCGGCCCGGCGTTCGCCACCGTGGCCTCCCTGCGCCGGCTGCCGGCGCCCTCCGGCGACGATCCGCGGCTCGACCTCGCCGAGTCGGACGCCGCCTGGCAGCTCAGCGACTTCGCCCGCGCCCGCGACGCCGCGCAGCGGGCGATCGCCGGCGCCGAGGCCCGTAGCGCCACCCTGGTGGCGGCTCAGGGGTGGTTCGCCCACGGCTGGGCCCTCTACCGGCTGGGCAAGACGGACCCGGCCCTCGCCGACTATCGGACGGCGCACGACCTCTACCAGAAGATGGGCGACCGCGGAGCCGCCGCCGCCTCGCTGGTGGCCGCGGCGGGAGTGCTCAAGGAGACCGGGCGGGTCCCCGAGGCACGCCAGGCTTACGAATCGGCCCTCGCCGTGCTGCGCGAGACCGGCGACCGCAGCCGGGAGGCCAAGGCGCTCAACAATTACGCGTCCCTGCTGGCGAATGAAGGAGATTTGGCGGGGGTGACCCGCCTCCTCGAACGCTCGCTCGCCATCAAGCGGGAGATCCACGACCTCAACGGCACCGCCGTCACCCTCGCCAACCTCGGGAACGTGCGGCGGACGCTGGGCGACCTGCCGGGGGCCCAGGCGCGTCTGGAGGAGGCCCTGGCCATCAACCGCCGGCAGCAGGACCTTTTCGGCATCGCCTTCGACCTGCGGGGTCTGGCGCGGATTCAGGGCCACAGGGGGCACACGGGCGAGGCCCTGGCCGCGCTGGAGGAGGCCCTCGGCCTGAGCCGCAGGAGCGGCGACGCCGTGGGTGCCGCCGAGGCTCTCCTGGCCCTGGGCGACCTCACCCGCGCGGCCGGCAGACCCGAGGCGGCCCGCGGCTGGTACCGCCAGGCCTACGCCGAGTTCGAGGCCGGCCGGCAGATCGGCAGCATGGTCTATCCCCTGCTCAACCTCGCCGATATCGATGCCGAGCAGGGGCGCCTCGACGACGCCCTCGCCGGCTTCGGCCGCGCCCTGGCGCTGGCCCGGCAGGCGGGCAACGAGCTCCTCGAGGCCCACGCCCACTCGGGATTGGCGGCGGCGGCCGAGAAGCGGGGCGATCTCGGCCGCGCCCGGGAGGAGCTGGCGAGAGCCCTCTCGCTGTGGACGAAGACGGGGAAGAACGAGGAAGCCGCGAAGAGCCGCCAGGCCCTGGCCCGGCTGGGAGGCGCGCCGGCCTCCTGATCCCTACCCCTCGAACGGCTCCATGTGGACCAGCACGCCGACGACGGTGGGAACGGCGCCCTGGATCGCTCCCTTGACCTTGCCGCTCAGGATGTGGGCGTCGTGGAGGGACATGGCGGGATCGGCCTGGACGTGGATGTCCACGAAGAGGCCCAGGCCCGCCCGGCGGACCTTGAGCTTCTCCGTCGCCGCCACGCCCGGCACGGAGACCGCCGCCGCGGCGATACGCTCCACCACCTCGCCCTCGGGGCTGCGGTCCATCAGGTCGCCGACGGCCGGCCGGAGGATGCGGACGCCGTTGAAGAGGATCACCGCCGCCGCCGCCAGGGCCGCCCAGTCATCCGCCGAGGCCCACTTCGGGCCGCCGATGAGAGCGACGCCGATGCCAATGGCCGCCGCCGCCGAGGTCAGGGCGTCGCTGCGGTGGTGCCAGGCGTCCCCCTTCACGGCCGTGCTCTCGACCTCCGCTCCCACCTTGAAGACGCGGCGGAAGAGGATCTCCTTGACCGCGATGACCCCGAAGAGGACCACGAGGGTGAAGGGCGCCGGCGAGTGATGCGGGATGCGGATCTCCCTCACGGCCTCGATCGAGATGCCGCCCGCCGCGCCCAGGAGCATGAGGCCCACGACCCCCGCGGACAGGGCCTCGGCCTTGCCGTAGCCGAAGGGATACTGCTCATCGGCCGAGCGGGTCGAGATCCGCAGACCGCTCAAGACGATGAAGGAGGAGAAGACGTCGGCCAGCGATTCCACGGCGTCGGCCACCAGGGCGTAGGAGTTGCCCAGCACGCCGGCCAGGAACTTGATCAGGGCGAGGCCGGCGTTGACCAAAAGCCCCGACCGCGCCGCCCGGGCGCCCCGTTCCGCTCGCTCGCGGATCACCTCCTCCCCACCAGTTTGCATGGTGGGGAGGGTATCGCAATGGCGCGACGGTGTCCTACGGGCAGGTCGCGAAGGCGCTGCTGTCGGTCACCGCGGGGGCGGGCGGACCGGCGTAGTTGAAGTAGATCTTGTTCGTGGGGTGTAGGGTGTCGAACACTTCCATCCGGTAGAAGCGGTCGGTCGTCGCCGCGGAGTAGATCCAGTAACGGTTGTTCAGGCCGCAGGCATTGATGGCTTTGACCATGACCTCCCAGTTGTCCGAGCTGAAGAACCAGAAGATGCCCGAGTTGGGGCCCGCCACGACCACGTGGCCGGCGCCGTCGGAAGGACCCGGTGCCGTGGCGGTGCGGAACGTCGTGGTGATCTGGAAGCGGCCCTGCAAGCAGAGCTGGTTCACGGTGCTGGCCGAGCAGGGAGGGCCAACCGGGAACGACAGGTAGCCGACGCCCGAGCCGGTCAAGGCTCCGTTGTGCCCCCCCACCACGTCGTTGGCGGTGGCCTGCAGCGACCAGACGGCCACCAAGCCCGTCTGAGAGGTGTTGATCGGCACGTTGATGGTGCTGCGGATCTGGGTCTGGGTGCGGGCCACGTTCCACAACCGGATCTCGTTCATGGCGCCGTGCGGCGTGTGGTTGGGGTAACTGATGTCGCTGCCGATCCGCAACGAATCGTTGGTGGCCGGCAGCAAGCCGGTGTCGGCGACGTTGAGGACGAGCTCCCCGTTGATGTAATGCTTGCGGGTGGCGCCGTCGTAGACCACCGCGAAATGAGTCCATTGACCGGCCGGAAGGGTCCCTCCGTCCTTCAGGCTGCCGCTCCCCTTGAGGTAGGACCTCAAAGTCGTGCCGCAGATACCGACCCACCAGGCCTGCTGAAAGTTCTTGCCGATGATGTTGCCGCAGCCGCCGAGATCGGTGACGTTGACCCAGCCCTCGATGGTGATGGAGCTCGAGGGATTCAGCGCCGCGACGCTCGGAACGTTGACATAGCCGCTCGCCGGACCGGTGAGGGTCAGCCAGGCGCCGAACGGCTGCGCCTGCGCTGCCGGGCTGAGGATGGCGGCCAGGACAAAAGCCGCGACCAGGGTGCCAAGGAAAAGCCCCCGCCTTGACTTCTCGCGATTCACTCCTACGGATCGGGAGACTGCGTTCATCATTCCTCCTCCTTCCAGGGATGGAAGATTTCTTATAGCCGGTCTTCAATGTTAACACCCCAAAGGGGCGAAGCACGCCCAGGGGGGCCAGACGGATCTATGGGCGGTCGAAGGCCTGGGAATGTTACGGGCGAGCGGTCGCGGGAGGCGGCGGTTGGCGAGAACCTCCGCCGGGAAAGTCAGCTCCTCAGGAGGCGGCGCAGCAGGAGATCCTCAACGTCCCGGCGACCGTCCAGGACTGCCATGACCAGGACGCGGGAATCGGAGACTCGATAGATGATCCGGTAGGGTTTGGGGAGAATCTCTCGCCAGTGCTCCAAGGCCAGATCCCGAAGCTCCGGGACCACCCGGCCACGAAAAGGCATGGAGGTCAGGGTTTCGGCGCGAGTTCTGAGCTTGACCAGGATCCGCCGGGCGTTGGCCGGGGAGTCCAGGGCGATGTAGGAGACTATCTCTTCGAGATCCCGAACCGCGATATCTGTCCAGAGAACCTCGAAATCGCGATCAACCATTCGCCCTCGCGCGGTCGATGGCGCGGGAGGCTCTGGCGAATGCCTCTTCCTGGCTCACGAGGCGTCCGGCCACGACATCGGCCTCTCCCTGAGCGATGATCTTCAGCAGGGCGAGGGCTGAGCGCCAACGGTCATAGCTCTCCACAGCCATCAGCACAGCCCGGGTCTCGCCGTCCTGGACGATGGCAACCGTCCTCCCCTTCTCTGCAACGTCCCTTACGAGCTCCGGAGCGTTGCGCTGGAGATCCTGGACGGATCTGATGTCCTGTTTCAAGTTCATGGGGCTCCTTCGCCGTGCTGGCCGATGCTACCACCTCCACTTCAGGCGTGCCTATCGCGCCGCCGCGCCGTGCCCCGGAACACCGCCAGGTAGGCTTCGAGGGTCTCCAGCGCCAGGCGGTCGGCGGGGCTGTTGACCACCTGCACGCCGCCGCGGCGCAGGTGGCGGGCGAGGCGGCGGTTGGCGAGCTGGATCTCCAGGCTCGCCACCTGGGCGAAGGCCTGGGCCGCGGTGGCGGGCGGGGCCGCGGCCAGCTCCCGCAGCTCGGGATCCTCCAGGTTCACCAGCAGCGCCCGGTGGCGGCGGCCGAGGCGCAGCAGCGACTCGCGCAGCAGCTCGGCCGCCGCGAGGTCCACCACCGAGGTCATCAGCACGGTGACGGCGCTGCGCGACTCGACGCCGAAGACCGCCTCGGCGGCGAGGTCGTAGGCCGGCTCGGCGAGTTGGGCCTCGAGATCGTAGAGCGCCCCGTAGGCGAGGGCCGCTCCGCGGCCGCCCGAGCGCACCCGCACGGTGCGCAGAACGCGGTCCGCGAAGGCCACGATCGTCACCTGGTCGCCGCGCGCCGCCGCCACGCGGGTGAGGGCCAGGGTCGCCGCCACGGCGTAGTCGAGCTTGCTGCGCCGGCCGTCCATCGACGCCATGGCGCGGGCGCAGTCGAGCAGCACGACGAGCCGGGAGCCGCGCTCCCAGGTGTCCTCCCGGGTCACCAGGCGGCCGTGGCGGGCCGTGGCCTTCCAGTGGATCTTGGCCAACGGATCGCCCGGCAGGTACTCGCGCAGGGCGTAGGGCTCGGTGCCGGAGCCGTGCAGATGCAGGGAGACCTGGCCCAGGCGGTGGCGGTGGGCCAGGGCCAGAAGCCTCCCCACCTTTCCCTCCCAGCGCACCTGGGGATAGACGCGGACTTTGGTGCCCGGCAGCAGGTCCCGCTGCGCCCAGGCGAGCCGCCAGGGTCCGAGGACGCGCGCGGAGAGAGGTCCGGTCGCGTGCTCGCCGCGGCGGCGGGGGTTGAGCGTGTAGGCCCAGGCGACGCCGCCCGGGCCGGGGAGGGCCAGCAGCCGGCGCAGGGGCGCCGCGGCCAGGCCCGGGTGAAGCCCGTCGCGCAGCAGCACGGTCAGGGACCGCGCCGCCGGGGTCGCGACGTGGATCTCCACCTCGCCCGCGGCTCCCTGCACCAGCAGGGGAGGCCACCGCCGCTCGGCCGTCAGCGGCGTGGCGGCGGCCCGCCGCCAGTCCGCCACCGCCGCCGCTGCCACCAGGACATCGAGCGCCACCGCCGCCCAGGCCAGGCGAGACTCGAGAAACGAGGCGACGAGCAGCAGGGTGATCAGGCCCAGGAGCTGGAAGGTACGGGCGGCGGGCACGGCGATCTCAGGGGTGTCAGTGAGGAACAGGCACGGCGGCGGCGACGGATTCGAGGACCTGCCGCGGGGTGAAGCCCTCGAGCTCCGACTCCGGCGTGAGCAGGACGCGATGCGCCCAGCACGGTACCAGGAAGCGCTTGAGGTCGTCCGGCGTGAGGTAGTCCCGCCCCTCGAGCAGCGCGCCGGCGCGGGCCGCTTCGAGCAGCGCCAGGGCCGCCCGGGGCGACACCGCGAGATCCACCTGCGGCGAGCGGCGCACCCCGGAGGCGAGCTCGGCGAGATAGGCCAGCAGCTCCTCGGCGACGTGCACCCGCCGCACCGCCTGGCGCAGCGCCAGGGCCTCGCCCGGTTGCAGCACGGCGCCGGGGAGATCGCCGCCATATCCCCAGGAACCGACCAGGGTGCCGGCCACCGCCTGGCGGTAGAGGTCGAGCTCGGCCTCGGGCGCCGGCAGCCCCATCTCGATGCGCACCAGGAAGCGGTCGAGCTGCGCCTCGGGAAGCGGGTAGACGCCCTCGAACTCGATGGGGTTCTGGGTGGCGATGACGAAGAATCCCGGCTCCAGCTCGAGCCGCACGCCGTCGAGCGTCACCTGCCGCTCCTGCATCGCTTCGAGCAGGGCCGCCTGGGTCTTCGGCGGCGTGCGGTTGATCTCGTCGGCCATCAGGACCTCGGTGAAGACGGGACCCCGCAGCAGCCGGAACGATCCCTGCGAGGCGTCGTAGACGTTGGTGCCGAGGACGTCGGCCGGCATCAGGTCGGGAGTGAACTGCACGCGGCTGAAACGCGCTCCCAGCGACGAGGCGAAAGCCCGGGCGAGGAGCGTCTTGCCGATTCCCGGCACCCCTTCGAGCAGCGCGTGACCGCCCGCCATGAACGCGACGATCAGGGTCTCGACGGCCGCCCGCTGGCCGAGGACGATGCCGTCGAGGGTGGCGGCCAGCTCCTGCGCGGCCGCCATCAGCCGCTCGGTGGATATCTCGCTCATGCGCCGATCTCCCGTTCGTTCTCACGTTTGTTCCCACGTTTGTTCCCGAGCATCAGACCCTTGCGCCGGCGCGCCACCTCCCGCGCCAGCGCCACGAAGCCGCGGGCGCCCGCCGCCTCGGCCTGATCCTCCAGACCGGCGGGGTTGAAATCGCGGTCGAGCTCGCGGACCCGCGCCAGCAGCCGCTTCGCCGCCTGCCGGTGATGCCCCAGCCGGTGGTGGATCGCCCCCAGGCCCAGCAGGAAAGCGCCCGCCGTGCCGGTGACCACCGGCGGTGGGCTCCACGCCGGGCCGAACGGGCGGGCCAGCACCAGCACCGCGGCCAGGTAGAGCGCCGCCAGGTGGAGGAGGATGAGGTCGAGCGTGCGGCCGACGGCCACCGTCTCCAGCAGCGGGCGGCCGGTGAAGCCGTGATGATACTCGTCGAAGGTCCAGTCGTCTCCCAGCCGGCGGCGCAGGGTCTCCAGGAGGTCGGCGTTGCCGGCCCTGCCCGCCTGCCCCAGGCGGGCGTTGGCGAAGGCGTCGGCCGGCACCAGCCAGACCGTCCCCCGGCGCTGGGAGAAGGCGGCGACCAGCGGCTCGCCGCCGGGACCCTGGTAGAGGACTCGGGCCTGTTTCGAAGGAGTTGGAGCCCAACGCGGAGCCCAGACTCGTGCCGGCTCTCTCCCTGCCAGGCCGGGCGCCGGGCGCAGATCCCACTCCTCGCGGCTGAACCGCCGCCATTTCAGCGGGTTGAGGGTGAGCTTGCGCACCTCGCCGAGCGTCAGGCCGAGGCCTTTCAGGGCCACCGTTTCCGCGGGGTTCGCCGGATCTCCCGAATAGGCCAGCACCAGGCTTCCGCCGCGCCGCAGATGCTCTTCGAGCGCCTCGCCGGCATCCGGCGAAAAGCCCTGCTGCCAAGGGAACGCCGTCACCAGGACGCCGCCGTTCTCCTGGCGGTCCAGCGGCTGGCCGAGCAGCCTCACCCGCACGCCGCGAGCCTCCAGGTACCGGCGGGCGGCAAGCCAGCCGCCCGGCCCGCGCGACAGCACGCTGCCGCGCGCCTCGCTCCGGCCGGAGGCGGCGAGCGCCACCAGGGCGATCAGCACGGCGGCGATGCCGGCCGCGGCGAGCCAGCCGCGGCGCCCCGGAGCGGGAAGCCTCACGTCAGGACGTCCTCCAGCCGGCTCACGAGGCCCCGCACCTCCTCCGCGGCCGGCCGGCGGGGGCCATAGATGAAGGCGTCCAGCCGGCGGATGAGCGCGGCGAGCTCCGGCCTTCCGGCCCGGATCACCAGGTCGCGGCTGGTCCAGTCGGCCAGCGCCAGGCTGCCGGCGAGCGAGCGGGCCAGCCACCACCACGCCGCCTCCAGGGCCTCGGCCGAGCGCCCGGCGGCCAGGCGGCGGTCGAGCTCGGCGCGCCAGCCGGCGGCGTCGAGCTCGGCCGCCGGTGCCGGCAGCGCCATCATGGCCGGCGTCCCCGGCGCCTTGCGGCCCAGGGGGCGCAGATGAGGCAGCAGCGCGCGTACGATCAAAAAAAGGGCCACGGCCACCGCCACGCAAGCCGCCGCGACCAGCACCTGAGCCGGCAGGTGAATCATCCGGGCGCCCTTTTCAAGCCCCCGGACCAGAGACTCCAGGACGGTGCGGACCAGCTCCCCGAGATACGAGCTCTCGGGCGGCGCCGGCGTCCGCTCGACGCCGCTCGACGTCAGGACCCGCTCGAGAACGGCGCGGTCCGCGGGCGCGATGCGCTCCACGAGCGCCGGTGTCTGAGACGTCAAGACCAGGGCGCCCCCGGCGGGGAGGGGGCCGGCGCCGGAAACAGGGCCTCGATCTCCCGCCGCAGATCGGTCCCCTCCCTGCGGCTGCGCACGTCGGCGTAGAGCAACGCCATGCCGAAGGCGGTGTAGATGTAGATGGCCGTGCGGGCGAGCGAGGAGAGGAACTGGGCCGGGATCTGCAGCCAGATCCAGCGGGTCATCACGCTCGTGACGTCCTGATTTCCCGCCAGCGCCCGCCGGAAGACGTCGATGAACATGGGGAGCTGGAAGGGCAGCGCCACCAGCAGGCCGGCCAGATAGCTGATCAGGGTGCTCACCACCATGAGCAGGAGGACCTTGACGATCGGATGCTCCATCAGCCGCCGCGACGGATTGAACAGCGCCAGCTCGGCGCTGCGCGAGAGCGCGCCGACGCCGAACCTCGCCTCTTCCGCCATCACCGGCACCGCGAACGCCAGCAGCGGAGCGACGAAGAAGACCGGCAGGACGCAGAAGAGGAAGGAGACGAGGATGGCGAGAAACGACAGCAGGAGCGTCCCCCACACGGCGGGACGGACCGCGAAGCTCCAGGCCCGCCGCATGTCCACCGGCCTCCCCGCCAGGGCGTCCAGGGCCGCCACCTGGCCGGCGACGTAGGCCACCGCGGAAAGGAGGCCCAGGAGGGCGGCCACCAGGAGGACCTGCGGCGTCCAGAACGCCGTCGGCGAAGGCGTCCCGCCCTTGAAGAGACTCTGCATGCTGAACGCCTGCGCCACTCCGGCGAGGGTGGCGAACACCGCCACCGGCAGGGCCACCGGCAGAAAAATGGCCCGGATGTGGGCGCGCGTCAAGCGCAGGCCCTCGTCGAGCAGCGGGACGATGGGCATCGGACCCTGGTACGGCGGCACGGGATCGGTCATGGCATCGGCTCCAGCGAGGACTCCGGCGGGGACTCCGGCGGTGATTCCAACCGGACGGGGCGCAGGGCCAGCCCCAGGAACGCCCCCTCCAGGGCGACGCCGAGGGTCAGCTTGACGCCCGGCGGCACCTCCGGCGAAGGCGAGACGAAGACCTCCACCAGGGCGAGAATGACGAACCACGGCACGCAGCCCAGCAGCACCGCCAGGGAGTCGCGGCTCGCCTGCCGCAGGGCCACGGCGCGGGGAACGTCGCCGGCGGCCACCACCGCCCGGCCCAGCGTCAGGCCGGCCGCCGCGGAGACCAGGATCAGCGTCAGCTCCAGCAGCCCGTGGGCCGAGATGAACTCCAGCAGATCGCCGCCCAGGGAGTAGTGCATCGTCACGCTCAGGGTGGCCCCGAGCATCAAACCGTTGAGCAGCACGACGTAGAGCGGCACCACCCCCGCGAGCACGCCGCCCGTCCAGGCCGTCAGCGCCACCGAGATGTTGTTGGTGGCGATCAGCGAGGAGGAGATGGAAGGCGGCACGGTGGTCACCAGCGAGCTCGTCCACAACCGCCCTTCCTCCAGGCCGCGGACGGCCTCGGGGCCGAGGAAGGCGAGGCCCACGGCGGGCCGCAGCGCCGCCACCGTCAGCCCCCAGACGACCGCGAGCAGGAACAGCGCCGTGACGACGCCCAGCAGACCGAGCTGGCGCTGGAAGGCCCGAGGAAAGGTGCGGCTGAAGAAAACGCTGAAGCCGGCCGGCTGCCGCCGCCCCTCGCCGGTGAGCCGCCGGGTACCTTCGATGGCCAGGGATTGGAGCCGCCGCGCCGCCGCCGTGCCGGGAAAGCGGGAGGCGGCCAGCGCATGGTCGTGGAGCACCTGACGGTAGCGCAGGGCCATGTCTTCCAGGGTGTCATAGGCCGCTTTGCGCAGGCTGCCGCGGGTGGCGGCGAGCTCGGTTTCGAAGGCGTCCCACACGGGCCGCCGCAGACGGACGAAGCGCGCGTAGTCCACTTCAGCCCTCCTCCGCCCGCAGAGCCTGGCGGATGGCCGCCAGGGGATCGGCACCCGGGTCGACCCCGGCCAGCAGCTCCGGAGCGTCCCGCCGGATGCGCTCCACGACGCGCTCGGCCATCTCCCGCGCCACGCCTGAGTCCCCCAGGGTTTCGGCGCGAGAGAGGAGGGTTTCCACCGCCGCCAGCTCGCGGGCGCTCCAGCCGGGAGGAACCCGCCCGAGGACGGGCGCCGTCTCGCGCTCGCGGTCGTGCACCACCAGGGTGCCCGCGAGGCGGTCGCCCAGCCGCCGGGAGAGGGGATCGAGAGCCATCAGCAAGGGTCCGCAGAAGAGGTCCACGTCACGCACCAGGTTGCGGATCAAGAGGGGACCGGCGGCGGCGGCACCGCCCTCGGCGGTCACCACGCGGAGCTTGAGCAGGCGCTTGCCCAGGGTGCGGCCGCCGCCGAGGATCTCCTGCAGGGCGAAGTAGCCCCACTCGACCAGGAACAGACCGGCGATCACCAGGACGGCCGTCGATCCCGGCGCCACCCATTGCGTGACCAGGGCGGCGGCCACGACCCAGAAGACGGCCACGAGGCCGAGACCGATGTAGTCGAGGAACGCCGCCAGCGACCGGCTACCCAAGCCCGCCACCGGCAGGTCGAGACGGATGTTGTCCAACCCCAGAATGCTCTCACGCCGTATCTCGGCCAAGCGGTCCGCTCCCCGTTGTGCGAACCCCTAGAGTACGTGCACCCCGCCGGGGCGTCAATGAAGGTGGTTTCCTATCCGCCGTCCTGCACTTTTCCGGTCATCGGCGACAGGCGGACGGGGATGATGGTCCGCTTCTCGATGCCGTCCTTCGCCTTGGTGATCACCAGCAGGTCCTGAAAGAAGCCACCGCCCACCGGCACCACCATCTTGCCCCCCACCCGAAGCTGGTCGATCAACAGCTTGGGAACGCGGGGCGTTCCCGCCGACAGCAGGATGGCGTCGAACGGCGCATGCTCGGGCCAGCCGCGGTAGCCGTCCCCCACCCGGATCACCACGTTGTGGTAGCCGAGGACGGTGAGGCGCTTGCTCGCCTGGCTGGCGACCGTCTCCACGATCTCCACCGAGTAGACCTCGCGGGCGATGCGGGAGAGCACGGCGGCGTGGTACCCCGAGCCGGTGCCGATCTCCAGCACCCTGTCGCCCTTCTTGAGCTCGAGCAGCGAGGTCATCAGCGCCACCACGTAGGGCTGGTAGACCGAGCGCCCCGGCCCCAGCACCAGCGGCCGGTCGCTGTAGGCGTCGGCGCGCAGCGAGTCCGGCACGAAGAGGTGGCGCGGCACCTGCTCCATGGCGGCCAGCACCTCGGGCTTGGTGATCCCCCGCTGCTTCACCTGCTGCTGCACCATGGAGTGGCGCAACGCTTCGAGATTGTCCCCCGCCCGCGCCGGACCGGCGAGGGACAGCACCACGGCGACCCCCAGGACGAGGCCCCGCGAGATGCGCGCCCGAACGCCCCGAAGGGCGCGAAATGTCACCGGCCGCTCCCCCTCTCGCCGCCCGTCCTCTGGTAAACGACCTTGCCGTCCACCACCGTGTAATCGATCGCCGCGCGCGGGATCTCCCGCTCGGGGATGGTCATGGGATCGCTGCCGAAGACGACGAGGTCCGCCCGCTTGCCCACCGTCAGGGAGCCGACTTCCTTGTCGAGGAACAGGGACCAGGCGGCGTCCAGGGTGAAGCCGCGCAGGGCCTCTTCGCGGGTCAGCCGCTCGCCCGGCAGCCACCCACCCGGCGGGTTGCCCTGGAGGTCCTGGCGGGTGACGGCGGCGTAGAGCCCCAGCCGCGGGTCCGCGGACTCCACCGGGAAGTCGCTTCCCAGGGCCAGACGGCCGCCGGCGTCGAGCACCTTGCGCCAGGCATAGGCCCCCGCCAGCCGCTCCTTGCCCAGGCGGTCCCCCGCCCAGGGCATGTCGGACGTGGCATGGGTGGGTTGCATCGAGGCGATGATCCCCAGCCGGGCCATGCGGCGGATGTCCTCGACCCGCAGCACCTGCGAGTGCTCCAGGCGGAAGCGCGCCTCCGGCCGCGGACCGCCCAGCGCCTTCTCCAGGGCATCGAGGGCCACCAGGCCGCCACGGTCGCCGATGGCGTGAATGCCGACCTGAAAGCCGGCGCCGAGGGCGCGGCGGGCGACGTCCTCCAGGTGGGCGCCGGTCGACACCAGCAGCCCCAGGTTGTTGGGATCGTCGCTGTAGGGCTCGATCAGCGCGGCGCCGCGGCTGCCCAGGGCGCCGTCGACGTAGAGCTTGACGCCGCGCACGGTGAGCCGGGCCTGGGGATCGATCTCCGGTCCGCGCTGGAACCAGCGGGCGAGGAGGGCCTGATCGTCGGCGAGGAACACGGCCGCCCGCAGGGGGAGCTCCCCCGCCCGCCGCGCGGCGTCGTAGGCCTGGTAACCGATGTCGCCGACCCCCAGGTCCGTCACCGTCGTCAGCCCCAGCTCGACGCAGTGGCGGGCGCCGAGGAGCAGGGCCCGCTTGCGGTCCTCCAGAGCGGGCCCCGGCAGGCGCCCTTCCGTCGCGCCCATGGCGTTGTCGATCATCACCCCGGTGGGCCGGCCCGCCGCGTCGCGCAGGAAGCGGCCTCCCGACGGGTCCTTGGTGCTCGCGTCGAGCTTCAGGATCTCCATCGCCCGGGCGTTGACCAGGGCCGCGTGGCCGTCCACACGTTCGAGCCAGACCGGGTGGTCCGGCACCGCCGCCGAGAGCGCCTCGTGAGTGGGAAACCGCTTGTCGGGCCAGCGGTTCTGGTCCCAGCCCCGGCCGCGGACCCAGGACCCCGCCGGCGCCTGGGCCGCCGCCTCCCGCACCCGCCTCACCACTTCGTCGAAGGTCGCCGCGCCCGTCAGGTCCACCTCCTGGAGGGCCTCGCCGAGCCCCAGGAGATGCGAGTGGGCGTCGATCAGCCCCGGCGTGACGGCACGCCCGGCGAGGTCGATCGTCCGGGTGCGCGGTCCGCGCAGCTTCTCCGCGCCGGCGTCCGCGCCGAGGTAGACGATCCGCCCGCCGCGCACGGCCAGGCTCCCCTCCACCCGTCCCGGGGGCTCCACCGGATAGAAGACTCCATGCCACAGGATGAGGTCGGCACCGTCCTCTGCAAGGGAGGGTTGGGAGCGCCCAAGCAAAGTGGCGCCCAGCAGCAGAAATCCCAATAGAAATGTGGGCCTCGGTCTCATAGCGTTTCGTCTCCCGGCCTCAGGCGCCGGATCGGCGGAGGCCATAATTTGCAAAGTCCAAGCCACGGGGAAACCCTTGTAAATACTGCATCTTACCTGTGAAGCCGGGGAATGCGGGAATCGCGCCGTCACTTCCGTTCGATATAGACTCTCCAGCGTGTTTCCCGACGGCCCAGCTCCCCTCTCCGAGATCGTGCCGCGCCTCGACCGGCTGATCGCCGGCTCGCCGGCCGACGAGACGGAGATCTCCTGGCTGGAGGTCCGCCGCGGCCAGGAGAGCAACGGCAAGCGCCGGCGCGACACCTGGGAGCTGCATGAGCGGACGGTGCTCTTCCGCGTCCGCGAGTCCGGCCGCACGGGCCTGCACCGCACCAGCGTCTCCACCCTTTCGGATCTGGAGAACGCGCTGCGCGACGCTCTGGCCCAGGCGCGCCTGGCAGCCCCCAGCCCGGACCTGATCCCCATTCCCGGCGGCGACGCGGAGGTGCCGGCGGCCGATCTCCAGGGGGTCTGCGATCCGGAGCTCGCGCGGATGACGCCGGCCAGGGCCCGCGACATCCTCCAGCGCCTGGCCGGCCGGAACGAGACGGCCCGCATCGGCTGGTCCGAAGGGCGCATCGCCGTGGCCAGCAGCCGCGGCCTGCGGCGCGCCGCCGACGTCACCTCCGGCTGGATGGAGGTGATCTGCGCCCGCCAGCCCGGCGCCGGCCGCGCCGCGGCGGCTTCGCGGTCGCTCTCCGGGCTCGATCCTCAGAAGGTGTTCGACCGGGCGCGGCGGCGCGGCGGTCCGCCCGAGGTGGTGCGCCCGCCGGAAGGGCCGGCCCCCATGGCGCTGTCGCAGGAGGCGACCGCCGCCCTGCTCGAAGCCCTCAACCGGCAGGCCTTCACCTCCGAGTCGTTCCACTCCGGCGTCTCCTTCCTGCGCGAGAGCCTGGGGCAGCCGGTGTTCCACTCCGCCGTCAACCTGCGGGACGACGCCGGCGATCCGCGCGGCCTCCCCTTCCCCTTCGACCTGCTGGGGGCCGCCTGCCGCCCCCTGGAGCTGGTGACGCGCGGCGTCGCGCTCAACCTCGCGATCGACGACCGCCTCTCCCGCGCCCTCGACCTGCCGCCCACCGCGCAGCGCGTGGCCCCGGACGAGGCCGTGCCCGCCCACCTCTTCCTGATGCCCGGCGAGGCTTCCGAAGAGGAGCTCCTGCGAGCCGCCGACGGCGGGGTCTGGGTGGCGGCCCTCGATCCGCTGGAGGCCTTCGATCCTCATGCCCTGCGCTTCCGCGCTGTGGCCCGCGGCGTGCGCCGGATCGACGGCGGCGCGCTCGGCCGCTCGCTGCCCGACCTGGTCTGGGAAGACGACATCAAGCGTGTCCTTTCGCAGGTGCTGGCCGTCGGCTCGAACCTCGTCCCCATCGCCACCGGCGCCGGGCTCTTCCGCGCCACCACGGCGCCCATGCTGGCGGTGGCGGGCGCCGGCGGCCTGCGGTTCGCCCTCGATTGACCTCGTGTTCCCTACTCCCAGATCTTGACCTCGAACCGGCCGCCGGAATCCACGGCCCCGCGGTACATCCCCTCGGAGTTGAAGACCAGGACGATCGCGCCGTCGCGGCCGACGCCGATCACGCCGCCGTCCCCGGCTTTGAGCTTCTCGTGGATCACCCGGTCCGCCGCCTGCTGGAGCGTCAGGCCGCCGTACTCGACGAGCGCCGAGATGTCGTGGGCCACCGTGTGCTTGATGAACTCCTCGCCGATGCCGGTGGCCGAGAGGGCGGCGGTCCGGTTGTTGGCGTAGGTCCCGGCGCCGATCACCGGCACGTCCCCCAGCCGCCCGAAGCGCTTGTTGGTCAGCCCGCCGGTGGAGGTGGCGGCGGCCAGGTTGCCGTGGACGTCCAGGGCCACGGCCCCGACGGTGTCCTTGTCCTTCTTGCCCTGCCTGGTCTTGCGCTCTTCGTCCAGCGCCTCCTGGAGCTGCCGGCGGCGGACGGGCGTGTCGAACCAGGTGTTTTTGACCCGCTCCACCTTCATCTCGGTGGCGAAGGCCTCGGCCCCCTCGCCCACCATGAAGACGTGGGGCGACTTCTCCTTGACCAGCCGCGCCAGCGAGATGGGATGCCGCACCGTCTTCAGGCCGGCGACGGAGCCGCACGAGAGGTCGCGGCCGTCCATGATGGCGGCGTCCAGCTCGTGCGTTCCCTCATGGGTGTAGACGGCCCCCTTGCCGGCGTTGAACAGCGGATCGTCCTCCAGGAAGCGCACCACCTTCTCGACCGCGTCGAGGCTGGTGCCGCCCCCCTTCAGCACGTCGCGGCCGATCTCCAGCGCCCGGCTCAGCGACTTGAGGTATTGCTGTTTCTGCTCCTCGGGAAGGTTCTTGGGGATCGTCCCCGCCCCGCCGTGAATCGCCAGCGCCCATTTCTGAGCGGCGGGGTCGGCCGGACCGGCCGCCGGCTGGGCGAGCGCCATGAGAGGGAAGAAGAGGAATACTGCCAGCGACAGGACGAGGCTCCGCATGGGTTGGATCATGGCGGGGGATTGTACGCCCCCGGCCGCTCAACCGTCGCGCCGCGCCAGCACCACCGTCTGGTCATCCCCCTGGGGCAGCCCCTGGGAATGCTCGCCCACCACCTGGGGAATGATCTCCATCAGCTCGCTCAAAGGGCGGCGACTCTCCCGGCGCAGGAGGTCGATCAACCGCTCCATGCCGAACTCCTCCTCGGCGACGGACTCCGCCTCCGTAATGCCGTCGCTGTAGATGCAGAGCAGGTCGCCCGGCTCCAGCGTCAGAGCGCGGGACTGGAACCTCGCTTCGGCCATCAGCCCCAGCGGCAGTCCGCCCGCGCCGAGCGAGTCCACCGAGCCGTCGCGGTGCAGGAGGATGCCCGGGTTGTGGCCTGCGTTCATGTAGTGGAGAACCCCGGTGTGGGGATCGAGCTCGGCCAGCAGCATGGTGATGAACTTGTTGGAGGCGGAGGACTCGACGATGTGCCGGTTCAGCCGCTCCAGCAGCACCGGGCCGAACTCCAGATGGTCGAAGAGCAGGCGCAGGGCCGAGTGCAGGGTCGAGACCATGAGCGCCGCCGGCATCCCCTTGCCCGAGACGTCGCCCACCACCAGGCCGAAGCGGCCGCCGCGGACCTGGAAGAGGTCATAGTAGTCGCCTCCCACCTGCCGCGCCGGCCGGTACCAGCCGCGCAGCTCGTAGCCCGGCACGACGGGCGCTCCCTTGGGCAGGATCTGGCGCTGGATCTCGGAGGCCAGGTGCATCTCCCGCTCCAGCCGCTCCTTCTCCAAGGCCTGGAGGTGGAGGCGGGCGTTCTCCAGGGCCAGCGCCGCCTGCGTGGCGAAGAGCGACAGCGTGCGGCGATCCGAACCGAGGAACGGGCCGACACCGCGCCGGCTCTCCTTGTCGCCTACCACCAGCAACCCCCGCCGGCCGCTCTCCACCTCGATGGGCACGCCAAGCTGGTAGCGGACGCCCGGGAGCAGGTGGGCAGGAGCCTCGCCGGCGTCGGCCAGAAAGGCGTGGAGCTTGGGATCGTCGGCCGTGATCCACTCCGCGGCCTCGCCGCCGAAGATGCGGTCGAGCCGGTAGCGCCCGTCCTCCAGCAGATAGAGGGCGCCCCGGCGGGCGTCCAGGAGCGACACGGCGCGCAGCAGGATCTCCTCCGACAGCCGGTCGAGGTCCAGGGTGGAAGCCACGGCCAGCCCCACGTCGTACAGGGCCTCCAACTCCACCACCCGGTAGTTGACCTGGAACTGCTGCTCCTTGAGCTCCTGCTTCAGCCGGCAGGACTTGAGGGCCGAGGCGAGGAGCAGGGTCAGGGGATCGCTCGCCGCGCGAGCGGCTATCGGAGTGGGGGCGCCCGGGGAGGAGAAAAGCAACCGACCGCCGGACAGCCTCAGACTGCCGAAGCCGTCCGTCGCTCCCGCCTCGACGGTCTGGGGAAGGCCGTCGCCCGCCGCCGCCTCCCGCTCCAGCGTTCCGCCGTGCTCGAGGTACAGGCCGGCCGCGGTGGCGCCATGCTCGCGGCGCCAGAGGTCGAGGAGCCGCTCCATGAGCTGGCGCTCGCCCGTCTCGTCGCGCGAGAGGGTCAGAAGCTCGGCCCAGGCCGGAGGAACCGGTCCGGCCGGTACGGTGCCCTCCATGAATGTCTCCTACTTGGGGAGTCTGGTCAGGCCCGGATCTGGGCCACGGCCGACGCCTCGTCGCTGTAGATCGGAGCGTACTGCGCGAGGCCCATGATATGGAAGGTCTTTTCGATGGTCGGAGTGAGGCAGCAGAAGCCGAGCTTGCCGTCGATCTCCAGCATCTTCTCGATGATCTCGATGAGGATGGAGATACCGATCGAGTTGACGATCTTGGTGCCGGCGAGGTTGAGGAGGAGGAGCTTGTAGCCCTCGTCGAGGAGCTTGTAGGCCACCTTGGCGATCTCCTCGCCGCCCTGGTTGTTGATGTAACCCTCCGTGTAGATCACCGCCAGCCCATCGCGTCGATCCACGGTTACGTTGAGCGTCTCGGTCATCGGCTCCCCACTTTCATCGCATCTTGGACATCACAACCGTCGTACCGCCAGGGCCGGAGTGAATCTCCATCTCGTCCATGAGCCCACGCATGATCTTCAGACCATGGCCGCGCTTGGACTTCTTGGGCATATCCCCCGGGGAGAAGCCGATGCCATGGTCCACGACCATGATACGCAACTTCTCCGGGTCTGGGTCCCCCAGCACCTGGAAAGTCACGAAAACCTCTTCGGCGCCGCTGTACTCCAAGGCGTTGATGCAAGCCTCGATCACCGCGTGCCGGATCTCGTCGATTCTATCCGGACTCATCCGGATCGACTCGGCGATCGCCGCCGCGGTCTTGCTCGCCTCAAGCTCCATGTCTGGAACCATGGGAAGCGCCAGCGTGACCTCCCTCAAGACGTCTTCACTCATGTCCGTGTCCGTGCGCGTGGGGCCGCCCAGGCCGGAGGTCAGAAAGAGAGGAAGAGCTGCAGAGCGTAGATCACGATGGGGTGGACCAAGTCATGCGACAGCAACCAACCGAAGCTGGCCAGCGAGCCCACAGACAACAACACTTTGACGGGCACATCAGGAACCGCGACATGTTTCCGAACGGAGTCTAGCATGGCATTCCTCCTCATCCGCCACTCACCCTTCGCAAGGCCGCTGCCAACTCGCCTTACACCCGTTACATCTGCCGTAAGTCCTGGATTTTGAGGGTCTTGTAGAGGAAGCTATGGAGCTTGTACCAGAATGCCCCGCTCCGCCGCGCGACATTTTGCCCCAACAATTCGCCGCCGGGCTAGAAGCACTGGACCGGAAGCCCTATTTTGCCGCGTTTGTGAGAGTTTTGGGGCGAAATGTCGCGGGTGGTATTTTTTGTCGCAGGGCCGATCTTCTGAATCAAAATCCCTTGCGCTGCAAGGTCTTCCGGTCCAGCCCCAGGATGCGCGCCGCCTCGGTCTTGTTGCCGCCCGCCATCTTGAGCACGCGGGAGATATGGCGCTTCTCCAGGGTCTCCAGGTCCAGCGGCTCGGGCGAGGTCTGCGGCGGCGCCGACGTGCTCCCCATCAAGGAACGCACGAGCTCGGCGTCGATGTCGCCGTCCGCCAGGGAGACCGCTCCTTCGATGAGGTTCTGAAGCTCCCGGACGTTGCCCGGGAAGTCGTGGTTCAGCAGCAGGGCCAGCGCCTCGGAGCGCAACGCCGGCATGGGGATTCCCTCGCGGCGGCAGAACTCCTCCAGGAAGGCGCGGACGAGATGGGGGATGTCCTGCTTGCGCTCGCGCAGCGGCGGCAGCTCCACCTCGACGCCCTTCAGCCGGTAGTAGAGGTCCTCGCGGAACCGGCCCTCCTGAATGAGCTTCTCCAGATCCTGATGCGTGGCCGCCACCAGGCGCACGTCCACGGGAATCGTCCGCCGGCCGCCCACCCGGGTCACCTCGCGCTCCTGGAGAACCCGCAGCAACCGTACCTGGAGGCTGGTCTGCATGTCGCCGATCTCGTCCAGGAACAGGGTGCCGCCGTTGGCCAGCTCGAACTTGCCCGGCCGCGCCTGGACGCCTGTCGCGACCCCGCCCTCGATGCCGAACAGCTCGCTTTCGAGCAGCGACTCCGGCAGCGCCGCGCAGTTGACGGCGATGAGAGCGCCCTCCCGTCCGGAGAGGTGATGAAGGAGCTTTGCCACAAGCTCCTTGCCCGTGCCGCTCTCGCCGCGCACCAGGACGTTGACGCCGCGCGGCGCCACCCGCTCGACCACCTCCAGCACGCGCCGCATGCCGGGAGCATGGGCGACGATCCGCCGCCCGCCGACCTCCTCGGCGAATCTTCCTTTAAGAGCCTTGTTCTCCTCTTCGAGGCGCTCGCGCTGAGTCTCCAGGCGCTCCACCTGGCGGGCGGCGTCCAGGGCGGCACCGGCCAGAGCCGACACCGAGTCGAGGAACCGCCGGTCGTCCGCCGTGAAGGAGGGGTCCGAGTCGCCCCGCACCTCCTTGTCGAGCACCGCCACGTAGCCGAGGAACACGCCGCGGTAGGCCAGCGGCGCGACGACGAGCTGGTCGTAGGCGCGGCCGGCGAGAACGCCTGCCGAGCGAGCCAGGGTATGCCCCTCGGTCAGCAGCTCCCGCCAGATGGGCGCCGCCAGAAGCGCATCGCCGGTGGGCAGGTCGTCCACCCAGCCCACCGTGGCCACGCCGCGGGCCCCGCCATAGGCGTCGCGCGTGACCGCCACCGCCGCCGCTGGATCGAGCACGGCGCATACCCGCTGCAACAGCTCGTCCACCAGTTCCTGCTCCGGCCGCTGCGCATGCAGCGCGATGGCCAGATCGTAGAGCGTCTCGAGCTGGAGGATGCGCCGCTTTTCGGCGAGGAGTGCGTCGTGGCGCGCCATGGCAGGTATTGTACGACCGGGCAGGGGGAAGTGTTTCTCTATAGCGTACGGTGACGCCGATCCGGAAGATCTCTCATCGCCGCGAAGCCGTGCCGCCGAGGCCCTCATCACCCCGGCCCTCTTCTCCCAGCCTCCCCCCCATCCGCCGGGAGAAGAGGGAGAACGACAAGGAAGACCTTAAGTACAGGGGGAGGGGGAAGGCGAATCGGAGATGCCGTCAGATCTTCTGTACCCCTACCCCGCTGAGACCCCCTCTTCTCCCGGAGGCCGGGGGGGAGGCCGGGAGAAGAGGGCCGGGGTGATGAGGGTCGGCCCGGAGGGCCGCTGTTTTTTCTACCGCCGCCCGCCCGCCCGCTTCTTCGCCGCCACCGCCTTCACCTTGACCGCCGGCTTCGGCTTCGCCGCCACCTTCGGCTTGGGCGGCGGCAGGACTCCCTTCAGATACTGCCCGGTGAAGCTCTCCCGCGTCGCCGCCACGTCCTCCGGAGTGCCCACCGCGATGAGCCGGCCGCCGCCCGCTCCCCCGGCGGGGCCGAGGTCGATCACCCAGTCCGCCGTCTTGATGACGTCCAGGTTGTGCTCGATCACCACCACCGTGTTGCCCAGCTCCACGAGCTGGAGCAGCAGCTTGAGGAGCTTGCCCACGTCGTCGAAGTGCAGGCCCGTCGTGGGCTCGTCGAGGAGGTACATCGTGCGCCCCGTCGAGCGCTTGCACAGCTCGCGGGCGAGCTTCACCCGCTGCGCCTCGCCGCCGGAAAGCGTCGTCGCCGGCTGGCCCAGGCGGATGTACCCCAGGCCGACCTCGCACAGCGTCTCCAGGATGCGCTCGATCGACGGGATGTTCTTGAACAGCTCGTAGCCCTGCTCCACCGGCAGCTCCAGGATCTCGGCGATGTTCAGGCCCTTGTACTTGACCATCAGCGTCTCGCGGTCGTAGCTCTTGCCGCCGCAGACCTCGCAGGTGACGTAGATGTCGGGCAGGAAGTGCATCTCGATCTTGATCTGCCCGTCGCCCTTGCAGGCCTCGCAGCGGCCGCCCGGCACGTTGAAGCTGAAACGCCCGGGGCCGTAGCCCCGCATCCGCGCCTCCGGCGTCATCGCCATGAGGTTACGGATGGGGTTGAAGACGTTGGTGTAGGTCGCCGGGTTCGACCGCGGCGTGCGGCCGATGGGGCTTTGGTCGATGGCGATCACCTTGTCGAGCTGCTCCAGCCCCACGATGCGCTCGTGCTCGCCAGGCTTGTCCGAGGCGCGGTAGAAGTGCCGGGCCAGCGACTTGTAGAGGATCTCGTTGATCAGCGTGCTCTTGCCGGACCCGGAGACGCCCGTCACCACCGTCAGGCAACCGATGGGGATCTCCACGTCCAGGCCTTGGAGGTTGTTCTCCCGCGCGCCTTCGATGATCAGCTCGCCCCGTCCCTCCCGCCGCTCGCTGGGAACGGGCACCGCGAGCTTGCCGGTGAGGTACTGACCCGTGAGCGAGTTGGGAGACTTCTCGATCTGCTTCGGTGTCCCCTGCGCCACCAGCTCGCCGCCGTGCACCCCGGCGCCGGGCCCCAGGTCGATCACCCAGTCTGCGGCGCGGATCGTCTCCTCGTCGTGCTCCACCACCAGCACGGAGTTGCCGAGGTCGCGCATGCCCTGGAGGGTGGCGAGCAGGCGGGCGTTGTCCCGCTGATGGAGGCCGATCGACGGCTCGTCCAGCACGTAGAGCACGCCCATCAGCTTGCTGCCGATCTGGGTGGCGAGGCGGATGCGCTGACTCTCGCCGCCGGAGAGCGTGCCCGACGAGCGGTCGAGCGTCAGGTAGCCCACGCCCACGTCGTCGAGGAAGGTCAGGCGGTCCGAGATCTCCTGCACCACCTTCTCGGCGATGGCCCGCTCCCGCTTGTCGAGCTCGATGCCGCTCATCCACACCCGCAGGTCCTCCACCGACTGGCGGGACAGCTCGTCGATCGACCGCTCCTTGAGCTTCACCGCCAGCGCCTCCGGCCGCAACCGGCGGCCGTGGCAGGTGGGGCAGGCGTGGACCGACATGTACTTCTCGATCTCGGCGCGGATGGAGACCGAATCCGTTTCCTTGTAACGCCGGTCGAGCATGGGGATGACGCCCTCGAACTTGCCCGTCCAGGAGTAGCTCGACTTCTTTCCCGAGAGGTTGAAGGAGAGCTCGTGGTCGCCGCTGCCGTCGAGGATGACCCGCCGCGCCTCGGCCGGCAGCTTCTTCCACGGCGTCGAGAGCGAGAACCCCATGGCCTTGGAGAGCGTGTCCACCATCTTCAATCGCCATGATTTCGAGCCCTCGGGCCAGGGCGCCACCGCCCCGGCGAGGATCGAGCGGTCCGGGTCCGGCACCACCTTGTCGCCGTCGACGCCCATCAGCGTGCCGAGCCCCGAGCACGTCGGGCAGGCGCCGTAGGGGCTGTTGAACGAGAACAGCCGCGGCGTGATCTCCGTCAGGCTGGTGCCGCACTCCACGCACGAGTAGCTCTGCGAGAGCGTCTCTTCCGCCGCGCCCTCGGGCGCCAGCACCACGAGGCCGCCGGCCACCTTGAGAGCCGTCTCGATCGAGTCCGCCAGCCGCTTCTCGATGCCGGGCTTGACGACGATGCGGTCGATGATGATGTCGATCGAGTGCTTCTTCTGCTTGTCGAGGTTCGGAGGCTCCCCGGCCAGCTCGACCATCTCGCCGTCGATGCGGGCGCGCAGGAAGCCCTCGCGGGCCATCTGGCCGAGCTGCTTCTTGTACTCGCCCTTCTTGCCGCGGACGTAGGGAGCATAGAGGACGATCCGCGTCCCCTCGGGCATCTCGCGCACCCGGTCCACCATCTGCTGCACCGTCTGCGGGCGGATGGTCTGGCCGCAGTTGGGGCAGTGAGGCACGCCGATCGAGGCATAGAGCAGCCGCATGTAGTCGTGGATCTCAGTGACCGTGCCCACGGTGGAGCGCGGATTCTTCGAGACCGACTTCTGCTCGATAGAGATCGCTGGTGAGAGGCCGTCGATCGAGTCCACGTCCGGCTTCTCCATCTGCTGGAGGAACTGCCGGGCGTAGGACGACAGCGACTCGACATACCGCCGCTGCCCCTCGGCGAAGAGAGTATCGAAAGCCAGCGACGATTTGCCCGAACCGGAGACCCCGGTGATGACCACCAACCGGTTGCGGGGGATCTCGAGGCTGATGTTCTTGAGATTGTGCTCGCGCGCGCCGCGCACGGAGATCGTATCCATGGGACCGGCCATCCTAACAAACAGGGGGAGGGACCGGAGTTGGTCCCGCCAAGGCGCAAACAGGGCATGGATGGAGGGAATTCCCGGGCCTGGGCGGGTGGGGGCTTCGAGATCGCCGGCGGTATCGAAAAGGGTCCGTCACCCATGGACGAACCAAGGCGTCGAAGCGAGCCCGGCAGGGCGGCAGTCCCGTAGCCCCCGGGTGGAAGCCGGCGGAGCCGGTGAGAACCCGGGGTCGGATGGGCGGAGAAAAGAGAGAACAGCCCTTGCCTCCGGGTGTCCTCTTCTCATAACCTTGCTCCCCTTCGGGACAACCGCCTATACTAGGATTCATGGGTCAGCCCGCGAGAAAACCCCCTGCCTTTGACGACTCCGACCTCCCGAGCGACGATCCGTTCCGTCTGGGTTTCCGCGAGCGCGTCGTCCGCCTACCCGGCGGACGAACCGAGCTTCGGCAGATCCCGCTCACGGCCGAGGACCTGCTCGATCCCCAAGTGGGGGATCACGTGACCCAGAACAGTTGGCACAACGCGATCGTGGTGTCGATCTTCGAGATGCTCTCGTGGCGCTACGAGTCACGTCCCGACGTGCTGGTCACCGGCGACCTCAAAATGATGTGGGGGATTCCCGGATTGCCGAATCCTTCCCCTGACGTCGCCGTCATCCCCGGGGTTCGAGACAAGGCGCGCATGCGCCGCAGCTTCAAAATTCGCCAGGAAGGCACCCGGCCGACCTTCGTCCTCGAAGTCGTCTCGGACGAACCGGAGCACCGGAGCGCCGATCACCATAGGAAGGTGGAGATCTACGAGCGAGCCGGGATCTCCGAATACCTCATCCTCGACCCGCCCCCCTCCGCGGACGAGGAGTGCCTGCTTTCCGGCTTCCGGCTGAGCCCCTCGCATCGCTACGAGCCCATCCCTCCAGATGCCGAAGGGCGCATCCTGTCCGACGCCACGGGTCTCTGGTTCGCCCCCCGAGGCCGCGACCTGATTCTCCTGGACGTGGCAACCGGGGAGAGAATCCTCACCGCCAGCGAAGCGCGAGCGGAGAACATGCGTTTGCGAGCCGAGCTGGCGCGGCTCAAGGCCGGGGAATGACGGAAGACCCAACGATTCCCTTGCCCGCTGGACGTCATAGAAAAGGAACGGCCCAGCTACGGGATCTACCGGAGATCCTGGCTTCCCTGCCTCACCTCTCGCCTGACGATCTGGCCGCCTTTGAGGCGGACATTGAAGAGGCTAGAAGAGAGCTAGGAGCCTGCGCATCAGCAACGTCACCTTCTCAGCGAAGGCGGTAGAGACGTTCCCAGCCCGTTCACGACATCCACGGCAGGCCATGGAAGGCGGGACGTCTCAGCAGCGGGTAAAGCCTCCCGGACGACGATGACCTGGGACGGCGCGATAGACTTCTTGACCGGCCTCCTTACCAGACCTACACTTCGGTAAGGAGGTGCTCGTGACCAAGTCAACTCTGACAGCCAAGTACCAAACGACGGTTCCCAAGGAGGTGCGGGAGAAGCTGCATGCCCGGCCCAGCGACGTCCTGCAGTGGGAAGTGGCGGGGGATCACGTCCGGGTCACGGTTGCACCGTCGGACTTCCTGAGTCTCCAGGGACGATTCAAGGTCGGCCCCGGTGACCCGGTTGAGGATGTCCGCAGAGCGCGAGAGTTCATGGGCACTGAGGATCTATGAAGGAAGTCCTCGTCGACACCAACGTGCTGGTCTCCTTTCTCACGGACAGAAACAGCGACCAGCAGGAGAAAGCCGCCGCGCTCCTGCTCGGCGCCCGAGAGCGAGAGCACTCCTTCGTCGTTCACAGCATGGCGATTACGGAAGCGATCTACGTCCTACGGAACCTGTACAAGCTCGATCCGCGCCAAATCGCCGTCTCCCTCCGCGAGCTGCTGGCGTTGCCTGGCGTCGTCTCGGTCTCGGACCTCTCCTGGAGTCTGGTTTTCGAGCGTTGGCCCGACATGATCCCGAATCTAGGCGACGCGATTCTCGCCGCCGTTGCAGCGCAAGAGCACTGCGACGCCGTTGCCACCTTTGACGGGAACCTCCGAAAAAAGCTGGCGAAGCAAGGCTCTCCTTCGTATTGGTCCGACTGAATCAACTTCTATGGAGTCAAGAAGATCCTTCCTCTTGGATGGATTCGAGGACTGCCCGATCTAGCCCCGGAGATCCTGGCTTCCTTGCCTCACCTCTCGTCTGGCGATCTGGCCGCCTTTGAGGCGGACATTGAAGAAGCCAGGACAGAGCTAGGCGCCTGCGCATCAGCAACGTCACCTTCTCAGCGAAGGCGGTAGAGACGTTCCCAGCCCATTCACGACATCCACGGCAGGCCATGGACCCGAACGACGATGACCTAAGATGCGGCGATATCGCTTCCAGGCACTCCCCCTGCGAAGGGTGTCGCCGATCCCACGACAACTATTAAGAATTACTTAGTAGTTCACCACCGGCAAAGCGCGCGCCAGGCTGCCTCATAGAACCGCACACTGGGCGCCCAGGCGTATGGGTTCTCCATCGGCCCGGGCTCCAAGAGGTTAAGTGGCTTGAACAAGCGTTCGAGATCCGCCAGCAGGCCTAAAAAGACGTGGGCACGCGCGGGGCCTTACTCATCGCTATCCCCTTCTCCGTCTCCACGGCTGACCAAGTCCTCTCCAGCCAAGTGAGCACTTAGCCAAGAGTCATAGTCTTGCAATCGCCCGAGGTCCTCGATCGAAACAGAAACCGCGGAGGAAGCATGCGAGACAATCTTCCTCTTTTCGTTTACAAATACCATCCAGGAGGTCTTTTTCTCTTTGTTTCCCTTTCCCAAACCTATAAGCGGCTCGAACAATGGCCAGTTTTGAGATTGCAGCGCAATAGTTCTGTAATCAATCAAGTCAAAGTAATACTCCTTTCCTCCGCGAGCTCCATCGTCGTCTTCACGCCTCTGCGAAACCTTAAGCCGAACAGCCTTCGGAACACCAAGTATCCACCATTGGGAGTCGTCCGGGCCAAACTCCCTCCTAAGTTCTTCAAACACAACCCTTTGCAAAGTTGTTTCAATTCGATCCACAATCTCCTTAGCTTTCGTGTTGGTTTGCGATTTCTCCTCATGCAAAAACTCCGCAAGGCCAGGAGGGTTAAGCTCTGGCCATTTGCTATGCAGTGCCTGTTGACACATCCTTGTTCTGCGCGTCTGTCCTTGAATTCCCCGGAGATCTCGGAAAGCTCGCCTGTCTTGTTCCGAAAGGGCTCCAAAGTACGAACCCAACTCCTCTCCATACCTCCGAATAACCGCGAACAAGTCTTCAGAGTCTAGATGAATGAGTTTCTGCCCGCGCTCGGCGAGGTGGACAAACACGGACCTCAATACGTTGACGCACGCAGTCACCCCGTCATTCATCGCAAGGCCACCACCATCGCCGGAACCTCGGTCCCACCACTCTGGAGCGCCACTTCGAATAGCGTTGAACCAATTCTTAAGTATGAAAGCTGTCCTCCGCAGAGTATCTTCATTCTCACCCGCCCATAATGGGCCGTACTCCAGGACTTGGTTCTTTCGCTCTTTCGCTATATGAAACTCCCGCTTCTCAATAGCACCATACAAGCTTGTTAACGAGATACAGCGGGTTTCGCTCTTAGTAGCATCGGCGGTCTGAACTCTCCGATACAGCGCGCACTCTGGATCTTGGTCCAACATTTGTATAGCCTTTGAAACGATTGCTCTTACACGTATCTCGGGCTCGGCTGCATCCCAGTGCAACTCGGCATAGAGCTCTTGCAGAAGGGACTGCTTAACGCTTTTTTGCTTCGCATTAATGTCAATAAACAGGCCCGCCTGCTTACTCGCAGGAAGGCCCTCAAAAGCCAATACCGACAAGCGACTTGTAGAAGCTCGGTCATGCCCTGAGTAGGCAAATAGCCGATGTTGTCCGTCTATAATCCAAGCGGATCTGTATGTCGGGCGTATATCCAGCCAACCGAGAAGGCCGTTCTCCTGGTCCTCCTGTTGGATTCTTTCAAAGCGCAGGCGTTTCTCTTCAAAATTTACAACTATATTCGTAGGGAATATTCCATCCTGGCTGATATAGTCTCTAATTTTACGGAGCCGACCCTTACTTAACATCCGCTGGTAAGTGTGAACGTCAGACGCTTTTCCCTTTGCGCGGTGCGAAACATACGATATCTTAAGAAGATAACTCGGCGTAATACAGAATGTATAACAATTTGTACCACCCATTTTGGTCCGAACGGCAGGAACCCTTATCGCTAGACCAGCCACTGTCTTTCCCGGCAACATATCCGCAAATAACTGATACTTTGCCGCCGGACCCAAATGAGAAACTAACGTTTCGTAATAGTTTAAGTCAGCTTGGTCAAAAAGCAATATTTGATGTTCTTTCGCGCGGGCCCGATCGCCGTCCGAAAGCGCAACATTTGCCAAAAACATTACAAGAACGACCTGCCTCTTTGTCGCGATTGGGTAGCAACGATTAACCGCATTGGCAAAACGCTCTCGAATAAGTGAGTAATTTTCTATATCTTCCGCAAAATGGGGCAGCCTGCCAAACTTATCATTCGTCCTACACTCAACGGCGATCGCTAGCTCATCGTCAATCCCAACGACACCTAGAGGGCGACGGGGAGAGGCCTGGTCTTTCAAATTTAGCAGTAGGCTCCCGCCACCAGGCCCAGAAAGGAAGGAAAATCCCGTCCTAAACAGAAGCATCCAGATCCGATCGGCAAGTAGCTCGCTCTGAGATTTGGTGCGCTTGAGCCGAACGGACTTTCGATTTCTTTTATCAACACTCCAGCCATCCAATTCCCTCTCGTCCACCAGCGTAGGATGAACAGTTTGCGTTTCATATTCACGAGAGCGAGAGCGTGCGAGCCCACGAAGGGCATCGCGTGAGGCAACATTCTCCAGCACTCTGATTCTCCTCGTTAGGCAAAAAACAAGCACTCTGTGGTCTTGCGCCGATGAGCCACGTCGGCTGCGATTGTCGAAGGGCGACTAACGATCACGCATTTAAACCCTTTGTACAATTCAACGAGAGATGGGTGATGAGCATTGCTAATCAAAACGTGGCAACCTTTCTTGACTAGCCTACGAGCAAGGCCTGCTAAGCGAACTTGATCTGCCCAAGAAAAGATGCGTGCGTTATATTTCAAAAAACCATTTGTCCCGTGGGCGACTGTATATGGTGGATCGCAATAGACTAAGTCACCACTGCCTGCTGACTTGACGGCTTCTTCAAAGTCAACACATTTCAGTCGAGCACACCGGAGCGCCGCGCCGGCGGCGACAATTCTATCTTTATCGCAAGGCTTGAGATGGGTTTTTTGTCCATAGGGCACATTAAAGTCGCCATTGCGATTGCGACGGTAAATTCCGTTAAAAGATAATGTCGTTAGATAAATTAGCCGAGCAGCTTTGACATCGAGAGCACGCGGTCGGGTTGCCCGCACGGCATAATAGTCACTTTCGGAATTCCTGAGCTTACTGAGCCGCCGAATGACGGCCTCGCGGTTGTCGCGAACTTGGCCGTAACAGTTTATGAGATCAGAGTCCGCATCAGATAGCCAAGCGCTGTGCGGCTTGAGCGCAAAGAAGACAGCGCCACCACCCAGGAATGGTTCGTAATAGTGTCGATACTTTGTAGGTATAAGGGGCATAATTGTAGGCAAGAGTCTGCGCTTGCCCCCTGGCCACTTCAGAAGCGGATCCAAGGCAACTCTATCATTGGAGTTCGGGGAGGCTTCAGCTTCTGGCGGCATCTTAGCAAAAAAGAGCAGGCAATGCTGGCAGCGAATTCATAGTGTCCCAGATTGTATGCCAGCTTGAGAGTCCTGAGCGCTGCAATGGTGATTTCACATGCCGAAGTATAACAGAGATTCAGAGAGGAACGTCAAGACAGTCGATAGAGCGGCCAGTTCCCAGCCGCTAAGCATTGGACTGGCCAACCACTCGCAGCCAGACGAAGAAACCCGACTACATGCCGGGCCATAGCCAGCAGGATCGTACGCCAGGAAGTCCTGGTGCTAACGGGAATAGGAGCCAGGGTCTTCATTAACTCATTTACACGCTACAGCTTACAGGCCACCCCAAGCCGCTGGGATCGGACGCGGCGAGGCCCATCCCTTGATGGCACCGCTACAGTGGAGGGGCCCCTGACTGTGGGACCTCCGCCCTCACAGAGGCATCGTCCGGTCGCGGCTTCCAGGCCGCCTTGACCGCGCCTCCCCCGCCGATCAAACACAGAATGGACAGGATCAGAGGAGGAATCGGGGAGCTGGGCTTGTCCACCGTCGAATGCCAGGGATTGGCCGGGTCGAAGTATACGGTGAGGCCGTCCGCCGGATCCAGAAGCCGGCGGACCTCATTCCGATATTGCGTCCCGTTCACCTCGAAGGTGTAGGCAGACCAGTGCACGGTGTAAGTGCGACGTACCATGTCCCGGCCCGGTTGCGCCTCTTCGATCTCGTCCCGGATACCGTCGAAGCTCCCCCTGGTAGAGGACCACGGGACCCTCTCCCCTCTGCTGAGGGCAAGGGCTGCCGCCAGCCAAGCGCTCCCAAACAGAACGGCCGCCAGAAAAACCAGTCCGAGTACCCGTCCAGCTCGACGCATAAGTCGTTGCCCAAGTGCCCCCAAGAGGCTTCCTCCAGATTCATCTCCACCACAGGCCCCGCGGCGGTGATGCCGAGGCGCGGGCAGTACCTCACTTATCTAGGTGTGTGGATCTGCGAATCTGTTTCGCGGCGCAGAGATACTGAACGCAAAGGCGAGGCTGACGTTACGAGGTCGGTGGGCCGGCGCGGCGCCGATCACCGTGATCGCTGCTCCTGATCGCCCGCCGCGAGAGCCCGGGACACCGGCTCCCTGCTCGCGGACAGCGCGCCGCTTCCCCGGGGAAAGGGCCGTCCGTTCCGGGAGACCAGCTCGTTGCCCGACGGCAAGACTCCAGCCTCCCCGGGCCGTCGAAGCGTCGACCCGGGGAGGCACGCCTGGAGCCCCAGACTACGGGAAGAACGGGCAGTGGCCCCTCATGGGCACCATGCAAACCCTGCTGCAGCCGTCGATGCCACAGGGGTAGCAGCAGAGCTGGCCGGTAGGGCATTGGGTGCTGCTGGTGCAGGTGGTCGAGAGAAGCGTCGGGTTGGGAACCAGCACGCCGGTGCCGGGCGCATCGCTCGAGTTGCCTGACAGGGTCGCCAGGAACTCCGCGACGTTCGCGGGGGCCTGGACCGACGGAGCGGCAGGAGCCGTCTGAGCGAAGCCCCGGGCACAGGGAACCAGGGCCAGCATGACGAGGAGGACGAGAGCGATTCTGGATGTCTTCATAGTTTCCTTCTCCTTGGTATCAGCCGGCTGGAGGCCGGCCGGCTACAAACAGAGGTGCACAACTCTCGCCAGAAAGAGCCACCGGATGGCCTTCAAGGGTCGTCGGCGGTATCGAAAGGTCCGTCACCCATGGACGAACCAAGGCGTCGAAGAGAGCCCGGCAGGGCGGCAGTCCCGTAGCCCCGGGTGGAAGCCGGCGGAGCCGGTGAAAACCCGGGGTCGGATGGGCGGAGAATTAGAGAGAACAGCCCCTGCCTCCGGGTATCTCTGGCGGTCTGAGATTCCTATGAATGGAACCACAGTTCATAGGAATCTGTAGCCCTGAGCCACCAGCGAGCCGTTCGCCCCTATAATTGGGTGATCCGCCCCTATAATTCCACGACCTCCGGCAGTCTGGAGAAGGCGGAATCCTATAAATTGATGGCCAGTTCATAGGATTCTATGACTCCAAGACGCTGACATGAGACAGATTTCTATGAAAAACAATCAGATCCATATGATCCCGGCATCCATTCAAAGGTACCCGTCGCATTTTAATAGGCAATTGGCGTAGCCACCGGCTCGTCGACGACGTTTTCATAGGCGCGGATCACAAAATCATAGGCTTCCGCCTTCCGACCCCTATCGAGCCTCCTAGATTCCTATGAAACTCACTCCAAATCATAGGTCTTGGTGACCCGGATTCCGATTCCGGCCTCCATCGCATGGACTGCCGGAAGATTTTCATAGGAGGGAGAGACCGTGTTCACGAGCTTCGAGATCGACGACGAGCTGTTCGAGACGGCGTGGGCGATGTCCGGCATCCGCAAGAAGAAGGACCTCATCGAGGAGCTGCTGCGGGTCTACGTGCGGCTCCACGAGCAGGCGCAGATCCGTTCGCTGCGCGGCAAGCTGGTTTGGGAGGGGGACTTGGAGCAGATCCGGGGAGAGCGCAATGCAGGTTCTCGTTGACGCCTCCGTCTGGCTGGACTACTTCGGCGGCAAGGCGAGCCCCGAGACGGACCACCTCGACTTCCTCCTCGGCCGCTCGCCCCTGGTGGTGGCGGACGTCGTCCTCACCGAGGTGCTGCACGGCCTCCAGGACGAGGCGCACCGCCGGCAGGCCCGGGAGGCGCTCGGCAAGCTGTGGCTCCTCGAGGTCGGCGGCTTCGGCCTCACCGAAAAGGCGGCGGTGAACTACCACACGCTGCGCGCCCGCGGCATCCCGGTGAACACGGCCGAGTGCCGTCTCGCCACCTTCTGCCTGGAAGAGCGGTTCGCGCTCCTCCACTCCTCTCCCGGCTACGAGCCCTTCGAGCGCCACCTGGGCCTCACCGTGGCCCGGGCGGGTTGACTGCCGCGGGGTGCTCAAGCGAGGCCCGGGAGGTTTGCCGAAGATGGCCGGCGCTCAAGCCGCCGGCGCCTCCGGAGCAGGCGCCGTGACCTCCGGCACCGTCGGACCTCCCGGCTTCAGGCCCGCGAGCAAAGTCTCCAGCCCGCTCGGGTCGATCTTCAGGAGCTTCAGCAGCCCCTTCACGTCGATTCCCAGGGCTTCGAGCTGGGCGAGAACCTGGAAGACGGCTTGCGGCACCATGCCGGAGACTTTGCCCACCCCCTGGCCGTTGCCACCCACGTCGACGATCGAGATCTTGTCGATCTGGGCGATCGCCGCCGCCGCCGGGCCGAAGATCGATGTCAGGAGCTTCGCTCCCGCGTCGCCGCCATGGTCGAGGAGACCCGGCAGCTTGTCGAGCACGAGGATGAAGCGGGCATCGCTCGACATCTGGGCGAGCGCCTCGGCGAGCTTCTGGGTGCCTTCGGCTTCCGCCAGGAGCGCCTGCTTCTTGGCCGCGGCGTTGCCCTCAGCTTCGGCGAGCAGCACCGACTTCCGGCGATTCGCCTCGCCCTCACCTTCCAGCGTCGCGGCATCGCGCTTGGCCTGCGCGGTCCGCTTCAGATACTCCGCCTCGGCGTCCGCGTCGAGAATGCGCTTCTGCTTCGCGGCTTCGGCATCGATGATGGCTCTCTGCCGCTCTGCCGTGGCATTGGCCACGACGGTGGCCTCGAGCTCCTTGGTGCGCCGGAGGCCTTCCTTCTCCTGGACGATCACCTGGGCCTCGCGTTCCGCCGCGTCCCGCTCCGCCTGGGCCACCCGGAGCCTCTGCTCCTGGGCGGCCTTGGCGATCTCGCCGGCCATATTGGCCTCGGCCTGCACGATCGCGGTCTCCTTGAGGAACGCGGCCTTCTTGAGGTCGCGATCCTTCTCGGCCTCGGCGACTTTCGCCGCGTTGGATGCGGTGACGAGGGACGACTCCCGCTGGGCGTCCGACACGGCGATGCTCTGCCGCCGGGCCGCGTCGGCGACCTTGATCTCGGCTTCCGCCTTGGCGTCCGCCACGGCCTGCTTGCCGAGCGCGTCGATATAGCCCTGGTCGTCGTTGACGTCCTGGATCACCAGGTTGATGACGTCGAAGCCGACCCGCTTCAGCTCGGTCGAGCTCTCCTCGATGACGCGCTGGTTGAACTTGTCGCGCTCGCGCAGGATCTCGCCGATGTCCATCTTGCCGATGATCGACCGCAGGTGCCCCTTGAGGATGTTGCCGACGAAGATTACGGTCTCGCGGGCGTCCTTGCCGAGGAACGACTGGGCGGCGCGGTTCAGGTCTTCCGGCGCGGGCGAGAGCTGGACCGAGGCCACCCCGCGCACGGTCAGCCGGACGTTGTCCTTGTTGGGGATGCCGGTCTCGTCGATCTCGATCTGGAACGCCGAGGTCGACATCTCCATGTAGTCCTCGACGAGGGGCATCTGCACGCGGCCGCCGCCGGTGATGACCAGGTAGCCCTGGACGTGCCCGGTCACCGGATCCTTGTACTTGCGCCCGTAGAACACGCCGACCCGGTTGGGCGGGATCTTCTTGTACCGGCTCGCGATGAACTTCACCGCGAGCACGAACGCCAGGGCCACGGCGATGATCATGACCGGCAGAACGAAGCCTCCCAGACGCGAGATGAAGCTTTCCATTCTTGGATCTCCCTAGGTGCCGATTGAGGCGTTGGCTTCTTCCACTTCCCGGACGACGAGCTGGCTGCCCGTCGTGTGGACCACCTGGACCCGCCGGCCTTTCGCTATGGCGTTCGTGTCCGCCGACCGGGCCAGAAAGCTGCGGTGCTGTCCACGCAGGGTAATGGCGACCTCACCGGTTCCATTTCTCCCGATGGCGATGGTGACCGCGCCGATCTCGCCGACGGCGGTGTCGGTGGTGACGATGGACGTGGACTGCTGGCTGTAGATGAGCCGCATGACCCAGTACATGAGCAGACTGATGAGGAAGCCCACACCCAGGCCGATGAGGGACGCTGTCAGCGGGCCCGCGCCGTAGAAAGCCGCGATGGCGCCGCCGGCCCCGAAGCCCATGAGGAATGAGCCGATCACCTTGGTCGAGAAGATGCTGACCGTCGGCTCGGCGTCATGGCCCGCATCGTGCCCGTGGTCGAAGTGGCCACCGGGATCGTGGTCGACATCGTGGTCGTGGCCGAAGAACGAGCCGCCGACGAGCAGAATGAAACCCGCGGCAGTGATGCACACGAAGATCAACATGTAGTCTTCACCTCCTTGCTGGAGGTAAGGATACATCCGGAACGGGTGCCAGCTTCCGCAGCCGGGTAGCCGGTTTCTGGCATAGACTCCTGTCCCGCACTGAAGCGAAAGCCTACGGCAGACCGGGGAAGGTGGTTTGAGCGAGACTCTGGAAGCACGGGACCGGTCGCTGCCGCCGCTGCGCCGGCTCGCCGCCGGACTGAACAGCGACGGCGCGCTCTACCTCGCCCTGCTCCTTCTGGTTTGGGGGCTGACCGTGCCGATGCGCAGCCTGTGGCAGGACGATACGCTGCTCCTGCGGTTGGCGCGCAACTTTCAAGGCCACGGTTTCATGGCTGCCCTGACCCCGGTTGGCGCTCCCCTGCGGCGCCTCTATACCTTGCCCTTCCGCCTGGCTCTCGCCACGCCGCAGCCCATCTGGACCCTGCACCTGGTCTTCGGCCTGACCTGGCTCGGCCAGGCCCTCGCCGCCGGCTGGATCGCCCGGCTGCTGGTGCCGGGTCAGCAGCTCACCCGCTTCCTGGCGATCTGCCTGACGCTCACCGCGACCAGCGACTACCTGACCGGTAACCTCACGTCTCTGGGCTACAACCTCGCCGCGCTCATGCTGCTGCTCGCCGTCGGCTGCAGCCTGCGCTACCTGGTAGGCGGGCGCGCCGGCTGGATCGCGCTCGCGTGCGCCGCCGTCGCGGTCAGCATCTGGACGCTCGACATCGCGATCCCCGCCCTGCCGTTCGTGCCGTTGCTTTTGCTCTGGCGCAGCGGTCTCCAGGCCTGGCGGCGGATTCTCCTGGTGCTGTCGGCTCTCGGCCTCACTCTCGCTCCCACGATCCCCATCGAGTGGCGGTTTCTGCACGACGCCAGCGGCTACGCGGCGGTGGCCATGCAGCCGATGCGTCTCGCCACGCGTCTTCATCGCACGGCAAGCCTGGGGTACGAGAATTTCGCGCCGTGGCGCTGGGCCTTCGCACACCCTGTCTGGTATCCCCGGCCGCCGGCGGCGATCCCTCTGTGGGCGATGGGGCTCGGCGCGGCGGTCGCGGCGGCGTGGTTCGCGTTCCGGGCTCGCCAGGCACAAAATCCGGAGCCGCCGGAGCCCACCACCCGGACACTCCTGCTGGCCGGGATCTTCGGTGCGATGGCCTTGATTGCGAATGCCGCGTATGCCGGGCTTCAGATGGCCGAAATTCACTATCGCACGCACATCCTGTCGCGCACCTGGGCATCTCTGGCGGTCGCCGTTCTGGCCGGCTGGTCGGTGCAAAAATGGCCTCGCTTCCGAGCCGGTTTCCTGCTCGTGCCGGCCCTCTTCGTGGGTCTCGGAGTCTGGGGAGGCCTGGAGCGTCAGGACCTGTGGGTTTCGACCTGGCGGCTGCACCAGAGAGAGCTCCTGTCGATCGTCACCAGCGCTCCCGCGTTGACACCCGGCACCGGGATCATCCTGCGCAGCGGGCCGACGCCGGAGCTGTATCTCGCGACCGAGGCCGACTATCTGGCTCAGAGCTGGCTCGTCCTGCTCTATGACGACCCCGCCATTCACGGCCTGCGAATGGCCCCCGACCGCGGCACGGGCTGCCGTGCCACCCCCGAGGGGCTCGATTGCTGGCACGAGCAGAAGGCCGAATGCTTCGCGGCAGGCACCTGTGCGGCCGACCGCTTTCCCTACGAGAAGCTGGTGATCCTGGACTTCGACGACCGGAAAGGGACCTGGCGGTTGGTTGCCAATCCCCAGGGCGACTCTCTGTTGGGCGGCTCCGGCGCAGCGCTTGCCGGCTATCGGCCCGCCGGCCGGATCCTGAAACGCCCGCTGACGCCGCGACAGCGGGCCCTGTTGCTCCAATAGATCGCCGCGATGCCACTGCGCAAGCGCCCATGAGCCCCGATCTCTCCGTCGTCGTCCTTTGCTATCGCTCCGGCGACGGGGCGCGCTCGTGCGCGGCCCGCATCGGCAAGGTGCTCGCCGATGCGGGCATCGACAACTATCAGCTCGTGCTGGTTGGAAACTATGTCGCCGGCAGCGGCGACACGACCCCGGACATCGTGCGCGAGCTGGCGGCCGGCGACCCCCGCATCGTGTGCTCGGCGGTGGCGAAACAGGGAATGATGGGTTGGGACATGCGCAGCGGACTCTCCCTCGCCACCGGTGCCTGCCTGGCGGTCATCGACGGCGACGGCCAGGTTCTGGTCGAGGATCTGGTGCGAGTCTACCGGCTGCTCCGCGATCAAGGCCTCGATCTGGCGAAGACGTATCGCACGAGCCGCGGCGACGGCCTCAAGCGCAAGCTCTTTTCGCTGGTCTTCAACGGGCTCTTTCACGTTCTCTTCCCCGGCCTTGCGGTGCGGGACGTCAACGCCAAGCCCAAGATCCTGACCCGCTCGGCCTACGAGCGGCTGGCCCTGCAATCCGACGACTGGTTCATCGACGCCGAGATCCTGATCCAGGCCCGCCGTCTGGGATTTCGCATCGGCGAGATCGAGACGGAGTTCCTCGGCCTGACCGGCCGGCGTTCCTTCATCTCGATGGCGGCGGTCACCGAATTCCTGCGCAATCTGTGGCGCTACCGGCTCCGGGAGCTCCGGCGGAGGGCTAAGAAATGAGGGTCCCGTGAGAGTCCTGGTGACCGGCCCCGGGCGCCTCGGCCGTCCGCTGCTGGCGGCGCTGCACCGGCAGGGCCTCACCGGCACCGTCCTGCATCGCAGCGCCCCGGACTCCCTGCCGCCGGGCTGGCGGTCCGTCTGCGCCGACGTGACGCGGCCGGAGAGCCTCGCCGGGGTTTGCACGGGCATCGATCAGGTCCTCCACCTGGCGGCCGTCACGCACACCAACCGGAGCGCCCGCTACGCCGAGGTCAATGCCACCGGCACCCTGAACCTGGTCGCCGAGGCCCGGCGGGCCGGCATCCAACGGTTCACCCTGGTGAGCACGCGCGCGATCTCGCCCGAGGGGGGCGCCTACAGCCGATCCAAGATCCGCGCCGAAGAGATCGTCCGGGACTCGGACCTGGAGTGGAACATCCTGCGGCCCGCCGAAGTCTATGGGACAGGCGGCGAAGGCATCTCGGCGCTCATCGAACGCTGCCGCCGGGGCCGCCGGGTCCCGGTCCCAGGGGACGGCAGTCCGCTCCTCGCGCCGGTCTATCTCGACGACGTCGTCAACGGCATCTGCCGCGCGGTGACGGCGCCGGGCCATGGCGGCGTGCTGATGCTCGCGGGGCCTGAAGAGATGACCTACCTGGAGCTGATCCGGCGCCTGGCGGCCTATTTCCACACCCGCCCACGGACCCTCGGCGTGCCCGCCGGCCTGCTCGCGCTCGCCGCCCGGACGCTCGCGCTCCTGCCGCTCGACAAACCCCCGCTCTACGCCGACCAGGTGGCGCGCCTGTTCAGCCCGAAGAGCCATGACGCCGAAAGCGCCTTTCTAGCTCTTGGATTCACCGCCCGGCCGCTCGAACAGGGCCTGGACGCCCTCTATCATCGACAGCCGGGAGACCCCGCTTGAGCTTCGACGAGCACAGCGCGGGCTATTCGCAGAAGGTGGATCGGGCCTTGACGGTCGTCGGCCTCGAGCACGGCGCCGGCTGCGTACCGGATCCCACCCAGCAGGTGCTCCAGGAACGCCGGCTCGGAGAAAGACTCGTCCGTGTGGCCTCCCGCCGTGTACCAGGCCCGTCCGCCGTCGTACTCGTGATACCAGGCGATGGGATGATCTTCCCCCATCTGCCCTCCGGGGTAGCTCGCCTCATCCAGGGTGAGCAGCACGGTGACGCCCTGGCTTCGCGGGTTCTGCTGAAAGTCGTACCACTCATCGAAGCGGTTCCAGGGGTCCGGCAGCGTTCTCGTCGAGGGGTGGTCTCGGCTCTCGACCCGAATCCGTGCCTGGGCCGGCGCCGGATGGCGCGCGAAGTAAGCTCCTAAAAGGTTTCCATACCAGGGCCAGCCGTACTCCGTGTCCGCCGCGGCGTGGATTCCCACGAAGCCGCCCCCATGGCGGATATAGGTCATGAAGGCGTCTTGCTGCTCACCGTTGAGGACGTCCCCGGTCGTGGAAAGGAAGACGACGGCTTTGTAGCGGCTGAGGTTGGCGGTGGTGAATTGTCCCGCCTCTTCGGTCGCGTCGACGGCGAAGTCGTTCGCGGCCCCCAGGTCCCGAAGAGCGGCAATCCCCGGCTCGATACTGCTGTGGCGGAAGCCGGCGGTCTTTGTGAAAACGAGGATCCGATCCGGACCGGTCTGCGGCTCGAGCCGGTTCTCCCAGAGCTCCACCGGCCCGCCATCGAACGGGCGCGTGCCGACGATATCGCCGTCGCCATCGCCGCCGAGATCGGCGACACGGACGTTGCGCAAAGCCGGCGTACCGAGCACCTGGCGGCTCCAACCCGAGGCCCGGCCTGCATTGAGATAGACCAGCAGGCGTCCCTTTCCCCCCATCTCCGACGTCACCACGTCCAGGTCGCCGTCGCGATCGAGATCCGCAAGCCTCACCGCCTGCGCCGAATGGAGAGGACCGCGGTCGATGACCCGTTCCTGCCAGCGAGGCCGGTTGGGATTCGTGGGATTCTCGAACCAGGAGATCCTCCCCTTCCCCTCCGCCACCGTCATCACGACGTCCGGCCGGCCATCCCGGTTCAGATCTCCGACGTCGAGAGCCGCCTCCGCGCTCCACGAGCCGAAGCTGCGTCGCTGCCACGGCTGAGAGAGGATCTGGCCACGCGGATTCGTCAACCATCGTCCCCCCACGACAATGTCGAGAAACCCGTCCCTGTTGAGGTCGGCTAGCGCGAGCCCTTGCGTCCCGACCCCCAGAGCCAGGTCGCGCCGGAGCCAGGACTGCGGTCCGTTCTGCTTGAACAACGTCACCACGGAGGCGCTTTCTCCGCGCATCACGATGTCGGGCTTGCCGTCACGATCGAGGTCGCCGATGGCCACGTCCCGAGCGCCGCTGCCGGAGTCGATCCGATGGGCAGACCAGGGGCCGGTCGCCGGATGGCCGGCCGGCAGACGAGGGTTCTCGAACCAGACGGTGCCCACGGTGACGTCCAGGTCACCATCCCGATCCAGATCTCCGACCGCCAACCCGCCTTGCGTGGTGTACCCCTGGACGGCCAGGACGGACTCGGTCCACTCGGGAGAGGCGTACCAGACCAGCGGCCCGTCACTGCCGGCGACAATCGCGTCGAGCCGGCCATCGCCGTCGAGATCTCCCAGAGCATTGCCGCAGGGGCCGACGGGGCTCTCCGCGGCGATCTCCGTGCGGACGAAGGGGATGTCCTCGGCCCGGCCGGGAGCTGACACGATGGCGGCCTCGACGAGAAACAAGACTCCGAAAAGGCCACCCGATCGCCTCATGAGCAGCAAGTATACGCTGTGCTGCTGCACCTTGGCGGACGAAGATCTCGTACGAGAGCTTCATCCAGGGTTCTCACCAGGCGCCGGCATCTATCAATATAGACACCCTTAACTGAAAGAATTATTTAATCTGAGGGAAACTCTCCAGACCGCTTGAGGGTTTACCCTCATTCCCAGAGGCGATCTTTCGGTATCCCGACAAAAAAAGGAACCCTGAGCGATCGAAACACAATGGCTCGGAACGCCGCCCAGCGACCGGTGCACCGATCGGTTGCGCTTGCCACAAATTATCTATAGAGTCTAAAAAAACTTCTAGTCCTGCTTTCACGAGCGTCTTTAAATGAACAACCGAACACGCAACCTGGACACTGGTGTCGAAACGGCCGCTGGTGAAGCACCGGCGCCGGCCGCGGCCAGCCGCCGCGGGCCGCGGCTGGGGAGTCTGGCGTGGCAGGGAGTGGTCGGTCTCCTGGCGCTGTTCTCCCTGATCTTCATGGGCATCGCGCTGGTCATGAGCACCTATGGCCGGCAGCAGGTCGCGGAGCAATCCGCCGGGAAGCTGGAGGAGGCCGGCAAGCGGAGAGTGGAGGAGGTGCGGCGATGGCTCGCCAGCGGGAGCCCCCTCGACCCGTCCAACCTGCAGCGCCTCTCCCAGGCGTGGAAGGGCGAGGCCAGCGGCTACGCCTTCCTGCTCGATCGCGATCAACGGTTCCTCACCTTTCCCCGGCCCGAGCTGGTGGGTTTGACGAGCCGAGGCGGGGCCGGGAAGGCCGGTGCGTCGCTCACCGCCGGCGAGGTGGCGGATCGCCATCCGGGTTTCCGGCCGATCGCGGACGCCCTCCGGCGCCTGCCGGCGGGCGGCGGTGCGGCGGTGCCGGCCCGCGGCCCGGTCCGTGTCGAAATGCCCGCCGATCTGCTCAACGGGAAACCTTCCCTGGCCCTCGTCTTCCAGGTGCCCGGGACCGACTGGAAGCTGGTCCAGGTCTCGCCCAAGCGCGAGCTGGAGCAGGCCGCGGACCGCATCTCCCGCTCGCTGCTGCTGCTGATCTCCGGCATCCTGCTCGCCGTGCTGCTGCCCTCCTATCTGTTTCTCTCCCGCCGCTGGATCACGCCCGTCACCACCCTGGCCGAGGCCGCCACCCTGGTGCGCGACGGCGAGCTCGACGTTCGGGTCGGCGTGTCGGGGCGGGACGAGATCGCGGTGCTGGCGGACTCCTTCAACCAGATGGTCGACCGGCTGGCGGCCAACACCGCCGGCCTGGAGCAGGCCAACATCGAGCTCGGGCGCTCGCTGAGCCTCACCGATACCATCATGGGGGCGGTGCGCGAAGGCCTGTTCCTGCTGACCCCCGAGCTCACGATCGAGGCCAAATACTCGGCCGCGACGCGGCAGATCTTCGGCCAGGAGGAGCTGACGGGGGCTGACTTCCTCGACCTGATCCGCCGTATCACCCCCGAGCGCACCCACGAGCTCACGGTCCGCTTCCTGCGCCTGCTGTTCAACCCGGCCAAGACCAACAGCGTGATCGCCAAGGTCAACCCCTTGAAGGAGGTCGAGGCCTCGTTCCCCAACCGTAGCGGGCAGCTCGAGCAGAAGTTCCTCACCTTCACCTTCGAGCGCATCCGCGAGGGCGGCGAGATCCGCCACGCGATGGTGACCGTGGCCGACGTCACCGCCCGGGCGCTGTTGGCGCAGCAGCTCCAGGAGTCGCAGCAGCGCATGGAGCGCCAAGCCGAGCTGCTGCTGTCGGTGATGCACGTCGAGCCCCAGATGCTGCGCGAGTTCATCGAGGACGCCCACACCGAGCTCGAGACCGTCAACTCGCTGCTGCGCGAGGGCCGGTCGGCGTTGCTCTCGATCCCCGATCGCAACACCTACTACCGCCACCTGGCGGACGATATCTTCAAGAGCGTCCATACCATCAAGGGCACGGCGGCGATGCTGCGCATCGACTACTTCGCCGCCGCCGCCCACCGCTTCGAGGAGAAGCTGGCCGCGCTCCGCGGCCGGACCCTCCTGGACGGTAGCGACTTCGTCCCCATCGTGCTCGAGCTGTCGGAGATGATCGACAGCCTGGGCGAGATCCGCGCCGTGCTGGCCCGCTTCGCCGAGACCCAGCGCAGCCTCAAGACAACCTCCGGCACCAGCGACACCGAGGCGCTCTCCGCGTTGGTGACCCGCTTCGCCGACGATCTGGCGGAGAAGTCGGGAAAAAAGGTCGTGGTGGCGTTCCGCGCTCCCGGCGACCTGGCGATCCCGTTCAAATACAAGAGCGCGCTCCGCAACGTCATGGCCCAACTGGCCCGCAACTCGATCGTCCACGGCATCGAGCCCCCGGTCGAGCGGCAGGCGGCGGGCAAGCCGGAGGAGGGGAATATCCTGGTGGCGGCCCGGCAGAACAACGGCAACCTCGAGTTCCTGTTCAGGGACGACGGCCGGGGCATCGACTACAAGAAGGTGATCGAGCGGGTGCAGGAGTTGGCCAAGAGCACGCCCTCGATCCTCGAGCCGCTGATCGACCGCGAGCAGAACCGGTGGAAACCGGAAGCGCTCGACCAGATGATCTTCCATCCCGGCTTCTCCACCGCCGGCCAGCCGACCGAAGACGCCGGGCGCGGTGTCGGTTTGAGCGCCGTACGCGACGCGCTGGCCAGGCTGGGGGGTCAGATCTCGCTGCGGCAGCAGAGGCGGGGCCAATACTGCGAATTCCACATCGTGCTGCCGAATGGGGGCTAGAACCGTGTTGGGAACCAGCGGCAGATTGTTGATCGTCGACGATTCGAGCACCGTCCGGCGCAGCATCGAGCGGCACATCTTCTCGGACCGGGTGACCAAGATCTACCAGGCCGCCAACGGCCGCGAGGCGATGGAGCTGTTCGAGCGCTACCGCCCGGAGTTCGTCACCATGGACCTGACCATGCCCGAGATGGACGGCCTGACCTGCATCTCCAAGATGATGGCCCTGAAGCCGGACACCCGACTGATGGTGATCTCGGCCCTGGGCGACGCCGAGACCGCCATCGAGGCGGTGGAACGGGGCGCCAACGAGTACGTGGTCAAGCCGTTCTCGGCCGAGGATCTCAACCTGGCGCTCACCAACCTGATTGCCGAGGCCTGAGGCCTGCCGATGAGCGACGAGGAGATCCAGGTCTTCATCGACGGCGTGGTGCGCTATTTTGAACGAGTCACCGGCGAGCCGGCGAAGGTCGATGCACCGTACCTCAAGGGCGAGGACTCGGTCACCCTGGACTTCACCGGGGTGATCGGCATCTCCGGGCGCCACCGCGGCGCGGTGTACTTCACCTCCTGCGCCGAGCAACTGACCGCGTTGCTGCACCGCTTCGGCGAGACCGTGATCGGCTTCTCCGACCACGAGGACCTGGTGGGCGAGGTCGCCAATACCATCGCCGGCAACGCCCGCCAGTACTTCGGCAGCGAGTTCCTGATCTCGGTTCCGACCGTGCTCTTCGGGCAGCCGGACAGGATCTCCTTTTCCCGCCACTTGAAGAGCTTCGTCATCCCGATCACCTGGCGCAGCTATCGGAGCTACCTCATCATCTGCCTCGAGCGGGCACAGCCGGGCGTGATCGTCGACCTCCAACCCTGAAGCCGGGAGATTTCATGGACACGATGCCGCACGACTACAACCTGTTCCTCGTCGCCCTCTCCTACGTGATCTCGGTCCTGGGCTCCTTCACCGCGCTCAAGCTCTGCCGCCAGCACGCCGGGGCCCGCGGCGCCGAGAAGTGGCGCTCGCTTTTGGCTGGGGCTCTGGCGATGGGGGCGGGCGCGATCTGGTCGATGCACTTCATCGGCATGCTGGCCTTCGACATGGGCATGCCGGTAGCCTATGACGTGCCGATCACCCTGGCCTCGCTGCTGGTGGCGGTGATCGTCACCGGCCTCGGGATCTACGTCGTGGGCAAGGGGCCGACCAGCCCGTGGCGGCTGATCGGCGGCGGCACGGCCATGGGGCTGGGCGTGGCCGCCATGCACTACACCGGCATGGCCGCGATGCGGATGCAGGCCCATCTGGATTACGACCTGGTCATCGTGGGGATCTCGCTGGGCATCGCGGTGGTGGCGTCGATCGCCGCCCTGTGGCTGGTCTTCAACACCACCCGCCTGTGGCAGATCATCGCCAGCGCCCTGGTGATGGGGCTGGCCGTGTGCGGCATGCACTACACCGGCATGAAGGCGGCGATCATGCGGCACGACGCCGCGCTGCCGGCCCAGGTGGTGGGGCTCTCGCCCGAGATCCTCGCCTACGTGATCTTCCTGGTGACCCTGGTGATCCTGTCTCTGGCGTCCCTGCTGGGCAGCAACCGGCAGGCGATTACGATCCGGAGGACGGCGTAGGCAACCGCTTTAGCCTGCCGGCCTGGGCGCCTGCACTCGAATCTGCGTGCCGTTGCCATAGCCAGTGAAGCGCAGCGAATAGACTCCCTCCGCCAGACCGGCTGCCCTCACCGCAGGGCCGGCTGTGCCCTGGGTCCACGTCGAGCGTTGGAGCACGCGTCCGCTACTGTCCAACAGCTCGACCTGGAGCGCATTTCCGGCCGACACCTCGATCGGAACTTCCAGGTCGCCGCCGCGGAACCGGAAGTAATGCTGGACGGGCGCAACCAGATCGGGACGCCGATAATCGGGGTCGAGAATGATCTCGTTTCGTTCGCCGAGAATGCCCACGTCGCACGCCGGGCAATCCCGGATCCTCTCGAACACCGTGGGAGGTTCCGTCTGCCAGCAGCGCGGGTTGATGCTCTGATAGAAGGCCGCCTTGATGTTGTAATCCAGGATCAAGCCCGGAAACGGCGGGCTCACCTGCAGGACGAAGTTGCCTGAGATCCCGGGGAGCTTGAAGTACCTCACGTCGTGGATGGATTGCACCGTCCTTCCGTCGACGAGCACGCGGGCGTCGACCGGCACCGGAAAGGAGAACGCCACACCGGTCGGAAAACAATCGCCGCCCACCCGCGAGACCTGTGGCAACGCGATCCGGAAGTAATCGACGTCTCCGACCCCGAACAGATTGAGATCGGGAATGGACAGGGTGGGCCGCTGTCCGGACGACCATTCCGTGGCGGCGATGGGTGTCGCGCCGGCCTCGGTATTGTTGTTGTCGGGGGAGGACGGGTTGGGGTTGCCGCCTGGACGGTCGAATCTGTCGGCCCGGGTCGGAATGGTGAACGGGCACACACCCACCGCGCACCAGGCCTTGGTGACCGCGCCCTCCTCGGCCGAGCCGGCGCCGAAGAGATCTCCCGCGGCCTGGATCGAACCATCGCGGGCGGCGGCATAGTTCGAGGTCGAGACCAGATACCGGGTGAGGGTGCGGTAGGCGATCCGCTGCGCCTTGCCGATGCCGACGCCGGTGATGTTATAGGGCACGCCGCTTTCGCTGTTGGTGCCGCTGCCGCCGGCGGCGAGGAGCGCGAACCAGCGGTCCTGCACCGTGCCGTTGACGTGCGGATCGATGTTGCTCGACTGCCAGTTTTTTCCTTGGTACGTATCGGGATGCTTGAAGGCTTTCGGATTCATCAGGTTCCGGCAAACGGCCGGAGCGGTGCAGCCCTTGTCGGCGCCGATGACCCAATCCGGCGCCGGCGTCTGCTCTTCCCAGGCTTCCGTCATCTCGCCCAGGATGTCGCTGAACGATTCGTTCAAGGCCGCCGACTCCTGGCTGGCATCGTAGTTGAGCTTGGCGGAAGTCTCGATGACGGAATGGGTGAACTCATGCCCGACGATGTCGGTGGTGTTGTAGTCGTCGGCGGGGCCGGGACCGGCGATGCCGATATTGATGACGCCGCCGCCGCCGTTGGCATTCTGGCCGAGAGTCGGATGGTTGATGATCACCATGCTGCTGTTCTTGTTGTCATAGCTCTTGCGCTTGAGAACGAGATCGAAGAAGTCGTAGGCCACGCCGAGAGCCCAGAACGAAGTGACCAGTCCGCGGTCCTCGTTCGGCCAGACGTTATCGCTATCGAACACTTCCTTGGACCTGCCGCTGGTGAAGTTGAAGGACTGCTCGCGCAGCTCGTTGCCATGACAGTCATCCACCAGGACGAAGCGCTCTCCCAGCTCGGAGATATTGGCACGTGCGGTATTGAATGTCTGATTGCCGCGGAAGGTGGTGGCAGCGTTGGTGGTGAAACAGTTCGGAAGCAGCGGGATTTCCTTGATGATCGCGCCGGTGGCAGCGTCGACGTAGAAGCGTCGCGAGCGGTCGACCGGTTCCACGTAGGCATCGAAGCGCCAAGCCAGCATGCGTTCCTGATGAGGACCGGCAGGGGTGAACAGCAGCGTGCCGCGCGGCACATGGTTGGAGGCGCCGCTCTTCAATTCTTCGACGAGGCGGTCGCCGTCGAAATACGCGCCGGCACGCATGCGATCGCGGACGACGGCCCAGGCGCGCTCTTCGCCGATCGCGGCACGACGCACCTCGGGGGCGAATCGCAAAGCCAGTTGGCCGTTCGCGGAGAGCGCCCTCGCCCCTTTGGCATGGACCAGGAATTCTGCGCCTTCGACCTCGATGCCGCGGTAGTACTGCTGGTAGCGAAGGTGCGTCATCCCCAGCTCATCGGTCTCTTCGGAGACGGGGCGCATCTCGGTGCCTTCCGCCAGTTGCAGCGAGGCCGCGTAACGCGAGAGGAAGCTGCGGGCGTCGACATCGGCCTCGGGGCGAAAGCGGATCCAGCCGGGCGAGGTGATGGGCGCCGCCACTTCAGTCAGTGCCTCCGGCCTGGGCTTGGGCGCGCAGGCGAACATCGCGGCCACCAGAGTGGCGGAGATCAAACGGCGGGCCAATGCCGGCAAACGGTCCATTGCCAAAGCCCTCCTTCCACGCCTGATCAGGCGTCAGGGTTGGAGGTTTTGTTACACCATTGGTCTTTCGCTGGCCCAGTCGCTACCGGGCGGGCGTGATCAGCGGCGAGTCGGCGGCCCTGGATTTCCGCCGACATGTGCGCTGGGGTTCGATGGCTACGCGTGAGCTTGACCGATGGGCTCGACGAAATCGAAGAAGTGAACCCGGCCGGATGCGTCACCAGCTACAATGACGCGGTGTTCCGGGATCACGGCAACAGCGGTCACCGGCGCATCCAGGGTAAAGAGGCATTCGACCTCCCCGCTCTCCACATTCCACACCCGCAACGTCCGGTCGTAGGAGCCGGAGATCACCCGGCGGCTGTCCAACACCGCTACGGCGCTGACCCGGGAGGAGTGCCCTTCGAAGGTCTGGAGAGTCTGGCCGTTCTCCACATCCCACACCCGCAACGTCCGGTCGTCGGAGCCGGAAACTACCCGGTGGCTGTCCAACACCGCAACGGCACAGACCTCGTTGGAGTGCCTTTCGAGGGTCTGGAGAGTCTGGCCGCTGTCCACATCCCACACCCGCAACGTACCATCGTAGGAGCCGGAGACCACTCGGCGGCTACCAATGCCGCCACGGCGAAGATCCAGTAGGAGTGCCCCCTGAGGGTCTGCAAAGTCTGGCCGCTTCCCACATCCCACACCCGCAACGTCCGGTCGTCGGAGCCGGAGACCACCCGGCGGCTGTCCAACACCGCAACGGCGCGGACCGAGGAGGAGTGCCCTTCGAGGGTCTGGAGAGTCTGGCCGCTCTCCACATCCCATATCCGCAACAGCCCGTCGTAGGAGCCGGAAACCACCCGGCGGCTGTCCAACACCGCAACGGCGAGGACCGCGTCGGAGTGCCCTTCGAGGGTCTGGAGAGTCTGGCCGTTCTCTACATCCCACACCCGCAACGGCCTGTCGTAGGAGCCGGAAACCACCCGGCGGCTGTCCAACACCGCCACAGCGCTGACCGAGCCGGAGTGCCCTTCGAGGGTCTGGAGAGTCTGGCCGTTCTCTACATCCCACACCCGCAACGGCCCGTCGTCGGAGACGGAGACCACCCGGCGACTGTCCAACACCGCCACAGCGCTGATCCAGTCGGAGTGCCCTTCGAGAATCTGGAGAGTCTGGCCACTCTCCACATCCCACACCCGCAACATGTGGTCGGAGGAGCCGGAGACCACCCGGCGGCTGTCCAACACCGCCACAGCGCTGACCGAGTCGGAGTGCCCTTCGAGGGTCTGGAAAGCCTGGCCGCTCTCCACATCCCACACCCGCAACGTCCCGCCGTAGGAGCCGGTAACCACTCGGCGGCTGTCCAACACCGCCAAAGCATAGAACCAGCTGGGCCCTTTGAGGGTCTGGAGAGTCTCGCCACTCTCCACATCCCACACCCGCAACGTCTGGTCGGAGGAGCCGGAGACCACCCGACGGCTGTCCAACACCGCCACGGCGAGGACCGCGGTGGAGTGCCCTTCGAGGGTCAGGAGAGCTTGGCCGCTCACCACATCCCACACCCGCAACGTCCCGTCGTAGGAGCCGGAGACCACTCGGCGGCTGTCCAACACGGCCACGGCGAGGACCGTGTCGGAGTGCCCTTCGAGGGTCTGGAGAGTCTGACCGCTCTCCACATCCCACACCCGCAACGTCCCGTCGTAGCCGGAGACCACCCTGCGGCTGTCCAACACCGCCACGGCGTTGATCCCGGTGGGCCCTTCGAGGGTCTGTAGAGTTTGACCGCTCTCCGCATCCCACACCCGCAACCTCCCATCGTAGGAGCCGGAGACCACCCGACCATCTGGAAACATGGCGAGTGCGTAGGCGAGGGCTGAATGATCGATGGTTCTGATCAATGCACCGCCAGGCCTAGTGAGACTCGCTCTTCGTGGCCGGATCCAGGGAGTGCCCGAACCCTCACTCGCTCGGAGGAGACTGCAAATTCCCATTTCCCGCCGATCCAAGAGTCTCCACAAGAGCTGACCCGGAAGCTCAGCCGGGTTCCAGGCCAGAACATGCGCCGAGAGCCGGAGAGCGTCCCGGACCAGCCGAAGCTCTTCGTCTTTCTCCAAGAAGGGCGAGTAATCACCAAGCAGGGCATTGACGTCGGTGGCATTCAGCTTAGACCGGAGATAGTGGAAATTCACCAGGAGAGCCCGGCAGACATCGCTCTGCCCCGCCCCGATCAAATGGTGGACCAGATGGTTCCAGAGATAGCTCTCATCTGGTAGTAAATCGGCCCAAGGGCCATTTACCGGGCGATAGGCATCCAGGAGATGCCGGTTCCAATCAGCCAATTGACTCTCTCCCCTTTTCAGGAGATAGGCGCGAATCACGTCATGGAGGCGAATGGTGCCGGCCGCGCGATCGAATCGGAGAAGCAAAGAAAGGTCATGGAGCCGACTGCAAAGTTTCTTGGCTGCGAATGCCCCTAATCCCCAGAGCTTTTCAAGGACCGGGAGCGGAATATCTTTGTCCTCTGGGAAGATCTCGAGCTGCCCGAATCGACCCACCTCTTCTCCAGATAGGCGCCGGAGACTCGCTCCGACCGTTCGGGCGACAGCTTGACTGCGAGATTCGAGATCTTCTCGGTCGAAGACGGTGAGACCCTCTTCATTCAGAGCCTCATTTACTTCCTGGAGAGCCTTCTCCAGAGAGAGACCGTCTTGTTGAATCAGTTCCCGCAATTGGCGGTTGACGATTTTCAGGAGCAGGGGCCATTCGCCGAGTCGCATGGCTAATCCCCGTAAATCGACTCCGGTTCCAGTGGGTAATCCGGATTCCAAGAGCCAAACTGCCTCCGGAATCTCCATCGCATCCACATGGATCGGCACCGAATCTGTCGGCAGTGTCCGGCTGTCCCGAGTCGTCACGAGAAGAGCGGCCAAACCTTGAAACGGAGTAACGTCTTCAGGCCGCCAGACGTCATCGACCACCAGAAGCACCCGCTTGCCGGTCAGCTCTTCTCGGAGATGTGCGCTGGCCGCGGAGACCGTTTCGAAGGCGGGCGGGTCCTTTTCCGTCCACCAGCGGATCAGGTCGCGGACCCGGGCCAAGCGGCCGGCGGCGTCGATCTCCTCGCCCATGGTGGTCCATAGGATGCCGTCGGGATACTTATCGCGGACCCGCTCGGCGTAGCAGAGCTCGATGGCCAGAGCGGTCTTGCCGAAGCCGCCAGCGCCGTGGATGGCCGTGGTGATGCCCACGGTCGTGGCGCGGCCGGAGGCTCCCGCCCCATCCAGGAGCAGGGCGTCCCGGACCTTCGCGTACTCGCTGCGCTGGACAAACGGCTCCCGGGACGGCGCCATACATCTATAAGGAAGGGGGGGCTTCTCCCCTCCTCCCCAATCACCGCTGGGACCAGGCGCCTTTCCCCGAATGCCGGCGAGGAGGCGGCGGAAGGCGTCTTCGTCGTCGAGGCCGACGCGGAAGTCGACCCAGGTGAGTCCTCGGAGAAAGCGCGGAAGTTTCTCCTCGCCAGGCTTGCGGCCACCGGGGAGCAGAACCGGGATCACCCGGAACCTTCGGTTCTGGACCTGTGTATCCAGGGCCGACCTCATTTCCTTGTTCTGCCAGGGGCCGAGTTCCTTGCCGATGAAGACGGCGCAGGTGCGGCTCTGGTCGAGGGCCTCCTCCAGCGCCTCCTGCCAGGGCTCGCCGGGAATCAGATGCCATTTGTCGAGAAACGGATCGAGCCGCTCGTCCCGGAGCTTGCAGGCGAGGTGCTCCACGGCCGGCTTGTCGGCGCTGGCGTGGCTGAGGAAGACGTCGTAGCGGGGCATCGGCGATCTACTTGTGGCTTGGGTCTATTTTAGGCGGGATGTGGGAGGGTTGTCGTGGGAATGGCGTCTCCCCCGGAAGGGTGCTTGGCGATTCGCGTTAAGCACTTCCGCTGCGTGGGCGGCGCGCAGGAGAGACGCTGTCCCAAGTCGGCTTCATGTAGCATATATCGATGCATAGGCCGCTCCGGCGGTCGGGAGGATGCTGTGGAAACCGAACGGATCGTGGCCCTGTTTCGCAATGGACGCAATCAAGCCGTGCGCATCCCCCGAGATCTCGAGCTTCCTGGCCATGAAGCACTTCTCCGCAAGGAAGGGAACCGGCTGATCGTAGAGCCGATTCGAAAGCCGAATCTGTTGGAGCTCGCGGCCTCGTGGGAGCCTCTCGACGTAGAGCTCCCCGACATCAATGATGATGATCTCCCGCCGCTCAGGGACATGGACCTCTGAAGATGGCCGGGGCACAGCCGTCGTCGTGCTCGCCGCTGCATTGGCTTCTCCGCTCGAGTACCTTGGGGTTTAGCGCGAGGAGACTGTCTTGCGCCTTGGCCGCTGCCTGAAGCAAGATGAGATCTCAATGAGCGAAAATCAGCTCCTCGTCGCGGCCGCGCAGGCGTCCTCGATTTTCCTCGACCACCAGGCGAAGGCCGGCACTGCTGGCGACGAGACATGATCTTCGAGATCCTCTTCGCTGCTGTCGGCCTGCTCTGGACCCTGACCTATCTCCTCATCATCCGGCAGGGGTTCCGTGACCGCACCTGCGGCATGCCGACCGCCGCGCTCTGCGCGAACATATCCTGGGAGATCCTTTACTCGTTGGTGTGGCCGCAGAGCGCCGCGCAGACCGCGGTCAACCTCACCTGGCTCGCCTGCGACCTGGTGTTGATCGCGCAGTTATTCCGCTTCGCCCCGGACGAGCATCCGGACATCCCTCGCCCTCTCCTCTATGGCGGCTTCCTGCTCGGCCTCGCGACCGCGTTTCCTGTCGTATTCCTGATCTGCCGAGACCTCAACGGCGGACGCGGCGGCTACGCGGCCTTCGGCATGAACCTGATGATGTCGATCCTCTTCGTGGCCCGGCTCCGCCGCCGCTCGCTCCGGGGCCAGTCGCTCGCGATCGCAGTGACGAAGGCCGCCGGCTCCGCCCTCGCCGCGGTCACCGCTTGGCAGGCGGGCCGCATCCCGCCCGGCACGGCGCTCCTGCCTGTCCTCTTCGCCGCGACGCTCGCCTGGGACCTCGCCTATATCGCGCTGGTCTGGCGGATTCGCACGATGAAGAGCGCCGCCGCTGCGGTGCGCGGCGAAGCGTCCAGCGACCGGCAGGCGATCACGATCCGGCGCACGATGTAGAGCAACCTCCAGGCGGCCGGCCTCCCCAGAGGACATCCACGCGCTTGGGAACGTCGAACAAACTTGCAGAACGATGTCGATTTCCGACAAGCTCGTTCGACGTCTTGATGGGACGGCAAACCGGCCGGCTCAAACAAGGAGGCAGACAATGCGGGTTATGGTGTTCGCAAAAGCTACCGAGGGCATGTCGTTAGGCGAGCCCACGCCGGAGGCGCTCGAGGCGTTCGCTGCAATGGACCGGTACACCGAGGAACTGGTCAAGGCTGGCGTCTTCGTGGCCGCCGCCGGTCTCAAGAACGACGCCCAGTCCAAGCGCATCGTCTCTGATGGCTCCAGTCGCACGGTCATCGACGGGCCGTTCGCCGAGAGCCGCGAGCTGATCGTCGGCTTCTCGATCTGGGAGGTCAAGGACATGGACGAGGCGATGGCCTGGGCGAAGCGCGCGCCCATGTTGCCGGGCGAGATGGAAATCCGGCCGTTCTACGAAGCGGCGGATCTGGCCGAGTTTGTGACGCCCGAGGAGCTCTCGACGCCCAGAGAAGGGGAGCGAGGGAAGCTCGGCGTCGCCTGACTGACACCGTCGCCTGATACCGCCGGCTGGAGCCGGCTTGCCTCCCTTGGGGCCTTGGCCGAAAATGAGGTGTGACCGCAAGCGAGACGCACCAAGCGATCGAAGCGACCTTTCGCATTGAACGGGCCAGGCTCATCGCGGGCCTGGTCCGCGTGGTGCGGAATATCGACCTTGCCGAGGAATCGGCGCAGGAAGCGCTGGTCGTCGCCCTGTCCGAATGGCCGAGGATCGGCGTTCCGGCCAATCCCGGCGCCTGGCTGATGGCCCTCGCCAAACGGCGCGCCATCGACGCTCTCCGGCGCGACAAGATGCGCGAGCGCAAGCACGAGGAGATCGCGCGGACGCTGGACGAGACGTTCGACGGCGCGGCCGAGGCGATCGAAGCGGCCATGGACGATGATCTCGGCGACGAGCTGCTGGGCCTCATCTTCACGGCCTGCCACCCCATCCTGTCGCCCGACGCCCGCGCGGCGCTCACCTTGCGGGTCGTCGGCGGCCTGACGACCGACGAGATCGCTCGCGCCTTCCTGTCGAGCGAGGCGACGATCGCCCAGCGCATCGTCCGCGCCAAGAAGACCATCGCCAAGGCCGGGCTCGGTTTCGAGACGCCGCGCGGCGCCGAGCGGGCGACACGCCTCCCCTCGGTGCTCGAGGTCATCTATCTCATTTTCAACGAAGGCTATGCGGCCACGGCGGGCGACGACCTTGTCCGGCCGGGCCTGTGCCTGGAGGCGCAACGGCTCGGCCGCATGTTGGCCGGGCTGATGCCCGAGGATGGCGAAGTGCTCGGCCTCCTGGCCCTGATGGAGATCCAGGCGTCGCGCCTCCGGGCGCGCACCGGGCCGGACGGCGCCGCCATACCGATATCCGAGCAGAATCGCGCGCGCTGGGACTATCTGCTGATCCGCCGGGGCCTCGATGCGCTGGCCCGCGCCGAAGCGCTGGGCGGCGACGGCCCCTATGTGCTGCAGGCCGCGCTCGCCGCCTGCCACGCCCGCGCGCGCCGGGCCGCCGATACCGACTGGCCGCGCATCGCCGCGCTCTATAACCGGCTGCGCGTCGTGGCGCCCTCGCCCGTGGTCGATCTCAATCGCGCGATCGCCCACAGCATGGCCTTCGGGCCCGAAGCGGGCCTCCGACTGGTGGATGAGATCGGCAACGCCGACGCCCTTCGCCACTATGCGCCCTTGTCGGCGGCACGGGGAGACTTTCTGTTCCGGGCCGGCCGGCTGGCCGAGGCGCGTTCGGAATTCAAGGCTGCGGCCGCGCTGACCCGCAACGAGCGGGAAAGGGCCTTTCTCCTCGCACGGGCGGAGGCTTGCGGCGGCCAGTGCTGAATCCTGTTCCGGCTGCCCATGCTAAGCTGGCTATAGGTCTTTCACCAGGAGGTGTCATGAAAAGGAAAGTCGTCCGCTTGTTGTCTCTGGCTGCCGTGTCGACCGTCGCGCTCTGGCCTGCGTCCATCTCTGGGGCATGGGATTCCTGTCCGGTCCAGTCCTGTGATTTCTGGCAGAACGTCTGCCAGATCGGCGGAGGCGATTGGTCCATGCACGAAACCGGGATCTGCATCAAGGAGGACAACAACTTCAACGCGAGCTTCCACGCGGTCTGTACCCCGCCCTCCAACGCTCCGTGGAGCGTCGACTGCGTTCCGGACTGACCACGAGATTTGACGACGGCGAAGGCCGCTTCCGGCAAGCCGGCTCCCAGCCGGCTTGCCGCGAGACTCCGCAGTCGAAGCGCGTTAAGAATCCATACCAGCCCGCGAGGCACATCGAGAGACCAGACGATGACTGGACATCGAATCTTTGCAATGCCATTTGCGGCCGTGTACCCAGCCTATGTGAAGAAGGCTGAGCGGAAGGGCCGTACGAAGGAAGAGGTTGATCGTGTCATCTGCTGGCTCACGGGCTATGACCAAGCCGGCCTGCAACATCAGCTCGAGAAGAGGACGGACTTCGAGACCTTCTTTGCGCAAGCTCCAGCCATGCATCCGAACAGCTCACTGATCAAAGGCGTGGTCTGCGGTATCCGCGTGGAGGAGATCGAAGATCCGCTGATGCAGAAGATTCGCCAACTGGACAAGCTCGTCGATGAGCTTGCCAAGGGCAAGGCCATGGAGAAGATTCTTCGCCAATGAGTACCGTGCACATGGCTACAGTGAAAGGCCTCGCCGTCGCGCCGGGCTGATGCCGAGGATGCCGAAGTGTTCGGCCTCCTGGCCCTGATGGAGATCCAGGCCCAGAGGGCCTCCCGCACGTTCTCCTCGTCCGCCTTCGGAAGCGTCTTCGGCGGCTGGCTGCGGTCGGTCCCGGCTGCTCCGCTTTCCCTCTCCTCCGGCAGGCGGCGGTTGACGTATAGTTCGGATGCCGGGTATTTTTCTCCTGCTGGGAAGACCGAGAGATGTTTCCAACAAGGCCAGGACATCTAGATGGAGTCGACAATGGGCGGCGAGTTCCCTGAAGAGGTGCTGTGATGATCGACAACCTCGAGCAGATCGGCGAGATCCTCGGCGCGGTCGGCTCGCCCGGCTGCTTCACCGCCCGGCGGACGGCAACGGCCGATGACCTGCAGTTGGAGGTGCAGGGGCTCGGACGGCTCCGCCTTCCCGTCTCGCGGGCTCAGGCGGAGAATCTCTGCCGGCTCGCCCGGCCCGCTCGCTATGGACGGGGGGAGAAGACTCTTCTCGACCGGCGAGTCCGGGACACCTGGGAGATTCCCAGGAGCCGGGTGAAGATCGACCGCAGGCGGTGGAACCGGACGCTCCTGCCGGTGCTCGAAGAGTTGCGCGCCGATCTCGGGCTGGCCGACGGCTGCCGGCTCGAGGCCAAGCTCCACTCCTTCCTGGTCTATGGCCCGGGCCAGTTCTTCCTGCCGCACCAGGATTCGGAGAAGGCCGACGCCATGGTCGGCACCCTTGTCGTGACGTTGCCGGCCTCGTTCAAGGGCGGCGCCCTGATCGTCGAGCACCAGGGCGAGAAGGTCGTCGACCGCGGCTCCCGCCGGCAGCTCTCCTTCGTCGCCTTCTATGCCGACTGCCGGCACGAGCTCCAACCGGTCAAGGAGGGCTACCGGCTCGCCTTGACTTACAACCTGATCCTCAAGGAGGGCAAGACCGCGGCCGCAGCGGCTGCCGCCGAACCCGCGACGGTCGATGCCCTCGTCCGGTGCCTGCGCGATCATTTCGCGACACCACGCTCCTCCCCGAAGTATCGGGACGAGGGCCAGCCGGCGCAGCCACCGAACCGTCTGGTCTACCTCCTCGATCACGAGTACACCGCGCACGGCCTTTCCTGGCAGCGCCTCAAGGGGAACGACGGCGCCAGAGCGGCAGCACTCAAGGCAGCGGCGGAGCACTGCGGCTGCGAGCTGGTACTCGCGCTCGCCGAGATCCATGAGACATGGGACTGCATGGAGCCGGGCTGGGATGAGCCCTGGCGCGGCCGGAACCGCCACTGGGAGCGCGACGAGGACGATGAGTGGTCGGAGAACGACGCCGCGACGGACGATCCAGACGCCTACGAGCTCGGCGACTTCATCGACGGCGAGATCACGCTGGCCCGCTGGGTCGACCCGGCAGGGGAGGAGGCCCTGCCGATCATCTCGCAGGTGTCCGACGACGAGGTGTGCTGTTCGACCCCGTCGTCGGACCTCGCGCCCTATGCCTCCGAGTACGAGGGGTACATGGGCAACTACGGCAACACCATGGACCGCTGGTACCGGCGGGCGGCCCTCGTGCTGTGGCCGCGCGAGCGCGCGTTTGCCGTGCGGGCCGAAGCCTCGCCCGCCTGGGCGCTCCGGGCGCTCGAGCAGCGGATCCTGGCCGGTGGGGCGCCCGAGGCCAGGGAGCTCGCGGCGTCGCTGCTGCCGTTCTGGGGGGCCGTCGCATACCGCGAGGACGGCCGCGGCCTCCTCGGCAGCGCCCTCCGGGTGGCGGACGGCCTCGCTACGCCGGAGCTGGCGGCGTCGCTGCTCCAGCCCTTCCGGGTCGAGGCGCTCACCCCTGAGGAGGCGCCGCCGCTGGTCGCCCTGACCAGGCGCTACGGCGAGAGCTGGTGGGGGCAACTGCTCTCCACCTGGTCGGGCGACCGCCATCGCGGCCCACGGCTCGACGAACGGGAGCAGCTCTCTTGGCTCGCCGCGCTACCGCGCCTCAGCAAAGCCCTGCGCGCTGCTGACGAAGCCGTGGGATCGGCCGTCGCGCGGCTGCTGCTGCGAGACCGGTGGGAAGAGCTGCAGGTGGTGATCGGCGAGGCGCGGCGCCATGCGCAGCCGAGCCTGCGGGACAAGGCGGTGGCGGCGCTCTCCGCGCCGCTCCACGGCCTTCTCGGGAGCGCCGGAGTGGTGATGGCGGACGACTTCCGGGACGAGGTCGTCGCAGTCCTGTGCGCCGCCGAGAACGAGCCGCTGCTCCCCAGCCTCGTGCAGGTGGTGCGGGCGGCCGCGAAGGAGAAAGCGCAGCCCGGGAGATCGGCCGCGCCTGCGCTTGCGGCCCTGACGCGACATTGCATCGGGCGGCTGGAGGCCCGGCTGGCCCGGCCGGCGCGGAGCGCGGGCGACTGGTCGATCGCCCTTCCGGACGGCTGCCGTTGCGAGCTCTGCAGCAGGCTGGGTGCCTTCCTCGCCGATCCTGCTCGCCAGCGGCTCGAATGGCCACTCGCCCAACAGAGCCGGGGACACATTCATCAACGGATCGATGCCTCCGAGCTCCCCGTGCGCCACGAAACACGGCGCTCGGGGCGGCCGTACACCCTGATCCTGAGCAAGACGGAAGAGCTGTTCGAGCGGGAGGCCCGCGAGCGCCGGTCCTGGCAATCCGATCTCGCCCGGCTCGGGCGGCTCGGAGCGGGCTGAGCGGGAGCCGCCGGCCCTCCGGGAACCCGGGAAAGGGCGAGTCTGCTGTCGCCCCTTCGGGGCTTTCGCGTGGACGAGGTCCGCCGCTATATCCGGACGCAGAAGGAACACCACGCCCGGATCTCATTCCAGGACGAGTTGGGGAGTCTGCTCAAAAAACACCGCATCGCCTTTGACGAGAAATACCTATTGGGCTGACCGGCCGGCCTGCTGTCGCCCCTACCTTCGGGGCTTCTGATGGTGGGAACCCCCGGGAACCTGGGGCTCACGCCCCAGGCTTTACGATGCCGCCCCTTCGGGCTGGCGATGCGTGTTGCGCCGATCGCATCTTCCTCTTCGGCGGTCACGCGGGAGCTGGGCTCCTTTCGACGTGACGGGCCTCGGCTACCCCCGGTCTTATCGTGCAAGGAATTCGAGCGCTTTCGGCACGAAGTCAGTGTGGAACTGGAACACCGCGCCGTGTCCGGCATCGGGATAGATGATGAGATCGCTATTCGGAAGACGCCGCGCCAAATCGTACGTGTTCTCGCTTGGAACCATGCGATCACTGTCGCCGTTTACGACAAGCACAGGTTGGAGGACCTTTGATAGATCCGCCGGTTCCTTCGAGCCCCAGCGGCGCAGCGCCTTCAACTGTGCCTGCAGAACGGTCACGGTGGCTTCCTTGTCACGGTTCCGGGAGCGTTCCTTCAATCGCGACAGAAATTCCTTGCCGGCGCGGATTCCGCCGGGTGTCCTGGTGAAAAACAGGAACTGCTTCGGGTCTTGGAGGGTAAGCCAGCCTCGGACCATGTCGAGGTACGTGACACGCGCCACTTTGCTGATGCCTTCGCCACCCGCGGGGCCCGTTCCGGCGATGATCATCCTACGGACGAGCTGCGGCTCCATCAGCACGATCTCTTGCGCGATCATCCCGCCCATCGAGAACCCGAAGAGGTCCACCTGTTCGAAACCCATGGCCTTGATGAAGGTGATTGCGTCCTGGGCCATCTGCTCGATCGAGGTCGCCGGTGAGCCACTGGACGCCCCGATGCCTCGATTGTTGAACGTGATCACGCGATGCTTCGCCGCGAAACCATCGACAACCCGAGGGTCCCAGTTGTCCAGGACGGCAGCCAGGTGGACGAGGAACACCACCGGCGTGCCAGAATTGTTCGTCCCGAGCTCCCGGTACGCGAACTCCACTCCGCCTGCGGCGATCGTCCGCGTCGGCACGTTCTTCCAATCGACCTTCAGGTCCAGCGATGCAGTCATGTTGCTCTCCTGTCGCGATGAACGTACCCCAGTGATCACCTGACTTATGTCGTTTCATCTCAGCGAGACGACGATCTTGCCCTTTGCGCGTCCTGCCTCGACGTAGGCCATGGCCTCCTTGGTCGATGCAAAGGGGAAGACTCGATCGAGGACTGGGCGAATGAGTCCGTCATCGATGAGAGACGTGATCTCGGCCAACTGGTCGCCATTCGCTCTCATGAAGAGAAACGAGTATCTTGCTTGAAGGCGCCTAGCTTTCGTTGTAACCCCGTAGCTCAAGACGCCCATGATCATTCTCAAGACCCACGACGCGCCGATGGTTCGCGCAAAATCTGTATCGGGCGGGCCTGAGATGGAGATGATCTGCCCATCGGGCTTGAGGACTCGCAGAGATTTCTCAAGGGTCACCTTGTCCAGGCTATGCAAGACGACATCGTAGTCACGGAGGACGTGTGCGAAGTCCTCCTTCTTGTAATCGATCACGATGTCTGCGCCAAGGCTTCTGACCAGATCCACGTTGGCCGTGCTCGTGGTCGTCGCCACTGTCGCGCCGACGTGCTTCGCCAGCTGAATGGCAAATGTGCCCACACCCCCCGAACCCGCGTGGATGAGAACTTTTTGTCCTTTCTTCAGATTCGCTCTTTCGATGAGTGCCTGCCAGGCGGTCAAGCCGACCAGGGGGATCGAAGCCGCTTCCTCCATGGTGAGTGCTTTGGGCTTCATCGCCACGTCGTCTTGTTTGATCGCAATGAATTCCGCGAATGCACCGATTCGCCCGTCAGCCGGCCGCGCATAGACTTCGTCGCCGGGCTTGAATCGCTGCACTCGAGATCCGACCCGGACCACGACCCCGGCCACGTCATGGCCCAAAATGAGCGGCAAGCGATACCGCAAAATGAGCTTGAACTCGCCGTTTCGGATCTTGGAGTCCAGAAGGTTTACACCAGCAGCGTGGATCTGGACCAGGACGTCATCCTCTTGCACCTCGGGACCTGGCATGTTGCCAGCCCGCACATGGTCGGCGGTTCCATAACGATCAAGGATGAAGGCCTTCATTAACGTTGCCTTCTGGTCGGCGCGTCAAGATGCAGGTCCTTTCGAATTCCAGCATCCAGCATGCTGGCGGGCGCGAATCTGCGCAGCCATCGCAGACGGCTAGCGAGCCCACCGGCTGTGTATCGCACTTTCGGGCGAACCGCGATCGCCGCTTTCAACACTGCGTCGGCCACGACGCCCGGCTCGTCGGCAGCAGCCATTACCTCTTTCAGTGTCTTGCCTAGGGCCGCACGAACGTCGCGATACTCATCGAGCTTCGAGTCGGGTTCCATAAAGTTCGCGTCGAACTGCGTCTTCGTGTACGCGGGCTCGATGACCGAGACCCGGATGCCCTTCGTGCGCAGCTCATGGTCGAGCGATTCGGAATAGCCTTCGATGGCGTGCTTGGTTGCGGCATAGAGCGCGCCGAACGGCATCGGTAGGAAACCGAGCACGGAGCCGATGTTGATGATGCGACCGTTCCCTTGGCGCCGCATGTGGGGCACGACGGCACGAGTCATCCGGACCACCCCGAAGAAGTTCGTCTCGAAGATCGATCGTGCCTGGTCGATGGAGCTCTCTTCGGCTCCGCCGGGGGCGACACCGAAACCGGCGTTGTTTACGAGGAGGTCGATGCGCCTCTCCGACCGCATCACTTCCTTGATTGCAGCTTGCACGGATTCGTCGCTGGTCACGTCGAGCGACAGCATCTCGAACGATCGCTGGCCCGCTTCGGCTCTTCGTCTGCTGGTGCCGTAGACGTTGTAGCCGGCTGTCGCGAGCCGCTGCGCGGTGGCTTCGCCGATGCCTGACGACGCCCCGGTGACGAGAGCTACCTTGCTGTCCATAATGTCCTTCCTCCCTTGCACTGCAGTTCCTTCGTTGACGGAAACATCGCTGCGGTGTCGTTCATCCTCGGTGTGACGCGATCTATGATGTTCATCATATTTTGACGCGAGCCAGAGCCCGCACGAGTGCAGGTGATATCAGTCGTCGGTATGGGTAAGGTGTTTCAGCGCCGCTTCGCACAGCGCGTCGGAAAGGCGCTGGTCGTCGACCGCGCGCGCCAGGACGAGTGCGCCGACCAGCGTGGCCACGGTGACGAGCGCGTGCTCGTGTGCCCCCGGCTGCCCCCAGTCTGGCGACTGCCGGGCGACGAGGTCAATCATCTCCTTGATGCGACGCGTGGCGGCGCGGCGCACCTCAGGTGCCTGGCGCGGCGTTTCCGAGCAGAGCGCGGCCACCCCGCAGCCGGTCTCCACGTTTTCGACGTGCGCCTTCGAGAGGTAAGCCCGCGCCATCGCCTGCAGTGCCTGCTCGGGTGGCGCAGCGGCGGCGATGCGCGCCACCGTGGCCACGCCTTCAGCGCCGGCGCGGTCGGCAGCCTCGGCGAGCATCGCCTCGCGCGAGGCGAAGTGGGCGTAGAAGCCGCCGTGCGTCAGGCCGGCCTCCTTCATGATGTCGGCGACGCCAGTGCCACCATAGCCGCTGCGACGGATGGCGCGTGCGGCGGCCTCCACGATCCGTTCGTGCGTGGCTTCCTTGCGTGTCGGGGCGGTTCGTCTCATGGCAGCGGCTCTCGTATGATGAGTATCATACAGAAGTCAGAGGCAGAGCGCAAGCGCGGGGCAGAGCCGGGGCGGAGGTGCCAGGCACTGTGCGCCGCGTGATCGCCCCTGCCGGTGTGCCAGGTGAGCGAGTCTGCTGTCGCCCCTACCTTCGGGGCTGGCGATGCGGCTCCAACCGCACCGGCACGCCGCTCAGGACGGCGTTGCCGGAGAGCGGATCGCGCAGATTCTCGTCGAGCAGCGCGTTGAGGTTGGCGCCCGGCCGCCGGGCGGCGACTTCCAGGTGGACCCCGGGGAGGTCGTGGCCCCAGCCGTGCGGCAGGGAGATCACGCCCGGCATGACCTCGTCGCTGACCTTCACCTCCACCGTGATCGCATGTCCGCTGGCGCCGATCAGACGCGCGGGACCGGCATCGGTCACACCGCAGCGGGCGGCGTCGGCGGGATGGACCAGCGCCGTACACCGCCGCGGCCCCTTGGCCAGGATCGGAAGGTTGTGCATCCAACTGTTGTTCGAACGCAGGTCGCGGCGTCCGATCACAACCAGGTCGGGAGCGGGCGCCTCAAGATCCGCCTTGGCGTGCTTCAGATCCTCGAGAAACAGGGCAGGCGCGAGCTCGATCTTTCCCGAGGGGGTGCGCAGGACTTCCGGCACGCGGGGCGCCAGCGGGCCGAGGTCGATGCCGTGCGCCGCGGCCTTGACCTTCGCCAGCGTCAGGCCATCCGGGCGGCGTCCGAACTGGTCGCCGTACGGACCGCCGCGCAACGCGAGATCGAGCAGCCGCTCGGGGCCGCGCCACTGCGCCACGGCCTGCAACAGGGTATCTGCCTGAGAAGCGGCCTGGGCGCCGGTCCGGCGGCGGAGGTCCTCGGCCACCATCTCGTCATCCAGGGTCTGCACGTCGGCTCCGGCGCCCCTCCCTTCGGCGACCGCCGCCAGCCGCAGCAGGATCTCCCACTCCGCGGGCCGGCCCGGCGGCGGCGCGAGCACCGGCGAGCTGTAGCGGGCGTGGTTGCGATAGGACAGTTGAGGGAACGCCACGTCATAGTGCGACTCCTCGAACGGCAACAGCCCCGGCAGGATCACGTCGGCGTGGCGCGTGGTCTCATTGACGTAGACGTCCACGCTGACCATGAATTCCAGCGTCTCCAGCGCCGCGGCCAGCCGAGGACCGTTGGGGGCCGACAGCACCGGGTTGCTGGCGACCGTGAGGAGCGCCCGGACCTGGCCCTCGCCCGGGGTTTCGATCTCCTCCGCCAGGCAGGTCATGGGCAGCTCGCCGTACACCTCCGGCGCGTTCGAAACGCGGCTCCGGCGGCGCCCGGTCGCCACACCCTTTCCCACGCCGGGAGACCCCATCGTATTGGCGGCGAAGGCGGCGGCCTTGGGAAACATCGCGCCCCCGGGCACGTCCAGATGGCCCGTTAGCGCGTTGAGCACGTCCACCAGCCAACTGCTGAGCGAGCCGAAGCGCTGCGTGCAGGTCCCCAGCCGCCCGTACACGGCGGCCCTCCCGGTGGCGGCCAGGGTGCGGGCCAGCTCCCGGATCGTCTCCGCCGCGATGCCGCAGCGGGCCGCGACGCGCTCGGGCGCGAACGGCACGACGGCCTCGCACACCACTTCGACGCCGTTCACGTGCTCCGCGAGACTCCCGAGTCGCACCAGCCCCTCGTCGAACAGCGTGTGCGCCAGGCCGAGAAGGAAAAAGACGTCGCTTCCCGGGCGGATGAACAGATGCCGGTCGGCGAGCCGCGCGGTCTCCGTTCGCCGCGGGTCGACCACCACCAGCCTGCCGCCGCGCGCCTGGAGCGCCCTGGCCTTGCCGCGGAAATCGGGCACCGTCCACAGACTGCCGTTGGATGCCACGGGATTGGCGCCGAGCATGAGCAGGAAATCGCAGCGCTCGATGTCGGGCACGGGAATCGACAGCCAGTGGCCGAACATCAGCCCGCTGGAGAGCTGCTTGGGCATCTGATCGAGGGTCGAGGCGCTGAACACGTTGCGCGTGCCCAGGGCGCGGGCGAGCCGCGTCACATAGAGCAACAGGCCCATCTTGTGGACGGACGGGTTGCCGATGGCAAGCGCCGCCGCGTCCCGTCCCGAGCGCGCGAGGATGGGCGGGAGACGCCTCTCGATCTCGGCGAAAGCCTCCTCCCAGCTCACCGCCGAGAAACGGCCGTCGCGCTTCACCAGCGGCGCGCGCAACCGGTCCGGATCCTCATGCAGCTCCTTGAGCGCCACCCCCTTGGGGCAGAGATAGCCGGCGCTGAAGACGTCCTCCCGGTCGCCGCGGACGGCGGCCACGCGGCCCTCGCGCAGCTCGACCGTCAGGCCGCAGCAGGCTTCGCACAGAGGGCAGATACGGTAGGCGACAGTGGGTTCCGGCATGCTCGTTGGACGCATGTTAACGCAGCCGGCCGGCGAAGCGAGATGCCTGGTGCCCGCTCCCACCCTGGCTAGATGGCCGTGTAGCCGCCGTCGACGGCCAGCACCGTGCCGGTTACGTAGGAGGCCGCATCGGAGGCGAGAAAGACCGCTGGGCCGACGAGCTCGGAGAGGCGGGCGAACGCTGAGACGACGGCCGGGAAGCCTGCGTACAGGCCACGGTCAGAAGGACAAGAAGGGCGGTGGAGAGAAATCCCTGGACGCGCATCCGAAGAGTTTGACCGAAGAGCCAGGTTCCGTCCAGGAGGACGCGAACGACTCGGCGGGTCAGTCTCACTGAGCCCCAGGCGTGCCGGAGAGCTTCTCCAGCCGGCGGGACCACTTTTCTGGCCGCCAGGAAGGTCTTTCGGCCGGCGGGAGAGGAGGGAACGCGGCGTTCCCTCCTCTCCCGAGTCTCCGGAAAGTTTTTCACGCGGCTGAGAAACTTTTCCGGCGGCCGGCGAAACTTCTCAGCGGCCCGAAGAGTTTCGCGCAAGACCGGAGAAACTTCTCGGGCGTCTGAAAAGTTTCGCGAGTCACCGGAAAAACTTTGCGGGCGACCCGAAAAGTTTGGCGCACGACCGGAAAAGTTTCCCAGCCGCCTGAAGAGTTTCGCGGACGGCCGGAAAAGTTTGGCGCGCGACCGGGAAAACTTCGCGGGCGGCCGGAAGGGTTTCGCACGGAACCGGAAAAACTTTTCAGCGGCGCGAAAAGTTTCGCGCCTGACCGGGAAAACTTCTCAGCGGCCTGAAAAGTTTCGCGAGTCACCGGAGAAACTTCTCAGCGGCCCGAAAAGTTTCACACAAGACCGGAGAAACTTCTCGGACGGCCTGAAAAGTTTCGCGCGTCACCCGAGAAACTTCTCAGCGGCCCGAAAAGTTCCACGCAAGACCGGAGAAACTTCTCGGGCGCCTGAAAAGTTTCGCGCGGGACCGGGAAAACTTCTCAGTGGGCCGAGAAGTTTGGCGCGAGGCCGAGAAAGTCGTTGCCCGCGGAAGAGAGCCTGGGTGGTCTTGAATCGGGCGGCGATCAGCTCGATCCTGGCCTACGTGATCTACTCGGCGAACCCGCCAAGAAGAGACCGCAGGCGCTTCACCTCCGCTTCCGCCGGCGCAGACCCTGGCAGTTCTGCCTTGGTCCAGTGCCGTTCTCACGGCCCGCCCGGAAACGCCGCCGTGTCGCCGGCGCTGGCAAACTGACCCGCGGGATTCTTGTAGGTCCGGGTCGCCCCCGTCGCCGTGTCGGTGACCGTGATCGTGTACTCGACGTTCGAGAGAGCGCCGAAGAAGAACCACCACTTGCCGTTGAGGGCCCGGGCGTCGAGCACTTTGGCGACGACCTCGACGTTGGCGGGATCGAAGAACCAGAAGGTCCCGGTATCGCTCGTCAGCGGCGCGGCCTGGCCCGCTCCCGTCCTGCCGGTGAAGTCCTTCCAGGCGATCTCGACTTTGAAACGCCCGCCGTTCAGGCATAGCGCCGTGGCTCCGGGAAGGCAGGCCGCTTTGGCCGCGAGGATTCCCGTTGAATGCGCGGGCAGGGAGGCGAACTTCGCGGTGGCATTGCCCGGCTGGTTCCCGGGGAGCGCCTGGGTGTCTCCCGTGCTGGCGAAGGTGCCGGCGGGGTTGTGGTAGGTCTTCACCGCTCCCGTCGTCGTGTCGGTGACCGTGAGGGTGTACTCGACGTTGGAGAGCGCCCCGTAGTAGACCCAGAACTTCGCGTTGATCGCCCGGCCGTCCAGCACCTTGAGGACGACCTCCAGGTTCGCGGGATCGAAGAACCAGAAGGCCCCCGTGTCGCCCGTGAGGGTCCGGGTCTGCCCCGCGCCGGTATGGCCCTGGAAGTCCTTCCACGCGGCCTCCACCTTGAACCGACCGCCGTTGAGACACAGCGTCGTGGGGCTTGGCACACAACCGGCCGCGCCGCCGAGATCCGTCTTCCAGTAGCGCAGCAGTGTGCGTAGCGCTTCGGGCGGATTCGTGGGCTCCACCCGTCCCTGCTGGTCGTGGCTGTTCACGCCATGGCAGGAGGTGCAGACGCGGATCTCTCCCGGCTGAAAGGTCAGCCAGTAGCGCTCGCGCACCACGCCCTGGCCGGCGCCGTCGGTGAGCTGCCAGGTCAAGGCCCGGCGGGAGGGGACGAACGCGGCCAGCGAGCCGTCCGCGGCGAGGCGGACGCTCCCCGCCGGGCCGCCGGAGACCGGGTTGCGCACCTTGGGGTCGTGGAGCACCTGCGCCAGCACCCGCCGGCCGGGCTCCGGGTCCGCAACGCCTCCCAGGCCTCGCAGCAGATCACCTTGGTAGATCTGCAGATGGCTGACCTGGTAGAGCGTGCCAGCCGTGCCCGTGGTGCGCGCGCCGCCGCCGGCCACTTGGAGGTTGAAGGGCTGCTGGCGGTCCGCGTCGTCGCGCGTCGTCACGTTGCGGCTCACCATCACCGCGAGGCCGTTGGCCCGCAGCCAGGAACGGAAGGCCGCGGGATCGACGCCTTCCTGCGCGAAGATCGCCTGCTCGGGCGAATCGAAGGCGGCGGAGCGCACCGGCGGCGCCGGCCGCGCCCGCACCTCCACGGGATCGAGCTCCCAGAGCTCGCCCGAGAAGGTCACCATCTCGTCCGGGTCCCAGTAGGAGATCGTCTTGTGGATGCCCGCGGTGAGCGGCGCGCCGGCCGTGAGGTAACCGCCGGGCCCCGCCTCCAGCCGCTTGATCCGGAAGGCATAGCGAGAGCCGGGCGCCTGCCGCGTGCCGGTGTTGCGGTCGGCGCGAGTCTCGGCCGTGTGAACGGCGAGGAGCGAGCCGTCCGCCAGCGCCAGCGGGTTGCGGTAGTGCCCCGTGCTGCCGGCCGCCGGAGTGCCGCCCTCGTCCCTCACCCCGTTCGTGCTCGGATGGGTGATGTAGGTGACCTGGGTATGGTCCGCCTTCAGGCCGGCCGGAGCGTTGAGCGCCACGATGCGGCCGGCGGCGTGGGTCTGGAACTCGGGAGCGTCCACTCCGAGGTACCGGCCGGGCGTGCGTGGGTCCTCCTGAATCTGGAGCAGGTTTTCGATCGGGTTCGGATTGAACCGCCCGCTCTCGCTGCCGATGAACTCCTCGATCCGGTTGTCGTCGTGCCGGTCGCGGTTGAAGTAGTCGTGCAGCTCGTGGCGGCCGATGTGATTGAGCGTCTCGTGCTCGGTGCCGTCCGGGTTGATCTGCCAGGGGAAAAAGTGGTTGAAGCTGTGCCCCTCGAGCGGCGTGCCCGCCAGCAGGTCCTGACGGTCGGCGCGCGGCTCCGGGAAGATCTCGGCCCGGCTGTTCAGGCGCGCGGCGCCCGCGCTTTCGTCCGCGTAGTTGAAGGTGCCGTAGCCGGCGCCCTCCTGAGCGTCGGAGTCCGCCTGCTGGTCGCGCTGGAGATGATCCCACCGCGTATAGACGACGCGGCCGAAGCTGTCCACGAGGGGCCGGAAGACGCCGGACGGCGCGTGATCCAGCAGCCGCAGATCGCCGGTCGCCGGATCGAGGCTCCAAAGACCGCTGGTGGTAGGCGCCTCCTCGTACTCGTCGAGCTGCGGATAGAGATGGGGCTCGCCGCCGCGCGGCCGGTCGGACGAGAAGAGGATGCGGCCGTCCGGCGAGTAGAGGGGGCTGACGTTGTTGGCGTTCGCCGGCTGGTTGGGGACGCGGGTGATGACCGCGTGGCCGCCCTCCGCCAAGCCCGTGATCTCGTAGATCTGCCAGTACGTCGTGACCCACTCGTAGCGCTCCGTCGTGGCGCCGACCACCATGCTGAACAGCGCCTTCGAGCCGTTCCAGTGGACCGAGGGCTCGCGCACGGCGATGGAGCCGGCGCCCTGGAAGCCGTCGTTGCCGAAGCCCGCCTCGCGCGTCAGATTGCGCAGCGCGCCGCTGGGATACTGGATGTAGAGATCGCCGCCCCGCCCCGCGCTGTCCACCTCCGCCCGCTGGTTGCCGAAGACCGAGCCGACCGTCGTGAAGTCGTCCGGAATGGGGACCTGCGTCACGAACAGGATCGGGTTCGCCAGAGCCTTCGCGACGACCTTCGCCGGCGACGCCTTCGATCCCCGCGTCCCAACCCGGGGCGCCGCACCGGCGACGAGTGGAACGACGGCGAGGGCCAACGCCATCCAACGAGCCCAGGAGGCTCGGAAAGCTCCGGTCAACAGGGTCATCCAACTCTCCCTTCAGGAATAGACAGTGATGCATATCTTAGCATGCCGCCGTCTCGCCGGGGTCTTCGCAAGCACCTCATATTTTAGACAACGCTCTCTTCCAAGGAAGGAGGAACCATGTCAATCGAACCCGTTGCAGCAGCTCCCCCCGGACGTGCTCCCCGGCGAGACGCCACGCTGAGCCTCCGAGCCGGACTCGCCCTGGTCCTGCTCGCCACACTCAATGGGATTGCCGCGGAGGCCTCCCTGGCTCCTACGGCCAGGCCGGTGAAGGACCTCACCCAATCCGCCGAATTCATCTTCCGCGGCACGGTCCAGAAGACCGGCGCCGCCAATCTCTCGATCGTCGAGCCCAATGCCAGGACGGCGGTCGTCCGGGTGGACGAAGTCCTCAAGGCGAGCGGCACGCTCGACGACTTCTCCGGCCAGGAGGTCACCGTCTTCCTGAGCGAGGCCCTCAATCCCGGGGATCAGCGCCTCTTCTTCACCCAGGTCCGCCTGCTCGGCGAGTCGCTGGGGGTTCAGGAGGTCGGGCGCCCCGCCGGCTCGGTGGCCGAGCTCAAGGCCCAGGTGGGAACCGCCAAGGCCGAGCTTCTCCGCGAGAACCTCACCGTGCGGCTGGCGGGGGCCGACCTGGCCGTCTCCGGCCGCGTGCGGAGCCTTCGGGCCGCCGAGGCAGCGCCAGAAAGCGGGCCGGTCAGCGAGCACGATCCCCAGTGGCGTGTCGCGGAGCTCGAGGTCAGATCCGTTCTCAAGGGCCGGGTCACCACGAAGACGGTCACCTTCTGGTATCCGGGCAGCGCCGACGTCATGTGGGCGTCGGTTCCCAAGCCGGCGGTGGGCCAGGAAGGAACCTGGCTGCTGCACGCGCAGGCTCCGGAAAACGGCGCCGCCGTGCTCGCCATTGTCGATTCCCAGGATCTGCTGACGCCCACCGAGGCCCAGGTTGCGGCGGGGATGGTGCAGCCATGACGAAAAACCAGAGGAGCCAGGCCATGCGAAAGAGGATTGAAACCCTGCTCGCCGTCACCTTCCTAGCGGCGGGATGGCTCGTCCTGGGAGCCCAGGAGGCGCGCGCCATCGACGTCTGCGGCAACGGGATCTGTGCGACCACCGCGGTTCCACCCGAAACCTGCTCGACCTGCCCGGCGGACTGCGGCACCTGCCCCGTGCCGGCGGTCGTCGTCGTCAACATGATTCCTCTCGCACAGAGCGCCGAGACCGGCCAGGACAGCGAGCCGAACCTTTCGGTCAACCCGAACAATACGCAGCAGATCGCCGGATCGGCTTTCACCACCAACCCGACGGGCGCCACCACCACGGCGCCGATCTACGTTTCCACCAACGGCGGCACCACCTGGACGATGAACAACATCGTGCCCAGCGGCAACGGCAGCACCGGGGACATCACCCTGCGCTTCGGGGGCACCACCAACTTCCTCTACACCGGCACTCTGCGGGGCGGCTCCGGCCTCACCCTCAACCTCCTGCGTACTTCCAACTTCACGGCGGCGACCACGATGACGCTGCTGAGCAGCCGCGCCAACGTGGACCAGCCGTTCGTTCAGGCCGCCACCTTCACGGGCGCCGACCGGGTCTACGTGGGCAACAACGATTTCAATGCCGCGGCCGGCAGAACCGCGACGGTGGATCGCACGCTGAGCGGCACGGCGGCCTCTCCAACGTTCACCTCGCTACGGATCGAAACCCGCAACACCTGCAGCCAGGACGGCCCACCGATCCGCCCGGCCATCCACTCGGACGGCACGGTCTACTCGATTTTCTACCGTTTCCGTGCGCCCTCCTGCGTGTCGCCGTTCACCACCGACGTGGTGGTGGTGCGCGATGACAACGGATAAGCCCAAGGTGAGGAGCCAAGCCATGCGAAAAATGATCGATCTTCGTCTCCCTGCGTCCCTCCTGGCGGCGGGTCTTCTGATTCTGGGCGCCCAGGCGGCGCGCGCCATCGACGTCTGCGGCAATGGGATCTGTGCGACCACCGCGGTCCCTCCCGAGTCCTGCTCGACCTGCCCAGCGGACTGCGGCCCGTGCCCTCCCGATTTCTCCTCCCTGACCGATCCCAGCGACGGCCTGGCCGGACGGATCGTCGTGTCCGGCGTCTCCGTGCCCTTCGAGAACAACAGCCACGCCAACTTCGGGCAGGAGCGCTTCGTCGCCTCGAATCTCAGCATCGCGGTGGACCCCACCACCAGCTCGCGGGTGTACATCGCCTGGGCGGATTTTCCGGGTGGCGTCGCGCCGTACACACTCCACGTGCGGCGCTCGGACAACCGCGGCGTCACCTGGTCCGCGAGCGACCTGCTCACGATCAGCAACGCCACCAACCCCGCCCTGGCGGTGAACAGCGCCGGCAAGGTGGCCTTCCTCTACCAGCTCAACACGCCGATTGGCGCGACACTTGCCAACCAGCGCTGGGAGACCCACGTCCGCCGTTCCGTGAATCAGGGTGCCGCCTGGGACGACCTGATCCTCGCCAACACACCGGCGGCGAACCCGGCGGTGACCTTCATCCCCTACCTCGGCGACTACGCCTACATTCAGGCGATCGGGAAGAACTTCTACGGGATTTTCTCGGCCAGCAACGTCCCGGACATGGCCAACTTCCCGCAAGGCGTCACCTACCAGCGCCGCGCGAACTTCACCACCCACCAACTGTTCCGCACCGATGGCGTCACCCCGGTGGCCGTCTCGATCGATCCCTTCTTCTTCAAGCTCAACGAACCGTAGTCAGAGGCAGATCGCCAAGCGGCCGGAGAGATCCGGCCGCCTCGCAGCTCGGCATTGCGGCCCTTTGCAATGGATCGGATGGTAAGATCTCCTCCTCGCGAATGAATCATTTATTCTCAGTAATTGCTGAGAAAGGGGACGAGGATGCCGCACCGAGCCCACCGCCGTGCCGTCGCCACGGTTTTTCTGATCTCCACCCTCTGGGCTGGCTCCGCCGCCTTGCTTCCAAGCCCGGCGTCCGCAAACTCGAACGAGGCGTCGTCGTCGACGCCTGCGTGCACCCCCGCCATCCTCTACTCCAATGACTTCGAGACCGGCAGCGGCCTCGCCGACTGGACCGTCGAGCTCGATTTCGGAGCCAATACGGACGACTGGCGCGGCATCCAGAGCTGCCCGGCCCACTCGGGCAGCGGGGTCTTCCGCTTCGGCGGCCCGGCCTGCGGCCAGATCTCCGTTCCCTTCGAGCAGGTCGTCGCCTTCCCCAAGGGAACCGGGGCCATGGGGGGCATCGTGGTCCCCGCCGGTACGTCTCCCACCCGCCTCTCCTTCTGGCACCACTGGAACATCGAGCAGGGCGATGCCTGGCTGAAGCTCTCTGTCGACGGCTCCTCCCGGGTCCGCGTGCCGTCGTCCGCCTTCATCGCCGGCACCGGTTACACCGAGGGCTCCGGCTTTACCGGCCAGCAGAGCACTTTCGTCAACAGCGTGGTCGACCTCGATGCCGCCTGCGCGATCGTGCTCGGATCCGGTGGTTGCGCGGGCCACAGGATCGAGCTCGGCTTCGCCATCTGGTCCAGCAGCGGCGGCCCGGGTGTGGAGTGGGCCCTGGACGACGTGACAGTGACCGCCTGCGCGACGACTTCCCTGCCACTCAGCTTCTACACCGTGACGCCCTGCCGGCTGGTCGACACCCGCAACGCGAACGGCCCGCTCGGCGGTCCCGCCCTCCAGCCTGGAGCCATACGACCCTTCACGCTGACCGGGATCTGCGGCGTACCGGCCACGGCCAAGGCCCTGTCCTTGAACGTCACGGTGACCCAGCCGAGCGCCGCGGGCTTTCTGACTCTGTATCCGGGCGGCCAGCCCACGCCGCCGACCAGCTCCATCAACTACTCGCTGGGGCAGACGCGCGCCAACAACGCCGTGCTTCCCCTGGAGGACGGCACCGGCATCCTCCAGATCTACTCGGCCGGCGGCTCCGCCCACGTCATTCTGGACGTGAACGGGTACTTCCAATGAACCGCTTCCGGAGCTTCTTCGGCCCCGGGGGGTGACAACGGCCGTCCGCGATAGGATCTGCTCCATCGACCAGGAGCCATCCCATGCGAATGACCGCCATCCCCTTCGGCACGACCGACTGGGCGCAGATCGAACCGACCGAGCATCCCGGAGAGACGGGCGCCGCCTTCTGGCGCACCCGGACCTTCGGCGAACTCCGCGTCCGAAGGGTCGACTACACCCCCGGCTATCTGGCGAATCACTGGTGCACCAAAGGCCACATCCTCCTCTGCCTGGAAGGCGAGCTCCACGTCGAGTTGCAAGGTGGCCCCACCCACATCCTCACCTCGGGAATGAGCTACCAGGTCGCCGACGACGCCGAGCCCCATCGCTCCCACACGACGACGGGCGCCAAACTCTTCATCGTGGATTGATCGGATAGAAAGCAAGGATCATGACTCAGACAACGGATGCCCCCCTCTCGATCCACCAGCTCGAAGAGGTCCTGCGGCGGATCCTGGGGCAGGAGCACGCGCTGCCCGAAGACTGGGAGCCGCAGGCCACGACCTACGACCTGCCCCGCTTTCATTCCGAAGCGGAGTTCCTGGCCCGCTTCGAGGACGCCGTCCGGCAGATCCTGGCGCAGGAAATCCAGGACCCGCCGCGCTTGCGAGCCGTGCTGGCGGCTGCGGGCCATCCCTATGATTACGCCCGCCTCGGGCACCCGCTCTCGACGGTGTACGAGCTCTACCTGCGCCACCTGACCGGCACCGGGCACGCCGTGTCGTTCGCCTCGCGGACCAAGGCCTTTCTAGCACCGATCGAAGCCCGGAGAGAGCCCTCGCCGGTGCGGCTTTACGCCGCGGGCCGCCTGCCCTTGTCGGCGGCCAAGCAGGCCGCCCTGCGCGAGCAGCAGGTCGAGATTCACGAAAACTGGACCGGCCCGCTGCCCGAGGCATCGCCCGGCACGCTGACGGTCTACGCCAGCGACGCACCGCCGTCGAAGGACACACTGGAAAGGATTCAGGCCGATGCGGTCAGTTGCCCCGTCGACGAGGGCGGCATCCTGTTGATCCGGCAGGGAACGCCGCTGGACGATCCCCTCAATCTGAAAAGGATTCAATTGATCCGCAAACGGACGGTGGCCGCCCTGCTGGCCGCCAATGCCAAGACCGAGCTTCAGCTCCTGGTCCTGCTGCCGACGATCTTTCCGGGAATGAAGGCCAGTGCCTGCTATTGCACGGGCCTGGCGGCCGAGGCCGCCCTCTTCAGCGCCACGGCCGCGGAGCTCGCCGATCGGGCCGCCGTCCCCTTGTTCTATGCCGCGAACTGCTACGGGGGTACGCACCAGCTCATCGACGAGATCCTTCGGCCGGAGGGGCTGATCGCCCCCAGGCCCCTGGCCGTGCTGGACCCGAACGCGCAGGAGGGGCAGAAAGAAGTCACCCTGGTGGATCGCATCATCGAAGCCCTGCCGGAGCTGCAGGGCGGGCCCGCCTGTCTCTTTCTGGAAACCCCGACCAATCCCGAGCTCCAGGTCCACGACTTCGCCCGGCTGATCGATGCCCTGAGGAAGTATCAAACCGACACCGGCCATCAGATCCCCGTGCTGGTCGACACCACCATGGCGCCGCTGTATCCCCTGTTCGCCAAGGATTTCGCCCACGACTGGCCGTTTCTGATCGTCAAGAGCGGCTCGAAATACCTGACCAAGGGTAGGGCCACACTGGGGCTCGCCCTGTGCTCGGACAACGCTCTGGCGCAGCGGATTCTGGCCCGAGCCCGGGACTATGGCCGCGATACCGACAGCTTCGCCAAATCGTCCCAGCTCAAGGCACTGGCTGAAGGCCTGATGGACCTCAAGCCCCGGATGGAGCACATTGCGGACAATACCCGCCGACTCGCACGCAGGATTCAGGAGGAATTGGCGAAGCGAGGCCACGCTCGCATCACCCTTCACAGCATGTCGGAGGAAGACCTGGCCGACGGACTGGCCAGCGGGATTCTGTCCTTCTACCTGCCACCGGCGTCGACAACACATCCCGATCTGGTCGACGAGTTCGTCGACTACCTGCTGACGCACGCCCCGGATCGGGTCAAGAATCGGGTCAGCTACGGACAGTCCAGCGGCGGCGGCCATCAGGACTATTTTTACGTCATCAATCCCGACGAATCGACCCAGGGAGCCCTGCCCGAAGCCGTCAAAGCCGCCCAGAAAAGAAACAACGTGCAGATCTGCCGGATCTCGGTCCCCGAGCGAGCCGACGTGGAGGGTCTGGTTCAAGTCATGAGCAGTTTCTTCGACCTGAAATACAACCGGCCGCCGGGTGACTGAGAGCCGAGAGGCTCGGAAGCAGTGGCGCCGCGCTGCGCCAGGCTCGATAACGTCATTCAACGGCCAAGCCAGCTCGGCTGCTACCCGGTCAGGTCCTGCTCGACACCGTTTTCTCTGAACACGAGTTCGAGAAGCGGGCTGAACCTATGCCCGGGGGAACCAATTATTCGCGGGTCCCCATTGGTCGTAGGCACGGCGCGCAGCAAACCAAAGACTGCCAAAGAAAATTACAGTCGCAGCATAGACGAAATAGTCTTCAGCCCCAAGAGTGATCTTTGGGGCACCACCGGCTTGCCTTGCGCCCATGGAAAGGGGTATTGCGGTAAGACCATTGACGAGTAGAATTTGCGAGAAAAAGAAAAAATCTTCGTCGAAAACCTGAGCCAACCGACGAAGGGGACCGCGGCTCTGATGTTCGAAGACGTGCATTCCCTCCGCCTCTAGTACCCTTGAAATTTCGACTGTTACGGCGTGTGCACGGTGCCGAATCATAGCATCATAAACGGTAACGCAAACACCCAGCGCTAGTAAAAAGATTGAGGCTGGGAAAAGTAAGCCCGCTACCAATTTCTGTCCATCCTGTCCACCAAACTGAAATACACCCGCCGTAAAGGCTCCAACGACGCCTATTAGAGTGATGTGTCGATGGGCGGTCATGGTTCGCAAGTCTGTAAGGTGATTGAATCTCTCTTGGAGAATCCGACAATACTCTACGACCTCTCGGCCTGGAATACCGACTCCTTCGATTTCATTCGCTTTCATACGACTCGCTCCGTTCGGCACTCTATAGACTTGTTCGAAGCCGGCATCTCAGAACTGCTCAGCGTATCCGACCCGACAGGAAATCTTCCTGCTCCTCCAGCAAACCTCTCGCTCCATCCCACCGCATGCCGTCGATCTTCGCCCCGACGAGCCTGCCGGCCGGTTCGCGCTCGAAAAACCGGGTGGCACTCAGTGCTGTTCCTCGCAGGTTGGCGCCAGTGAGGTCGGCGCCGACGAAGGAGGCCCCTTCGAGATCTGCCTCTTGCAAGTTCGCGCCGACCAAACTGGCTCTGCCGAGGTCAGAGCGAGTCAGATTCGCCTTCTTGAGATCCACGCCGTCGAGTTGGGCTCCGCGAAGGTCGCAGTTCTTGAGGTACAAATCTCCAAGGTCCCGAGTGCTGGGCGTCCACCCTCGAAGGTCCACTCCGAGAAACAGCTTCTTCGGGCCGCGATACGGAACAAAGCTGGAGGCAGTCCGCAAGTTTTCAACTCTCTTAGGATTGTGCGAGCCGGTTGTGTAGCGCTCATTCCCAGGCCAGGGATCGGCGTTGTTGTGGTAGAAGGACTCGCGCTCCCAATACCCCAGACGATCTTCGGCGAGGAACTCAATACGGTGCAGCCATTTGAGGCTCTTATAGAAGTAGCGGGAGGGAGTTACCGTTCGAAGAGGATAGCCATGCTCAGGAGAAAGTGGCTGACCGTCAGCGCTGTGCACGAGCCAGGTGTCGGCCCTGGCCACCTCAATAGGGAGTGATGTGTCGTGGCCGCGGCTCGAGTAGGCGACGAAGCGGACGAAACGTGCTTCAGGGAGAGGCTCCACGCGGAGCTCCATTAGAAACGAGGCTAGCGGGATTCCAATAAAGCTCGATTTTATTCGGCTCCAACCGGTGACGCAGTGTATATCCGCTAACAGTTTTCGCTGTGGTAAGGCCAAAAATTCCCCGTAGGTCACCTCCAACGGCTTGGCGATCCGACCTCCTAGACTCAGACGCCAGTGTGCAAGAGGCAGCAGATCGGTGCGCGCCGCGCGCTCGCCCGTGATCGGAAATTTCTTGGTCGCCACCTGACCCGGAGGAAGCAATGCTTCTGGCATATCGTGATGGCCCATTTCATCCTCCCTAAACGCTACAATTCTGCTTCAAATTCAACATCGAGATTCACCTTAAGAAGTCTCTTTATTTCCTTGCAATATATTTCATCGAAAAATTCCGGGGTCAAGAAATCCAACTTAAAAAGCTTCGAGCTGGGCTCCCTCAACTTATCCTGAGTAATGGCTTCTTCACCTCCATGGCTTTGGTTGTTGCATCGCTGATCACCGGCCTTCCAAAGGCACTCAAAATCTTCAACCAATTCAACAATCCCGGACTTCTGCCGAAACGTGTTTCCTATAAACACTTTCTCTCTTTTTATGGTTCCGTCGCCGTCCTTTAGACAGATCGGAGAATATACTATTTGAACTCCGTCTATCTTGTAGAGCCCGAAGTCGTAACATTCATTCGCAGCAACAACGGACTCTGCCACGTAGCGGCATTTAATTTCTTTATATTTCTTCACCTTTCTCTGAACCATGACAATATCAAAACAATACTGAATCAGACTTTCTGCCTGAATAGTCAACGGACTGTGCTTTTCTGCTTTGACTTCTCGAAAAACCCAATCACTATTAAAGATAAACAACAGGAGCCGTTGCTTGTCGAAGAGAATAATGCGGGAAGCCTTGATGTGCCCCTCTTCCGAGGCTTCCTGAACTTTCATCCCTATCCCATCAAGATATTTGTCCCAGTTATCATCAAATTGCAGCCTGTGTTTGTCAAACTTCTGCTTTGGCTCTTTATCGTCCGGCCTTCTGAATCCATGGCCAAAATCTATGGATGGAATGAGAAACGCCATGAATTGTTGAATTTTGACGTTTCCAATAAAAAAATGATAAGTCTCTTTTTCCTCCCTGCTCGGTTTGTGGCCTTCGCGCACAAAATAGTATGGGCGCCTAGAAGGGTGCTTCTTGTACGTCTTCGAAATGAGCTTCTCGAATTCGTCAACTTTAGGCGTCGAACTAAAGCAGCGACATAGAAAATCCCATATCGAGTCATGATAATGCGTCACGGTGGCAACAAGAATGTGGGAGACTAGGAGTACAAGGACTTCAATGGTAATCGGCATTTTTACTCCTCAACACAAAAGCTTCAACGTGTTATGCCGCCCATTGGCAAAGGGTCATTCACCCGGACTGGAATAGCTCCATCCTCCGTTTCCGCCGCCAAAATCATCCCCTGCGATTCCTCCCCTTGCAGCTTCTTGGGAGCGAGATTGGTGACCACCAACAGGCGTTGTCTCACGAGATGCGCGAAGTCAGCCGGATCGCCTATATGGGCCACGACGGTTCGGCTTCCTTCGAACCGTAGCAGCACGTATCCTGGCTTGCCCGATGCCGGCGGCTCGACGGCGGTCACCTGCAAGGCTTCGAGCTCACAGTCCACGAGGGCGTCCAGCGCGAGCGGCGGCGCGGTGACGGGTGGAGCGGTCGCCTTGAGGTTCTCTCGCGAGGCGGCGACCAGGGCTTCCACACGGACGGGGTCCACACGGTCCACCAACCGGTCGTAGGGCTCGACGGGAATCGATTCCAGAGTCTCGTCCGTTCCCTCCCAGGTGAGGGCGGGCAGGCGCAGCATGCGGGCCGTCTGCGCGGCGAAACCCGGCAGGATCGGCTGCAGGAGGGTGGCCAAGATGCGGAAGGCATTGATCGCCGCGGTACACATGGCGGCTGCCGCGTCCGCGTCTTCCTTGGCGACGCGCCAAGGCTCTTGCTCCTGCAAATACAGGTTGATGGCGCCGGCGAGCTCGGCGAGCAGACGCGCCGCCTGGGAGAATTCGCGCCGCTCGAAGAAATCGGCGATCTCGTCGCGCCGGGCCCTGACGCTTTCCACCAAGGCCCGGCCTTCGCCCTCGAGCACGCCGAGACGACCGCCGCAACTCTTGTGCAGGATGGCCAACGCCCGGCTGGGAATGTTCGCCAGCTTGTGAACAAGGTCGCTGTTGACCCGCTGAATGAAATCGTCGAAGTTGAGGTCGAGATCTTCCACTCGTGAATTCAGCTTCGTCGCATAGTAATAGCGAATGTATTGCGGGTCCAGGTGCTCCAGATAGGTCGCCGCGTTGATGAACGTGCCGCGGGTTTTCGACATCTTTTCGCCGTTGACCGTGAGGAAACCATGGACCGCCAGCTCCGTGGGCGTGCGAAAGCCCGAGCCCATCAGCGTCGCCGGCCAGAACAAGGCATGGAAGTAGACGATGTCCTTACCGATGATGTGGATGACCTCCGACTCCTCCTCCCGCCGCCAGTAGGAGTCGAAGTCGGCGCCGTGCTGGCGGCACCAGGCGAGCGTGGTGGCCATGTAGCCTACCGGCGCGTCGAGCCAGACGTAGAAATATTTGCCCGGATAATCAGGGATCTCGAAACCGAAATACGGCGCGTCGCGTGAGATGTCCCAATCCTTGAGGCCCGCGGTGAACCACTCTTCCAGCTTGTTGCCGACCTCCTCCTGCACCCGACCTGAGCCGAGCCAGACCTTCAGGCGGTCCGTGAAGTCGGCGAGGCGGAAGAAGAGGTGAGTCGACTTGCGCCATTCCGGCCTGGTGCCGCAACGGGCACAGTAGGGATCGATCAGGTCGCTGGGCGTGTAGGTGTGCGAGCAGACCTCGCAGGAGTCCCCATACTGGTCGGCGGAGCCGCAGTTCGGACATTTCCCTTTGATGTAACGGTCGGGAAGGAACATCTCGTCCTTGGGGCAGTAGGCCTGCTCGATGTCGCGCGTGGCAATGTGCCCGTTGGCCTTGAGCGCACGGTAAATCTCGATCGACAGCTCGCGGTTCTCGGGCGAATGGGTGGTGTAGTAGTGATTGAATTCGATGCCGAAGCCCGCGAAGTCCCGGCGGTGCTCGCGCAACTCGCGATCGATCAGCTCTTCGGGAGTGATCCCCTCGTTCCAGGCCCGCAACATGATCGGCGTGCCATGCGTGTCGTCGGCGCAGAAGAAGACGACGTCGCGGCCACGCAGCCGCCAGTAGCGGGTCCAGATGTCCCCCTGGAGATATTCGACGAGATGGCCGAGGTGGATGGGGCCGTTGGCGTACGGCAGGGCACAGGTGACGAGAAGCTTCTTCTTCATCGGCTGATCTTCCCTTGCGCTCATGAGAGACGGCTCCCATCCGGAATCGGCGCCGCGACCTGCGGGGAAGCGGTGGATTCTCCTGGGATCGCCACCGGCGCCAGACAGCAGGTGAATCGCAAGCCGCCGGCCGAGAGGGCATGAAGTCCGGTGGCGACCACGACGCGCGCTCCGGGCTCCTTTCCTGCAACCTGAGAGGCCGTCGCCAACACCTCGACCGGTTCGTCCAGGGCAACGGTGAGAATGAACAGGTGGCCGATCGCCGAATATTGACGGATCGCGGTGACGGTTCCCACCCGCAGGTCCAGCTTGCGGAAGTTCTCGATGTCGATCGGTGGTTTCATGCCGGGCCTCCGGCCGGGGCTTCGTAAAATTCGGCCAGCTCGGCCGTGCCGCCGCAGAAAGTTTCGATCAGCTCGACGAGCAGCCAGGAGCAGGCGAGCAGATCTTGCGCAGAAATGGCTGCGTTGCCTTGAAGGAAAAAGACGACGTCCCGCGAGCCGGTTTCCACCTTCGTATGATTTCCTTGAAGGACTTCCATGCGGCAGATGATCCGGCCGTCGGGATCGACGTAGGCGTACTCCCCGTCGCACGAGTGGGGAGATGTTTCGTCCAGGGGAATGAAGACGTCGCCGGCCTCCACACGCCGCAAGGTCACCGGCGTCTTCAGCTTGGCGAGGTCATGGGCGCCGATCGACAGCAGCGTCTTGGCCGAGGCGATGTTGTAGGAGTCGACGACGGCCCCGGTGGCGGTGAAATCCTGGTGGCGGCGAACGTAGCGCAGGATGCTCTCGGGGGCCGAAGGCACGTCTGTAACTCCGAAGAGCCGGTGGACGCGCTCGTACTCCGCAAGAGCCGGATGGCTCGAGAGCGAGCGGTTTTTCCAGTAGGCGCCGAGCTGCCGCCCCACCTCGCGCCGGTACGCCATGAGCTCGGGCGGAGTCCGTGAGTTGTCAACTCCGCGAGCGACCACGACGGAGGTGGAGAGGCCAAGCTCGATCATTTCTGAAGAAACCTGCAAGAACACAAGAACCTCCCTCAAGCCCCAGCCGGTTTTTCCCAGGGGAAAATGTCACGTCCATAGTGGCCATACGAAGCGGTCTGGTAGAAGCTCCAGCCCTTCGGCTGCCGAAGGCCGAATCGCTCGATGATGGCGCGGGGAGAGAGATCCTTCTTGGTGAACAGATTCTGCTTGTAGAGCTCCTCCGACACCTCGGCTCCGGTGTCAATGACGGCGGTGAACATCTCCGGCTCATGCTTGCCGATCCCATAGGCCAGGGTGACCGTGCACTCATGGGCGCCGCCGATCTTGTGGTGGACGACCGTTCTGGCGATGTGGCGGCACATGTAGGCCGCGGAGCGGTCTACCTTTGTTGGATCCTTCCCCGAGTAGGCTCCACCGCCGACCGGGACTCGCGGGCCATAGGCATCGACCACGATCTTGCGGCCCACCACGCCCGCATCGCCCGTTGGCCCGCCCACGACGAAACGCCCGGTGCCGTTGACCGTGACGAGGTCCTCGTTAATCTGCTCACCCAGGACAGGCCATACGGCGTGCTGGAGCAGTTGACTCTTGATGTCCGGGGTGGAGACGTCGTCGGAATGTTGCGCGGCCAAGATCACCCTGGAGACGACGCCGTCCGGATTCAGCGTCACCTGCGATTTGCAATCCGAGCGCAGCCAGGGAAGGACCCGCTGGACCCGCAGCTCGTGAAGACGCAGGCAGAGATTGCGCGACAGCACCCACTCTTTGGGCATCCCCTCCGGGGTCTCGTCGGTAGCATAGCCCACCATGATCCCCTGGTCTCCGGCGCCCCCTCCGTCGACACCCGAGTCAACCCCCGCATCCACCGCGGCTTCCTTTTCCTTGCCTTTGCCGATATCGACCGACTGGCTGCGCAGGTGGTTGACCACCGTCAGCTCGCCGCAGAAGTTCTCGTCGTCCTCCTGATCCCGGCCGGCATAACCACCCTGCCAAAAGTCGCCATAGCCGACGTCCTTCCAAACCTTGCGTGCCAACCGAACCACGTCGAGTTGCCCTTTGATCCAAGGCGTCAGCTTGACCTCTCCGGAGACGATTAGGAGGTTGTCTTTGACCAGGCACTCCACCGCCGTCCGAACCTCGGGAAGACCGGGCTTTCCAGGCTTGAGATTGAGATCCTCTTCGGCTGCGAGCCGCAGCACCTCATCCAGGATCCGGTCGGCGACCTGGTCGCAATACTTGTCTGGGTGGCCGGACGAGACGTGCTCGGCGGTCCTTGCAATCCTCTGGCTCATTCAAATCTCCTTACATAAACAGCGAGTTGTCTTCCTTCACTTGAATCCACGTCCGCGGTGTGCCACGTACGAGTACGATCGCCGCGTGACCTCCGTTTTAACCTCCTGGGACTCGGCTCCGGGCTCGGTCTCCTCCTCCCACTCGAAAGCCCCCGGCCCCTGCAGGTCCCTAAGCAGTTCCTCGAGGAGTTCCTCCGCCAGAGTGTCGACGTTGCTGAGCCTCGCATACTTCCGCTTGCGACCCCGGACGAAAAAAGTCTCGATCTGCAAGTTGTGCCGGGACGCAATGTCCGGAGCCGGAGACCGGAAATGAATGGACGACGAGCGCCAGTCGATCCACACTTCGTCACCAAGGACCTCCTGCAGTCTCTCGCTCAATCTCGGCAGCAGTCCGTCGCGGTCCAATGGAGGAGGGGGCAACGCGCCAAGTTGCTCCGGGATCTCGCCGATGAGGTCGGCTACCAGTTCGTCAATCATCGCCCTAGTGACGTGCGGCATGAGGAAGATGTGGGAGTACTTGCGCTTGACGCCGTCGACGTAGAGCGTCTCCCCCGACAGAGAATATTTATGTTGGATCTTGGGACTTGCAGCCTTGAAACGCACGGTCAATGAGCAGGGGTTAGTCCGAGCCACCCAAAGATCCTCGCCGAGCCGGCGCTGAAGGTCGAGCAGTCGGTCGTAGGCGTAGGCCGCCATCGCTTCGGTCGCCAATGCCCGGTCGATCTGCATCGAGTAGGAATTCGTGGCCGCATAGTTCCAGAGAAGCAGTGCAGAGAATCCATTGCGAGAGCCGGCAAAGGTCGTATCCGGACTGCCGACGTACTCCGGATCGTCAGGCGGTTTCATCTGCAACTTCGTCTTTGTCATGAAGATTCCGCAGGGCCACGGTGCACCGATCCACTTATGGCCACTCACTACAAGAGAGTGGACAAAGGGCAGGCGGAAATCGAAATTAGGCCCGCGATGCTTGATCAACCCCGCGTTGTGGGCCATCTCGATGAAGGGCATATTGGCCGCACCGAGAGCCCCATCAACGTGGAACCAGAAGCCGTTGCGGATCTCGGACTCCCCCACGCTCCCCGCCTCCGGGATCACCGGCCGCTCCGTCAGGCCATAGGCCTGAAAAATGGGCATGAGCGCATTGCCCGCTTCCTCGACGTCATCGTAGGCCCCTTTGAAGGTGCTACCATAGTTGAAAAACACCAGGATCGGATATCCGCGGGCGGCGAAGAAATCGACCAACACCGCGAGCGCCTCAACGTCAATCGAGCCTGGGCCGCCGTCGCCTTCGCTAGAGGGAACCTCTTTGGGCCAGGGCCTTCCGGGTGCCAGCGGATTCTCGCCAGGGTAATGCTGATTTCCGATCTCGCTGAACGTCTTGATGCGCAGCGCTCGTACCGCCTTGTGTATTGAATAGTGGGTATCCTCTGAAAAGAAGATCAGGGGCGTAAACATGTTGGGGTTGTTGGGCGGCAGCATCGGCCGGCCAAAAACAAGCCGTTGCTGCGCCCTGCGGGGAGGACCCTCCAGACTTGCTTTGCGGGCCTCTTCCTCGGCGTGTGGGTCCTCCATCAGAGCTCCCCCAGACAGGTACTCGCGGGCGTTCCAAAGTCCGTAAAGGTTTCCCTCGGTCGAGCCCATGGAGAGTACGTAGCCCCAATAGGAATCCGGATCCTGCCTGTCGTGAGGCCAGCGCGCGTTCCAAAGGGAGGCGTAGTAGTCGAGGACCGCACGCTCCAGCCACTTACTGCTGAGGGTGAAGTTCCCCTCACAGAATGGGTCTCCCAAGTTGTTGAGCTGGCACTGGAGGTAATCCTCCAGGCCGGCCATGTGCGGGAACGATTGGTTCGCCTGAAAGCCGAGGAAGCGCCCTTTCTGCTCGTCGTGGTAGAGCTTCGCCCGCCTGAGCGCCTCGGTATGCTGCTCTGGGGGCAACCCCGTCGCGAGAATCTCGAATAGGTTAGGGTCGAGATCCCCGACCTTTGGATAGACGTGCGAGGGCCTTTTCGTCGGCCCCGAGACACAAGGCTTTCCGTTGTGGAATGCTCCCTCCGGGAGGGTGTCGATCCACCGCTTGTCTTCGGGGCCGATTTGGACGGAGCTTCCCTGTACCGGCTTTTTTTCTGGCGATTTCATCGTGCTTGTACGCCTCTAAGTTCCGGCAGCTTTTCGTCCCGACGCTACGCAACAATTTCACACACCACACCCCTGGAGAGGGGGACACCAATCCCTAAAAACCGGGTTAGCCGGCCTCGATCTCATTCCTTGCCTTCGGTCAGGCCAATGCTAAGAAAGTAGGAGAGAATATGCAAGCCTACGCATAGACATGGACGCATAGTGACGACTGTGTAAGTTGATTCATAGCCATTCGGCGTACTCGCCCTGCGAGACTCCGTTGTCCCTTGATCCTCCTGACCGCGCTCACAGCAGTTCCGGCGGAGGCCGCTCAGCCGCCGCGGGGACGGACGGCCAAGGACGCTTGGAGCTCGCTGCTCTAGCTTTGGTAATGCGAAGCGGGCCTTGTGTCTAGGCGAGACCCATCTCTCTCTTCAAGAAACTGGGCAGAGAGAAGCCTGTCCGCCAGTTCCATCAGACGATCGAGCGAGCTGATGGAGGACGATGTGGCGAACTCCCTGGCTTGCCCCACGACTTGCTGCGTCTCGGACCACGTCATCTTCATCGCTTGGCACTCCTCTAACTCTCTCTTCAGCAGCGTGCCTCTAGGCGAGGCCCATCTCTTCGAGCGAGTGGGCAGTGAGGACCCGTGCTCCAAGCTTTGCCAACCGGTTGGGCGAGTTGACCGCCTCGATCTGCTGCCGAACCTTCTCCGGGAGAGGTCCAAACTTCTCGGCAAGCTGAAGGAGAAGAAACTGGCAGGCGCCCTCGAATCGCTGCGTCTCCGACCATGTCATCTTCATCGCACGTACCTCCTGGTTCTCTCTTTGGGAGCCAAGGGCCTTGAACTCCGCAACCTCCCAAGGCTCCAATTCTAGATAGTTTTCCACGCAGTCCACAAGTAGGTAGGGGTCGATCTGGTTCTTCAGCCCGGCGATCCGGCGCATGCAGGCCATCTTCAACTCGGCGCGGCTCCAGGGACCGGGGTCCAAGAGGGCCGCGAGGGCCCAGGCCAGAGGCTCGGGACGGTCCAAGTAGTCTGCGGCACGACAGCCGGCGAGGGCGAAGGTGAGGTACCGCGGCTCCGGGAAGTCCGGGCCAAGGCTACTCTTCCAGGTCTGCAGGTTGACGCCGGACCTGCCACGCTTCAGGTAGAAGGCGATGGACAGCACCCGCATGTCGTAGCGAGCCTGGAGCTGGCTGCGGTATCGCCACAAGCGCTCCGCCATTCCCCGGCTGGCCCGGGCTTCGATCTCGACGTGGATCAGAAGGGGCCGGCCGTCGAGGGTGCGGACACGGACGAGCAGGTCGAGCTCGCGCCGGTCGCCGTGCGGCCCCCTGGCGAAGAGCTCCTTGTCCAGAAACTCGGGCGCCGATAGGTCCAGCCGTTTCAGTGCCCGAGGCGCGACCAGGCACAGGAAGTCTTCGAGGAAAACGCGCAGCAGTTGCTTGAATATCTTGTCGTGTTGGGTGGCCATGGCGATCCCAGGAGCCTGAGATCGCCGCCTATCGGCGCTCTCCCTCCACCCCTATAAGACGGAAAAAACGAGTCTCATCTTACAACCCCCCGCCGGATATGGTTTTGCGAGGGGGGTTTTGGGCTATTCAAGAGGTGACTGAAAGGCAAGGACCACCCCAACCACCCCCCCAACGCACCCTCTAAGAAGGAAGCCCTCTCCCCCTCCTCCCATCCCGGGCCGGAGCGGCGGCGGCTTCGTTTGGAGGTGCGTATGGCTCGTCGAAGATTGTGCAGAGCCGCCCTGATCCTCTTGATCGCGCTCGCAGCCGTGCCGGCGGGGGCCGCTCAGGGGCGGACGGCAAGGGACGCTTGGAACTGGCTGCCTCAGCTCTGGCGGGCGGCGATCGAGCGCGTCGCCCCGGTGGCCTGGCTGGAGAAGCTGGGGCCGGAGATGGATCCCAACGGTCTCTCAGGGACTCCCGATCCTCCTCACGATCTGGGACCCGGCATGGACCCGAACGGCGCAAAGTAACCTGCTCTCGGGGGCCGGCGGACGGGGTCAGAGAGCCCGCCGGCTCCCGATTCTTATGGGTGCCACGAATGGGTCGACTTTTCATACTTATAGAGACAGACGACGGAGGTGGTCCTGAACGACATCCACATCACGCGCGAGCTTCTACGGGCCGTGGCACGCGGCGAGCTTTCCGAACGGGCCCTGGCCCAGATCCAGACCCAACATCTGGAGAGCCTCTGCCCCTTTTGCCGCCGGGAGATCCGCGCCTGGTTGGAGGAGCAGATGTCCTCCCCCGGTCCGGCCTACCTCCTTGAGACGTTCCCTGCCGTGCTGAACCGCCATGGCCCAGAGCTGGAGGCCCGCCTCCGCGAATCCGAGCGAGATTTCGAGGATCTACTGGCGCGTCCGCGGGAGGAGCGTCTCTTCCGCATCGACCGGGCCCGGAGCCGGTTCCGCGGTCCCTTCCTCGCCGAGCGGCTGATCCAGGAGAGCCGCCGGCGCACTCTGGCGGACCCCGGCGAAGCGCTCCACCTCGCGGAGCTCGCCCGCGCTGTCCTCCACCCGCGCCTCTACCTCAATGGGCGTCACAATCTGGCCCTTTACCTGACGGAGGCTGGGCGCTACGAGCAGGCGGCCGGGCTGGTCGCCGCGGACACGGAGTTGTACCGCCAGTTCCCGGAGCCGTGGACGCAGCTCCGGCTCACCTGGCTCCAGGGGAAAATCGCGGCCGGCCTCGGGGAAGCCCGGGAAGCCGAGCGACTTTTCCGGGAGACTCGGGACGGCTTCCTCCGCCAGGGGATCGGCTACGACGCCGCGATGTCCTCCCTCGATCTCACGCTCCTCTATCTAAGGGAAGGGAGGATGGCAGAGGTCCAGCGCCTGGCCGAGGAGATGGTCGCCGCCTTCGAGAGCCAGGAGGTGCACCGAGAAGCCCTGGCCGCGCTCCGACTCTTCCAGGAAGCCGCCCGCCGCGAGGAGATCACAGAAAGCGTGGTCCGCGATCTCTTCACCTACCTCGCGAGCGCCAGGAGCGACCCGGCGGCGAGCCGTTGGAACCTTCCAACGTGACGTTGGATTCTTCCAACGGAGCATCGGACTTTCCGATGGCGCGTTGGATTCTTCCACGAAGCCAGCGTTGCCTCCTTGAGCGCATCCTCAAAGAGTCTTAGACTGTCATGGACGTCAACCGATGGCACTCAGATTCGGAGATTCCATGAACGGCAGATCCCGTGCTTTCCGCATCACCCTGGCCGCCCTTGTCCTCCTCGGCCTTGCCGTACCGGCCATCTCGCAGAAGGCGCCGACGCCGGAGGGCCCGCCCTATCGGGTCGGCGGGGAGGTGTCCCGGCCGGAGATCCTTACGAATACTCGCCCAATCTACACGGAGCTCGCCCGCAGAGCCCGTGTGACGGGCTTCGTGATCGTGGAAGCGATCATCGACGAGCATGGCGACGTCACGAACGTGAGAGTGCTCAAAGGGCTTCCGATGGGGCTCGATCAGGCGGCCGTGGAGGCCATCAAGACGTGGAAATTCAAGCCGGCCACCCTCGCGGGCCAGCCGGTGCCGGTCTACTACGTGCTGACCGTGAATTTCCAGGTCGACGGCGCGCCCTTCGGCTCCGGCCCGATTTTCGCGAAGTTCCTGGAGCAGAATCCCCAGTTCGCGGCGGATCTGCAAGCCAAGCGCCACCAGGAGGCCTCAGCGCTCCTGGACCGCCAAGCCACGGAGCGGCCTGCGGATCCTGGAATTGCTTACGCCCGAATCTATCTCCTCCTCGACCAGGGCCAGTTGCAGGACGCCTGGCAGAAGGCGCTGGACAATCACGGCCCCGAGCGCTACGAGAGCCTTGCCAGCGTCGGCGCCTTCGCCTGGAAGAGAGCCGGCGACAAGGCCCGGTCTGGAGAGAAACGCGCCGAGGAGATCGAGTTGGGACTCCAGGCCGAGGCGGCCGCGATGGCGGAGAATCCGGAAGGCGTGGACGCGATTCGCTATAAGAGCTGGCTTGTCCGAGAGAAGGCGGGCCTGACGCTCGATCCCCGAGGCCGGCAGGCTTTGAACGCGGAAGCGGACCGGCTTGGCCAGCAGGCCACGAAGCTGCAGAACGCCAAAGGTCCCGGGACGGCGGATCGCCCGTAGGGACCACACCGGGTCGGCGCGGGATCGCCAGCGGAGACGTGAGATCTATTCCTCCGGCTCCGGTAACGGCTCCGGCGGACGGGAACGGGCGCCTCGCTTCGCTCCGAGGTAGGCCGAGGGCAGGAAGATCGCCAACCCGACGATCCAGAACCAGACGGGGTGAGGAATCATCAGCATGTTCACGACGGCGCCCACCAGGAAAAGCCCGCCGAGCAGGAGCCCGTGGCCGATCGGCGCCCGGGCCGCCCGGAGCGCCGTGATCCAGGCGCCGGCGAAGGTCCCCACGATCCACCCGAGCAGGACGAGGAGCAGGGCGCCCGCCGGCAGGTTGGCCATCGCCGCCTTGACCGCCGCGGGATCGTCGGGATTCATGCCGGCAGGAAGCGGATAGATCAGGGACCCAAGAAGCTCCATAACCCACACCAGCAGGCCGGCGACAAAAGCGCCTGCCCACACCGGAACCACGCTGCCGCGGAAGAATCTCAAACTCCACCTCCTTGGGTCTGGGAGAATTATAGCGCGCCGGATGAAAGGCAGCCGCCGGATCGGCATCGCCGCCATCGTCCGGAATCCCTGCAAGTGGTATCGAGCTTGCAGAAGCGGCCGTCATGCACCCCCGAGCGTGGCGCTTCTTTCTTGTGCTTTTCGCGATCTCGCTGGCTGCCCATGCCGGCGAGCTGACGCTGTCCAGCGTGGTGCTGGACCGCCTGGAGAGACCCATTCGAGGCGCGTCGATCGAAATCGAGCGATTGCCCAGCGCCTTCGAGGAGGCGCGAGCCCAGCTTGAGAAGGAGAGGCCGGCTCCCGTCTCCACCGCGATTTCCGACGAGCATGGACGCTTCCGGATCAACGTTCCCGAGCCGGGGATCTGGCGCCTGCGCGTCCGGGCTCGCGGCTTCGTCTCTGCGGAGGCGCTCGAATTCCTGCCGGTCTCGGAGTCCGTCCAACTCGCCGCTGTCGAGCTCTGGCCGGAAGCCACGCTGAGTGCGCGAGTTGTCGACGAGCAAGGGAAACCCGTGCCCGGCGCCCGTCTCCAAACCCTGTCCTCAGGATGGGACACGGGCGACTCTGGGAGGGGTGGATTTCCCCCATCGCCGGCACCCTCTTTCTCGCAGACCGATTCCGGCGGAACGGCTTCCATTCCCAGGATCGATCGAGAAACCATTCACCTGTCGGCCATCGCGGACGGTTATTTGGAGACGGTGTCCAAGAATCTGGAGGAGTCGGCGACGGTGCGCCTGATCCGCGGCTGCCGGCGGGCCTTGGAAGTGGTGGAGCCCCAGGGACAGCCCGCCGCGGGAGCTTTGGTGCAGGCCGGGCCTTGGAGCGTCGGAAAAACCGATGCCGGCGGCCGGGCGGAGATCACCGCACCCTGTCGAGGACCGTTGAAGTTGCGACTCCTGACGGTGGACGGCCGCCGGGTCTGGGAGACGTTGCCGGAAGCCCGGGAAGGCGAGCCTCTGGAGATCCGCTTCGAGCTGCCGCCGCAGTCTCCAAAACTGACAGGAAGAGTGCTTGAAAAAGGCAGCAAAAAACCGCTCGCCGGGGTCCTGGTCTGGCCTGCCGACGATCCCGGCTCTTTTACATCGACGGATGGGCAAGGGCGATATGCGGTCCGCGAGCCGGCGCAAAGAGATTCGCCGTTGGTGGCGACCGCGGACGGCGTCGCGTTCGCCCGCGACGATCTCGTCGCCCTCGGCCCTCCACGCAGTGTTCCCGCGGACGGCTCCCTGTCAGGACCGGCGTTCTACCTCTCCCGGGCCGCCTCGGTCAACGGCACCGTCGCCGACGCAGCGGGCCATCCGGTGGAGGGAGCCGAGGTGCGGATCGAGGCCAGCTTCGCCCGCTTCTTCACGAGAAGCGACGAGCGCGGCACCTTCCGCCTGCGGTTCCCGGGCGTGGAGGACTCCTTCGAGATCGTTGCGTCTCATCGCGACTTCCTGCCCGCGGCGCTCAGGCTCGGCGCGCTTCCAGCGCACCAGGGCCGCGCGCTCAAAATCGTGCTCCAGCGAGGGCAGGAGGCTGTCGGGCGCATCCTGGACGACCAGAACCTCCCTGTGGCCCGCGCGGAAGGATTCCTTTCCTTTATTAACGCGGAGTCTTTCGGGGACGATCGATCGCCGCTGCGCTTCTCCTCGTCCGATGCCCAGGGAAACTTGAGATTCCGAGCCCTGCAGCCGGGCCGCTACTCTCTTTACGTGCGCTTGCCGGGGAGGCCGCCGCTGTCCGTTCCAGGATTGGACGTCCGCGAAGCCGGCGAGGCCACAAATTTCGGAACCCTCCATCTCCCACCGGTGGGCCTCGTCGAGGGACGCGTCGTCGATCTCCAGAATCATCCGATCGCCGGCGCATGGGTCTATAGGGATTCCAGGGATGACGGGGGCCTGGAAATCCGAGCCCGGACGGGAACGGACGGCCGCTTCGTACTGGCTTGTGTTCGCGGCCCGCGATCGGGTCTGACGATCTCCGCGCCAGGCTATGCGAATGGATTTCTCGACGTGGAGGCTCCCACCCGCAGCCCGGCAACGGTCACTCTGAAGCCTTCCGGGCTGAAGCCTGCCCATCGCATCCTCATCTCGCTCCACAACGAGAAGGGAGAGCCCGTCTCGAAAGCAAACCTCCAAGTCCAGACCGAGAGAATGAAGAACATGCCCTTCTCCAGTTTCGACGCAGGGGGCTCCTGGCCTCAGCGCAGCGAGGATGGGCAATTCGAAATGCGGAGCGAGCCGGGCAACAGCATCCTCACGGTCTCCGCGGATGGTTACCTGCCGCGGGAAGTGAAATTCGCGGTGCCCGAGGATGGCGACTCGCAAAACCTGGAGGTCGTGCTGCAAACCGGCCCGGCCGCCCTCGTTGGCCAAGTGACCGGACTCGGCGGTGAACCGCTCGCGAACGTCTCCGTTCAGATCTACGCGAAAGACCACGGCTCCAACCGGAGCGTTTATGGGTGGACGGACAGCAACGGACGGTTCCGCGCCGACAGCCTCACCGAAGGCGCCTGGTCGGTCTTCGTCCAGCCGGCCGGCTATCGAAAGGAGAACAAGGAGCTCGAGCTGCACACCGGCGAAAACCGGCTCACCCTCCAACTGGACCGTGGACCGGAAGTGGAAGGCCGGGTCGTGGACTCGGCCGGCCAGCCGGTGCCGAGGGCCTTGCTGAGCTTGAGAGTGGCAGACGGTACCGTGAGCAGCGGCAACAGCGATGACGAAGGCCACTTCCTCCTCCGAGGATTGGAGCCGGGCCTCTATCAATTGCAGGCCTCGCGGCGCGGCTACGTCGCCTCAGCGCCCATCGAGGTTTCCCTGGACTTGGGGCGTTCCGTCCACGGTCTCGAGATCCCTCTGCATCCCGGCGGAGCTCTTCGCGGCAGGATCCTCGGGCTCACCGCGAAAGAGCTTGCGGAGGTGAAGGTTTCCGCCGCAAAACCCCAAGAAGATTCCCGGACGGCGACCGTCGACGCCCACGGGGAATACCAGTTCCGCGGCCTTGCGCCTGGAGAGTGGACCGTCTCCGCCGAGGTCGCCCACCGCCGAGCCGAAGCGAAGGCGATCCTGCCGGAAGGTGACTCCGAGGCGACCCTCGACCTCGAGATTCACCCGGGCGTGACTCTCTCGGGGCAGGTCTTTCGCAAAGGAGAACCCGTAGCTCCGATATCCGTCCGGGTTCTGGACGGTCCGCCAACGGCAGCGGGGGGAAATGTTCTAGGCAATGCCGGCGGTGAGTTTCGGCTCGAAGGCCTCGAGCCTGGCGTCTACCAGCTCCAGATCAGCGACGGCATCCAGTGGACTCTCCTGCATACGCAGCGGGTCGAGCTGTGGCAGGATCAGCAACTCCACATCGAGCTGCCGGCGAACCGGGTGACCGTGCGAGTCGTTACAGGCTCCGACTTCCAATCTGTCCCGTGGGCTCATGTTGCCCTGTATCGCGCTTTGGCCGTGGGGGACAGATACCCCGTAAACGTCGCCTCGGCGGGAACGGACGTCCAGGGAAACCTTACTCTTTCGAACCTTCCCGTGGGTTCCTACTCGGTGGAAGTCAAGAAAGAAGGCTATGAACTCGCGCACACTACACTCCAAGTGGAGGATGGCGGCGAAGCCGAAGCTCAACTGGTTCTCGAAACCGCCGGTGCGAAATCGGTCTGCGTCCCGGGAACGCCGAGCAACTCTCCACGCAACTAGGCCTCGATCACCATCAGCGACCCCTGAAGCATCGACTCTGTACCTGGATCACGAGGCCTCCTTCCTGCGGCTGCGCCTCAGGTTCTACCTGTCGTAGCCGGCACTGGCAAGGCAGAGTGATACGCTTTTCTCCTCTCCGGACGCCGGAGGCACACAGCAAGGAGGAAACATGCGTACGATCGTTGAGTTGTTGGCCGCTGAGCTCGAACGGGAGGCCGCCGGAACCCGCCGCGCGCTGGAGCGCGTGCCCGAAGGGCACAATGACTGGAAACCCCACGAGAAATCGATGCCCCTGGGATACCTGGCCGGGCTCGTCGCCACGATGCCGGGCTGGGCCGCGGCGATGATCGAGCAGGACGAGCTCGACGTCACCGCTCCCGGCGAGCACAAGACGCGGGACTGGAGCACGAACCGCGAACTCTTGGAAGCGTTCGACAAGGCCCTGGACAAAGCGCGGAAAGCCTTCGCCTCGACCACCGACGAGCACCTGATGACGCGCTGGAAGCTGCTTGCCGGAGGCCACGTCGTCTCCGAGACGACGCGGTACGAGGCGATCCGCGACGGCGCCTTCAACCATCTCTCCCACCACCGCGGCCAGCTCACCGTCTACCTGCGGCTCAACGACGCCCCCGTCCCGGCCCTCTACGGGCCCACGGCGGACGAGAAAGGGTTTTAATCGCTACCTGAGCCATGAGTCTCCGTCTCTACGCGCTCGCGTTGTCGCTCTTCATCGGCGGAGTTGTCGCCTCGGCTTCCTCGTCGACGTGCGAGAGTGTGAAGTCGCAGCCTGAGGCCTGGGTGGCGTCGAGGGTCGATGCGCTCGTCGGGGCCGCCCACGCGGCCTACGAGGATGACGAGGCGCTTCCGGCGTACCAGAGAGTGCTCGGCGAAATCACCGGCACGATCAGGCGGTGCGAGCTTACGCGCGACGAAGGCTTCGCCAGCCGCTATCGTGAGCTCGTCGAGTACGTCGAAGCGGCGGCGCTCGACCAGTATCCCGACCATGAGCTCGGCTTCACCGTGCCGGACCGGCAATACTTCGCGGAGACGCGCGGGCTGGTGCAGATTCCCGACTTCCTCACGACCCGGAGCTTCCTTCGCGCAGTGAGCCGCAAAGGAACGCTCGCGCGGGCGAAGTCCTATTTGCGGCAGCTCAACAAGAAGCGAGAGCCTTCGGAGCAACTCGTCTTCTTCAGCTACAAGTCGCGGCACCTGGGGACGCCGGACAGCGACGAAAGTTATGGACGGCTCCTCGTCGTCGTCCCTGGAAACGCCGAGCAGGGCGTCCCCGAGAAGTGGGTTCAGTTCGGCATGCCGGACGCCCGGCGCGCGCGGGTGCGAAATGTGTCGGTCGTGTCGACGATCGCCCGTCCCGATGGCACGTCCAGCGTCTACTTCAAAGACTACTTCCGGACCTATCGGCGGGACGGCTCGATCAGCATCAAGGGGCGATGGGAGCTTGGCTACGGCGACGACAACTGCGTACAGTGCCACAAGAGCGGCATCCTCCCCATTTTCCCCGTCGCGGGTAGCGTGAGCCCGGATGAGCTCCAGGCGGTCGAGGAGGTCAACCGCCGTTTCCGGGGTTACGGCTCTCCCCGCTTCGACAAGTACCTGGACGAGACGAAGCTCGGCCCTGGGCTCGGCTCAGCGACAGTGGCAGACCGCAAGGGCCGCTTCGGGGAAGATTTCGTCAAGTCGCCCGTCGGGCGCGCGATGATCTGCAACTCCTGCCACCAGAGTGAGGACCTTGGGGCGCTCAACTGGCCCATGGATCAGGTCGTCATCAGCTCTTTCGTCAAGGGCGGCAAGATGCCCCGCGGCCTGACGCTGGACGATTCGCAACGCGGCGAGCTCTACGAGAAACTGATTCAGGAATACTTCGCCGCCGACAACGCCCACCCCGGCATCCTGAAGTCCTGGCTCCTCGGCAGGTTCCGGTAGCCGCCTGCTACACCTCGATCTTCGAGAAGCGCCACGCTCCCACGTAGAGCAGCGCCACGGCGACCATCGCGAGCACGATCAGATCGGTCGCGATGCCGAAATGCGTGATTCCGATCAACGCTCCCCGCAGGCCATCGACGCCATACGACAGCGGATCGAGCCGCGTCACAAAGGCCAGGGCCTTCGGCAGATTGTTGAGTGGAAACAGGGCACCCGAGAGGAAGAAGATCGGCATCACCAGGAAGTTCATGATCAGTTGAAAGCCCTGCATGTCCTGGAGGCTCGAGCCGATCGCGACGCCCAGCGCGGCGAAGACGATGGCGATCAGCAGCATGAAAAGGATGGCCAGCGGTACCAGGGTCAGGCTCGTGGGACGGAACCCCGCGATCAGGCAGACGATCACCATCAGCGTACCTTGGAACATCGACACGGTGGCGCCGCCGAGGGTGCGGCCAATCATCACGAAGAGGCGCGGCACCGGCGCCACCATCGTCTCTTTCAAGAAACCGAACTGGCGGTCCCACAGCAGGGCTGCCGGAGAACACCGACGTGAACAGCACCACCATTCCGATCACGCCCGGCGCCACGAACTGCAGGTAGCTGCCGCCTCCCGCCTTCTGGAACACCGGTCCCAGCCCGAATCCCAATACCAGCAGATAGAGCAGCGGTTGCCCCATCGAGGCGACGATCTGCGTCCGCGACCGTGAGTACTTCTTGAGCTCCCTCAACCACAGGATATAGATCGCGCTCATTACCGCTTCCTCCACATCTGAGCCACCTGTCGCATGCGATCGGCCGCGCTGGCGCCTTCGTCACGGATCGAAGTGCCGGTCAAGGCGAGGAACGCCTCCTCCAGCGACTCGGTGCCGGTCTTCTCTTTCAGTTCCTTGGATGATCCCATGGCGACGATCCGCCCGTGATCGATCACCGCGATGCGCTGCGCCACGCGGTCGGCTTCGTCCATGTAGTGAGTGGTAAGAAAGACGGTGACCTTCTCCGAGTCGTTCAGGCTCTTGACGTGGGTCCACAGTTGATTGCGGCTCTGCGGGTCCAGGCCCAGGGTCGGCTCGTCAAGGAACAGGATCTTCGGCGTGTGCAGGAAGCCGCGGGCGATCTCCAGCCGGCGCTTCATGCCGCCGGAGAACTCCTTCACCAGGGCCTTGCGCCGCTCCCAGAGGTCGAACAGCTTGAGCAGCATCTCGGTGCGCTCGCGCCGCACGTCGCGCGGCACGTGGTAGAGCACGCCGTGGAGCTCCATGTTCTCCCAGGCCGTGAGGTCCTGGTCCAGGCTCGGGTCCTGGAAGACGATGCCGAACTGCTTGCGAACCTCCTCCTGCTGCTCCGCGGGGTTCAGCCCGTTGATCTCCAGCGTGCCGCTCGTTGGCTGGAGCAGCGTCGTCAGCATCTTGATCGTTGTGGTCTTGCCGGCGCCGTTCGGCCCCAGGAAGGCGAAGATCTCCCCGGTCTGCACCTCGAAGGATATGTCGTCCACGGCGGTGAAATCGCCGAACTTCTTGACTACATGCTGTACCCGGATCACGAGGTCTCCCTTACTGTACACGGCGATCAGCCCCTCGCCGTTCCGCAGAGAAGCCTATCGCAAAGGGCTCGACCTCAGCTCGGCGATCGCCGCTTCGAGGGACGCGTCGCGGCCGGCGAGAAGGTCCTGGACCGTACGGGGCGCCGGGATGTCGGGCTGTACGCCGCGGCCGATCAGGCCCTCGCCCACGTCCGTTGACGTCGAGACCCGGCCGGAGCCCCCTCCCGGCAGGGTGAAGCCCAGGGGATCGCCCGTGCTGCCGGCCGTCGGCTCTCCGATCAGCTTGCCGCGCCGTATCCGGTGGAAGGCCTCAGCGAAGACGTCGGTCGCGGAGAGCGAGCGAGGTCCGATGAGCATCACCACGGGCTTCGAGTAGAAATCGTTCGGCTTGCCGGCCCACACCGCCGGCTTCGCCTCGTACCAACCTCCCGGAGTGCCCCAGACGCGCAGCGTCGCCACGTACTGCCGGCTCTTCCAGGGCGACGTCGCGAATTCCTTGTCCGTCAGATAGCCAATGACGTTGTAAGCGATCGCACCGCTGCCGCCGTCGTTCTGGCGCACGTCGAGAATCAATCCTTCGCTGCCGCGGATCTCGGGAAGGAGCTTTTCGAATTCCTTTTGCGCGTCCTCGCTGTTGAAGGTATTGATGGCGACGTAGGCAAGGTTTCCCGCGAGCTTTCGGTAGGTGACGGCCGGGAGAGACGCCACGTCGGTATACGGACCGCGCGCGAGAGTCTTCTCGAACACCCGCCCATCCTTCGAGCGGAATTCCACCATGACCGGACGATCCCGGGGTCCGGCGAGCAGACCGTAGGAGTAGACTATGACCTCGACATGCTGGGGAGAGTTGCTCGCGACGTAGGGACGGCGATTCTTCGCGGCGTACTCGTGCACGGGTACCCCGTCGATCTTGAGGATCTCCAAGCCGGCGGCAACCCCTTTCGCCTCCAGCTCCCTGCTGTCGACGCGCGTGACGAAGACGCGATTTTCGATCAGGTCGATGCGAAGGGGGAGATCGGCCTCCATGCGCGCCGCCAGTTCCTTCGGCAGGAACACCCCGGTATGCCCGTCCTTGAGCAGCGCCACCATGCGCTGGAGGAGCCGGTAGTACTCGTAGGTGCTCGTCGTGGCGCGGACTTTCGGAAGGTACTCGATGAAGGTCTTGTCCCAATCGAGGTCGGCCACCTCCGCGAAGTGGGGGAAGTTGAGCTTCACTTCCATCCAGAGCCGGCTGAGCCCGGCGATTTTTGTGTCCTCGCCGAAATTCTCCTGGAACGGCACGACCCAGGCCGCGGCGGTCGCCCAAATGATGCCGTCGCGCTCGAAGCTCTCCCGGCGCGTCGGTTCGCGAGCCGCCTCCTGAGCGGAGGCGATTCCCGCGGTCCCCGCGGTCAGGCAAGGCAAGACAGCACAGAGCGGTGAGAGGTGCGCGCACAGGGAGATTCTCCGGTTGAAATCCAAACAGTCACGGGATCTACCCGTGACGTTACGCAAGGGCCGGAGGAAAGTTGCGGGGCTTGAAGCTCGCCGCGCCTGGCGAGGCGAGCAGCCGTCAGATCATGGCCGCCGAGTCCGGCGAAGAGGCTCGCTCGGCACTTCGGACAAGCTTGGCAGGTGAGCGCCTTGCCGGCCGACCAGGGCCAGGAACAGCGCCTTGAAGCATAATTCCTTCAAATACCCGAGAGGGGAAAATTTGTTAGCCCGATGCCAATTTTGGTCAGTCCGAACTTCTGTTGCGTAGCTCAATTCTTCGGCTCCTTTCCATTTTCCATACGGGTGCCGCCCACTTCTCCCCTGCACGACGCCTTCTCTGGGCTGATTGATGCAGATGTAATCTGCAAGGCTTGGGCCATGGCCCGGCGAATCCATCACGAAAGCAACAGCTCCAGATCCTCCTTGCTGAGACCGGCAAGGAGGCTCCTGTCCGCTTCGATGACCGCGTCGGCGAGATCGCGCTTGGTCTTCTGCAGGTCCAGGATCTTCTCCTCCACCGTGTCGCGGGCCACGATCCGGCTGGCGAAGACGGGCCGCTCCTGGCCGATGCGGTGAGCGCGGTCGATCGCCTGGGCCTCGACGGCGGGGTTCCACCAGGGGTCGAGCAGGTAGACGTAGTCGGCGGCGGTCAGGTTGAGGCCGAGACCTCCCGCCTTGAGGCTGATCAGGAACAGCGGAAAGCTGGATCCGGATTGGAACGCCTCCACCTTCTCGGCGCGGTCGCGGGTGCGGCCGTCGAGATAGAGATAGGGAAGACCCGCGGCGTCGAGCTGCTGGCGCAGGATGGCGAGGAAGCTGGTGAACTGGGAGAAGACCAGCGCCTTGTGCCCCTCCTCGAGGATCTCGCGAAGCTGAGGCAGAAGAAGATCGAGCTTGGCGCAGGGATCGCCGAGAAGATTGGGGTCCACGAGGCCGGGGTGGCAGGCGGCCTGGCGCAGGCGCAGGAGCGCTTCGAGGACCAGGATCTTGGAGCGCCCCATCCCCTGCTCCCCGATCTGTTTCCCCAGCGAGGCGCGGTAGTGATTCCGCAGCTCGTCATAGAACCTGCGCTGCCTGGCCGGCAGCTCGCAGAAGAGCGTCTGCTCCAGCTTCTCCGGCAGCTCCGGGGCCACGGCCTCTTTGGTGCGGCGCAGCAGGAGCGGGCGCAGGGCGCGGACGAGCAGGCCGCGGCTCTCCGAGCTGGGTGCGCGCAGCTCGTCGGTGAGGCCGCGGAAGGACGGCGAGGAGCCGAGGAAGCCCGGGTTCAGGAACTCCAGCAGGCTCCACAGCTCGCCCAGATGGTTCTCAACTGGCGTGCCGGTGAGCGCCAGGCGGTGGCTGCCGCGCAGCAGGCGGGCGGCCTTGGCGGTCTGGCTCTCTGCGTTCTTGATCGCCTGCGCCTCGTCCAGGATGACGTAGTCGAACTCCATCTCGCGCAGCACCGCCACGTCCTTGCGCAGCGTGCCGTACGTGGTGAGCACGAGATCGTAGCCGGCGAAGACCCTGCTCTCGCGGGAGCGGTCGGCGCCGGTGTAGTCGAGAACGCGCAGGCGCGGCGTGAAGCGGGCCGCCTCGGCGCGCCAGTTGAACACCAGCGAGCGCGGCACCACCGCCAGGGACGGGGGCAGCCGCTCGCGCTTTCGCCGGGTGCGGCGCGATTCCAGCAGGGCCAGCACCTGGATGGTCTTGCCGAGGCCCATGTCGTCCGCCAGGCAGCCGCCGAAGCCGAAGTCGCGCAGGAAGTGGAGCCAGCCGAGCCCGGCGCGCTGGTAGCCGCGCAGCTCGCCCTTGAAGCCGGGCGGCTCTGGTGCCGGCGTGATTCCCGCGAACTCCTGGAGGCGCTGGCGGGCACGCTCGAAGGTTTCGTCGCTGGTGACCTCGGGCTCGTCCTCCAGCCAGGCGTCGAGCAGCACCGCCTGCACGGATCGAAAGCGTAGATGCTCCCCTTCGGCGGTGCCCAGCCGCGCGATGGGAGCGAACTTCTGAATCCATTCCTCGGGGAGCATCCCGAGGCTGCCGTCGCCCAGGACGATGTGCTTGGCCCCCCGGCGAATCGCCGCGAGCACCTCCGGCAACGGCACCGTCGTCCCCTCGAAATCCGCCTCGCCGTCGAGGTCGAACCAATCGACGCCGGAGGTGACCGACATGCGGAAGCGGCCGGCGGAGCGGTAGAGCTGCCCTTCCGCCTCGACCGCCCAGCCCTCGGCCAGGAGGGTGGACACCGCCTTGGGAATCCGGTGGGTGGCGATTTGCAACTTCGGAGCCGGCGAGAAGTTGTCCTGCTCGGAGCGGAATCCCAGCTCCCGAAGACGGGCGGCGCTCCGCGCTTCGGCCTCCGGATCGCGCAGAAGCAATCGCCGCTCCGCGGGCTGAAAGAGGCCCCGGAGGAGCGAATCCGACGCCATCTCCCTCCCCTCGTAGAGGAACGAGAGCGCCGCCCGAGGTCCGCTGCGCGCCCAGGTCGGAGGGAAGAGCCGGAGGAAAGGCCGCGGGGCCACCGCCACCTCCACGAAGCGCATCGAGGCCGGAAGATCGAGGGGCGGGAGATGAGGCGAGGCCAGAAGGCGCCCCACCAGCTCGTCGCGCTCGGCGGCGGGAATCTTCAGGGCCTTTTCAGGATCGAGCAGCGCCGTCCAGCGCGAGCCGGCGTCCGCGAGAGGAGCCAGCCGGTCACCGGCGAGGAGGTACCCCGACGCGCCGAGAACGACCGGCGTCACGCCGGCAGCCAGCCGCTCCTCCCCGCGGCGTAGCGCGGCAGCCAGCCGGCAACCGCCGTCCGCCTCCTCGCGGACTTCCAGCCAGACCGTCCAGGGCGGGCCGCCGTCCCAGGTGATGGGCACGCCGGTTTTGAGATCTTTTTCAGGACGCGTCCTGAACCTGTCCGTGGAGCCGAGCAGAGGGAGGAGGATTCCCGCCGCGGCCGGCGGCACGGGGCTGACCGCCGGAACCTGGCTGGAGTAGACCGAGTACGAACGCAGCCCAAAGGTCTCCGCCGCCGCCAGACTGAGCAGCGTGAGGATCGTGCGGTCGGGCTCCGGCAGATTCGGAACGGCGCTGCGGCTCAAGGCCAGTTGGCTGAGCGCCTGCCACGAGCCTTCCGCGTCCCGCGAGCCGGTCATCGCGCGAATCGTGAGCTGCCGGCTCTTGAGCGTCGCGGGCAGGTCCAGCAGGTAGAGGATCTCCTTATCGTTCGGGGTCGGAGCGGAAGCCGGGGCGGGGACGTCGCGGCCCGCGAGCTGATGCAGAGTGTCCCGCCAGGTCGTGGAGGGCAGCTCCGGCCGCGGGCGCTCCCGCGGGGTGGTGAACGTCGTGAGCCGGTTGGGCAGATCGCCACCCAGGCCGCGCAGGCCCTTGCGCTGATCGGCTTCCAGCACCGCCGCCCAGATGTGCTTGCAAGGCTCGCCGTTGGCGAAGTAGGGGCAGACGCAGAAGACGCGCAGATCGCCGTCCTCCCGCGCCAGCCAGACGTCGTACCGCTGCGATCCGGTGACGACCGCCTCCACCCTCTCCGGGTCCCACAAGGTGATTTCGACCTTACCCGCCTGAAAATAGGACCGGCCGCGCTCGCGAACGCGCCAGTCGACGAAGTGCGCGAGCATCGTGGCAAGGGTCATCGGAGGGCATGCTAGCAATTCCAGAGGCACAAAGGGGAAGCTCCCCGGCCCCTCACGGCCCCGTGGTAGCATCCGCCCGTGCGCCTGCCTGGATCCCCGAGCCTCCTCTCCATAGCGCTACTCATCGTCGTATTCATGGCCGCTCCCGGCGCGGCGCCCGACAAGGTGACGATTGCCACGAACTGGAAGGCGGAGGCGGAGCATGGGGGGTTCTATCAGGCGATCGCCACCGGCATCTACCGGCGCCACGGGCTCGACGTCACGCTACGGATGGGCGGACCGCAGGTCAACAATCCCCAGCTTCTGGCCGCCGGACAGGTCGATTTCAACGTCGGCGCGAGCTCCTTCGCGGCTTTGAACTACGTCAAGGCCGGCGTGCCCGTGGTCACCGTGGCTGCGATCTTTCAGAAGGACCCGCAGGTGCTCCTCGCCCATCCTGGCCAGGACAACGACACGCTCGAAGCCCTCAAGGGCAAGCCGATCCTGATCGCTCCGCCCGCCCGCACCACCTTCTGGAACTTCCTGCGCATCCGCTACGGCTACACCGACGATCAGATCCGCACCTACACCTTCAACATGGGTCCCTTCCTGGCCGATAAGAAAGCCATTCAGGAAGGCTACCTGACGAGCGAGCCCTACACGCTCGAAAAAGTGGGGGTCAAGCCGGTCGTCCACGTTCTCGCCGATCATGGCTTCGACAGCTACTCGACAACCATCGAATGCACCCGCAAGCTCGCCGAGACCCGTCCCGATCTCGTGCAACGCTTCGTCGACGCGAGCATCGAGGGTTGGTATAGCTATCTATACGGCGATCCGGCTCCGGCCAACGCTCTCATCCGGCGAGACAATCCGGAGATGACCGCCGATCTCATCGCCTACGGCATCGCGGCGATGCGCAAGCACGGCGTGGTGGATTCCGGAGACGCCCTGACGCTCGGCATCGGCGCCATGACCGACGCCCGCTGGAAATCGTTCGCAAGCTCGATGATCCGGGCCGGCGTCTACCCTCCCACGATCGATCTCTCCAAGGCCTACACCCTGCGCTTCGTCAACAAAAAAGTGGGCATGGAGCTCAAGAACCCCCATGCTCCCCGTTCCACCCCTTAAGCCGGTCGTCCGGCTGCACCAGGTTACCAAACGGTTCGCCGGCGGCACCGAGGCGCTCGCCGGGATCGACCTCGCGGTGGCTCCGGGCGAGCTGCTCGCCCTGCTCGGTCCCTCGGGCTGCGGCAAGAGCACCGCGTTGCGCTTGATGGCAGGGCTCGCCGAGCCCACGACCGGCTCGGTCGAGCGCCTCCTGCCGGCAACTCACGCCGTCGGCTTCGTCTTCCAGGAGCCGACGCTCATGCCCTGGGCCACGGTGGAGGACAACGTGGCTCTGCCGCTCAAGCTCCTGGGCCTGCCGCGTGCCGAGATCCGCCTCCGCGTAGAGGAAAGGTTGGAGCGGCTGGGGCTCGAAGGCTTCGCGCGGGCGTATCCGCGGCAGCTTTCCGGCGGCATGAAGATGCGGGTGTCCATCGCCCGCGCCCTCGCGGCTCGGCCGCGCCTCCTCTTGCTGGACGAGCCCTTCGCGGCGCTCGACGAGATCACCCGCTGGCGGCTAAACGACGAGCTTCTCGATCTCTGGCGAGCGGAGGGCTTGGCCGTCGTCTTCGTGACTCATAGCGTTTACGAATCGGCCTATCTCGCGACGCGTATCGCGGTTCTCTCGGCGCGGCCTGGCCGCATCGTGGGAGAGATCGCCGTCGACGCGCCAGCCCCGCGCGGCGCGGACTATCGCGGCTCCGAGGACTACCTGCGGACCTGCCGGGCTGTTTCGACGAAGCTCGCCGAAGCGCTGGAGAAGTCATGAAACGGTCTGTAGCGAACGCCCTGCCGCCGGCCGTCGTCGCCGTTCTCGCCCTCGCAGCCTGGGAGGCCGTGGTACGTCTGCGGCACATTCCCGAGTACTTGCTGCCCGGCCCCCTGCGCATCGCCGCGGCGCTGCGGGACGACTGGCCGGTGCTCTTCCCGTCGCTCCTGCAAACCCTTGCCATCACCGGCGAGGCGCTGCTCGCCGCGGCCGTACTGGGAGCTGGGCTGGCCGTGCTGCTCATTCAGGCGAAGTGGATCGAACGAAGTCTTTTTCCATTCGCGGTGATCCTCCAGGTCACGCCCTTGGTCGCCATCGCGCCGCTGCTGTTGATCTGGATCAAGGACGTGCGTCTCGCGCTCGTCCTCTGCGCCTTCCTCGTCGCCTTCTTTCCCGTGGCGGCGAACACGACCCTGGGCCTCCAGAGCGCCGATCATCACCTGCTCGACCTGATGCGCCTCTATGGATCGTCGCGCTGGAAAGTTCTGCGTTTCGTGCGCCTGCCCAGCGCCCTGCCCTACTTCCTGGGGGGCTTGAGGATAAGCGGCGGACTGGCCCTCATCGGCGCCGTCGTGGCCGAGTTCGTGGCCGGCACGGGAGGCGCCGCCTCAGGCCTCGCCTACCGCATTCTCGAAGCGGGCTACACCCTCCAGATCCCCCGCATGTTCGCCGCCCTCACCCTCCTCGCCGGCTCGGGAGTGCTTCTCTACGCCCTGCTCTCGGGGCTCTCCTATCTGCTGCTCCGGCGCTGGCATGAGAGTGCGGTGCGGAGAGAAAATAGGCAGACCTGAACTATCGCGGAGGTTTGAGAAAATGCCTGGCAGAACGAGAACCCTTCTACGCAAGCTTTTGAAGGTATCGATGGCTCTGGCCATCTCATTGTCGCTCAGTGGCTGCAACATTGGCTGCTGGTTTGCTCCGTGCGACCTGGCTCTCGAAGTGACCGCCAGAGTCAGGGATCCCTCCGGCGCTCCTGTGCGCGGCGCTCACGTCGATGTTCTTGGTCATGCCGGTGAAACGGACGAGAACGGTTGCGTCGAGCTCAACGGTGTGATCCACACTCACGAGCTCGACCTGCACGCCACTGCCCTGGAGTTCAAGCCCTACGACCAGCAGAAACCTTACGACCTTTACGAGGTCGACATCGTTCTTGAGCCGGTGACATCGGCTAAGCCCAGCTCGGGGACGTGGAAGACCGAGAGCTCCCAAGGTAGTCCTCTGCAATGCGGAAACGGCACGCCAGGATGACTTCCCTGCTCGCCCGTACGACGCGCTGGCACGAGAGCGCGATGCGGACGGTATAAGTCACAAAGGGAGGTTCACTCCGGCTTCACAGATTTGTGACCAGGGCGTCACAAGCCATTGCTACGATCCAGGGCCATGAACCTCCCAGCCTTACTGCGGAGGGCGCGTGCCGCCGGGCTCGCCGCCCTCTTCTTTTTCCTTTCGTACCCCGGACACGCCGCCCTCGCTCCTGCAGAGCGCGGGAGGCCGGCCGGACCGTAGCCGTCTCCGAGCTGGACAGGCAGAATCATCCGCGGCTGGCCTCCGCGAGAGCCGAATTGTCACATCGAGTTGTTAGGATCTCGCCGTCAGAGGGAGGGACCCGATGAAAGCTCTCGTCAAAGCTCCAAGCAAGATGACGATCCAGAAGGCGACGGCAAGCTACGAGAAATGGCTCGGCGAGCAGATTCCGCTCCTGCCGGAAGACCTCGAACGCAAGCACGAGGCCATGCGCAGCTCGCCGTTCCTGTTCCTGCGGGCCACCTACTACCGCTGGACGCAGCTCTGGCCCATCGTCAAGAAGTCCCTGCGCAACGCGAAAGTGGTCCTCTCCGTGGGCGACCTGCACGTCGAGAACTTCGGCACTTGGCGCGATGCCGAGGGACGCCTGGTGTGGGGGATCAACGATTTCGACGAGGCCTGCCCGCTCCCCTACACCTACGACCTCATCCGGTTGGCGGCCAGCGCCCGGCTCGCGATCTCCACGGGGGAGCTGGCCGCGGATCCGCGGGAGGCGGACGCCGCGATCCTCGCAGGCTACCGGGAAGGGTTGGAGGCTGGAGGCCGGCCCTTCGTGCTCGCCGAGCGCTGGCGCACCTTGTCGCGGCTCGCCATGGCCAAGCTGGAAAGCCCCGACAAGTTCTGGCGGAAGCTGGAAACCCTTCCGACCGTCGCGGCCAACCTCGTGCCGGAAAGTGCGATCCGGGCTCTCGACGGGCTGCTCCCCGCCAAAGGCCTGGCCGTGCGCTACGTGCACCGAACCGCGGGAGCGGGAAGCCTGGGCCGGCAGCGGTTCGTGGCCCTCGCCGACTGGCGCGGCGGCAACATCGCCCGCGAGGCCAAGGCCGCGGCGAAGTCTGGCTTCCTCTGGTCCCACCGCGGAGACGTGGAGCCCCGCGCCATCTACCGGGAAATCCTGAACAAGGCGGTCCGCTGCCAGGACCCCTTCCTCTCCATCAAGCGGCGCTGGATCGTGCGGCGGCTCGCGCCCGACTGCTCGCGCATCGAGCTCGCGGAACTGGCGCAAGAGCTCGAGATCACCAGCCTCCTGAACGCCATGGGCTGGGAGACCGCCAACATACACCTCGGCAGCGCCACCGCGGCCGCGCTCCTCGTCGACGTCGTCTCCCGGCCCGAGGGCTGGTTGACTGCCGCCGTGGAGGAGATGCTCGCGGAGGTCCAAACGGACTGGGAGTCCTGGAAGAAGCCCCTCTGACGAGCTCCTGAAGCCGGAGGGGGCCGCCGGCCGTCACACGGAATCCCCGAAAAAGCCACGCCGGCGTCATGGCGTTTCCGCACGCCGGTGGTGAAATGGCCTCTCCACAGGAGAGCCAGGCATGCCGAGCGCCGTCCTTTCTTCCGCCCCGTCTGCCGACACCGCCGAGATCCTCATCTCCGGGCTGCCGCTTGGAATGGACGAGCCCGTGGGTCCCATGGTGTCCCAGACCGTCACCCTGGAGACCGGCTCGGCGCTCGCCGAGCAGCTCGACCGCATCTTCAAGGCCGACCGTGAGCTCGACTGCGTGGTGATCCTCGCCGCCGGCCGCCCCGTACGGCTGGTCACCCGCGAGCACTATTACACCGTCACCGGCGGACCTTACGGCTTCACCTTCTATCAAAAGAAGCCGGTGGAGACGGTGGCCAAGCCCTCGCCCCTGGTGATCGCCAAGGACGTCTCGGTGCGCGCCCTCGCGACTCTCGCCCTCGCCCGGCCGCGGGACGATCAATATGATCCGGCCATCGTGGTGGATGGCGCGGGGATGATCCTGGGGATCGTTACCATCAAGCAGCTCCTGCGAAAGGCGGCGGAGTTGGAGGTGCAGATCGCCCAGCTCTCGAATCCCCTGACCCGGCTCCCCGGCGGGCGCATCATCCAGGAGTGGATCGCGCGCAGGCTGGCGGAGGACCGGCAGGGAGATCTCACCGTCTTCTTCACCGATCTCGACCGCTTCAAGGAGTACAACGATGTCCACGGCCTGCTGATGGGCGACGAGTTGGTGCGGCGCACGGCGGAGATCCTGGCCGGCACCCTCGATCTCATGGGGCCCGAGGCCCGGCTTGGCCACGACGGCGGTGACGACTTCGTCCTCGTCTGCCCGCAGCCGGTAGGGACGGACGCCCTGCGCGAGGTCTGCGGCCGTTTCGATCGCGGCAAGCTCGACCTGTTTCGGCCGGCGGACCGCGACCGTGGCTTTTTCGAAGCCCGGGACGAAAAGGGAAACCAACTCCGCGTGCCGCTCACCACCCTCAGCCTGGCGGGGATCTCCAGCCGGGCGCTGGGCGAGGAGCGGCACCCCGCCGCCTTCTCGCAGCTCGCCGCCGGCCTGCGCCGGACGGCCAAGACCGTCACCGCCGCCCTGGGACGCAGCGGTTTCGCCCTGCACGAAGGAGCCCTGGCATGAACGCCCACGCCGTCGCCGCCGTCGCGGAGCCGATCGTCCCGGAACGCGTCACCACCGTCGGCCGCGGCGGCGAGCTGACCCTGCCCGACAGCGTGCTGCACGAGCTTCGCCTGCTGCGCCCCGAGCCCTTCCTCGTCTTCTCCGAGGGTCGGCAGTTCGTCCACATGATCCGCGCCGACGCGGGCTCCGGCGCGCTGCTCAAGGCCGAGAGCATCTCGCTTCAGGGCAACCTGGAGAGCTTCGGCATCGCCGACCTCTTCTCGCTGCTCAACATGAGCCGCCGCAGCGGCCTGCTGCTGCTCATCGCCGAGCAGGCCCAGAAGTCCGTCTACTTCCGCCGTGGCGAGATCGTTTTCGCCGGCAGCAACCTTCCCGAGGACCGCCTGGGGCAGGTGCTCTACCGCACCGGCAAGCTCACGCGCGAAGGACTGGCGGAAGCCGAGCGCCATGTGACGCCGGGCCAGCGCTTCGGCGCCATGCTGCTGGAGCGCAAGCTGATCGATCCGTCGTCGCTCCTCTGGGGCGTCAAATATCAGATGGAGGAGATCATCTACTCCATCTTCCGGCTCACCCACGGCAGCTTCTTCCTCTTCGACGGCAACTTCGTGGAGGACGATCTCGCGATCGTTGCGATCGACACCAACAACGTCCTCATGGAGGGCTACCAGCGGGTGGACGAGTTGGGGCTGATCGGCGAGCACATCCGCGGCCACGGCACCATCCTTCGCCCCACGGGCCGCAAGGCGGAGGCGAAGCTTTCGGAGCGCATGGTGCGGGTACTGGGGCTGGTGGACGGCCGCGCCACCGTCGAGGAACTGGTACGGGCCACCGGCTGGGGAGAGTTCAACACCTTCAAGCTGCTCTACAAGCTGCTCAAGGCCGGCGTCGTGGAAGTGGCGGACGAGCCGCGGAGCCGCTCCCCGCAAGGGGAGGACACCGCCACAGCCGAGCTGCGCGCCCTCATCGAGACCTACAACCGGTCCTTCATGCTGCTGCGCGACGTGCTGAGGGCGAAGTCCGTGGAGGTGGACCTGGGCAAGGTTTTCAACGTCTTCCTGAGGACCGCCGCGGACAGCACCCGCGCCGTCTTCAACGGTCTCGTCCTCGGCTCCTCCCGGCGCCTCTCCGCCGAGCAGCTCCTCGACAACGCCGACCATCTCCTACTGCTCGAAGAGGCGAGCCTCCAGACCGCGGACGAGTCTGTCTCCGTCCGTCGCCGGCGGCTGGTGGCCCAGGCCCTGGAGGAGTGGCGGGTGTTCCAGGCCCTCATCGTCCGCAACCTGCTGCCGGCCGGGGAGGCCGGGGAGCTGGTGTCGTACGTGGAAGCGATTGTGCGATCGGGGGCTTGATTCCGCAGCTCCTACCCCGCCCCGTAGATGAAGTTCCAAGCTGTTTGGCACCAGCGACCAAACCTAGCATGCTGCAATCACGTATGAGGCACAGAATGCTGCCATGGCCGCCAACACTGATACACCGGCGATTTCCATTCAGCCGTAGCGGTTGATCGGCGGCTGGGTGGATTCTGATACCTTCTGCCGGCGCCAAAAATCTCTCAGAATCGCCGCTCGCTTTGACTCTTCAAGTACTCAGCATACTCGCTATTCAATTTTTCCCAATAGAGGTGATTGACCCACCAAACGGCGAGAGTGATCGTGGCAAATAAAGCAATACCAGGATAGAAATCAAAGTAGATACTCACGAGACACAGAATTAGCCAAAATGTTGTATGATTATTGCGTCCAAACATATCGGCCCCGCTGGGTGCCTTCATATGAACTCTCCCTCTGCGACTGTAAGCTGTCCAATTGGACGGCCAACGCTGTGGCGGCTCAGCGTGCGGCGCAGCCGTCCGCTGGAGCCGCTTGGGTTGGGCGTCGGCTTGCCAAAAAGTTCATTCCAAGTCCTCGGACCGGAAATCCGCGTTTCGCCGCTCAAAGTTATCGATTAAGCCGATCTCGCGATTTGCCATTTGAAAGGACTCCTCGATACTAACTCTAAGCGCGTCATTTTGTGGCAAGTCTGATCTAGCCAGGGCAATTATCTCCTTGAAAATTTGATATGCAGCCAGATCTTCATCTGAAAAGGGATCGCCGTCGCCCGTAAAAACAAATTCAGGAGGGAGAACACCACCAGACTTATTCAGCTTGAATCCACTAGGGAAAGCATGAAAATCTCTAACGCTCCATATTGAAGGGACGGTGCTTCCGGCAAAGGACCAAGCGAGTACTCTCATCAACTCTTTCCATAGCCTCTTCTCGACCTGCCCCACTCGCACCGCTTGGTAGTCGATATCACATACCGCTCTCCAAGTTGTTTTCGATAGATCCTTCTTGCGCTGGGCGGCAATAACCCACAGGGCTATTCCGTGAGCTTTTGCAACGTCAATAGCCTCCTTGGTGAAACCCATGGGCGAGCACACAACAGCCTTGTGGGCTGCAATAGCGTCACGAGTCTGCACCAACCGTTGAATCACCTCGCGTCCAACTGGCCTGTTCCAGCGCTTGTACTCTACGATTAGGAGAAACCGTAGCTTGTCACCAATATTGAACTCTAAAGCTACATCCACCTCATAATAGCCGGGTTGACGCACACCGCGAAACCTCTTATTCCGGCATACCTCCACACCGCGAAAGGGAGCAAGGTTTGAGATCAACTCTTGTACTAAAGCCTCATATGCACGTGGCGTCATCTTCTCCTCTACTCAGCCAATGGTGTGTAAGTCGTCCAACGGCGCAGGAGGTGAGCGGCGACGTCAGTCGTCCGCTCGACCGACCGGGTTATGCGATCTTTTCGCAAATTCGCTTCAGGTTCGCTCCGTATCCAAACCATTCGGCCCACATCATGCTCCCAGCTTGACAACTGCTTCTATGATTTTGACGATGTCACCAGCCTTTTCCCCCAGAAAAGTGGCCAGCCGACCGGTGGCTTGGACGGCACGAGTCCGCCTCTTGGCCGACTTTATCCCGTCTAGCACAGGAGATATTCTAGGCTTGACTTTTTGCTCGAGGGCGCTCCGGAAGATGTCCAATTCTTTCTCGTGCCCTGCAAGCTGATCCTTTAGCTCAGCGGCCCTAGCCGATAAAGTAGCCGCCTCGGTAGCCATCTCGGCCTGATGATCTGCCTTAAGCCGAGATATAGCACTTGGCAAGTCCGCTTCGTTCAAGGCGGATTGAATCTGGGTTAGTCGTTCCTCAATTTCTAGCAAATGCTGCCCATGTTTTGCTCGATATAGGCTGTGCAATGCGTCTTCCAACTCATCCTCTTTAGGGAGATGGTCCAGAACCTGGCGCCATTCCTCCAAGGAGAAATCAGAGGGTTGCCGCTCGGGCAAAAATTCTAGCGGCAGCAGTTCTTTAAGAACATCTTGATAGAAGTGAAGGAGATTATTTCGATCCTTCTCTCTAATTTCATCGCCTTTGTATATCTTCCGGAAGTAACTGACAGCCCCTAAGCGCTTCTGGATCGCCGGCTCGGGCAGAGGCTGTTTGAGTTCCGGGCTAAGTAGGCTTATGATCCTACCTTCAATCTCGGTTGGATCAGCGTAGACCTTCTCTAGCCATTCACTCAATCTAACTTTCACGGCCTCAAGTGATGATTCCCATCTAAGGAGTTGTCGAATGTCGATGGGGCTTGGCAGGCCCGTCGGCCCGTTCTGTAACTGTTGCCGGGCGATACTTAAGCGCTTGTTAGTGTTGTCTATTTGAAACCTCAAAGACTCCACTTGATGCAGGAGTGAGTCATGCTCGTGCAATAGCGAAAAGTAGTCTCGATTTGCCGGATGTGAATAGAGCGTGCCAACTATTTCACGCAAAGTGTACATCAGATCATTTTCTACCGAGCCTATTGGCAGCGTGTAGAAGTCCAATCCCTTCGGATCATCGAAGAAGACCAAGCATGGCAGATCGCGAGGATCGATTCCCAGATGTCGCGCAATGCTGTCGCTTTCATATGTCATTGATCTGACAAAAGAGTCATGATCATTCCAGGGCTGATACTCCGTCTCTATCAATCGCTTATAGGAGAACGCTCGGAAAGGAGTCTCGCCCTTTCGGAACCGAGCACTATTATAGAAGGTCACAAATGCAATGTGGTCGCCGGTAAGACTGTCTACCTGCTGTTCATGATCCTTCAACCAAACAAGCGCTGAGTCATCTAGCGCAGTAGCCAGTGCCACAATATAAATTAGGTACTCTTTGCCAAACAGCTCCGCAGCATTACGGCGCAGTTCGAGTACCAAGTCAGATCCCCGTAGGTCAACCCTATATCCCATGACTATCTCTTAGATACCAATAACGCATAACCTTTAAACCTTTAAGCGTCTATCCGAGATCCTCCCGGAGTCCTCGCAGGTTCCGGGAGGATTTCGGATGGACGCAGGTTGAACGAAGCCGCGGGCGAGTCCGAGGCGGTCCCTATGGGGATTCAATCCTCCGCAGGCGCTTCGCGCGACACCCTGCCGGCCTCCACACCTCCCCCGACAGCCGCCGTGTGGCTTTCAGAGGACTGCTCAGCGAAGGGTTTTGCCGCATGCCTAGGCTCCTCAACCGCGATTTCGTGTCGGTGAGTATACCGCGACAGCCCGTCAAGAAACACTACTCCCCGGCTCCGCGGCTGAGCAAAGAAACATTGGAATTGAGCTATGAGCGGTTGGCTGATCGGGGCGGAGCCCTCGGCGCCCGGGCTGGCGCCACGGGCCTCACCGGGCGTAGGGACTTCTGACCACAGACCTCGCACCGCAGGGGATCAGGTGGGTGGCGAAGGAGTGCCGCAGAGTTTCTCTCCTTCACCGTCGCACGATGACCTGGTCGTAGACAAGGCGACCATGCCCCCGCGGTATCGCGGCCCTTCAGGCCGCATCGCCTGGACCGGCCTGGTACCCAGGGCGGTGCCCTGGGCTTAAGGATCACGACCCTTTGGGCCGTCCTGACTCCGAGGCGGAGGCCACCAGCTCGTCCTGGAGCGGAACTACCACCAGGGCGCAGAAGCAGGTCGCGACCCGAGGCCGGAGTGCGACTTGCCGCCAGGGCGAGCGGGGGAAGGCTTCGGGCGAGTAGGGAGAAGGCTTTCCCGAGTGGGGGAACGCTTCCCCGAGTGGGGAAAGCTCCATCCCCAGTTGGGGAAGCCTTCCCCAAGTGGGGAAAAGGCCGTCCCCAGTTGGGGAGAGATAATCCCCAGTGGGGGAAGCCTTCCCCAACTCGAAAAAGCTCTCCCCCACTCGGGGAAGGCTCGTACCCGTTCGCACGAGGCTTGGCCTCCTACCGGGAGGGTTTCGTACCCGGCGCGGCGCACCGCGGGAGCGAGGGAAAGACGACGGGCCGATCGAGAGGCAGGCGCCGCCGATAGGCCGCCAAGGCTCCCGACAGCCTCACCGCCAGGTAACGCACCTTCGATACGTTCGCCCCTGCCGTGTCCGCCGCTTCGGTCGGGCGCGTAGGTCAACCCCGCTCGCGCGCCTTCGGCGGCGCGGCATACGCCTGGTCCACTCGTCACAATCTAGCTCCCATTCTGATCCAATTGGGCGAGCCATAAGCCGCCAAAGATTCCCGGTCTGATTATTTTCCACGAATTTTCGATAGCCGACATCGTTCTTCGTTGCCTGCCGAGCTCCTGCTCTCCGAAACAACCCACCAAAGCAAGCACCGCGACAAGCAGAATCGCGTCCAATGCTTTCAGCGCCCAGAGCCTGCGATCTTTGTTCATAGTTCACGCTCCCATTCACCTGGCTTCGTCATCGCCGGAAGGCTACGCGGGCGGGTATCGATGCGGGGGACGAGAGGGATTTCCGCGAACCCATACCGGACCACCCTCGCGACAACGGTCCGTAGAGACGCCCCAGACCCGCTACGACGCCCTTTCAGATACCACAATGTCGGGGCGTCTCCCGCAGGCCGATACGGGTTCCTACCTGGTGGGACCGTTTCCTCCCAGGATCCAGGTCGAGCCTACCGTCCCCGGAGAGAAACAGCCATGGCCTCGAAGGGAGAGACGCCCCGACGGTGTGGTGGATGAGAGGGTATCGTAGCGGTCTGGAGCGTCTCTACGGACCGGTATCGTATCGACCCATCGGTGTCGATGCCGGGGGCCGGGTAAGATCACCCCCGCTCGCGCGCCCTCGGCGGCGCGGCGTAGGCCTGGTCCAGGGCGTGGACCGTAGCCTCCGATTCCCCGAAGTCGATGCCACCGTCGAGCGTCTGGCTCGCCAGCTCCAGATTGGCGGTCACGGCGGCGCCGCCTCCTCGCAGGGCAGCGCTCTCGGCCGCGAGATCGACCTGGGCTTCGACGCGGGCGAGATCGCTGTCCACCTGCTTCAGGTTCTCGTCGCAGCGCTCCAGGTTTTCCAGCCGCTGCCGCAGCAGCTTGAGGGTCGCCGTCTGCGAATCGCGCAGTGCGGTGGGCAGGCTGCCGGCGGCAAGGCCTTTCTCCAGGTCCGACGCCTTCTGCTCGAGCTCCGCCGTGTTCGTCTGGGCTTTCGTGGCCGCCAGTTGACGCCGGGCCACCAGCAGCTTGAGGTAGATCCAGAGCAGACGGTTCAGGGCGTCGCGGGCGCTCTCCAGCTCGTAGTCTCCGGCCTGCGACTCCCGGGCGAGGTCGAGAATCCTCCCCCGCTTTCCCTCCAAGGTGATGAGGCGCTGCCGCGACGGCAGGTCGAGCGAGCGGATGAGCTCCTGCCGCCCCTGCTCGGCCTCCGCCGCCACCTGATTCCGCTGCTGCGCGTTCACCAGCCGCTGGAACCGCGGGTGGGTCACCAGGGAGGCCAGATAGGCGGCCTCCAGCCCGGTCCCCAGCAGCCAGAAACCCGGATGGGCGAAACCGAAAATGGCAAAGGCCAGCACGGCGAGGGCGTTGACGGGCAAACGCCCCAGGCCCGGAAGGCTCGGCCCGGCCCAGAAAGCCTGCTTGAGATAGTCGAGCATGCGAAGAGCTTACGTCGTTCCCACCGAGCGCTGCCACCACTGCAGGAGATTGTTGATCACCTCGGCCTTCGGCGCGGTGCACATATCTCCCAGGTCCACGTTGAGGCCGAACCGTTTATAGGCCTCGAAGGGGCTGCCCGGGAAGCGCACGGGGACCGCCGGATTGCCGGGCCGGAATCCATGGACGAGCGACTGCTTCTGAATCGGCTCGCTCAACAGGAAGTCGAGGAACTTGCCGGCCGCCTTCTGCTGCTCAGGCGAGCTCCAGGGCGCGTTCAGCACGTAATAAGGATTTTCATTCCACAGGTTCCGCTTCGGGTAGACGACCCGCAGCTCTCCCCAGCGGCCCTCGGCGTTCTTGAGGTAATCGATCGCCACGCTCTCGTAGACCACCACGGCGTCGAACGCCGAGGGACCCTTGAGCACCATCTCCCGCATAAGGTTGCCGGTGCTGTTGGAAAGGCTGCTCACCCCACGCTCGATGCCCTGCGCCCAGGTCTGAAAGCCCGGATCGAGGATGTCCTTGAGGGTCAGATCGCGGGTCTTGCCGTGATAGTCATACGCCATCAGCAGCAGCGTCGCGAGACCGCTGTTCGACTCGTTGGGGTGAGTGTGGCCCAGCTTGAACAGCCCCCACTCGGGCTTGCCGGCGATCGACTGCCAGCCGCCGCTCTCGGCCAGGGCCTGCGACAGGGTCTTGAACGACACCTCGCCGTACTTTTTCGCGAACGCCTCATGCCGCTCCGCCCACATCACCACCACCATGGGCGAGAGCGCCAGGTTTTCTTCACGGGCGATAGGCTTGTTGCCGGCGTGCTGAACCTGCCAGTCCTGCAGAAAGACGTCTTTATACAGCGAGCTCGCTGGGCTCCAGACATGAATCCGCTGATCGCTTCGTAGGACGGCCTGCGCCCCTTCGAGGGAGCCCATAGGGATCAGGTTGATCTTGATCCGCCGGCCGTCGCCCGTCTTCGCGAATTCGCCGACCGCCCATTGCAGCCAGCGCTCTTTCTCGGTGCCGTAGGCGATGCCGATCTCGACCGCGTCCCCGTCGGGGGCCGTGGCCGGAGCCGCGGAGTTGTCGGTGGCCGGCTGGCTCGGACGCGCGCCGCCCACCGGCCGGCGCAGGAACAGGGTGTAAGCACCATAGAGACAGCCGGCCACGAAGAGGAAAACCACCAGCTTGCCGGCGAAGGTCAGCCCGGGTTTCTTGGATGTTGGTTCCATGGCTTGCCTCGATTGATCCCCTTCAAATTGATCCCGTCAAAAGAACGTTGAGATGTCCCGGAAAACGGTCCGGATGTTCGAGGTAGTCCCCTCGTAATACCGGGCCTGGGTGGCGTCCGCGATCGACTTCAGCACGTCCTTGCGGGCCTCTTTGCCGTAGCCGATGGTGAAGACGCGCACGCCCTGCGCCTCGCCTCCCGCGCTGATTTTCTTCACCAAATCGCGCAGACTGAGGGTGCTGTCCGTGTCCGCTCCGTCCGTAAGGACGACGATCGCCGCGATCTTGCCGGGATCCTTGCGGACCTCCGCCAGCTTCTGATCGTAGGCCAGCGCAATGGCATCGTAGAGAGCCGTGCCGCCATCCGGAAAAACGCCGTGCAGGGCCTGCGAAACCTGGGGCAGGGAGGGCCCAAGCGGAACTCCCTGGATCACCCAGGCCGGCGAGGCGTTGAAGGTCAGGAACGAGAAGCTGTCGGCCGGATCGATGAGCTTGAGGAACTCGTCGGCGCCCGCCTGGGCGTTCTCCATCTTCTCTTCCTGCCGCATGCTGCCCGAGCGGTCGAGGACGAGAGTGACGTCCGAGCGTTTCTTGTTCTCGCGCCAGAGCTTGAGAATGGAGTCGATCACCTCGACGGGCGGCACTTCCAGGGTCGTCTGCGGCTGCTTGGGATCAACCCCGTGAGCGGCGTCGATGGGGGCCGCCAGCGGCACCTCCACGGCGGCGGGGCGGAAGCCGAAACGCAGCGCGGCTTCCTGCTGCGGCCGGTCGAGAAGAAAATCGATATAAAGCTTGGCAGCCTCCCGGTGCTCAAGGGTCACCCACTCCCGCTCCACGATCCCCACCGGATGATCGCTCCAGAAGGTCCCCTCCTTGGGGTAGATCGCCACGACGGGGAACGGCATGTGGTATTGCGGCCCGTAGGACTCGGCCACCATGTTTTCGTAGAGGACGGCCGCCGAGAGGTAGCCCGGTCCTCCCTCGAACATGCGCTTGCCGAAGAAGCCCGTCGAGCTGCCGTAGTGCACAATGGCGCTCTCGATACCGGCCACGTAGCGCGCCGTCTGCGGCCGGCGGACGTCGGCGAGCGAGAGGCCCGCCATCTTGCCCGCCCCGGCGTAGGCCTCGGCCAGCAGCGAGATGAGGCCGCTGTTGCTGTACTCCGGGTGCGTGTGGCCGAGCTTGAAGGCTCCCCACTCGGGGTGGCCGTGCCCGGCCCAACCGGACGAGTCCCGGGTCAGGGCGAGGATGTCGCTCCATCCCACGGGCTTGCTCCCCCAGCCGAGGGCTTCGGCCATGGGCCGCCACATGGCAATCACCACCGGCGAGAGCACCAGGTTGCGGCTCTCGCCGATCAGGTCCTTGCCGGTGCGGGCGCGGGATTGGGCGTTGCCCAGCTTGAGGAAGGCCGCCGACGCCGGGCTTGTGAGGTGCGCCTTCTGCGCCCCGGACAGCAGATCGTCGATCAGCTCGCCCGACCCTTGAGCCACGGCCTGGACCCGGATGCGCTTGCCGGCTGCCGTGCGGTGATCGCCCTGGTTGAACCGGAGGGTCGCCTCCTTGATCCAGTCCTCCTTCTCCGAGCCGTAGGTGAAAAGGAGCTTGAGCGTCCCCGCTTCCTCGGGAGCCGCGGCGGCCGTTTCACTCCCCGTCTTGCCGGAAGGCGAAGGGCTCTTGCCGCCGCAGGAGGTGAGGACCGCCGGCAGGATCAGGGAGAGCAGGACCAGCCGGCAGAGGGTAAATGCACCACGGGCGCGTCGTTCGTTTCGATCCGTCATCGTCTCCTCCCCCGGGGTTCCGGAGCAGAGTCTATGGAGGGATACGGCGAAACCGGGGCACCTTCCCTGGCTGTTTCACGATTGTCACTGGATTGTAGAACCGGCGTGACCTGAGCTGAGAAAGCTTTGCTTCCCCAGCACCGCCGCCCGCAGCTCCTCCGCCAGCCGTTTGCGGTCGTCGCTTGAGATGGGCGCGTCGCAGAAGCACACCTTGGCCTGGATGCGCGGCATTTCGCAAAGATGCAGCAGGTGAGGCAACAGCTCCGCGTCCCCCCACCAGCAGACCTCGGGAGACCGATAGCCGATCGCCGCGGCGTGGACCGGCGAAGCGGCGCGGGCAGGCAGGGCGAGCAGAGGAGAGCGAAACGAGGCTACCGTGGCACCCTGGGTGCTCGTCCCCTCCGGAAAGAGGACGACGCCAGCGCCTTCGGTCAGCGCCGTCTCGATCCTGCTCAGGGCGCGAGGAATGTCGCGCCGGTCCTCGCGGTCGATGAAAATCGTGCCGAAACCCTTGCAGATCGGTCCCAGCAGCGGCCAGCTCTGGACGTCGGCCTTGGCCACGAAGACGCAGCCCGGCAGCCGGCTCGCCAGCACCAGGACGTCGAGATAGCTGAGATGATTGGCCACCAGCAGGAACGGCGGGCTTGGCAGCGGCCCCGCGACGTCGACGTCGGTCCGCAGCCAACCGAGGATCCAGCGAGGACCGGCCTGAAAGAGCCAGATCCGGAAGCGCCTGCGGACCTTCGGGACCGGCGTGAAAACGAGGCCGCCCGCGCCAAGCAGGACGCCGATCCACGCGACCAGCAGCCCGACTCCCAGCAGGCGGCCCAAGGCGGCGGCCCGCGGGGGCATTGGCGGGGACATTCGCCGTCAGCCGAAGAACAGGCGGTGGGAGCGCGGGGAGAGCGCCGCCACGTCGAGAAGGACCGGGAAGTCGATCGTCTTGAACCGCCGGTCCAGAGCCGGAGGTCCGCAGACCTTGCCGCCGTACCGGAGATAGATGGAGAACAGCGGCGGCAGCGGAATCTCGACGCTGCCATCCTCGGCGTTCGGGCCCGGCACGCCACAGTCGAGCTCCGGCAGCACGGGCAGCCAGATCTCCGGATGCACGGCATCCCGCCGCCGGAGCTGAACGAGCGCCCGGTGCCCCACCGCCGGGGTCTGGCTGGTCAGCGAGCAGCAGCCGAAGAGATACCGCAGCCCGTTGTGGGCCATGTAGAGCGCGAGCCCCCGCCAAAGCAGATAGAGCACCTGCCGGCCCCGGTGCTCGCGATGAATGCACGCTCTGCCGACCTCCACCGCCTGACCGAGCACGCCGGCCGGCAGCCGTGACAGGTCGTATTCCGTGGCGGTATAGAGGCCGTGGCCGGCGGCGGCCATCTCCGGCGTCTGAAGCCGATAGGTGCCGACGATGCGCCCGCTCGCCTCGTCCTCCACGATGAGGTGATGGCAGGTGAGATCGAAGTCGTCCTCGTCGCGGCCGGTGGCGAAGGAGGATTCGAGCCCTTCCCCCAATTCGAGATTGAACACCTCGAAGCGGAGGCGCAGCACCTCGTCGAGCTCGGCGAGGTTACGGGCGAAGCGGACGCGGTAGGCGCCCTCGCGCAGATCGCGCGGCGGCAGGGCACCGGCGAGAGATGGATACAGTTGGACCGGCGCAGCCGGCTGGGATTCGAGTAAAGCGATCATGGGACTTCAGGCTAGAGCCCGCGGATGACGCCGTCTCGCCGGGGATGTTGCAGCCCTGCGACAGGCTCCTGGTGGTGTGCTGCGAATCGCGCGGCGGTGGGCAGGCGGTATAAAATCGAAGACAATCGTGAAACAGGAAGGCGACATGGATCTCGACCCCTACGACGATCCCTACGATCCCTACAAAGTCTGCCCCGAGTGCGGCGGCGAGTACCAGGACTCCGTCGCCGTCTGCGCCGACTGCGAGGTTCCGCTCGTCCTTCCGGAACAGATTGAGGAGCGGGATGCTCGCGAGTTGCCCCTCAGTCCCCGCCTGGCCCTCCTCTGCACCGCTCCCATCCCATGGATACGCGCCTTGGCCGCCGATCTCGCGCAAGCGGTTATGGCCTACGCGATCGACCGCCGCAAGGCTCGGAGCGATCGCCTCCTGAGTCTTTATGTGCAACGGGAGAACCTCAAGGTGGCCGTGGCGCTGGATGCCACCCGCATGAAAATCGATCCTCTGGAAGAGGATGGCGGGCCCGACGAGGAACTGCCTGAGGATGTCGCCCCCGAGCCCGATCACAGGGTCTGCCCCAAGTGCGGCGGCGAGTACCGTCTGGAGATTCTGCGCTGCCCCGACTGTGACGTCGACCTCAAGACGGTCCCCGTGGAGAGGCCGGCCGCGGAAGAGCCGGAGGAGTTCTACGACGAGCTTCCTACTAAAGAGGAAATCAAGTCCGCGTTCATCATGCCGGCTCCTCCGCGCCACGAAATTCCAGCGTCGGACGATCTCGTCTGTCTCTGCTGCGGTGCCCTGTCGGAGCTGGCCATCCTCTGGCCCGCCCTCGACGCCGCCGCCATCGGCCATCGCATCGAGAGCGCGCCGCACCCAAGGTCTGCCGCTGACTGCTGCCTCTACCTGAGACCGGAAGATTGCGATGCCGCCGAGCAAATCTGGAAAGCCGTGCGGCCTACGGACGAGGGCGTCGCCCCGGAAGAAAAAACGTGTCCAGCCTGCGGTGCGAGCCTGCTGCCCAAGGCCTCCGACTGCCCGGGATGCGGCCTGGGCTTCACCCTCCCGGCCGATGTGAGCTGCACCCATTGCGGCGCCATCTTGATTGGCTTGGCAGGCAGAGGCTGCCCGAACTGCGGAGTGCCTGTGGCTGGGCGGTGAGGCGTGGTTGGCGGTCAGGATTCTGACGCGACCTCGTCCGCGGAAGAAGCCAAGGCGGCTCGCCGGAGCCAACGACCCAGACGAGCCAGGTCGCGACAGGCCAGGATCTCCCGCCGTTGCGCCTCGCTCACGGCGACACGTCGGGCTTCCAGAATCTCCAGAACATCCTCGGCTCTTGCCGCGGCCCTCGCTGCGTCCTCGCGCCTCTGGAGCTCCGGGTTGCCCTGGGCAGCCAAACCCTTCACCACCGCGACGGCTGCCGCCCCGGCATCGAGCAAAGCCGCCACCGGCAGCGGCGCCACCAGGCAGGGGTCCTCGATCTCCGCACCGCGTTCCAGCGTTCGCCAGCTCCGGCTCTCGGCAGACCACTCGCAGACTCGCGAACGCTTGAGGAAGATCGCGAAGATCCGGCGCACGCCCCGGCGGTGCATCCGCTGGGCCTTCTCCGTGACGTCCTGGTCATCCTGCTCCGAGACCACCTCGAAAGCGATCTCTTCCAAGTACCGCGTGCCCGTCTCGGGATCCACACCGTCCCGGCGCACGCAGACATCGGTGGCGAAGTCCGAATCCTCGTCGACGCGAGTGAGCAGCTCCGCCGCCGCCGTGTAGCCGGAGGCCACGCAAGACCCGACGACTCGATCGACGGCGCTATGCCGGTCGGCGTGAGGCGGATTGGCGGGCATGGCGACCACCCGGCGGCCGCCGATGATCTCGTCGCGCGTGATTTCCGGCTCCACCAGATGATCGTCGACTCGCGGGAAGGAATCGCGGCCCGGCAGGCGCTGGCCGGGGCCCAAGTCCGAGCGCGCCCTCTGGTTCTCGTCCATTACCGGCACCATAACAGGGAACCAGGTCGTCGGTCGATGGAACCTCGCGAGCGGCCAACTCGCGAAGCGACAGGCCCGCACGGGTGGCAGGTTCGGCCCAACGGGTCGAGATTCCTGAGCCCAGGGCACCGCCCTGGGTGTACAAACCGTCCCGATTTCGGGCGGCCTGAAGGGCCGCGATACCGCTGTGCAGCGTTCCGGAGTCAATAGAAGTGCTTGGCACTTCCTCGGTCGGCGCAAGCCCCTGCTCCCACTGGTCCTCGGATTCAGCTATCCTAGGATCGGCAGAAGGGCCACCTGTCACCAGCTTTGATTCTACCCGGCCAATCGGGTAACTTGGGAAGTAAGCGTGTGCAGACCGACTAATATTCTAAGGAGTACAATGCGTTCGAAATGGGAAGTTCTGACCCACCTCACGTGCGGAAAGTTGCTGTCGGCCCTTGGAGTTGCCAGTTGAGGGCCAGTCGGTCTGTGAGGATCTCGTGGAGGCCATAATAGAGTCGCTGTGGGTTGCGCTTACCGAGATCTTGGCGGGTATATCGTGAACTCCGACTCTGCGGTAGCTGAGCCACCTATGATTGCGACTTTTACAGACTGGACCCAAAGTCGTTCAGTGCCCTCAATGGGTACCAACGCCGGAGCACCCGTCTTGGCGTTCCAGGAGTGGCGCCATTTTAAGGAGGCATATACTCCCGAGCTCGTGGCGCGTGCGGTGGCAGAAAGTACTATTCGTGTTCGAAGGTGTCTCGACCCCTTCGGCGGCTCCGGCACTACCGCCCTTGCTTGTCAGTTCCTAGGGGTTCACCCCATCACAGCGGAGGTGAATCCGTTTCTGGCCGACCTCATTGAAGCAAAACTGACGACCTACGATGCAGATGCCATGGTTCGAGACTTGGGCCGGGTCCTGCGCATGGCCGTGCGGAATCGAGAAAGCGCCCGACTTATTCTTCCTGCCTCGGCCCCTTCGACGATGGTGGAGCCTGGATCTGGAGGCCGGTGGATCTTTGATGCCGAAGTAGGAAAGCGCTTGGGAGCCCTTCGCGAGGCTATTTCCGCAGTCAACGACGAGCGACACCAACGCCTCCTCCGTGTCCTCCTCGGAGGAATCCTGCTTGGAGTGAGCAATGTCGTGGTCAACGGCAAGGGTCGAAGGTATCGCCGCAACTGGAAGGAGTATCGTGCCGACAAAACTAATGTTGAGCAACTCTTCAGTGATGCCGTTCGTCTTGCAGTGACTGATATTCACCAATTTTCGAACAGAAAATGCCTTAGCTTCGATGTAATACGTGGGGACGCTAGGCACGAGCTGTCTAGTTTACCGACCTGTGACGCCGCTATCTTTTCCCCACCCTACCCAAATTCCTTCGATTACACGGACGTCTATAACATTGAACTATGGGCCCTTGGGTATCTCGATGGACGCGCAGCGAACCGTACTCTTCGCCAGTCTACGCTATGTTCACACGTTCAGATTGATCGAACCTACCCCCAGCCGCCTCTTGGATCAAAGACATTGAAAGATGTGCTCAACGGCCTTTCTTCTGCTCGCGAGAAACTGTGGCATCGGCAGATTCCCGCAATGGTGGGTGGCTACTTCGCAGACCTCATCAGTGTGATCTCTGGGGTTCGATCCATCTTGCATGAAAAGGGAAAAATCTGGATGGTCGTTGGCGACAGTCGATACGCTGACGTGGTCGTTCCGACTGCACAGATTCTTCGGGAACTAGCTTCGTCAGCGGGGCTTCGTGTCAGCAACATCGAACCCTTCCGCTCGATGCGAGCTTCAGCACAGCAGGGTGGTCAGTACGAGCTTTCAGAGTCGCTCCTGATCATGAATCCGTCCCCCTAGCCCTATTAGTAGCAAGCACTTCTCTGCAGAGTTCCGAGCTGCCATAAATGTACCATCGCCGAAGTGAGACTACCATTTTAGCTGCCAGCTCTTGGACATGTTCGAAGCAACCTTCACCTGCGTCCTCTCTCCGCATGTCGAAGCAGCAGAGTACCGCTACTCTGTACCCTCTTTCATCGCGGTACGCACCCGCCTGCTTGACACCCCCTTCTACCCATCCGGCATTGTCACTATTGGAATATCTGGCGCCATTTACCGAAAAGCTCCGAAGCACCTTCAGTTCCAGAACTGCCAATTGGCTAACTCTCTCGCGGTCAATGGGATCTGGCTCCTCTAGGTGGAGGTCCGCACGTCCCATAGTGCCCGACACCTCGTCAAATACCCGGCAGGTCGGAAAGGCGGCTACGAAGGCTGCCTTTAGGATAGCTTGAATTCGATGCTCTGCATCCTGCTCAGGTCGGTGCTGCCGAGGAGCCCGCCAAAGCTTCAGCCCCACCGGCTGAGCGTCTGGCGTTATAAGGCACTGTCTATAAACCCGTTCGATCACTTCACAGACTTGCTGGAGGTCAACATCGCTACAATAGAGACGAACCGTTTCGTAATCATCAGGTTCGTTTAACCCACTCGGGTAGTAACGAGCCTCCGTCTGCTTCAGTCTAGGATCCACAACAACCGTGGGCACGTTGCCAAGAGCGAGTTCCTCGGTGACTATCCGGAAGACTCCCTCTGCATCGATGACACCGAGTTCCTTACCCTTACCCGAAGCGACCGCAGCGTTTACAAGCCAGATCTTTCCCGCGATGGGAGTGACGCCGGAATCGAGCATTGGCTCTCGCCTTAGGCCAAGCTGTTCTACTCCTAATGGCTGAAGAAGGAACACTGAAAGTTCTTTCGGATCAGAACCAAGCTCATCTATCGCTTGGCGCCTTCGTATCACGCGCGCGACTCCCCGTTTGAATCGCATCAATGGATCAGCATCGGAATCAGCGCCGACACCGGAGAACTCTTTTAGCGTCGGGCGCAACTCCGCTGGTGACCACCCGCCGAGCGCCTGCGAGCCTTGTTCATCGGGCATGGGCTCTCCTGCGTAGGTGGCGCACATAAAGGTGGAGCTTCTCGCCAGGGGTCGCTCTAGTGCAACCGGGCATTAGTCGATCGAAATAGTTTGCCGCATTAGCGCTTGGGTTCCTCTGGGTCCACTCCTCGAAGTCCAAGACATTGTTTACGCTGACGCTGGGGTCGGAATACGTCGCGTCCTCGACCAATGCTCGCTCGAGATCCTGGTCGCTGAGCGCCGAGAGGGCATAGGCAAGCTCCTCGACAAAGGATGCGAAGCGGCGCTCATCTGGAAGTCCCAGCAGGAAGTTGAGAGGCGTATTTGCCATCTCAGCATTAAGTCGGTACCTGCCCTCGAGTCGCCACTTCCCGTTGCTCTCCCGAACGTGCGAAACTTGTTTGATCAGTACCATGCCCATCCCGACCAAGCGATCCAGGTCATGCTGAAGTTCTGGGTAGAAGGGGCCTCCCTTCCTCTTCAGGATCTTGCCATCGAGCGCCGGCATATCCCAGACCTGCGCTAGGACGTTGGAGAGGTACGCGAACGCATGAAAGGGAATGATGGGCATAGGCGTTAGACCGGCCTTGGAGGCAGCATCCAACAAAATCAGGATCCGTGCCTGCCGCCTGAGAGTCGCCAACTCAGCGTCATCGAGGTTTCTCATTTGCGGTGCCCTAAGCTAACGCCAGGAGCGGCAAAGACCCGCTTTTTGACTTTCAAGTACTCGGCTTTGAGTTGCCGCACAGCGGCTGTGGGTTCAGCGACCTCGAAAAGATCGATCACCCGTTCTGCTCGATCACCCTTTCCGATGTGGTGAAGTAGCCGGGGGATAAGATCTCCCTCTGTAAGGTTAGAGGTAATTATCAACCGGTTCGCCGTGCCCGAGGAAGCAAACCGGGTGAGGACTTCGGCGGCACGGTGGACGAACACTGCATCCAGGGAAGATTCCGGAGCATCTATTACGAGTGTACCTCCTCCTGACGGATCAGCCGCTGCCATGAGTGCCATGCGAAAGGCCAAGTCGATGAACTCGCGCTGGCTCTCGGACACCTGCTCAGGTCCTGTCCGGCGAACAGGAGAAGTAAATGCCGCTGAGGCGAGATCGAGTTCAAAGGCCGGGAAGCTGATCGTCATCCCGAGTTGCCCGACTCGGTCCTTGCGCAGAGACCACACGAGCTCGCACTCTTCGATCAAGAAGTCTTTTGCGTATTGCTCGAATAATTTCTTTATTACAGGTGCTCGCGTGAGGAGCGCACCGGTAACACCTTCGATGAACTTAGAAAAGTCTTTTCGCCGAGCGGACAGTTCTTCCTTGAGCGAGTCAGCACGGCTACGGAGGCGACCAAGCTCCTCGCGTTGCTCGTGCAGTACTATCTCATCCTTGGGCATTCTTCGGATGAGCATATCGATCCGCTCGCGTCTCTGTGCAATGGCCACTTCGAGTGCCTGCAATTCGGCACGCGCGGCCTCGTACCTTGAATCGGCTTCGAGTAACTCTTCACGGGCCTGGATGACGGCAGTGTCAGCTCGCGCTAGGCTGAGGGTGGCTCGTGCCATCCGTTTTTTGGAAAGGTCAGTAGTTAAGTCTGCCGTGGCGGAATCGACCTGTTGGAGCGGTGTTCCGCATACGATACACTGGGAATCCGATAGTCTCTTTTCGAGAATAGCTGCGGCCTCGACGGCAATGTTGCCGCAGGCGAGGCACTCCGCCTCTGTCAACAGTTGGCCAAGTATGTAGCGCGCCGTGTCTGATGTTCTTGGAAACCGGGCTTCGAGCGCTGTGAGCTTCGCATGTTCTAACGCTCGAAAGACTGACTCACGTTCCTGCTCCGCCTGCATAAGTCGTAGGCGAGCTTCCTTCCTCTCCATGTCAAACTCTAAAACAATCGAATCGAGATCGTCTCGGCGTTGCTCATCGGTATCCTGGAGTTGTGTGAAGCTCTTGAGTTCTTCTCTAATGTCAAGTGCCGAATCAGCTAGAACCTCTTCTTCTCCTAGCGCCTTTTCCTCGCGGGTGATCGCCGCGTTTAGGTTACGGGCTCGGCTGTCGAGCTGCAGGATTTGCCGTTCCGCTTCGGTCCACCTCTTCGCAGTTTCCTCAGGCAGAAAAAGGAAACGGAGAGTCTGTGTCTGCGCCGATTTGTCCCACACCAACTCTCGGCGATCTTCAAAGTAGAATGTGAGGTGGCGAAGTAGAAGTATCCAATCGCCGAATGACCATACTCCAGCCATTTGGGCAATCGAGCACTGGTAGGATTCTTTCTCCTGGGTGCTCCGGCGTTGGCCATCGACTTCGAAGGTCACGAGGGTAAGATTATTGAGATTTCGCGTAACTGAGATAACGTTGTCGCCAAGGCGGAAGGCCAGATGAGCGACCGCATTCTTTGCGTCATCAGAAACGCGCTTGGAGAACAAGTGCCTCGCTTCACGCAACGGTTTGGCTTCGAGCTTGCGCCTCCCTAGATCGCCTGCTGTGTCAAGGCCAGGGATGTCATATGGCCCTGTAAGTAGGCGGTAGAGGATCGATACCAAGGTGGTCTTCCCAAGTCCGTTAGCCCCAAGCACGAGCGTAAGACCTGGGTAAAAGGTGGTGTGAAGGCCATCTCCGTCCTGGCTGGCCCCAGGAAAGAGACCGTAGCCGTCTACACGGAGACTCTCGAATACGGGAAAGCGAACCATCGCTAGATCATATCCCAAGGAGTCCGGTGCTGCTCTAGTGGCGAACTTCCACGACCCGGCCGCAATTGACACAAGCCTCGTGTCCCACTAACGTCGGGGCATGCAAAACGTCACCCTCACCTTGGAAGACGAGGTAGTCCTCTGGATTCGGACCGAGGCTGCCAAGCAGGAGACGAGCTCGTCCCGTCTAGTTGGTGAGATGCTGCGGGAGCACATGAACTCTGGAGCAACCTACGAGGAAGCTCGGCGGCAGTTCTTTTCCATCGCGCCGCAGACCCTCGGAGCCGGCGGTGCTCCTCTTCCCTCCCGCGAAGAAGTCCATGACCGCGCGAGCTCTCGTTGATGCCGACGTCTTGGTCTTCCACTTCGACACCAACCCCGCCCTGCCCCGCCACAGAGTCTCTCCGCCAACCACGAGGCTCCCCTTCCCCCGCGGAAGCCCCTCCTGTCGCTGAGCAACTCATCCGCACGCCCGACAAGGTCCTCGCCGCAGCGAGAAACTTCCCGCCTCGCCGGCAGAGCCTCCGGCTCTGCCGACAAACTTCCCGCGGCTCCCAGAAGCTTGGAGGCTGACATGGGAGGTCTATTCGCCCTCCGGAAGAGCAGGGAACGCCATCTTCCCTACTCTCCCGGCCACCGGAGAGCAGGGAACACGACGTTCCCTGCTCTCGTCGTCATCCGAGAAAGTTCTCAGGAGCCCGGAGAGGAGGGAACGTGGCCTTCCCTGCTCTCCTGGCCGCGGGAGAAGAGGGAACGTGGCGTTCCCTACTCTCAGATTCTCCGGAGAAGAGGGAACGCGATCTTCCCTCCTCTTCAGCGCGCGGGAGAACAGGGAACGCGACGTTCCCCGCTTTCAATTCGCCGGGAGAGCGGGGAAGGCGGCGTTCCCCCCACTTCGCATCTTCAGAAGAGGAGGGAACGTCATCTTCCCTACTCTCCCGCGTGCTGAAGAGGAGGGAACGTGGCGTTCCCTGCTCTCCAGCGCTCCGGGAAAGAATGCTGTTGACGCGGAATGCTTGCCGGCGCCGCGGGAAGGACGTAAGGCGGCGCGGTATGTTTCCCGGCGGTCCGAGAAGGTTCTCAGCGGCCGGCGAACCTTCCGGCTACTCGCCGGAAGGTTCCGGCGCGGCGGCGTTCTTCTTGTTCGCGGCGCGCGCACGCCTCAGGCCGCGGAAGGGCTTGATCCCGAACTCGACGAGCTTCTCGCTGTCCGATCCAAAGTGTTGTTTCAGCACGGTTTGGAGCGTGGTCGCTACGATGCGGCCTTCGGAGAGCGCCTCGTTCATCCGGCGCGTGACTTCCTGCTTGCGCGCGTCATAGAAGGCCTGCTCCTGGGTCAGCCGGCTCATCTCGTCCTGGAGCGCCACCAGCTTCGAATACGGATCCAGGATATGAGGCATGCCCTCCGTGAGCTCGGGCGTGACCCCTCCCGTGAGCCCCATCCAGATCCCGAGCGTGTGGATGCGCCGCGTCCTCGGCATGGTCAGGCCCTGCGCAGCACGTAGAGGCCGGCGGCCGCCAGACCTATCCCCAGCAGGAGCAGGCCGCGGAGGTCGAGCGCCGGGATGGCCGCCACCGGGGCCGAGACGTTCGCGGTGCTGGTCGTCGCCGCCGTCGCCGTGCCGGGTGGGTCGTCGGTCAGCGTCACGACGACGTTGAACGTCCCGCTGGTGGCATAGGTATGAGAGCCGGACACCGTGAAGGTGCCGCCTCCGCCCCCCACGGTGCCCGCGGCCGTCGTGCCATCGCCCCAATCGATGGTGGCGGTGAAGTCGCTCGCGAGGCCCGCGGTGTTGGTGTCCGTGAAGACGGCCACGACGCCTGTGAAGGAAACGTTCGCCTGGGCCGCGAAGGTGACCGGCGATCCGGAGAGGACATCGGCCTCGCTCACCGTGGCGGTCCCCGTACCGCTGGCCGTCAAGCCACCGGCTCCGGTTTCCGTGACCGTCACGGTAAAGGTGAAGCTCCCCTCGTCCGCATAGGTGTGCTGGCCGGACACGGTGAAGGAGCCCGAGCCGCCGGTGACGGTGCCGGCGGTCGTCGTGCCGTCTCCCCAGTCGATGGTGGTCGTGAAGGAGGCCGGCGTCTTGGTGGTGTCCGCGTCGGAGAAGGTCGCGACGGTGCCGTTGAAGGGCGTGCCTTCCGGGGTCGAGAAGTCGACCGCGGTCACGGCCAGGCCGGCCGCCACGTGGGCGGTGCTGGTCACCTGCGCCGTGGCGGTGCCGGGCGGGTCGTCGCTGAAGGTCACGACCACCGAGTAGGTCCCCGGGGCGGCGTAGGTGTGCGTGCCGCTGACCTGGAACGAGCCCGCGCTGCCGCTGATCGTTCCCGCCGAGGTCGTCGCGTCGCCCCAATCGATGGTGGCCACGAAGTCCGACGCGACGTTCGAGGTGAGCGTGTCCGAGAAGGACGCCACGACGGTCGTGAAGCTGACTCCCGCGGGGACGGAGAAGCTGGTCGGGGTGCCCGAGAGGACGTCCGCCTCGGTCACCGTCGCGGTGGTCAACGCGGTGGCGGTACCGGGACCGGCGACCTCGTTGATCGTCACCGTCACGGTAAAAGTGCCCTCGTCGGCGTAGGTGTGCTCACCGATGACCAGGAAGATCGTGTCGCTCTGGGCGATGGTGCCCGGCGTCACCGGCGTGCCGTCTCCCCAGTCGATCGAGGCCGTGAACGAGTTGGGTTTGGTGGAGTCGTCGCTGTCGGTGAACGTCGCGACCACATCGTTGTAGTCAGTGGCCTCGGCGACCGTGAAATCGGCCGGCGTCGCCACGACGACTCCGGCAACGGCCGGTCCGGCGGCCGCGATCAGAAGAAGAAGCAAAAGACTCAAAGGACGAAACCGGGCCACCAGAGATCTGCAACGCACAAACACCTCCCGAGGAGTCGACTTGACAGAGCGATGGGCAGACTAACGCCTTCCCGCGCGGAGGGTCAATACCGCCAGCTCGTCAGATCCGCTCCGGCCGGCGCGGATTTCAAGATCCGCTCCAGGATCTTCGGCGCGTGCATCTGGTGATAGCGCAGGCGCGAGATGGCGTTCGGCTGATCGGGATCGCCGTTCCAGCAGTGCTCGAAGCGGTCGCCGTACTTCACTTCGCCGCCGTACGGCGGGTCGGTGGTCTGCTTGAGGAAGTCTTCCATCAAATAGACGGCGTTGTTCAGGTAGTAGCTGTCCATGTCGCCGACATACAGGTTGATCTTGCCGGCGAGCTTGGGCCCCAGCGTCTTCCAGTCGCGCTGGAGGATGGCCGAGAGGTCGTAGTGCTGGCGCCAGTACGCGGCCACTTCGGGATCGATGACGCCGGTCTTCTTGTCCCAGATGGGTTTGGGGTAGCCGTCCGCTCCGGCGGGGGAAAAGACGGCCTGCCAGATGTCCCACTGGCCGCCCGAGCGGCTGTTGGTGCCGAGCACCAGCTCCAGGCGATTCATGTCCTCGATCGTGGTGCTGACGTGACCCAGGTAGTTGCGATGGCCGGGGCGCGGCGTCCGCTTCCAGCGGCTGTCGAGGTAGTAGGCGTTCTTGTCCTCATAGATATTGACCGTCGTGTAGGCGCGGAAGTCAATGGGGTCCGGGCAGGAGGCCCAGGCCCCGTTGTAGTCGTCGGGGTAGAAAACCTGCGCCGCCAGGGCCTCCCAGCCGCCGGTCGAGCCGCCATAGAGGAAGCGCGCCCAGCCGGCGCCGAGCCCGCGGTACTTCTTCTCCAGGTAGGGAACCAGCTCGTGGGTGATGGCGTCGCCATATGGCCCGAGATTTGCCGAGTTCACCGCGTAGGAGTCGTCGTAATACGGATTGGCGTGCGCGATCTCGATGATGATGAAGCGCGGGAAGCCCGGACTGGTCCACTGCTTGTAAAGCTCGTAGGCGTACTCCTGCTCGGTGTGGTTGTACGCCGGCCAGTTGAACCGCTTGCTGAGCTCCGGCTTCGTCGAGGGGTCCGGCGGCTCCTCGCGAAAGCCCCCGAAGGTGTGGGGAAAGTGGCTGTGGAAGATGACCAGCGGATAGCGGGCGTTCGGATGCTCGTCGAATCCCCAGGGGAGGAGCACGTGAGCGCCGAGGCTCATCGGCCGGCCCCAGAAGCGGGTCAGCAGCTCGCTTTGGATGGTCTCGTGGCGGATGTACTTCGTGGCCGGAGGGTCCGGGATCGGCGGGATGACCTGGTCAAGGTGGATGGCGAACGTGCCGCCCGCCGCCGGGATCGTGATCGTCCGCGGCGTGCTGTAGAGGTTTCCTGGCGCCCGGTTCCACTGCTGCCCTTCGCCGCGGTCCATGGGCAGCTTGACGGTGTGGCCGTCGGCGCGGTGGAAGGTCTCGTACTTGTGGAGCAGCGCCTGTACGCGGTAGGTGCCGGGGGGCACGTCGCTCAGGCTGTGGAGCGGATAGCCCAGCACGCCGGCGTCGAAGACCGCGTCCTGCCCGGCCTTCCAGCCGTCCACGTCGATGCCGAAGATGAGCTGCGTGTCCGGTCCGTCGGAGATCTGGAACCGCGGCTCCTCGCCGTCAACGTCCGCGGCGTCGGCAGCGGAGAGCATGAGCAGCAGGCGACCGTCGAGAGGAGCGGCGGCCTTGGCGTCATGGCGCACCGTAAACTTCAGCGGCGCCGCCGAAAGCGGTCCTACGGCCGCGCAGATCACCAGCATCAGGAACAGGACGGATCGAAGCACGGAGGTCCTCCTATGGGAGATCTCGGAATCCTGGGGGGACTCTACACCGGCCCGGGCGACGGCGGCTACGACCGCGGCCGATGCACTAAACTCCCCAGAGAACCCACGTCGAGAACAAGGAGCCATCCTCATGAGTACTTTGGACCAGGCGCGAGAAACACACTTGAAGAACATCGAGGCGAAGTCCGGCAAGAGTCTCGCAGAGATCCGCCTGCTGATCGAGAAGAGCGGCCTCACCAAGCACGGAGAGATCCGGCAGATGCTGAAGACTGAGCTGGGACTTGGACATGGGGATGCCAATGGCCTGGTTCACTACGCGCTCAATACCGATGGTCAGTCCGCCGCCAAGGCGAGCGGCTCCTCGGACGACGACATCGTGAGCGAGATGTACTCTGGAAAGAAGGCTCATCTCCGGCCGATCCACGAGCAGCTCATCGCGGCCATCGAAAAGCTCGGCGCGTTCGAGACGGTACCCAAGAAGGGATATGTCAGCCTGCGGCGCAAGAAGCAGTTCGCGATGATCGGGCCCGCCACCCAGGACCGTGTCGAGGTCGGGCTGAACATGAAAGGAGTGCCCGCCACCGACCGCCTGGCGGCGATGCCGGCCGGAGGGATGTGCCAGTACAAAGTCAAGGTGACCACCAGCGATCAGGTCGACGACGAGCTCCTGGGGTGGGTCCGGCAGGCGTATGAGTCGGCGGGGTAGGAACCGCCCCCTCGAGACGGACCCTCACCCCTGCCCCCTATAGGCGCTAACTTAACGCGGTCTTGGAGCTCCCCCCGCCCAAGGCCCTCACCCCCTAACCCCCTCTCCCGCCCCGGGAGAGGGGGAAGGCATGCGAGGCCCTTTCGTGTCGCCCTCCCTCTTCTCCCGGTTGGTGGGAGGGCGATGGGAGAAGAGGGTCGGGGTGATGAGGGGTCCGCGACGACGGTTGGGGCTCTTCGATCTGTCCTTTCAGGAAGGACAGATCCAGAGAAATCTATCCTTCCAGGAAGGACAGATCGCCCTCCCCACGCAAAACCTCCCCGCCTCCGGCGCGTAGAAAGGCACGAACCGAGGAGATCCCATGCCCCATCGCCCGCTCGCCGCAGTCGCTCTCGCCGCCCTCCTGATACCTGCCGGGCCTGCCGCCTCTTCCGCGCCGAAGCCAACGCCGCCCTGGCGGGGCAAGCTCGCCCCCTGCACTCTGCCGGAGGGAGCCGGCAAGGCGTTCTGTGGCAGCTATGAGGTGTTCGAGAATCGGGAGGCCCGCTCCGGGCGCAAGATTCGGCTGAAGATCGTCATCCTTCCGGCGAAGGGTTCCAACCGGGCGCCGGATCCCGTGTTCTTCCTCGAAGGCGGTCCCGGCGCGGGGGCGACGATGGACGCCGCCGAGCTCGCCGGCGATCCCTTGCGCGCGCGGCGCGACATCGTGCTCATCGACACCCGCGGCACGGGCGAATCGAATCCCCTGTCGTGCCCGATCTGGGGCGACGGCACCCGGCTCGATCACCTCTTTCCGCTGGACGCCGCCACCACTTGCCGCGACGCGCTCCAGAAGCGGGCCGACCTCAAACGCTACACCACGGCGGCGGCCATGGACGATGTCGACGAGGTGCGGAAATACCTGGGATATGGGCCGGTGAATCTGAGCGGCGCTTCCTATGGCACCTTCGCGGCCCAGATCTTCCTCAGCCGGCATCCGGAGGCGGTGCGTAGCGTCGTGCTCTCCTCGGTGGTGAAGCCCGGGGAACCCGCCCCGTTGAACCACGCCCGCAACGCCCAACAGGCCCTGGAGCTTCTCGCCCGCGACTGCGCCGCCGAGCCGGCGTGCCACACCGCCTTCCCCCACTTCCAGGAGGAGGTCTCGGCGGTGCTCGACCGGCTGGCGAAGCAACCCGTCAAGGTCCAGGTAAAACACCCCGTGACCGGACGGCCGGTGACGGTCACGCTCACCCGCTCGGCCGCGGCCGACGCCCTCCGCTTCGCACTCTACAGCCCGGACAAGGCGAGTCAGGTGCCGCTACGCGTCCATCTCGCCGCGCAGGGGGATTACCGGGAGCTGGCGCGGACGGCGGTCGGGCTGCGCTTCAGGCTGCAGAAGGGATTGGCGCTCGGCGCCCTGTTCTCGATTTCCTGCGCCGAGGACTTGCCGCGCATCGATCCGCGCGAGATCCCCGCCGCCACGCGCGGCACCTTCTATGGCGACGACCGGGTGCGGGAGCAGCTCGCCGTCTGCGGCATCTGGCCGCACGCGCCGCTGCCGGCGGGCGAGGGAGAGTTCGTCCGGTCGAACGTCCCCGTCCTCCTCTTCTCCGGAGAGCGCGATCCGGTCACCCCTCCCGCCGACGCCGCTCTCGTCGCCAAGGGTTTTCCGCACGGCCTGCTGGTGACGATTCCCCACGGCACCCACGCCGGAGGCGGAAAATGCGAGGAGGGCCTGATCGCGGACTTCATCGAGAAGGGATCGACCCAGGGGCTCGACCTCTCCTGCATCAAAGCCGCGCCGCCCGAGCCGTTCATCACCAGCACCGCGAAGCTGCCCAAGGGGCCTTGAGCAGCCAATCCGGTCTCTATCGTCCCTGCTGTCCCTGAGTCCCCGCAGGGCACGGTGCCCCGCCCGCGATCCAGGTCTTGAAGCTGGCCACGAAGGCGTCGTGCGGAATGGAGACGGGCGCGCGGCCCACTCCTGGGGACCAGCCCCAGAGCACGAGCTTGTCGTGGCTGACGTGCTCCAGCAGGGCCGCCAGGTCCTTGCCGCCGTTGCGCTTCGTATCTTTGATCGTGGCGCAGAGCGCCGCTTTGGACTGCCCGATGAAGATCATCTTTCGCTCGGGCGGCGGCAGGTGCCAGTCCGGAGCCCCGGGTGGCATGTTCGCGCCATAGCTCGCCGGCGGATTCTGCGTGGCGTGGCAGGTCGAGCAGGGCAGGCCCGGCACGCCCTTTCCCTCCGGACCGCGCCGCACGTTCTGCGCGTGCGTGAGGCCGGCGTCGAACTGCAGGGGCGCGTCACCGGGAATGTGACAGTTCTGGCAGCGCGGATGTTGCAGCACGGTCTGGATGGTGTCGAAGGCGGCGAGCGCCGCGGCGTGAGAATCCGGCGCCGCGGCGGCGGACATTGCCCCGCCGCTGAAGAGAAGGGTTCCAGTCAGCGCGATCGATTTCAGGATGGATTTCATGCCGGCGGTCTCCTCTTCTCAAGCCAGCCGCAGGGGCAGGTCGCGCAACCGTTTGCCCGTCAAGGCGAAGACGGCGTTGGCCACGGCCGGCGCGATGGGCGGCGTGGCGGGCTCGCCGGCGCCGCCGGACTTTTCATGGCTGGGCACGATGTGAACGTCGACCTGCGGCATCTCGTGCAGGCGAAGGATGCGGTAATCATGGAAGTTACTCTCGAGGACGCGACCCTCTTTCATCGTCAGCTCGCTGTAGAGCGCCGCGCCGAGGCCGTAGGCGATGCCGGACTCCATCTGGGCGCGAACGCCCAGCGGGTTGATGCAGACGCCGCAGTCGATCGCGCAGGTCACCCGGTGCACGCGGATGTGCCCGTGATCCACGGAGACCTCCGCGACGTGGGAGACGATGCTGCCGAACGACTCGTGGACGGCGAGGCCCCGCGCGCGGCCCGCCGGCACCGGGGTTCCCCAGCCCGCCTTTTCGGCCGCCAGCTCCAGCACGGCGCGGAAGCGCGGCGACTTGGCGAGCAGCGCCCGCCGGAACTCCAGCGGGTCCCGCCTGGCCGCGTGCGCCAGCTCGTCGACGAAGGATTCGACGGCGAAGGCGGTGTGCGAGTTGCCCACCGAGCGCCACCAGAGGACGGGCACGCCCGGAGTGGGGGTGTGAAGGTCGACGCGATAATGGGGAATGGCTTTCACGTACGGCGAATCGGACGCGCCTTCCACCACCGTCGGATCGATGCCGTCCTTGATCATGCCCGCGAACGGCGAGCCGGCCACGATCGACTGCGAGACGATGCGGTGGCGCCAGGCGGCGGGCATGCCGTGCTCGTCCAGCGCTCCTTCCACCCGGTGGATGGCCATCGGCCTGTAATAGCCGCCGCGGATGTCGTCGTCACGCGTCCACACGAGCTTGACCGGCTTGTCGAGCTTCTTCGCCACGTGGGCGGCCTCGACGACGAAGTCCGAGGCGACGTTGGCCCGGCGGCCGAAGCCGCCGCCCAGGAAGGTGGTATGGAGCTCCACCTTCTCCGGCTTGAGGCCGAAGATCTCGGCCACCCGCTGCTGGTCCACGGTCTGGAACTGCGTTCCCGTCCACACCTCGGCGGTCCCCTCGCCGTGACGCACCGTGCAGTTGAGCGGCTCCATGGGAGCGTGTGCGAGGTAGGGCAAGGTGTACTCGGCGACCAACGGAGACTTCGAGTCGCCGGGCGACTCGGCGGCCAGGGCCTTGGCGACGTCGCCGCCCGCCGAAGCCTGGGCGCCCGCCGTTTTCGACTGCTCCAGGAAGCTCGCGCGCAGGCTGGCGGTGTCGAGGCCGGCGTACGGCCCCGGGTCCCAGGTGACCTTGAGCGCGTCGCGGCCGGACTTGGCGGCCCAGAAGTGATCGCCGACGACGGCGACGCCCATCGGCACCTCGAAGACGGCGCGCACGCCGGGGACGGCTTTCGCCGCCGTGTCGTCGAAGCTCTTCACCTTGGCGCCGAAGTTGCCGTGCGCCACCACCGCCGTCAGCATTCCCGGCAACTGCACGTCCATGCCGAACTTTGCGCGGCCGGTGATCTTCTCCGGCGTGTCGAGCCGGCGGGTGGGCTTGCCGATGAGCTTCCAGTTTTCGGGAGCCTTGAGCTCGACGTGATCGGGCTGCGGGAGCTGCGCCGCCGCGGCGGAGAGAGAGCCGTAGCTCGCGCGCTTGCCGCCGGAAATCACGAAGCCGTTCTCGACCCGGCAGTCGCCCGGCGCCACGCCCCACTGCTTCGCGGCGGCCGCCACCAGGAGGGTACGCGCCACGGCGCCGACCTGGCGGTAGCGGTCGAGCTCGGACCACGTGCTCGTCGAGCCGCCCGTCATCTGGATGGGAAAGATCGGCGAATGGTAGACCGCGGCCGCGGGCGCATGCTCGACGCGGATGCGGCTCCAGTCGGCCTCCAGCTCTTCGTTGACCATCATGGGCAGCGCGGTCCAGATGCCCTGGCCCATCTCGGAGTGCGCCAGGAGCACCGTCACGCTCTCGTCGGAGCCGATGCGCAGGAAGGCGTTGGCGGGAGGGAGGGGAGCCTTCACGGCCCCGATGGCGGGCTGCTCCTGCGCGAAGGCCATGCGCCGCACGGGCGCCGGCACGAAGAAGCCCACGACGAGGCTGCCTCCCACCAGGGCCGAGCTCTTGAGGAACGAGCGGCGCGAGACGTCCTGCGGATTCTGCGGCTCCGGCTGGGCCGGCTGATCCGGGTCGGTCTGCGGTGGATCGGGTTGCAGATATTGAAGATGCATGGTCAACCCTCCATCAGCTCGGAGGCGCGGTGAACGGCGCCGCGGATGCGCTGATACGTGCCGCACCGGCAGAGGTTGCCGCTCAGGGCGGCGTCGATGTCGGCGTCGCTCGGCTTCGGCTTGGCCTTCAACAGGGCCGCCGCCGCCAGGATCTGGCCGGACTGGCAGTAGCCGCACTGGACGACGTCCACCTCGGCCCAGGCGCGCTGGACGGGATGGTCGCCGTTCAGGCTCAGGCCCTCGATGGTGGTGACGTCGCGCCCGGCGAAGCCGGCGGCCGGCCGCACGCACGAGCGGACGGGCTGGCCGTCCACCAGCACCGTGCAGGCGCCGCACTGCGCCATGCCGCAGCCGAACTTGGTGCCGGTCAGGCCCAGGACGTCGCGCAGCACCCAGAGCAGGGGCATGTCGTCGCTGACCGCGACTTCGTGCTCTTTTCCATTCACATTCAGTTTCATGGTCTTAACCTCGCCTGATCGCCAGAAGCGGTCTCCAGGGGAAATCCGTTGGCGTCGCGGAAAGTCTACAGCAAGCGGGGGAGGGCGGAGCCCCTCCGCTCCACGCGGGACCGCGCGGAACGCGGAGGGGCTCCGAGGGGGACTAGTGGACCTCCAGGACGACGTTGCGCCGGAAATCGTCGACGCCCACGGGAACCTGGTGCGGCATCGAGGTCATGCCGTTCATCTGGAAGAGATCGCTGGGCAGGCGGCCGGTGCTGCGCAGGGAGGATTGCACCGCGCCGACGTTGGCGGGCTGGAACTGGAAGCAGGTCATGCGGGCCAGCCGCTTGATGTCCAGCTCACGGCGGGCCAGGTCGTCGAAGCTGCGTGGCGGCAGACCGCCCGGCTCCTGCGGGTCCGGCAGATTGATGACCCCGGTGAGGAACTCCGAGAGGCGGGCCACGGTGCCCAACGGCGTCGAGGGGTCGACGTGGACGAACGGCGCGATCGTCCCCGTGGGGCGGGACTCGCGGCCGTGGCAGCCGTTGCAGGCCGCGAGCGACGCCCGGTGGCGGCCCCAGTTGGTGGTGTTGTTGCCGCCGCCGGGGCTCAGGTTCGGGACCTGCGCGTTGGTCACCCGCCAGAAGAAGCTCGGGCTCGTCGTCGCCGGGTTCGAGCCGAGGAAGTTGAGGCCGCTGAAGAAGAGGGGCACCGGTGGGATCGGGTTCTGGAAATTGGGCGGCGTCAGGCCGGGCGCCACGGCGGTCAGGATCCAGTTGTCGAACGTGACGCTGTTGTTGAAGGAGTCGATGGCCGTGTCCGCCGTCGTCACCTCTCTCAGGAACGAGAACGGGAACTGGTTGAGCTGGAACTCACGCAATTCCCAGGGGAGGCCGACGGGGAGGCCGAGGGTGATCTCATTGGTGCGCAACTGGCCCAGGGCGCTGCCGTTGGGCCGCGCGGGATTGGCGTTGGCCTTCGCGAACGTCTCGGTGATGATCTCCAGCCTGTCGTTGTAGGCCGCGGTGCCCGGCACGAAGCCGAACAGGTCCACCCACTGCTGGGCCCAGCTCTTGACGAGATGGCACTCGCAGCGGGGCACCCGGTACTCGAAGATCACGGCGTACGGCGTGGTGGTGCAGCCGGTGCGCTTGTCGACCAGGCCGAAGACGAAGCGAGCCTCGCCGGCATCGAGGAAGTTGCCGTTGACGTTGATCGAGTAGCTGCCGCCGCCCGCGGTGGTGCGCCGCAGGTCGGGGCGGGCGACGATGGCGAGCAGCCGGAACGGCGACTTCGCCAAGTCGACGTGGCCGTCGGCGCGCTTGGGCCAGGGGGTGAGGATGATGTTATTGACCTGGGTCCGGGCCGGTACCACGTGCGTGTTGATCGTCTGGTTGGCCTGCCAGTGCGACAGCCAGGTCTCGACGAAGACCGCCGGGTCGATGCCGCTCGCCGGCTGGTTGGCCATCTCGGTCATCAGGTGATTGAAGGTCCACACGCCGTTGGGCGTGCCGGCGGCCGTGCAGGGATCCCACGTCCGGGTGGTATCGCCCACCACGGCCAGGTCGCGGATCATCAGCGAACGCTCCTGGAAGGTGTTGGTGCCGAGGACGACGGCCTTGAGGCTACCCGCCTTGGTCGCGACCGCGGTCTCGGGCTCCAGGAAGACGACGGCCTGATTGAAGACCACGGCCCGGCCCGCCTGGTAGCCCGTGTAGTCGAAGGCCTGGGGATTCTCGGAGCCGACGTTGACACGGTCCGCGAAGAGCGGGACCACCTTGGTGCCGCGGTTCGCCAGCTCGTTCTGATCGCTGGTGCTACGCGCCTGGAGATCGGCGTCGTCCACGTTGCCGATGCCGGTGAAGATGCCGTCGGCCGCCGCGGCGTCGCCTCCCTGGCCGTCGTCGCGCAGGATCACCTGCTGTTCCTGAAAGCCGATGGTGACGAAGTCCCGCGTCCCATCGCCGGTCTTCTGCGCCAACTGCTGGCTCGACAGCGTCACCGTGACCAGGACGTTGCCGATCCCCGGGAAGGCGCTGGTCTTCTGGAGGACTACCTGGGACGGAGGCGGCAGCGGCGCGGAGAGGGATACCGCCTTGCTCGACGCGACCGTTTGCTGGGTCACCGCGTCGACGGCCGGGCTCTGGCGGCTGCCCGCCCAGGCCGTCAGCGCCATCACCGCCAGGACGGCGGTCAAGATGAGCACCTTCTGATTCCTGGTCCATCGCTTCCATTGCGCCATGAGTGGTTCCTCCTTCTGAAATGCCGATGGCGCCCGCGATCTGGATTCGTAGCCACCATCGACGGTTCGCTACTTCCGCAATCACAGCTTCCCAATAACAGGGTGCGCCAGCACCCTCAGAGCGAGTCCCCCCGCGGCAGGACAGCTCGCTTGACCGGGCGGCGAGCACCGGGAAGATTAGGGCCGCGCCCGGCAAAACCGTCGTCCTTACAAAGGAGGTTTGCGTGAGGAACAGAGCAATCCTGTTGGTAGCACTCGCGATCGTGCTTTTGGGCAGTCTGTCTCCGCTGGTTGCCGACAACGTCATCCGACATGGCGTCGACACCTTCACCACCACCGCCAACGGCAAGACCGTTTACAGCTTCGCCAAGAACCCCATCCCCGCCGGCTTCTTCTGCGGCAGCTCGGCGGCCTTCACGGGCAAGGTAGCCTTCCGCGGCCTGCCGATCGAGACCGAAACTCCCGGCGCGCTCCATAACGCCGACACCGTCATCGAGCGTCTCGACGACGCCACCTTCAACGATCGCGGCGTCGCCCAGACGCGCATCCAGTTCAAGGCGCTGTCGCTGGTCAGCATCAATCCCATCCAGACCGCTTGCGGCGCTTATCACGCCTACGTCACCCTCGGCGGCACCCAGCGGGTGACCACGATGCGCATCTACCAGACCCAAGCGGGCGGCGGCCACTTCGTGGCGCCTCTCGCGGTCAACGCGAAGATCTCCTTCATTCCCGTCAAGCCGACCAAGAGCGCCCGCCGGCTCGAGCTCGTCGGCAACTTCACCTTCCCCGCCTCCTCCCTGCCCTGGAGCACGACGGCCGGCGCGGCCACGAAGTCGGTGGGCAACGTGATGATCGACGCCAAGGGCACCCTGAAGCCCGACACCCTCATCTCCGGCAGCACGAACTTCTGGCCGGGCTGGCAGCCGGGCCCCGCTCCCCAGACGAAGGCCTGCTACACCTGCGAGCCGGCGAGCTGCCACGACGATGGCACCGGCAAAATCCACTGCACGGGCGCCGTCCTTGCCTGCAACGGCGCGTACTGTCCGTAGTCTCTGATCCGGGAAGGGGCCCCCCTCCGGGGCCAAGGGCCTGGCGCGGCCCCTATTCCATCCCGGCGGGAAAGCTCACTTGAGCGCGCGGCGGGCACCCTGAAAGATAGGGCCGCGCTTGGGTACAAACCGTCGTACCGACAAAGGAGGTTTGCGTTGAGGAACAGAGCAATCCTGTTGGTAGCACTTGCAGTTCTGCTTTTAGGCAGTCTCTCGCCGCTGCTTGCCGACAACACCATCCGGCATGGCGTCGACACCTTCACCACCACCGCCAACGGCAAGACGTTCTACAGCTTTGCCAAGAACCCCATCCCCGCCGGCTTCTTCTGCGCCAGCTCGGCGGCTTTCACCGGCAAGGTGGCCTTCCGGGGCCTGCCGATCGAGACCGAGACTCCCGGCGCTCTCCACAACGCCGACACCGTCATCGAGCGTCTCGACGACGCCGCCTTCAACGAGCGGGGCGTCGCCCAGACGCGGATCCAGTTCAAGGCGCTGTCGCTGGTCAGCATCGCCCCGATCCAGACCGCCTGCGGCGCCTACCACGCCTACGTCACCCTCGCCGGTGAGCAGCGGGTGACGTCGATGCGCATCTACAAGACTCAAGCAGGCGGCGGCCATTTCGTGGCCCCTCTCGCCGTGGACGCGAAGATCTCCTTCATTCCCGTCAAGCCGAGCAAGAGCGCGCGCCAGCTCGAGCTCGTAGGGAAATTCACCTTCCCGGCCTCCGCCCTGCCCTGGAGCACGACGGGCGGCGCGGCCACGAAGTCGATCGGCAACGTCATGGTCGACACCAAGGGCACTCTGAAGCCCGACACCCTCGTCTCCGGCAGCACCAACTTCTGGCCGGGCTGGCAGCCGGGCGTCACCCTTCAGACCAAGGGCTGCACGGTCTGTGAGCCGCCGAGCTGCCACACCGACCCGTCTACCGGCAAGCAGCACTGCAACGGCGGGGTCACCGCCTGCTATCCCGTGAACTGCCCGTAATTTCTTGTCACTGAAGGACCCGCAAGGGTCAAGGGCTTGGCGCGGCCCAAAGGGAAGAAGCCCGCTCTCACGAGCGGGCTCTTCTTCGTTGGGAGTGAAGCTCGTGCGATACTGGTGCTGGGACGCGGGACCCTAGCGTCCAGGGAGGTTTTTCCCATGTTTTCGAAAATCGCCGCCATGAGTCAACGTTTCGGACCGTACGTCCTCTGCGCCGCCGTCTTTCTCGCGGCGGCTTGCGCCGGCGAGGCGACGACCGGGGAGAAGAAGGAGATGCCGAAAGAGGGAGCCGCGGCCACGCTGGGCACGGCGGCGCAGATCCGTCTCGACCAGCCGCGATTGAGCGTGCGGCTCCCCGTCGCCACGTCGGGTCCGGCGGCCGACCGGCTGCGCCAGGCTCTCGCCGGGCCGGCAGGGGGGGCCACCGCCGAGCTGGTGCTCGACGGCATGGAGGTTTCGCAGCCCCCGGGCGTGCAATACAACGTCTATCTCAGCACCGCCGGGCCACACCCGCGGCGCCAGTACGTGGGGACGCTGAGCTTCTTCGGCGTGGCCCACGGCTCGGGACACGTCGCCCTGCCGGGCCGCACCTTCGACGTCACCGAGCAGCTTCAGACACTCAAGGGACAGGGCGGCCCTCAGCCCGCCGAGGTCCAGGTCGTGTTCGAGGCCACCGACGGCACATCGGGGTCCACTGCCGAGAAAGCCGGGGCGTTCTTAAACCGCCAGGCCGGCCTGCGGATCGGCGCCGTGCACCTGCGGGTCCAGGGAAAACCCTAATAAAGAACCAACACCTTGTGCTAAAATTAAGTCGACCCAGCTCCATTGAAAGGAGGGCTGCATGAAACGCAGAATGATGGCTCGACGTGTCGTCAGATTCGCGGTTCCCGGGATTCTCCTACTCGCCTTCGTCGCCTCCGTCGCGATCTCCAGAGCGCAGACCGCAGCCACGGCCAAACCGCACGCGAAGCCCGTGCCGAAAGTGACGCTGGCACCGCCGCCGGTCGTCGGGGTCCGGATGAAGTTTCAGGACTTCGTCAAGGATCCAAAGCGTCTTGACGCCCTCAACAAGGCGATCGGCGTGATGAAGGCCCGCAGCACGGCGGTGAACACTTCGGCCGACTACCGCCGAAGCTGGGAATACTGGTCGGCCATGCACGGCTTCTACGGCCCCAAGGCCAAGGCCGGCCTGATCCAGAACGCGATCAACGCGGCTCCCGCGTCCAAGAAACAGTTCTTCAACGGCCTTCACGACCTTACCTATCCCCCGACGCCGGCTGGGCTGGCGGCGCAGGTCTGGGACAAATGCCAGCACGGCACTCCCGAGTTCCTCACCTGGCACCGCATGTTCCTCTTCTACTTCGAGAAGACCCTGCAGGAAGCGGCGCAGGACAAAACCCTCCATCTTCCCTACTGGGACTATACCGATCCCACCCAGGTCCAGCTTCCCGCGCAGTTCGCGCAGCCCAAGCTGCCGAACGGCACGCCCAATCCCCTGTATGACATCCGCCGCCGCTCGCAGACGGTCAAGCTCGATCCGAACGCGACCAACATCGACAACCTGCTGAAGAAGGCCACCTACACCTCCTTCCGGCCGGAGATCGAACAGCAGCCGCACGGCTACGCGCACTGCACCGTCGGGCCGGACTGCCCCTATCCGCTGATGGGCGACGTCCCGGTCGCGGGGACCGATCCCATTTTCTGGCTGCACCACGCCAACATCGACCGCATCTTCGAGTGCTGGCTGAAGCTGGGCGGCACCGTGCCGGACAGTCTCAAGAGCAAGAGCTACTCCTTCATCGACGCCGCCGGGAACCTGGTGACCAAGAAGTACTCGGATCTGCCGATCGACTACACCTACGATCACGCGACGAACTGCGGCCGCAAGGCGACGCTGAAGTTCACGGCGACGACTGAGGGGGTGGAAACCGTCACCCCTCTCGCTCAACTGCCGAGCTTCGCGATCAACGGCGTAAGAGCCACGGCCAAGCTGCCCAAGCTCAAGGCGGCGCCCGCCACCACCGAGGCCGTGACCGCTTCCGGCACGGAGCTGGTCCTCAGCAATATCACCGTGGCCGGCTCGCCAGGAGTGCTCTTCAACGTCTGGCTGAGCACCACCGGTCCCAACCCTCGCCGGCAGTACGTGGCGACGCTCAGCTTCTTCGGTTTGAGCCATCATAAAGGGCACGAGGCCCTCAACCGCAACATCGACGTCACCGAGGCGCTCAACGCGCTCAAGGGGACGAGCTCCCAAGCTCCCGACGTGCAGGTGGAGTTCGAGGCGACTGACGGTCTGGAAGGCACCAGGCCTGAGGCTGTCGAGCCCGTCTTGAACAAGAAGGCCGCCCTGAAGGTCGGCAAGATTCAACTGCAGGTCAAGAAGTAGACCGGAAAAAGGTTTCGTAGGGGCAGGGACCGTCCTTGCCCCTACGTTTCGTTACCCGAGACGGCCGGCTTCCTTCACTTCGGCTTCACGACGGCGGCGCAGTTGGCGGGCGCGGGCTGGCCCGTGGCCTTGGTGAAGATGCGGTTGATCAAGTCATACTCCGCCGGAGTTCCCCCCTGGAACAGACTGGAGCAGCTCGCGACGTTGCAATCGCCGCCCTGAGTCTTGAACTCCTTGCTGCCGTAGGTGATCGGGCAGGTGCAATGCGCGCGCTTCGGGTCCTTTTCATCGATGATGCATGGGTACCCGAAGCAGATCGTCCGGTCCCCTCCGGCGGGGCACGTCAGATAGGGCTTGTTCAGCGCGTAGGAGTACGTGGAGAGGATGTACTCTCCCTTTTTGCCCCGTGGGGTGCGGTCGGCACAGGGGCCGGGCCCCAGGTTCGGGCCGTCCTCGACGACGCAGGAGCACAAGGCATGGGAGGGCTTCGCCACCGGAGCGCCTGGAAAACCGTGCTGCTCGGCGATCGGCGTACAAGGCGCGGCGTCGCACAGCGCATACTTCCCCGTGCACATCTTCAAGACGGCGCCGTTGCTCCGCTGCGAGGCGTCCGCAGCCAGGGCCGCTCCGCACAGGCAGGCACCGAGGACCAACACCGCGACGGCAAAGGCGGCGTTCCGCACTCCAAACCGCAATTTGAATGACATACGACCTCCTCCTTTCGACCGGTGAGGTATGTAGAATACATCCCTACCGGTCAGTGGGACAAGGTCCTGGGTTATCGCAGGATTATCGCAGGGGCCTCATCACCCCGGCGCCACGACGTTGTGGATCGGCGTGATCTCTGGTGCCCCCGGATCGACGCCGAGCGCCTGGAGAATGGGGCCGAGGGTCGAGCCGAACGCCTGGAACGTCTCCATCGACTCCCAGACGTCGAACACTCGGAGCTGATCGCCCGAGCCATGACAGGCATGGTAGAGCCGGCCCGCGGGAGCGCCGGCACCGGCCGCCTCCAGCCGGCGGATGCACTCGTCGTACCTTGCTACGTCCATCCCAACGGGCTTGAATGCGATTGCAAAGGCCATGGTTTCACCTCCCAAGAGATAGATAGGGTCCATCCATCCCTACGAGAGAAAGCAGCCATCTGGATGAACCCCTGGGAGCGCTGGCGTCCCGCCGGCCTGCTAACTCCGCTTTTCAGGCAACCTCTCCGTCTCATCATACAATGAGCTCTTACCGACGCCTCAACTGAGCCTATGTCCGCCCCACCCCTCTACGCCCCCGAACCGCACGGCCTGGATGTACTGCGCACCTACGGCGACGGCTTCGCAGGGCGAGAGGCCGAGCTGGCCGCGCTCGATCAAGCCTGGAACGATGCCACCGTGCGCGTGTTCGTGCTCCACGCCGAAGGAGGTGCCGGCAAAACGCGAGTCGTCGCCCGCTGGCTCAACCTTCTCCGCGATGCCGGTTGGCGAGGAGCGGGGCGGGTATTCGTGCATTCCTTCTACAGCCAGGGGAGCGACGAGAAACGGAACGCCTCGTCCGAGCTGTTCTTCGAGCAGGCGCTCCTCCACTTCGGCCATACCGGCCCGCCGCTCATCGATCCCACAGAGCAGGGTCGGACTCTCGCCCGGCTGATCGTCGAGCAACGCGGTCTCCTGGTGCTCGACGGGCTCGAGCCGCTCCAGCATCCTCCGTCCTTCGACCAGGGCCGGCTGAAAGATCCGGCTATCCATTCCTTGCTTCGATCCCTGGCAGCCGGGCGAATCGGCGAGCCGTCGAACCCGCACCAAGGAGGTCTGTGCCTAGTCACCTCGCGTCAGCCCGTCGTGGAGCTTCAGGACAAGACCGGCAGGGCGGTAGTCCAAGAGCCGCTGGACCGGCTGGACCCGGCGGCCGGAGCCGAGTTGCTGCGACAGTTGGAGGTCCGCGGCCCCGAGCAGGAGCTGCGCCAAGCTGTGGAGGATTCCCGCGGCCATGCCTATTCCCTGATGCTGCTGGGTACCTACCTACGGGACGCCACGGATGACCACTAGATCCGGCGGCGGCGCGAGATTCCGCTCCTCGCCGAGGACGCCGAGCACCGCTATCACGCTCGTCATCTGTTTGGAGCCTACGTGCAGCATCTCGGAGAGTCCAGCCCGGAAGTCGCCGTGCTCCGATTGTTGGGCTTCTTCGATCGCCCGGCCGATGAAGGTCTGATCGCCGTTCTGCGCGAGGCGCAGGAGCCCGGCCTCGATGCTCTCAATGTGCCGCTGCGGTGCTTGTCTCCAGCCGACTGGCGCCGCGTCCTTCGCCGCCTGACCGACCTCCGGCTAATCGATGTCTCCGCCTCTCCGGCGCCTCCCATTGACTCGCACCCACTGCTTCGGGAGTACTTCGTCGAACAACTACGGACGCATTTCCCTGATGCGTGGAGGACCGGGCACAGGTGGCTGTTCGAGCACCTCTGCGAGACGACCGAGCACCAGCCCGCCACGCTAGCTGGCTTGCAGCCGCTTTACCAGGCCGTGGTCCACGGCTGCCTGGCCGGTTTGTATCACCAGGCCTTGATTGATATATATGACGAACGTATCCTGCGGGGTACCGGACTTGCGGGCTTTTACAGCACCGTCAGGCTCGGTGCTATTGGTGCGAATTTAACGGTAGTGGCGAGCTTCTTCATAGCACCGTGGACCGCCCTTACGCCGAGCCTAGCGCTCTCCGAACAAGCGTGGCTGCTCAACGACGCAGCCTGTAGCCTGCGAGCTCTGGGTCGATTAACCGAGGCGATCGAGCCGATGCGTGCCGGGTTAAAAAAGCGTATCTTAGAAAAGGACTGGTTTAATGCTGCGATCAGTGCCGGTAACCTAAGTGAGTTAGAACTCTTGCGAGGTGGAGTTTCTGCGGCTGTCATCGCTGGCGAGCAGTCGGTGGAATATGCTAATCGCACTGGGGGCGCTACCCAGCAAATGATCAGCCGCACGACGCTTGCCAATGCTCTGCACCAGGCAGGCCGTCGCACTGAGGCACGGCATTTATTTGAGGCCGCAGAGTCCCTACAAGCCGCGTTTCAGTCGGAGTATACCCAGCTCTATTCGCAAGGCGGCTTCCTATACTGCGATCTTCTGCTATCCGACGCGGAACGCGCGGCATGGCAAGCTTACCTTCTCATTCCACAAACGGCATCCACAGTTGCTTGCGACCCAGTCAGCGAACGAGCAAAGGGTGCTCAACGTGCATGGCGAGAGCTCTTCATAAATGAAGAGTCTCTCCTCGATATCGCTTTGGACCACCTCACCCTAGCTCGATCTACATTGTATAAAGCCCACTCCGTATTGTCTATTCCGCAATCCGCACTCAACCACGGCAACACTGCAGTCACCAATCTCCGTGCGTCGGGTCAGATGGATTTCCTCCCTAGCGGCCTGCTGACGCGCGCCTGGCTGTGTCGGCTTTCCGGCGACAAGTCGGGTTGCCGGGGGGATCTAGCCGAGGCGTGGGAGATCGCCGAGCGAGGCCCGATGCCGCTGTTTCAGGCCGACATTCAGCTTTACCGCGCCCGCCTCTTCCGCGACCGCGCCGCTTTGGACGAGGCCCGGCGGTTGATTGAGAAACACGGCTACCACCGGCGGGATGAAGAGCTTGCGGACGCGGAGATTGCGGCGAAGAGATGGCCAGAGACCGCAACGAGCAAATTGTCCCAGCCTGCTGAACCGAAAACGAACGAGGGCTCTATGCGCGATCAAATCTTCATTAGCTATAGCCACAAGGACAAGAAACTCATGGGAGAGCTTCTCACGCACCTGGAGCCCTATTTGCGCTCAGGCTCTGTTGAGGGCTGGTGCGACAGGGATATCGTTTCAGGATCGAAATGGTTCGACGAGCTTCAAGCTGCATTGAGTAAGACCAGCGTTGCGATCTTACTCGTAAGCCCAGATTTTCTGGCGTCGGATTTTATTCACCACCACGAGCTCACACCACTTTTGAAGGAAGCCGAATCGGGAGGCGTCAAGATTCTTTGGGTTCAGATCCGCGCGAGCGCCTATGAAGAAACATCTCTCAAGAATTATCAGGCGGTCGTCTCACCACCGGACAAGCCATTGGGCGCAAAAAGTAAAGCCGACCGCGACGAGGCATGGGTCCAAGTCTGCAAGGTTATCAAGAACGCTGTCAATCCTTGACCGGCTCACGGGGGACTAGACGTACCACAGCCGGAAAAAGCGGAGTTAGCTGGCCGGCGGGACGCCGGCGCTCCCAGGGGGCGCGCGGCCTGTAGACCCTCGACACTGTCAGGATGAGCCCTGGAGGAAAGCAGCTTGAAGACTCTTCATATCGAGGTCCCTGATCAGTTGGCCAAGGAGATCGAGGAACTCGTCCGCGCGGGTTGGTTCGCCGCCTCGAACTCCACGAGGAAGTCCAGGTCGCTGGACGCTGGATTGAAGTCCTCGCGGGCAGCGGAGCCGAAGATATCGAGGCGCTCCACTCTGTGCTTGGCGCACAGCTCCTTGAGAGTCTCAAGCTTGTCCTGGACTATGGAGTGCATCGCGATCTCACCTTAAGCGCTCCAATCGGTTCCGACTTCATCCCATTCGCTCGCTATATGTGCTTGTTCCTGGGCGAGCTCGCCGTTGGAGAAGAGCTCGTTCAGGCGCTTCGCGACCTCGGCATCCCTCTGAAGCTCTTCGAATTTCTGTTCGGTTGGCTCCGGCACAAGAACGATCAGCTCCACCGGCCCGGAAGGTATCGTCGCCGGGAATTCGATCGTCAAGCGATGATCTTCGGGTACCACGACATGAATTCTGTACGCCTTCATCGCTGGGCTCCTCGGCTCAGGTTAAGAATCTACCATAGTGGCCTTCGCGAGCCTCACTTCGAGCTTCTCCTCAAGGACAAACCTCTCCCTCTCCCGGCGGACGGGGGGAGGCTGGGAGAAGAGGCCCGGGGGGATGAGGGGGCCTCGAGGTCGCCGTCGCCGTCCCGAATTACACCGGACCGCATATCGCACCCCATTGGGGCGCACGGAAGATGGGGGACATTCAACCCAGCCCGTTGGGCTGGGCTGAGGAATCTCGGACCTTCGGCCCGAAAACGGCACCGGGACGCCGGCGCTCCCAGGAACAGCTCTACCCCTCCACCCGCCGCAGCGGCACCCCCGTCTCCCCCGCTTCCCGCACCTGCGGGTCCGGCACCAAGCCGAAGCCGTCGGCCATGCGGGGGAAGTAGTTGAAGATGGCGATGACGTGGGCGGCTTCCAGCAAGGCTTGATCGTCGAAGCCGAGGTCGCGCAGGGGCTGCCAGTCGGCTGCGGTCATGCGGGTGGGCTCCAGGGTCATCTTTTCGGCGACCGTGCACAGGGCTCGCTGACGGGGGGTCAATCCTGGCAGCTCCCGCCAGCGATGCTGCTTGATGGCGTTGACCAGCTCGGCGTCGTTGTTCTCGACACGCAGAAACTCTGCGTGAGACTGCGTTCAGTATTCGCAGTCTTGGGCCGCGGAGGCGACCGCCGCGAGCATCTCCCGCTCGGCCCGCGCGAGGGCTCCCGGCGCGAACATGATCTCGTAGAAGGCCCCCTGCATGGCCTTGCCGATGCGCTCGTGGGCGGCGAGCAGGCGCCCCATGCCGGAGGGGTAGCCGAAGTTGTAGGACGAGGGCCGCGGCCCCCCTGGACGGGCTCGCAGCTCCTCGGGCGTGGGCAAGGCGATGAAGGCGTTCTGAGGGTCCTTGAACATGAAGATCCTCTCCGGTGGATCCCACGGGCGCGGCGTGCGCCCGCGGGATGATCCAAGAGCCTCAGGATACCTGAACCGGGGGACCGGAATCTCTACTTCTTCCGCAACGCCATCGTCGACCGGATGAACTCCGCGATGTCCTTCTTGAGCTTCTGGTGATCGGCACGGCGGATGTACATCATGTGGCCGGCGTCGTAGGTCGCGAGCTTCATGTGACCGCGCAGCTCCGCCGGCAGGCCGAGGTGGTTGGCGGTGTAGACGGCGTCGAAGTAGGGGGTCGCGAGGTCGTAGTGGCCGGAGGTGACGAGCACCTGGAGGTTCGGGTTCTTGACCATCGCCTGGCGCAGGGACTCGGAGAGGTAGGGATAGCGGAACTCGAAGCCCGTCGTGCTCCAGGGCCAGACCTGGGCCAAGCGCTCGTAGACGTGGTCGTCCTTGTAGCCCAGCTCGCGGCGCAGGTAGTCGTTCAGCATCGCCACGTAGGGTCCGTCGGTCAGCGTGCCGGCGGGATCGTACTCGGGGTTCTCGCCCGCGGAATCAATGTCCCAACCGGTGAAGCGGCTGTCGAGACGCCCGACGATCTGTCCGTCGGCGCGCTTGAGCTCCTTGCAGAAGCGCTCAATCTCGATGCGCAGGTTCGAGCGCAGCACGTAGTCGACGGAGAGGCCCGTGTAGCGAGCCACCTTGACGGCGATCTCCTGGCGCCGCGCGGCCGGCAGGGAGTCGCCTTCGAGCAACGCCTCGGCGTAGTCGTGCATGGCGAAGTTTTCCACCTCGCGCAAGGTCTTCTCGAGATCGCCCGAAAGCTCCGGCGGCAGCTTCTTGTGGTACCACGCCGCGGCGGCGTAGGTCGGCAGGTAGACGATGTACGGCCGGTCGTTGCCGGGCCCGAAGAGAATCGCCTGCCAGTCGAGCACCGAGGAGATGAGGACGATACCGTTCAGGTCCATGCCGAAGCGCGTCTGGAGGAACTCGGAGAGGCCCGCCGAGCGGGTGGTGCCGTAGCTCTCGCCGGCCAGGAACTTGGGGCTCGCCCAGCGCTCGTTGCGGGTGATCCACAGGCGGATGAACTCGCCCACGGATTCGATGTCCGGCTTGATGCCGTGGAACTGCTTGGCGTCGACGCCCGGCACCGCGCGGCTGTAGCCGGTGGACACGGGATCGATGAAGACGAGGTCGGTGACGTCGAGGATCGACGACTCGTTGTCCACCAGCCGGCCGGGCGGCGGCAGTTGCCAGCCCTCGTCATTCTGCTCGACGACTCTCGGCCCGAAGGCGCCGAACTGCACCCACACGGCCGCCGCTCCCGGGCCGCCGTTGAAGCTGAAGGTCACCGGCCGGTCGCCGGGGTCCTTCATGCCGTCCCGGGTGTAGGCGACGTAGAAGATGGACGTCTTGGGCGTGCCGTCCTCGTCCTTCATCAAGTAGTTGCCGGCGGTCGCCGTGTAGTCGATCTTCTTGCCGTCGAGGGTGATGGAATGCTTGGTTTGCGACGACTTCTCCTCGGGCATGACGGGCGGCTTCTTCTCCTCCTTTTTCGCCTCGGCCGGCTTGGCCGCAGGCTCCTCCGCCGGCAGCAAGGCCGGAGTCAGGAACAGAAACAGCAGGAAGAGAATCCGCAGAGGGGATTTGACGAACATCCTCAAGCCTCCTTCTCAAGATGTGGCATAGCCAATCGCCGATAGGTTCCGGAGCAAGTACGCGAGAGGGGAGGAAAAGTTCCTGGCTCAATCGAGGTAGACTTCCCGCGCAGCCGTTTCAAGGAGAACCGCCATGCATTGCCTCACCCGCGCCGGACTCGCCGGTGCCGTAGTCTTCGTCCTGGCCATGCCGGCCACCGGTGAAACTCCGAAGTACGAGATCCAGAAACCCAAGAGCACCTGGCAGACCCCGGGGGAGATCCAGCAGCCCAAGGGGAACTGGCAGACGCCAGGCGCCATTCAGGTGCCGAAAGGAATTCAGGCCATTCACAGCGAAGCCGGGAAGTGCACCCAGCGTTTTCTCGTCGGCGCGGACGCGCTCTTCGAGTTCGACAAGTCGACGCTGACCGCCGACGCGGAGGAAACTCTGAAGGCGCTGGTGCCGCTTCTCGCCAAGGCCGGCAAACATCCGGCGACGGTGGAGGGACATACCGATTCGAAAGGAACCGAAGCCTACAACCAGACGCTGAGCGAAAAGCGGGCGCTGACCGTCAAGGATTGGCTCGCGGCCCATGGTGCGCTGCCCGCCTCGACGCCGGTGAAAGGCTGGGGAAAACGCAAGCCCGTAGCCTCCAACACCAAATCCGACGGCTCCGACGATCCGGCGGCGCGCCAGAAAAACAGACGGGTGGAAGTCGTGCTGGATCTTTGTGAAAAGAAAGGATAAAACTCAGGCGAGATCAAACCTGCGCCCCCTCCAGCGGCTGCCAGAAGGGGTTTAGCTTGAGTTTGCGTCGCGAGGCGCGCGTCAGACGACGCGTCTGCCCTGAATCAAGTGGACGACCGCCACGATGACGGCGATGACCAGAATGAGATGGATGAGGCTGCCTCCAACGTGGAAGGCGAGAAAGCCGAGGGCCCAAAGCACCAGCAGGATCAGCGCAATCGTCAGTAACATGTGGTTTTTCTCCGTGTCAAAGTGTAGCCGTTTTATCTAGCAGCGTTCTGCTCGGTGTGCCCGAGCTTCTCCTGGACTTTGCCAACGTTTTTTTCCACTTTGCCACTGAGCTCTTGACCGAGGTCGCCCTTGACGGCTCCAGCCACCTCGTTCACTTTGCCCTCGACCTGCTTGCCGACGCCCTTCTCAACGTTGTTGTCTCCACGCTCTCCGAGTCCCATGATGTTCTCCTTGATGTCGTTTGCCTTGATGTTGGGTTGCGAGCTCTACTGCCAGTCCCCATTCCGTAACTGCAAGGTCCGGGCCAGCAGTAGAGCGCGCCTCGAAAAAAGCGAGACAATCCTCCAAGCTCTTCAGGCACCTCCCACCCGGCGCCGGTCGCGGATGGCGCCCCAGATCAGCCAGACGCCCGCCACGACCAGGGCGAAGGGCCAGAGGTCGAAGAGCCAGTCGAGCCGGATGTCGAAGTACCGGTCGGTCACCGCGAAGAGGCCGATCAGCGTGAGCAGGACTCCCGCCACCAGTCCACCCTGGCCGGCCCGCGGATGAGCCGGCAGATCGAGCAGCCCGAGATCCTGGGCGTAGCCGTAGTTGATCAGCGTGGCCTGCCGGTAGGCGTCGAGCACGTTGAAAACCCAGAAAAAGGCGATTGCCATGCCGAAGAGGTCGTGTCCACGAGCCGTAATTACGATCAGGCTCGCGATCACGAGGAAGAAGGTGATCCCCCGCAGATAGAGGCCGTTGTAAATGTTGCCCATGCCCGGCATGAGGGAAAGCAGGGCGGCCAGGGCGGGGTTCTTGCGCAAGAAGGGCGGCGTCGCGGCAGCCGCCGCGGGTGCGGGAGCCGGGGCCTGCACCGAGGTTTCGGGCTCGGTGGAGCCGGAGTGGGTCTGCCAGTTCTCTGCGGTGTTCATCGCGATCTCCTAGAGGATCCGGCGGCATCGGGCCGCGGATCCGGGTGAGGTAAGGACTTGAATAGACGGGTGGAACGGGACGACAGACCTGAGAGGCCGGCCTGAGCTTTTTCAATCGACTGCGCCGCGAGCTCGCGCGCCTCGCCCCAGACGGTGGCCCAGGCCGTGCCGGCGGCGAGCGATAGCCGGCCGAGCGCCTCGTGGCCCTCCTCGGTGGCGTCCGAGACCAGCGGGGCGACCTCCTCATGGGCGAGGTGCAAAGCCTGCTCGCCGCGGACGGCGGCGCCCGCGAGGAGCGGTCCGAACAGCAGCGCCAGGACGATGCTCGCGGCGATGGCGACGCGCGGGCTGCGCACCCACTCCGGGGGCGCCGGACGCGCGGGCGCCGAGGGCATGCCGATCGTCCGCAAGCGGCGGGCGAGGTCGTCCGGCACGGCCAGCCGCGGCACGGGGAACTGCAGCACGGCCCCGGGCTCGGGCGTGGCCAGCGCCCGCAGGTTGCGCCGCAGGCTGGCGGGAAGCGGCAGGCGGACTCCGGCAGCCTGCTCGACCGCGGCGGCGTAGGCGTCGCACTCCGGGCAGGCCCGGCGGTGAGGCAGAGAGGTACCCGGAGTGAAGCGGGCGCGGAAACGGCTGCAGGCCCAGCTCAGCATGGCTCGGCCTCCAGCGCCGGCAAGCCGGCGGTGGCGGGCACCCCGAGCCGGGAGGTGACGCGGTCCGCCAGCTCCAGCCGGGCGCGATGGAGCCGCGACTTGACCGTACCCACCGGCACGTCCAGATAGGTCGCGGTCTCCGCCAGGCTCCAGCCCTGGAGATCGCGCAGCAACACCACCTCGGCGGCGTCCTCCGGCATCTCCTCGAGGGCCTGGTAGACGGCCCGGAGCTGCTGGCGCCGTAGCGCCGCGGTCTGCGGATCCTCGCCGCCGTCCGGCACTTGCGCCAGAACCTCCTCGGAGACCGCGGAGCTCCGCCGCTCCCGGCGGGCGCTACGGTAATGGTCGATGCACAGGTTGCGCGACAGGCGTAGCGCCCAGGCGGCGAGGGGCACGTCGCCCCGGTACTGGCGGAGGTTCTGATAGAGGCGCAGGCAGATCTCCTGGGTGAGGTCCTCCGCGTCCTCCCCGGCGCCCGCGAAGTGGACGGCGACGTTGTAGAAGCGCTCGCTGTATTGAGCCAGCAGCTCCTCCCAGGCGTCCGCACGCCCGGCGGCGGCCCGGCGGGCGAGCAACAGATCGGGCGATGGGGCGGGCGCGTTCATAGATCTCCTGTCCAACTAGACGAAGGGGAGAGGAAAAAGGTTCGCTTGGGGTAGCTCACGGACGCGGCAAAAGGCTAAACTATCCCCAGCTCAAGACGACAGCTTTGCCCCAAGCGTTCTCAAATCTCTCGGAGCACCCACGCGCCTATGCACATCTATCCCTGGGAAGTCATCGCCATCATCCTCCTTGTCGCGGGCCTGATCTACTTCCGCCGCAAGAACCAACCGGCGACCACCCGCGATCCGATCACCGGCCGCAAGGTAGCCGCGAAGGTGAACCAGACCCCGGAAGAGGCCTACATGGACCTGCGCCGGCAGGCGATCGAGACCGACCCCCAGCGGCTCGCCCTGCCCGGCGGACGTAAGCCCGAGGACGTCTTCGGCGTCGTCATGGAGATGGGTATCTCGAGCTCGGTGGTAACCCTGGCCTGCTTCGCCGACGGCGACGCCCGCGTCTACTACAAGACGGGGGGCGGAATGATCGGCGGCGTCAGCCACGAGAACGTCCGCGCCGCCGCCAAGGATCTCGTCGCCCGCGCCCAGAAGGCTCAGGGGCGCATGATCAAGACCGCCGCCCATCCTCTTCCGGCCGACGACAGGGTCCGCTTCTACGTCTTGACCGGGCGCGGCGTGCTCACCACCGAGACCAGCCGGCAGGCCCTGGGAGAGCGCCAGGGCGAGCTCTCCGCGCTGTTCGCCAGCGGCCAGGAGGTCGTGGCCCAGATGCGGCAGGTCGAGGAGGAGAGGACGAAGACCACCTTCGCGCCGCCGCCCATGCCGCCGCAAGACGAACCGGAGCCCGTGGTGGAGGAAAAGAAGCCGAAGATCCCCTTCTCGCCCCCGCCCATGCCTCCCCCGGACGAGCCGGAGGGCACGCCGCCGGCAGGAACGTAAGGCTCAGTCGCCCAGCTCGACCGAGCGGACGAACGCCGGCTCGCCGGCCGCGAGGTCCAGCCGCGCCTCCTCCGGCGTGCCGAACGCCCTGGCGCGGGCGTCGTCGAACTCGCCCTCCCAGCGGGCGATGACGCAGGTCGCCAGGCAGTTGCCGACGACGTTGACGCAGGTGCGCCCCATGTCCATCAGCTCGTCGACGCCGAAGATGACGGCGACGCCGATGGGACCGAGGTTGCCCGGCAGGAAGGTACCGAGCGTCGCCAGCAGGATCACCAGCGAAGCGCGCGGCACGGCGGCGATCCCCTTGGAGGTGACCATCAGCGTCAGCATCATGATGAGCTGATGGCTGAAGTCCATGTGATAGCCCGTGGTCGCCTCGGCGGCCTGCGCCACGAAGACCGAGGCGAGGGTGAGATAGAGCGACGTGCCGTCGAGATTGAAGCTGTAGCCGGTCGGCATCACGAAGCCGACGATGCGCGGCGGCACGCCCAGGCGCTCCATCGCCTCCATGGCTTTCGGCAGGGCGGACTCGCTGCTGGTGGTGGCGAAGGCGATGGTCGCCGGCTCGCGCACCGCACGCAAAAACTGGCGGATCGGCACGCGCGCCAGCACCGCGACCACGCCCAGCACGAAGACCACGAAAACGATCAGCGCGATATACAGCGAGCCGATCAGCTTGCCCAGGTTGAGCAGCACCCCCAGGCCCTGCGTCGCGATGGTGTGCGCCATCGCCGCGCCGACGCCGATGGGCGCGAACATCATCACGTAGCTGGTGAAGCGGAACATGATCTGCGACAGGCTTTCCATCGCTCCCAGGATCGGCTTGCCCTTCTCGCCGATGGCCGCGACCGCCAGGGCGAAGATCACCGCGAAGGCGACGATCTGCAGCACGTCGCCGCGCACCATGGCGTCGACGATACTGGCGGGAAAGATGTGCACGATCGTCTCGACGATCGTCTTCGGATGGTTCTCGCCGATCTTCTGCACCGTCTCCAGGCTCGGCGCCACGAGCTTGACGCCGACGCCGGGCTTCGTCAAGTTGACCACGGCGAGGCCGATGAACAGCGCGATCGTGGTCACGACCTCGAAGTAGAGGAGCGCCTTGGCGCCCATCCGCCCCACCTTCTTCAGATCGCCGCCGCCCGCGATGCCGACCACCAGGGTCGAGAAGACCAGGGGGGCGATGATCGACTTGATCAGGTTGAGGAAGATGTCCCGCAGGAAGAAGACCTTGATCCCCCAGTCCGGCCGGATCCAACCCAGGAATCCGCCCAACACCAGGCCGATCAGGATCCAGGTGGTCAGCGACAGGCGGTACCAGGGCTTGCGCGGCTGATTCGGGCTGGGATCGGTCACGGTGTCCCCCTCGGGTCAGGAAGCGTTCAGGGCGGGGACTCTAGCAGGATCAACCGGTCCGCGCGACACTCAGCGCCGCCGTGGCCACGTCGTGAACCGGCGTCTCGACGCCGGCCAGCCGGCCGAAGCGGGAGACGGCGCCGCTCAGGTCGTCGATCTCGGTCGGTCCGCCGGCCTCCAGGTCCAGCAGAAAGCTCGGCCGCATCCCGCCGGGCGCGGAGTCGATGAAGCGGAGGATCCTCTCCTCGACCACGTCCGGCAACTCCACGCCCCGCGCGCGGGCCACGGCGAGCACCTCGCGCAGCGCCCGCTCGATCAACAGGTGCCCCAGCGGCGCCTCGCGCACCGGGCCGATGGATGAGCGCGCCAGTCCGCAGGCGGCGGACATGGTGGTGATGAAGGCGAGCTTGCCCCACAGATCTACGGTAATGTCCGCCGATGCCCGGGCCTCGGCGCCGGCCTCGCGAAACGCGGCGGCGATCCGCTCCGTACGCTCGGACAATCCGCCCGCCCTCTCCCCCGCCACGATGCGATGAAAGGCGCTACGGCGCTCGACGACTCCCGGCCCCAGCCGCGCGGCGCTGATCTCTGCGAGCCCGCCCAGCACCCGGTCGCCCGGCACCCCCTGTTCGGTCAGGCGGTCGGCAGCCTCCACCCCGTTGAGCAAGGGCAGAATCACCGCGCCCCGCTCCGCCAGCAGCCGGGCCGCCGGCACGATCTCCGGCAGCGAGTAGCTCTTGACCGCCACCACCGCGAGCTCGATATCTCCGATGTCGCCGATCTCCCGCGGATCGTCCGTCGCCGCGACCGCCGCGATGAACGTCTCCTCCGGCGTGCGGACCTCGAGGCCCCGCTCCCGGATCGCCGCGAGATGGGTGCCGCGGGCAAGCAGAGTCACCGAATTTCCAGCCCGCGCCAGAATGCCGCCAAAGTAACCGCCCACGCCGCCCGCTCCGAGAATTGCGATGTTCATGGCGAGTCCTTGTTGTCCTTGACGTCCTTGCTGTCCTTTATGTCCCTGCTGCGACCGCCCCGCGTCCGCCGCGCCAAGCCGCGAACATCCAGATCAATCCGCTGACAGCGAAAGCAAAGGGAAGAATCAGCATGGCGCGGCTCAGCGACGTCGCGTCCGAGATCGCGCCGATCAGCGGCGGCGAAGGAACGTCGCCCAGGAGATGAATGCCGAGAATCGACAGTGCCACGGCCGTGGCGCGGCGGTGCGGCTCAACCACGTTGATGATCGCCGAGTTCACTGGCCCCGTGGACATGAAGATCAGCACCTCCGCGATCACGATCGCCGTCATGTAGACAGTCCGGTCCTGGGCGGTGAAGGCCACCCACGCGAAAGGCACCGCGGCGAGCGTGCTGATGCCTGAAACCCACAGGTAGGACTCGCGGAAGCGGCTCAGCAGCCGGTCTCCCAGCCAGCCTCCCACGAAGGTACCGACGAAGCCGGTGATCACGATGATGGCGCCGAACTGAATTGTGGCATCGGTCCGCGCCAGGCCGCGCTCGCGTTCGAGGAAGGCCGGAGTCCAGAAGGCGAGGGCGCCCAGGGCGAAGGTGTAGGCGGCGTAGCCGAGCACCGTCAGCGTGTAGGGCACGTTGCGCAGCAGCCCGAGATAGGCGGCGACGGCCTGCCGGCCGAGCCCCACGGTGGCGTGCCCGGCGACCGGCGCAAGGCCGTCCTGGGCGCCGCGCGGCGGATCGAGAAGGCGCGAGGTCATCCAGGCGAGCACGAGGCCGGGCACGCCGGCCACGAAAAACGCCGCCCGCCAGCCGTAATAGTGGTCGACGAGCCCACCCAGCATGTAGCCGGCCGCCGAGCCGATGGGAATCGCGGCCGAGAAGATGGCGAAGACCCGCCCGCGCTTCTCCAACGGAAAGTAGTCGGCGAGCAACGCTGGCGACACCGTGCCATAAGCCGCCTCGCCGACGCCCACCGCCGAGCGCGCGATGAACAGCGACGCGAAGTTGCCCGCGAAGCCTCCCAAGGCCGTGGCGAGGCTCCAGATGGCGATACCGATCGACATGAGCCGCGGGCGATTGCCGCGGTCCCCCAGCGTGCCGAAGATGGGCGACGTGAGCATGTAGACCAGGATGAAGCCGGTGGCGAGCGCCCCGAGTTGGGTATCCGAGAGGTGAAGCTCCGACTTCTTCAGGCTCTCCACGACCGACGAGAGGACGAAGCGGTCGAGGTAGTTGAAGAGGTTGACCAGCGTCAGGACAAAAAGTCCCCAGCGGGCCACACGGACCGGGTCGGACGGGCGGGAAGGCGCGGGCATGATCGTGGTCGCGCGAAAGTCGTCAGGAGAACTCTAGACGCGGAGCGGGCTAGGCGTCAAACGGCAAGGCCTTCTTCAAGAGGTCCTGGGGAGCGGACTTGCGGCTTATTGCAGATACGCCCCGGTCGCGGATATGGCGGCAGATAAGTGGCCGGGGTTCCTCGGGCTTATGGGCTTTTCTAGGCCGGCGCGCTAGAGCCGGGCGCAACCAGTCTGCGACCTTGCACCAACGATAGCCTAATTCCAATATCTACGTGACCAACTGTAGTTGGAGAGTTGTGCACTGAATTGTTCCTGCGGTATGATGAGTAAAAGAAACCGCGTCGGTTAAGAGCCAATGTGTGTCATAGATCCCTTCGCTCTCGACAACCATCGCCTCATAGGTTTTCGCGGCCTCATGGACCGGGCCCTGCCGAGATTCGGCATATAACCCGAGCAGCAACATCGAGCAGGGTATCGCTCATCGAACCGCCGCTCATTACCTGGACATTGACGCAAGAGGAATTTATGCCCCTACTGTACAGAATTTGGAGATGGTGCCTCTTCCCGAAGTTTCAAATCCTTGTAGTGGCTTCTGTTTTTGGACTCATGACCTTTTTAACCATGAGACCTTCAATCACTCAAGCTTTTGGGATAGTTTCGATCGATCCTGTCGGAATTCGCGACTTCTATTCTGCTGCGGCTCAGGGTGTAGCTGCGCTCGTTGGCTTAGTCCTTGCCTTTCTTATCTTTGACCTCCAGTCGGTTGAGGCATCCCGTGAGGCTGCTTATGGCAATTTTATGGGCGCTATTGAGCGCGCACTGCCTCTGTTAAGAGACCTGCCTGATAATTTTCATAGCGTTCATCACGTTGTTTATCCACTGCTTACTCATTATGCTACAACTAGACGGATGTTCTTGCCTGACGTAGAAGAATTAAAGGGCCGCATCCCCCTTAGAACTCCTGAGTACGACAATTTCCATTCCGCGATGATTGATCTAATAGAAGTCGGCAATGAGGCTACAGAAAATTCAAAGGTTAAGCAGGAGGAGCATACAAGATATTTGGCTTTAGTTTGCGTCCTTACTCAAGCGGATGAATGGTTATCAGTTTTTGTAGAGCTATGGCGGCGCGTCAACGTTATTCATCTCGCAATAAGAGTGCTATTCAAGCTGGTCGTCATATTTGCCGTCCTCCTTGGAGGGTCATTCCTTTACTCACTCACGAGTCACGGTCGTTGGGCTCTACAACTGGATGTGCCAATCGCTTGTTCTATTTTTTCGTGGATATGCCTGCTGGTAGCAGAGCTTACGTATTGCTTAAGATACAACCTGGCCGATTATGGGTGTAGGCACCAACATGCCTCCTACCGACATGCTGCCGAATAGCCACTGCCTTTCTCCGCTGCAAGCAGCCAAAGGCGAAGGTGGTAGATCCGACGATCACGTGGGTGGCTAAGCCTGAGAGGAGATCTCCCTACTCCCACCCCAGAAGACGCGCAAAGATCCCCAACAGGTTGAGCTGATCCTCCTCTCCGCGGGCCGCCACAAAGACGGTGTCTTCGCCGGAGAGGGTGCCCACCGATTAGGTGCCAGCGTCTCGTTCCTGATCGCCCCGGGAGGACTTGCATGAATCTTCGCTCCGTCTCGCGTGCCGCCGTCCTTCTCGGTCTGGCCGCCATCGCCGGTATCGCCGGCTCCGCCACCGCCGCCGTGCCGCCGGAGGCC